>Ga0102934_1000149_pt1 | contig 41286 bp, 38 predicted proteins | sample SalPonR2_A_D1_MG_FD_78175 | JGI IMG/M metagenome (GOLD analysis project Ga0102934, IMG submission 78175) | Salt pond soil microbial communities from South San Francisco under conditions of wetland restoration - Salt Pond MetaG R2_A_D1_MG | ecosystem: Environmental > Aquatic > Marine > Intertidal... | reverse complement strand
CACCCCCGTCAACCCACCGCCGCGGCCACTTCCATCCCCGACTGCACCTGCGTTCAATGAAGCACTCCGAGACGCGAGACTCTCCGTGGCCACCAACAAACGCAAGGCTGTCTCGGGCGAAGGCGATCGATCACGAGACCGAGGGCGTGGGCGGACCATGAGAGAGGTGCTTCCCGCCGTGGGGGGCCGCCGACTCCTGCCCCTGCTTCCGCCAGCGCTACGCCGCCCACCTCGACTGTCACTTTCCACAGCGTGGCTGCTGCTGCTGCTCTCTATCGCAAGGCTGGTAACCCTACTGCTGTCGCTGCTGCTCCCGAAATCCAGGCGACTCCGGACACGCCGACCGTGGCTTCCGTCACGCCCTTCGCCTCTACCGTCATTGGCCCCAGCCCCTGCTATTTGTGTCTCCTCATCCTGCAATGCTGACGCACGGCTGCGAAGCATGGGGAGATGCGCGAGGGGGGTCGGGGAAAGGGGCATTTCCGCGGAATTCTGTACAACACTTCCCGCCCTCCCTTCCTCCTCGATGCCAGCCGTTCCCAATGCATTTTCGCGCTCCCTCTCCTTCCTCCGCCCACTTCCCTCCCTCCCTCGATCTCGTCCACGTCGTCCGCGTCCTCGTTCAACAGGCAACCGCCCCGGCCTTGCGATGCCCGGGTTGGAAGTCAGATCCTCTCCATCCCCCGCCGTTACTGCCCCCTCCATGCCGTCCGTCTCCGAGGTCATGCCATCCACAGGCACGCTCGTCTCCTCTGCGGTCTCCCACAGCGTCGCCACGTGCGGGGCCAGATCCGCGAGCAAGCGCCCAAACCGGTCCAGCAGGGGGGCTGTGTCCCGCGCCAAGACTCCCGCTTGCCGGCGACGGGCCGCGCGAGATCTTTCCAGTTGCTGGTGTCCTTTACGGCTCCGTCGGTTCCCTCGCGAGCCCTGCAGGCGCTCTTCGCGGAGCTGCTCCGCCCGCCAGGGCGAGAGATTCCCCCCCTCCTCGACACCCCCGCTCCCTTCCTCGTTCTTCTCCTCCTCCCCCTCCTTCTGCTCCTCCTCGTCCAAACCCTCCGCCACCGCCTCTTCCTCCATGTTCTCCACCAAAGGCACAAAATATGCTTCAAGCCTGCGAAGCATCAGGAGAACTTCGGGCAAGACCCGTCGGAGATCATCCCGTCCCCGCACGGGCAGGGGCAGGCGCGGGGCAGCAAGCGGTGTTGGTGACAAAAACGGCGCCTGCAGGTTGTGCGTCGTTCGCGTGCGAAAAGGGGCGATTCGAGGGCTGCTCCAGCTCAGCGTCTCATCCCAGCGACGCGGCCATCCCAAGTAGGTGACGCGGCAGGTTCGCCGTTCCTCGTCCACGGACAGGACCTGAGCTTCCAGCCACTGGTGAACCGTGTCTGCGGGGAAAGGGAGGCGGGATGGGCGTGAGCTTATCTTAAAGTAAGCAATATTGCTTGAGCGGCAATTTCTGCCTGCTACGTCGGCCACCATGCTAGAGTGAGCACAAGTGAGGGATACCCTCAACCGATTTATCGGCTGGGTCCGCGTCACGGGACTCCTCTTTCCGCGACGGACCATCATTGACTCCAGCAAGGAACCCAGCAGCACCCGAGACATTCGATCCATACCTTTGACGTCGACGTACTGCCCTGGATACCAACGACGCCGCTCTCCAGCGTGGCCCATTTCTAGCGCCAGGCTTCTTTCGTCCGTCTGCAGCGCCCGCGCCCGCCCTCGGGTCATTGAAGCCGTCTGCCCAGACCCTTCTCCTGCGCTCCCCTGCACCATGGCAGTCGGAGCTTGCATCCCTGACAACAGAGAATACATGGTCATGAGCCCTTGACGAACGTGCTCGAGACTCTGCGGATTGACGTCGGCCTCCCGGTGGGCCCCTCCAGGAACGGGAGCTAGCACACCCGCCGACGCGGCTGCCGCCGCCATTCCCGCCGCTAGACTTCCCCCTCGCCCCCCAAAGACGTGAGGACCACCCATCAAAATACGGCGATAAGCACCGCCAGGTGCTGTGCCGGTGGCTAGCCCTGTGCGTGGGACTGGAGGCTGAGAGGAAGAGACAGGCACGCCGGCTGGGCGAGCGACACAATGAATAGTGTGCCCCGCCTCGACATTGTACGTGCTGAGGTGCTCCCCGTCCTGCAAAACGCGACCTCTATAGATCAGCCGTTGCCTCTCTTCAGGAATTTGGGTGCAATCCTGTCAGGAAAAGACAAAGGCTTTGTCAATGGCCATGAGCTACAGTTTTCTCGAGGAGTGTCTAGAAGCGGATAAATTTTGCCCAAAAACGATTTACATAGGGGACTTCGTTCGTGTCTGACTGTATGACATGCACTCAACAAGTAAACGAAGGCCGTGGAACCAGGAAAATAGTATTACACAGCATGGCGCGATCGCAGCGTGACGTCGTCCCTATCCATCCCCTCCTCCCCAGACAGACCACTTTCTCAACCTCCAATACCTTGACTTGGACTTTAAGCGCTGACACAGAAGACTCAGCGGGTACTTGCAGCTGAAAATCACCCAACTGCAGCGTTTTAATCGTAATGCTCAGCATGATGCTGGAATCGCTCGGCGTTACTATATATTGTCGAGTCACTTCTTTCCTCAATTATTTGGCCCGCTCCTTTTCCGGCCGGCGGGAAGACGGGGAAATCGTGGGGCCGTAAGACCTGAACAACCCTTCAGCTGGTGGTGCAAGAGTATTATTCCTCGGTTAGTCGACGCAATGTCATCTTTCGAGAAAGAGAATGCAATTTCTCCCCATCGCTCCTCATCGCTCCTCCGGAAATATGTGTCAGCCCTCGGCGGTCTCCTCCGTGGGCGAGCCTGATGACGCCGGCGGCGAAGGAGGGTGCTGGCCCTTGTAAACTAGAAACAAATTTTGCGTTGCCACATTTACGCTCGTAATAATCATACGGACTCCTTTGAGTAGACATTTAGTTTACTTTAATCAACCAAAAGCTCATTTTCTCGTCGATAAGAGCCAAGAGCCCTTTCAAGAGAGCCTACCAGTTGGATGGGCCGAGAAACCACCGATCGAAAGTAGCTTTAGAGTGACAATGTGTTGTAGTTTGCTTTTCTTCTTCATGAGATACCTAAACCCCTTCATCCATCGTCCACGCTTCCTTAAAGTATTCTTAAATGCCGGTTGTCCATTACGCCGGTGGGAAATGTCGACTGTTTTTCAATCCCTTCAACTCTACGACTACGCGACTTCCACGACCTCGAAAAAAACGAGCTCAGATAGATTTCCTCTATACCCCGCGCTTCCTCATTGTCAACGGGACAAAGCTGTCCGGACAAGGTCAGCGGCTACTGGCTTAAAGTTTGCGGGCACCTCCCTCTGCTGCTCAAGGCGGTGCTGGAGCAATTGCTGAACAAGGAGCAGGGTTGTCTCTTCCGCGATGCGCTTGAAGGAGTCCTTGTCTATCACTTGCGCTCGATAATGGGGCGTTAAAAGGTCTTTGACGAGATTTAAAGCGGCCTCATAGCAGGCGTAGGCCGCGGCGTTGCTAGAATTGAGCCAAATGCGTGAGCTTGTCGATGATGAGGGCACAGGAGGCGATGACGGAAAGGATGCATTCGTGCCAGTGGAGCTCACTCCGCCCGTCAATGTTTGCAAAAATTGCTCGCACTCCGCCTTGAGCGGGGGAGGGGGGTTGGAACCCCCTGACCCAACCGTGCTCTCATGAGGTAGAGCGGGGCCCGGGGGCACCATGGAAGGCGGAGGTCCCCGAGGCGGGTAGACGTCCCGACTCAGATGAGGCTGGCTAGAAGGGCCGGATAGAGGCGGCTCTTGGACGCGACGTCGTTGGCTGGACGGAGAGCGAGAGCGGCCCAAGCTGCTCCTACCATTGTCGTGGGGGCGTTTTCCATTCTCAGGCGGGTAGGGCGGAAGCTGTGGCGGCATCATACCTCGAGGAGGTGAACGCGACCGTGGACGCCGCTGGCTGCTGTGAGAATGCGAAGGGGAGCGCCGATCCATAAGCGGCATCCCTCGGCTTCCAAACGGGTCGCGCTCCCGCTCAAGACCAGGGTCTCGGTCCACGCCTCGATGCCGGTAGCGGTCTCTCTCCCTTCCTCCGTACCCCGGCGGAGGGGAAGAAGGGCGGAGGGGCATGGGTGGGCCGCGATGCCGGTCATCCAGGTAGCCGGGTGGGGGCGGAAGCGAGCGCCCCTCCCGCCGACCTGGAGAGTGGCCTCGGTACTCGCTACGGGGAGGGGAGCGGGGGTAATAGTGTGGTGCATGTGGATGGTGGGGATCTGGGTAATCGGGAGGAAATCGACGGTAGTCAGACGGGGGAGGGGAAGGGTAGCGCGGACGGCCCCTCTCGTGCATGTCGCGGGGATCCCGATGCCGCTCCAGAGGTGGGTCCCGAAAGGGCGGCGGGGGAGGGCCTCGGTCACGAGGGTGGGAGGGGATGGGGCCATCCCCATGACGTGGTGGAGGCTGGTGGTGCGGCGCAGGCGGGGACGGGGGGGCGTGCCGGGGGCCGTCGGGCGGGAGGCCCAGTTCCAGGCGCAAGTCGCGGAGGACAGCGTCCATACCTCGTTGGTTTCGACCAACGAGTGTGGAGATCCCTTCGTACAGCTCCCGGTTTTGCAGCGCGTCCTCCAAAGTCTGCCGTTGATGGGGCGGCAGGTGGCTTTGCATGAGAAAGACCAGCTCTCGGAGTTTCTCCAAGTCCTCCGCGTACACCTCGAAGGGAGGACAGCCCCGCGCGGCGGGCAGGACGAGCAGGCGGTTGGGCGGTAAGGGTGGGCCATCTGGAAAGGGAGGAGGATCTCGCTGGCGCTGACGGTCACGTTCTCTCTCTCCTGGACCATCGAAGCGAGAGGGAAAGGGCGGCTCCCCCCGCCCGTCCCGCATCCTCCGGTCCCGGGAACGTTCCCTGTCGCGAGAACGTCCACGCTCTCTCCCTCGAAACCCTTCCCGCTCTCTATCCCATTCCCGATCTCTCTCCCTCCCCCTTTCCCTCTCCCAACCCCGCTCCCTCTCCCTTTCCTTCTCCCTCTCGTTCCCCCCGCCGGCCATCCCCTGACGCCCCTGCCGGTCCCTTTCTCCCCGCAAGTGCGGGTCCTCCTTGGAGATGGTCTCGCGCAGCGCGTAATCGAGAAACAAATGCCGACCCCGCCATTCCTGATCGTGCCAACGCGCCATGGCCTGTTCGGCCTGTTCGACGGTCTCCAAAGAGAGGAAGGCAATGTTCGAGTTGGTGTTGATGACGACGATCATGACACGACCGAACGCCCCAAAAAGCTCCGAAAGATCCGTTTCCCTGACCCCCACCGGCAAGTTGTGCACGCGAATGCTCCGACAGGGCTTGTTGTTGCCCCTGGACTGATACTGGATCTTCATCACCTGCCGAGGCAAGTGTCCTGCCACGAAGGGCTTCCTGTCCAGTTCCTTCTTGGCACGAATCGCTTCGGCCGCGTCTTTGAAATGCAGGAAACCAGTCATACACTGCGCCGTCCGTCGCAACAATCGCACGGACTCTATGCCCCCGTAAGCCTTGAAAGCCTCCCGCAGGTGCTCCTCCTTGACACCGTTGGGCAGATTCCCTACGTACACATGGCGCGAGCCGCTCTCCCCCGCCGCCACCTTCCCATGCCCCGCGTCCCACCGGCTGGGCCCCCTCTCCCCCGGGCTCCTTCCTGGCCCCCCCTGCTCGACCTTGGGGGCAAGGCTAGGGACGGCTGCGTCCTCCATCACCTCCCCGTCCTCGGTCACGCCCCCCTCCTGCTCTACAGAAGGGTCTGCTGCCGCCTCGCCTTTCTCACCCTCCGGCGACCCATGTCCCTCCTCCTTCCCTTCCACCTCCTGGCCGTCCTTGGTATGACCGGCGTGGGGACCCGCCGGCGGGGAAAGGCCAATGCTCAGTCCCGGGCCTCGTTGCTCTTGTTGCTGGCGAAAGTGCGAGACGAGGTTGTTGAGGAGAATGTTCTTCTTGAAGCGGAGTTTCTTCATGGGGTCCTCCCTCCCGTCCTCCGTCCCATAGGACGACCCAGCTTCCTCGCCGTTCCGACTGCCTGTTGACGGGTGTATGGCCGTTGTCTCAATGACGGTGCTGGAGGATGGCGAGGACTCGTTCTTCGCCTCGCCCAAAGTTTCCTGCGTCTGGCTCTCCATGCGCGCCACCACGGCCCGCCACATGTGCAGGGCGGTCGGCCTGCCTCGGGCAAGAAGGGAGAGCGCAGCAACAGGGAAGATGGAAATGAGACTCAGACATCGCGACAAGGGGGGGAGCGAGTGGGGTAGCCTTTGAGATGTACTCAAGAAGGGGGGAGAAGGGAAGCCCAGAGGGAGAGCCAAGGGGTATGGGAGGGAAGCTTCGCATGCCCACCACTCCCCTATTAACAAGGCGGACAGACTCGACCAACAGGGCGGCACTCACTTGGCATCGTTGGGGCCGATGGCGACAAGACCGTTTTTGATGAAGCCCTCGTAGCACGCGCGGAGATCCTCGATGCGCGCCCGGCTTTTTCGAGGCGGAATCACGTCGAACCTCTTCAAGGCCTCCGCGATCAGCGCGTCTTCCATTTCTCGGGCCTTGTCCCCGCCCGAAATGGCCGTGACTTCCTTGCAGAGGGGGCAAGTGACCTCAGCCGTATTCGACCCGCTGTCGTGGAGGGCCAACCGTCTTGCACAGTCCAGGCAGAGCGAGTGGCTGCAGTCGAGAAGAATAGGCTCCACAAACCAGTCAATGCATATTGGGCACTTGAGCGTGTTCTCAATCTGATCCTCCGCGACGGGCGGGCTGCTTCGGGATCCGGCATGCTGGGAGAGAGCGGCGGCGGGAGACGAGAGCGGCAAAGGCGGGATGGGCAGGGAGGCCGGGTGTGCGGTGGTAGCGCTGGTGCCCTCGGGGGCATCCACGGCGCCTTCCGTGTTCGGAGTTGCTGGTGTTGCTAGCATCGTGCGCGGGGGGCCTAGGCCTTAGGAGGGACTAAAAGCAGAAACAAGGGAGGCGGTCTGACAGCGAGGTAAGAAGTTCCGGCTGGAGTTGCAGAACTTCTTGAGCCGGGCAACACAACCCAATGGAATGGAAAGCAAGAAAAAGGCGCGTGAATGCAGGAGCAATTCAGATCCCACACAGAAAAGATATAACCTTCTACGGAGGTACCTGTATGGAAGAAAATGTGTACAGGACAGAGGTGATATCAACGGGGGAAACGTGAGGACAAGCGCACACTGTTGTGCTAGACAGTTCGCTTCCAGACTGGCGTGGGATGATTTCCGGCCGTCAGGCAGCAGACAAGACCTCTCAAATGTAATGCATGGTATGTCGAGGCTGAAAGTGTCAAATCGAAGGGATACATCATCAGAAGAGTTAGGTCTGACACACAAGTATACTGTCCAACCAGTCATAGCTTTACAAACTTGTTTGGAAAGCCATGTGACTGATATAATAGCGACACTTTGCCTCATTCAATGGTTGTCGGCCGGGCTGGATATTTACGGTGACTCGGTGGTGTCTTCTCCTCATTAGGCATTTTGTTCTCTCCCGTCGCTTTTCATCCAGACGTTCTTCATTTTATCGTGCCACCTAAAACGACTGTACCTCAGTTTTGTTGCATGGAGATAGACTGCACTTGCTATTGACCACTTTGCATACCGGCAAATATGTCGGCTTCCAAGCCAGGAAAAATCTCGAGTCTGCAGTCTCAACATTGCGCCCTACCTGTGCTCCACCGTCGATTGAAGGGCTCAAGCCTCCGCCGGGACTCCTGCGATGACGGGGAGGTCGTGTGATGGAAAAAGACCCCAAAAGCTTCCTGCGCGGATGAGAGCGGTATCGATGACGATGATGGAAAAGACCTCAACAGGGTCGAGGCGACCACATGATGCGCTTCTGTGCAGGCCTTCGTTGCTGCGCTACGTTTACCTCATCGCCTCGTTTTCTGCCGTACAGGAGCACTTGGTCCCCCTAGCAAGAACTCGAAAGCCGCGGAGCTCGATTGGCGCCCGGAAAGGTGATTGAAGGCTGTAATTTTGGTATAAAATTCTGCCCTCAAGTGTCCCGCTAGGCGTAACGATTGGAGGATACCAAGGCCTCCATACATCGGCGTCACTAGCCTGCCCATCAAGTCACTGGTTCATCAGTACCTTCGCAGTAAATACATGGCTTTACCAGTCCACGATGTTGAAGATCCAACGCCTGTCACGGTACGTTTGGTATAGCCCCAAAATTGTGTGGTTCGTGTAAGTACATGAGATGGCAAGGCTCGCTTTCAGTCGCCGGGCCGGTGGATCCTGTAACATTTTGAATTAGTCAACTGTATAATGTTTCAATACCCGTGTCATGGCAATATGTCTTCCAGTTACCAGCAAATAGCTTTGTTTGGCATTCGTCGTGCCCAGCGTTCCGAAACGGGCTCCCAGTGTGGTCATCTGACCCGACAAAATCCCGTACCTGTCGTCTTGGCACCATCAAAAACAACTTGATGAGCAATATGTTCTGTGCCAAGACGCAGCAGCATTGAGAAGTATTCTTATTTATTCTGTCTCTTTTGTCCCCTTGCCCTGCAACACCGGAATGGCAGGAGTCCTCCTCTTCCTCCGAGACAGGCTCTGAATCTGTAGGCTCCTTGGATGAGGAAGCGACGGACATGGCCTTCCATCAGAGATGCACAGTCTCTCACGGAAATGGGAACTTGAAAAAGACTTCCAATAATTCCACCTCACGCAAAGACGAAAATGTGCCGTGCCATGCCACGCCCGCCACCTGCGGGAATGGCCGCTTCCCTTTTCAGACAGCCGCTGCTGCAGCCGCCGCCGCCGCCGCCGCCGCAGTCGCACGTCTACCGTTATCAGAAGCAGGCAGTGATAGTTTGCTTTTAAACAAGAGCTCCGGAGAGACGGCGCGAGGGCAACAACAGGAGCATTACCGACACAACGGCATATGTTGTCGTGGGCACGATGAGGACGAGGATGAGGAGGAGTCTGTGGCAGAGGGAGGCAGCGGACAGAGAAACGGAAGCGTGGTGCATGGGGAAAACAAGCTGACAGCCCATGGAAAGCATGCACAGCGTGCAGAAGGCGACGAGGACAGTGGAGGTAGTTCAGAGGAGGATAGGCTACGGCGCATGTCGGCAGCGGTTCGGACTTTGTTAGAATGCGTGGGAGAGGACCCCGACAGAGAAGGATTGCGCGCCACACCGATGCGGATGGCCAAAGCCCTGCTGTACTGCACCAAGGGCTACGACCAAACGGTGGCTGGGGTGGTGGGCGGCGCGGTCTTCGAGGAGGACCACTCGGAGATGGTGGTCGTAAAAGACATCAACGTCTTCAGTATGTGCGAGCATCACATGGTCCCGTTCTTAGGGAAAGTTCACATCGGGTACATTCCTCGCTCCAAGGTGCTGGGCTTAAGCAAGCTGGCTCGAATCGCGGAAATGTACGCGAGGCGACTCCAGATCCAGGAACGACTTACGAAGCAGATTGCTCAAGCCATCAACGAGGCGATACAACCCTTGGGGGTGGCTGTTGTTATCGAGGCGACGTGAGTGAAAGAAAGAATGTTTGTATGTGAGGAGGATGGAAAGCGGGGAACATGAGTTGGTGATGAAAGGGATGCATCAAATTTGACATCAATCTAAGCCTTGCCCCATTGCCCTTGCGCTTTCTCATTCACTCGACAGACATATGTGCATGGTCATGCGCGGGGTAGAGAAGCCTGGGTCGGCGACCATTACTTCCTCAGTGACGGGCGCCTTCAAGAGCAACGCCGCCACCAGGAGCGAGTTCTTCTCGCTTATCAAGTCGGGAAACGGTGGCTACGGACGATGATTAAGTGCGTTAGAAATGAATTGGGAAATGGCGCTGAATGTGCCATTTGAAACTCAGAGTAGTTGAGGGAGGTGGAAATAAGTTGGAGAAGAGATCTAGTATTCTTGATTATTAATTGCGTAAGCTTCTCACGATCCGGCCAACCAGAGAATGGCCTAGGACGAGAAAACTGTAACATCAAATGGGAAAAATTATTAATTTCGTTAGCGTGACAGTAGGGTTAGTCAGAGTAACACTGTTGTGTCCAAGAAGAGCGTGAACACGGAGTAGAAGGACAGCTTGTGTAGAATGCGTGAGAATGGAAGGCGGTAATCGCTGCATGAAAATTCACCATCGCGCAACGCAGATAACGTACGCCCCAAAAATTGCTTGAGTAGCATTTGATTTATCGTTTTTGTCTGTGACAGTCAACGTTTTGACAGAATGACTGCAAAGCTACCAGTAGAATAGGAGGGGAGGAAACAGGCGTTTTCAGGAAAAGAAACGCATCATAAGTAGTACAGATTGTGCAAAGAAGACTTACCATCCAACGATGGGCATTGAGAAAATTGACACTGCAAAAATGGAAGCTGGGTGATTGATGTCATTTAAGTTCCTTGAAAGCCAGTGGAGTGAACGCCTGCACCGGGAGGTTAAGAGCTCTTGTTCGTCATTCGTTCCGCTTGTCAACCAACGGTTCCTAAACGCTGGCCCTCTTTCCATAATTCCTCAAGCACATGCCGAGCATCAGACACTGACTTCCTGGACACAAACACATGTATAGTAAAGGTGTACAGGATCAAAGCGGGCCTCACCGGGCTGACCCGTTGCCTTCTGTTTTCAAGTCTCTACTGCTGTTCATCACACGGCGTGCTAAGCTAATTTGCCATGCCGACCATTTCTTTGGTGCGTGATGACCTTTTCAATGCTTTAGGCAAGAGCTACACCGACGACGAGTTTCAAGATGTATGTTTCGCGTTTGGTATCGAACTTGACGAAATTACCACCGAGGGGGAATTGGCGTCGAAAGACGCAGGCACCAAAGGGAAATGTGGGCCGGACGGTGGCGCCGTGGTGTACAAAGTCGATGTTCCGGCAAATCGGTACGACATCCTGTGCATGGAAGGCTTGACTAGAGCGCTGCGCATTTTTTTGGAATTGGACAAAGCCCCGTCATACCGGAAGGTCGAGCCGACGGATAATGGGGGAACCCGCACGGTCATGTCCGTGGAGGCCTCGACGGCGTCCGTTCGCCCCTTCGTCGCGTGCGCCATCTTGCGAGACATGACATTTGATCCGTTAGTGTACAAAAGTTTCATCGATTTGCAAGAGCACTTGCACAGGAACATCTGTCGAAGGCGAACTTTGGTGGCAATAGGGACGCATGACCTTGATACGCTGCGGGGCCCTTTTCGTTACACGGCGGCGGACCCGGCCTCCATCCAATTCAGCCCGCTGACATCCGACGACGGGAGAGTATTCAATGCGAAAGAACTTTTGGATTTCTACAGGACCGATGAGTCGGCCAAGCATCTGAGTCCGTACACGGACATTATCTATGAGGCACCTCGGTACCCAGTGCTGTATGACAGCCGAGGTACCGTCCTCTCTTTGCCGCCGGTCATCAACGGCCGTCACTCCCGCATTACCCTGCAGACCCGCAACGTTTTTATTGAATGCACGGCCACTGACAAGACCAAGGCCAATATTGTCCTTGACACGGTAGTGACCATGTTTTCGCAGCATTGCGCGCGCCCCTTCACGGTCGAGCCTGTTGATGTTGTCTACGAAGGACCAGAGCTGAGCGTGGAGACGACGCCACTCCTCTCAACCCGCAAAGTTGCCGCAAAAATGTCCGAAATTGAAGGCTTGGTTGGGAGAGACCTCGGCCCCGAATTGGTCTGTCAGCTGTGCAACAAAATGCAGTTGGGTCCGGCGTCCTACCGTGCCGAGACGGACACGGTGGTGGTGACCGTGCCGCCCACACGATCGGACGTCCTTCACGCTGTGGATGTCATCGAAGACGTGGCTATCGCCTTCGGATACAATAATTTGCCCATCAAGGTCCCCGGTACCCTCACAGTCGGAGCCCCTCTGCCGATAAACGCTTTCTCAGATCTTCTGCGCGACGAGATTGCCCGGGCAGGGTACTTGGAGGTGTTGACCCATGGCTTGTGCTCCCGCGCCGAAAATTTTGCCAAGCTTCGCCGGCCAGAAACAAAAGCGGTGTCGCTTTCCAACCCTGCAAACGAGGAGTACGAGATAGTGAGGACGACACTCCTGCCTGGACTCTTGAAAGTGCTTCAGCATAATAGGGCCGCTCAGGTAAAAGATGGCCTTCGTTTCTTCGAGATCTCTGATGTGGTATTACGGGACGACCACACCGATGTAGGTGCCAAGAACATCCGGCGTTTGGTGGCGTCTTCTACGTCCATGGTAGCGGGATTCGAATCGATTCACGGCTTGGTTGATAGAGTGATGTTGCTAGTCCAAATAGGTCCCACCGAAGCGTACGCGGGGAACAGCATGCGAGGTGAAGAACGTATGGCTGTTTTGAAGGACAAAATACAGTACTACATCGTCCCTAGTGACGATCCTGCCTATTTCCCGGGGAGATGTGCTGATGTAATACTGGTCGAGGACGGTAAGAAGAGCAAGCCACTGAAAGTAGGCACGTTTGGAGTGCTGCATCCGGAGGTACTGAAGGCATACGACATCCCATTTCCTACTTCAATGCTAGAAATTGATCTAGAGCCACTAATGTGAGTGACTTGCATACGAAATTTAGTGAAACTGATTTATATGATATACAAAGGGTCTGGCCACAGCTCGCAAACCTAGAGCATTGCCTTTTCTTCATTTGTTGAGGGAAAAGAAGTTGGACACGGGATCTGAGAGTGATACTTGCTATCCGAAATAGTAGCAATTATGATGCTATAGATGTATTTATAGGCGGCGAAACATAATATTATGGGGATCAATTGAATTCCTTCCCTCCCGTGACACGCGATCGTCACTGCCTTGTCCCCCTCCGGGCCCATCCTACGCTTCCCTGGACACGTGCCTCCCACACGCGCAAGTGCGTCGCAGCAAAGCTGCAAGTAAAAACCCGCTATAAAGCATATTATGAGGTTTATCTGGAGGTCATTCAAGCACTCAAATCACTAAAAAATGGAAGGGATTAAACGATGTCCCCATCATTTGACCAGACTCTGTGAAGGGCTCGTACACCTTGACTTCAAAGCGCGAACGTTATTATGTCTCGTGTTATCTAGATTCACTTCCGAGCAGGACTGTCAGTCGGGTATCATCACTTCATTTTTTTTCCCGCAAAGAAGCCATCTGTATGCCAATGTTCAATTATTCTTTTTTTGGGGAGGTAAGGCCGAATAATAACCTCCTGGCAGCAGCGGTAAAAGAAGAAAAACAAAATTAGAACCTTGCGCTAAGCATGACCCTCTCGTTCCGTTCCTTCATTTCAATTCAGGACCACATACGGGGTAGATTTTAATGCCATGGTTACGCTTCCTTGGTACACAACATCATCTCCGCGTCGTTATTTGTGGCTTGTTCCGATTGTGATATGTCTTACCGCCCTGTTCCTTCAAGTCTCTCCTGCACATGGCAAAGCCAAAGGTAAAAAGTCGCCACAATCAAAACAGCATGATCCGTCACGCTCTAAAAGAGGAAAAAGCTTCTTCTGGCTCATTGATCCACGAGATAATAGCTGTTTAGGGGCTTCCGGCTTTGTTCAGTGCGACAGCTCAACGGCTTGGATTGTGGCAGATCGAAAAGAGGGCAAAGTTTTAGTTTCCCTCCTTGGCAATGACGGGCCTGAAATGTGCTTAGAGAGAAAATGGTGCCATTCTGCTTACTCTCCCGTATCTGTTGGATCTTGCAAACAATGTGGCGCCAAGCACTGGAAGATGAAGAAACCATAGATTTTGTCTTCAAAGCTATATGAAGCCATGGAATGCCGCCCTTTTATCACATCCTCTTACCTATTGTCAAGGTCAATCGAACAAGACAGTCGAGATTACGTGCGCTTGACGGAAGATAAAGGGAAAAATTGTTTGGTGCGCTCAAAATCTGGGGGGGCTGGCAAGTTTAAACGTTACAAGAATACGATGGAAATGCAGCACTGCACCGAAGGCTACACCGGTCTATTGATGACTGAGGTGCCTTTTCACGAGGGGGGTTTTCTGCTTCAAGCAGCAGACGGGTAAGCGAGAATAAGTGAATCAAACTTCCTGTGGCAATAGCGGTGACCCATCCTCTGGCATTCCACGGCACCGTCTCGCAGGCATCGACGACGATGTGGTGCGGCTAAGTCCTGCAATCTCATGCCATGGCTTACCCTCCTATTCACTGCAGCATGTGCTTGGAGGGAGAGCGTTTCCGGCCGTGTGATCTGCTGGACCCGCGGCTTCGGTGGGCCGTTGGGGTGCGTTTTACGGGCAGCGGACAAGGAGAGCGGTATTTTCACAAGGCTCTGGAGCCAGATGTGTGTTTGGCTCGCACGGGGAAAAAATATGGCCTGACGCTCAGTGATTGCAAAGCTTGGGGAACCAAGCGATGGAGCATCAAAGGAGGGCGGTTGGCACAGGGAGACGGGCGATGGTGCGTAGTCCGGCAATTCAACAACTCGGCCGGGATGGAGCGCTGTGGCGTGGCTTTCGAATTCGTGAGTGCAGTGCCGCATGATCCGGCGGTGACGGCGACAGGAGGACCCGTAACGACGAAATTGACGCAGCATGTCCCAGTGATGGCAGGAATAGGGCTTGGATACTGAGGCTCGAGGAAGAGGAAGATTTTTTTTCGCACAAAGAGAGGAACGGGAAGAGACTTATTGTGACGGGAATCGCGATGACTTGCGATCATTCGGCATGGTGTAGATGGTGACGGGTGTATGAGAATTATTTTCTCCGAGACTGCACCAAGACCCATTGTTTTCCATTCAAAACGTATCATGCATCCTTTTACCCCTCTCCTTGTCCTCTCCCTCTCGTCACCTCCTACCGCCGCCGCCGCTGCTCCTCCAGCGCCGTGACCAGCAGCCCCAGTGCCAGAGCCACCGACGTGCTCCCCAGTATCAAGCGATGCCACGACACGCACAGGGTGGTGGGAAAGCGCCAGCGGGCGATCTCGGCCACGTCGTAGTCCATGGCTATGTCGCTGGTGTCCCCTAAGGCTCGAAGCAGCCCCCGAAGCAGGGCCGTCATCTTAGGCGCCACCTGGCTCTGCCGATACTCCTCCTCCCGCCGGCGTGTCATCTCGAAGGCCACCCGCTTGTGCGTCTTGTACTCGTAGTGGGGAATGGCGGTGAGTTTTACGGTGTTCTCCTGCGTGACGTGGTAGATGCCGCTCAAGACCAGCACCTTGAGCCCGCAGTGCTCGGCCACCAGGACCTCCGGGACCGTGCTCATCCCCACGGCCGTGTCGTGCATCCCGAAATGGTTCAGAATCCTGTCCAACCTGTCAACGAGGCCGCCTGGATGATCTCTCGCCGCGCTGTCCCTCGGACTCAGCCAATGTCTGACGTGCATTAGGAGCCGGCCCCAGCCCCGGCGTTTCTCGCAGAGGTTCCGAAGACCGTCCTCCTCCATGGGGGTCTCGTACGAGGGGCCCGACACAAAGATGTACCCTCCCTGCTTGAGTGTAATGCGTTTTTCCTTTGCAATCTGTCGGGTCATCCGCCGGAGATTGTAGTCGTACAGGTTGTCGCACCGCAAGAAGCGAGGACCCCAGTGTTCCACGTTGATGCCGGCAAGCGGATGCGTTTCACTGCCGCGCTCCGTATTGTAATGATCCACCACCAGCATCACGTCTCCAATTTCCAAGGTGGGACTGAGACCGCGTGCGGCATTAGTCAATATTAAAGTTTGCACCCCAAGCTCTTTAATTACACGAACAGGAAAGGCCGTTGCCTGACTTGAATGCCCTTCGTACATGTGAAATCGACCTTGCATAACCAGGACACTAATTCCATCTACCGACCCAAAGATAAAGGCCCCTTCCTTGCCAATTGCAGTAGAGCATGTCGGAAACGAAGGCAGAACTGCCTGTATGTCATGGTAGTAGATCTTTTCGGGGGCCTCGATGACTTGTTCAAAGGCGTGCAGCCTACTCCCAAGTACAATAGCGATTTCCGGTGCCGGATGGCTGCTACGCGACCTTAAGAAGTCGGCAACTTTTCGAGCATCCTCCAAACGATAGATTTTCTCACGTACTGGGCGGAAATTGTCTTGAACATCCATCGTTGAGAATTGTGGCTTTTTCTGCGAAAGGGATAAGCCGCGGAACAACGATCAAATATTGCTGCCGGGGCTCAAAGCCTCCTCATGAAATGGTCACGTGTCAGAACCAGAAAAGCAATAATGGCATGCTGGTCCCAACTTGAGGCTAACTGCGTGATCTGATTTTGGGAAAAAGGAAATCAGGGTGTCAAGTGTACAGAAATTCGGTTCGCAAGACAAAAAAGTGCTTGAAGAAGGGATGAGCAGTCATGGGCCTTCACAGCGCACACACTTGTCAAAGACATTCCAATTCAGGTTAATACGCCACCACAACTTCTTTTAAAAATGACAAATGACGTGACAGATATTTTCGTGGTGGCTGGGCTGAAGCTGAGACTGCAGGACTGCGTCTGTTTAACCTCCTCTCACCCTCTCTCTTTTCCATGCAGGCTGGGACGTGATGGGGGCGGACATCCCAAGCATACCCCAGTGTACCCTTGTTTGGCGTTCAGTAAAGGAATGCATGCACTGCAAGCCGAAAAAAAGGGTACGTGTTGTAAAATCTATGGCATAATTATTCTTTTCTTCTCCTCCTCAGTCGGTTTTGTTGACCCCTTGTTCTGTTACTATACGATTCGCTCTAACTCGGTTGCGTACGATAGAGTTTCAGAAATTAACCTCAAGGAAGGTACATCACTTGCCTTGGCCTGTTTTGGACCATGATCCTTCCCAAAATAAACGAACCCATCACTATCCACTCTCCAGTCCGGGTGCTTTACCGCCGCATACTCCGCCAAGGCAGTGTCTGATTCTAGAAGCAATATCTCCTTCGCAGCCCCGATGCCCAGTCGCTCGTACGCCGCCTCGGAGCAGTCAGCTACCGCATCGCGCACGGTGTCCACCAACAACGACATGAAGAACGCGTAGCCCGGATGAGGCGTGCGTGTCCTGGCTTCAAGAACTTTGTGGTAGGAGCCAACCATCAGTTGCTGCTCCACCAGAATAGGGAAAGAAACGTAGACATTTGCCCGTTCAGCTTCCGACAAGTGTTCGAGTTCCGAGTGAAACTCAGCCAGGCGGTTCTCCACCAGCAAGAACAACAAGTTCAGCCCAAGTATAGGCATGCGCAAAGCCGAATCAGTCAAGCCGAGACCTTTGTCTTGATAATAAGGCTTCAATTGTGCCATTTGTCGCTGAAATGCTATTTTGTCTCGCTGCTTTACGGCTAGGAAGACAGCTTGTTCGAGGACCTGGCGGCCCAAGGCGCATTCCTCCGACGCATGCGGAGAGGGTTGGTTCATGGGGGGGAGAGACTCAAAATTGGTAAGCAAGACCTTGAGTTCCCCGAGAAGGCTGGCAGCTTCGCCTAGATGATCACTCTCCACGGCTGATTGGAGTTTGATAACCAACTGCGAGGAAGAATGTTTGGTTGGAGGCCAAATGAAAAGATGTTTGGAGATAAAGGTCTTTGGCGCATGACTTTGTCCACACTCCATATCTACAACCGTATCATAATTGCTTCAAAGTGCTTGCGATGCTTCGTGCACGTTCAAAGAACATCAAGTAGCGAGTAAACAGTAAAACAAATTAGGGTGGGGGCTGTTGTTTCACGGAACTTTTTGCTAACAGCCGCACATGAGGAGATCCTACAGTGTTTCTATTACATTCACGTACCTTTTCGCCTTGTTCCAACGCCATTTCAAGATGTCCACTGTGTTATACGCCGTTCTTTGGTGGGTGCGGGCCGTCGGGCGGTGCAGCAACGGCAGCTAATCGAGCTGTCTGTCAGTGGTTTTTGATATCTGATACGAAACAAAAATTATGTCAAGAAAACTATGCATAGCCAATTTACAAACTCAGTCGATGAAAAACGTGCACGCGCGCACGCGACCGCAATAACCGTGTTCCTCTGTACGCCCCTGGGAAGAAGAAGGGCGCCGACTTCGTTTCCGCGAGTACCTTCCCCTTGCCCCCTGGGAGGTTTTGGCCTCGAACGAGCGGCCTCCGCCGCGCGGCCCGCGAAAACTTGACGTCCGGATTCACTCAAACGCGCGGTTCATCCTTCGACTTTTATTTACCTGGGGACAGGGCACAAGCTGGTCTTTTTTCTTCGTCGTTACAGGCACCAGGCCACTTTGAAGCCTTCGGCGACGGGCTGAGTCGCACCTACGACGGCCGAAGGAAGTCATGGCATCGAGTACCAGCACAAACAACGACCTCACTTTCCCAGACGCGGGGCTCTTGCCCAAAGAGGAGACTGGTGCCGCTGCTTTCTTGAGCCAGTACCCGCACTTTGATGGGAGGGGTGTGGTGGTGGCAATATTAGACACAGGCGTGGACCCGGGTGGTGCGGGGCTTCAGGTCACTTCCGATGGCAAACCTAAAATCATCGACATGATCGATTGTAGCGGCTCGGGTGATGTAGATACATCAACCACTGTCGAAGCCCTGCCTCCTGCTGAAAATGGAAGCCCGGACAGCGGCGCGAAGCTCAACATCAAAGGTCTGACAGGACGTACGCTCCACCTGAACACGGCCTGGCCCAATCCAAGCGGCAAGTGGCACATCGGGGTCAAGCGCGCAGTCGAACTCTACCCCAACGGACTCAAGTCCCGCGTGGCAAAGGAGATGAAGAAAGAATGGACATTGAAACACAGGGAAGTGGAGGCGGGCCTGCAGCGGGAGGTGGCAGCCTTCAAGGCCTCGACTGGCACGGGCGCGATGACCCGGGACGAGATAGAGGACATGGCGGACCGTGAAGCACGCGCGTCCCAGCTTGAGGAGATAGCCAAGGGGTACGAGGACGCGGGGCCATTGTACGATGTGGTGGTATGGTTTGACGGGAGTGCGTGGCAGGCAGCGGTGGATGTACGGGAAGACGGAGACCTGAGGTCGTGGGAGCCCATGACCGATTTCCACGTAAAGCGCGATTGGCGCACTTTTAACGAGAAATTAGACAATCTGAATTTTGCCGTCAACATCTATGAGGAAGGAAACATCTGCTCATTCGTGGTAGACGCAGGCTCGCACGGCACCCACGTAGCCGGCATCACCGCGGCGTACCACCCGGAATGCCCGAGCCGGAACGGCCTGGCGCCCGGTGCACAAATTGTATCATTGAAAATTGGCGATTCCCGCCTCGGGTCGATGGAGACGGGCGTGGCGTTCGTCCGTGCTTTGCGGGAGGCGGTCCGCCTGAAGGTGGACATGTTGAACGTGTCGTACGGAGAAGCAACGGCGGTGACGGGGAGCGGCCGCGTCGTCGAGCTCATCGAGGAGATCGTGCACAAGCACGGGGTCATCTACATGGGCAGCGCGAGCAACAACGGCCCTGCCCTCTCCACGGTGGGCGCCCCGGGGGGAACGGGTACGGCCACCATCGCGGCCGGCGCCTACTTGACGCCGTCGATGATGGAGGCTGGCTACTCCTTGCGGAGACCCTTCGCCGCCGTCAACTTCACCTGGTCGAGCGTAGGGCCTGCCTATGACGGCGCGCAGGGCCCCACCATCATGGCCCCCGGGGGCGCGATCACCAGCGTGCCCACTTGGACCCTGCAGAGGGGCATGCTCATGAATGGGACCTCCATGGCGGCCCCCAATGCCTGCGGCTCCCTGGCCCTCGTCCTCTCGGCTCTCAAGGCGCAAGGCCTCCCCTACTCTCCTCACCTGCTCCGTCGGGCCGTCATGGCGACCGCCAAGACCCTCCCCTCTCTCCATCCCTTGGTGCAGGGCCACGGCATGGTACAGGTGGGACCTGCGCTGGACTACGTGATGACTTCCGCCGCCATACCCTACGTGCGGACCCCCCTGAAAGTAAGCGTGGCGGGTATCAAGGGTAATTCCTGCCGAGGCGTGTACTTGCGGGAAGCAGGGGAGAGTCGGGTGTCTCGTGACTTCAAGGTCAGCGTCGAAGCTCTCTTTCATGAGAAGGCCGCTTCCCACGAGAAGGTCAACTTCGAGGCGCGCGTAGCCCTGTCGCTGTCCGAGGGAGCGGGGGAGGGGGGGGGGAGAATGAAGGGGCAGGGCCCCATGGACCCGGCGGCATGGGTGACGATTCCATCGTACTTCATGCTCATGAACAACGGACGCGGCTTCAATATCACGGTGGACGGGTCGCGACTGCCCCACGGGCTGCACTTCTGCAAAGTGCTCGGACACGACGTCGCCCACCCGGAGCTCGGTCCTTTCTTCGAGGTGCCGATCACCGTGGTCAAGCCACTGGAGCTTGCGAAGCCCCCACCGACCCCCCTGGATCTCGGCGTCTACGCTCTTTCCTCAGGTCAGGTGGAGCGGAATTTCCTGGTCCCCCCCGCCGGAGCCACCTGGATGGACGTGACCTTATCCGACCGCCGTGCTGTCCATGCTGTCGCCCCTCCCTCGGCTCCAGATCAGATCGCACCAGCGATGGGAAAAGATCCGGGCTTGGCCACGAATAGCCGCACCACTGGCAATGGAGGTCAAGTCATCATTGTGGCCCTTCAAACCGTGCAACTGCTCCCGCAAACTCCTTTCCGAGATGCGGAATTCGAGAAATACGTGGCATTGGCCCCGGGACAGAAGGAGACATTCAGCATTCTGGTCGAGGCGGGAGTGACGGTGGAGATAGCATTGGCGCAATACGCGATCTCGGAGGGGAGCACGACCGTGGGCATAACGGTGGAGTTTCGGGGCCTCTCCCCTCGGGGCAACAGCCAGGACATCGTCCTGCACGGCGGACATGGTTGCATACACGTGCCCGTCGAGGCACAGGTCCACGACGAGGAAATCGCCCCTATTTGCAAACTGGACAGATGGCAGACGAAACTGACTCCCAACTCCTCCAGCATCAAGGTATTGGACCCTGATCGCGATGTCCTCGCGGATGGCAAGCAAATATATCAGCTGCTTCTCGAGTACAAATTCACCTCGGAGACAGGGGGCGAGGAAGTGATCCCGCGGGCCATGCTCTTGAACGGAGTCTTGTACGAGTCGCCCCTGGAGTCCCAATTTTTCATGGCATTCGACGCGAACAAGAAGTATCTGGGATGCGGGGACGCATGGCCGGGGAAGGTCAAATGCCCCAAGGGCGAGAATGTGCTCAGATACAGCGTGCGGCACGATGATCTTTCACTCCTGCAAAGCCTGAAAGGGCTGGTGGTGGTGATTGAGCGGGCGCTGAAGGAAGGCAAGGAAGTGAGCGTCCCCGACTTTGCCACGCGGGAGGAGGCCATGACCCGGAAGAAGCGAGGGGGTAATGGGGCCAGTCGCATGCTGCGCCAGGGGTGTGCGACCTCGTTCTTCTTAGCCGAGCCAGCCTTCGACAAGATGCCGAAAGGCGTCAAAGCCGGGGACCTTTTGACTGGTTCGCTGGTCCTAGAGAAGGCCAAAGGGAAGGAGCAACCTCAGTCGAGACGGCCCCGCGGTTTCCGTGTATCCTATATTGTTCCTCCCCCTCCACCGGAGGCGCCCGAAGGCCCCAGCAAGCCCACGGCTCAAGACAAACGCACGGAGGAAACAAAACTCGAAGAGAAAATCAGGGATGTGAAAGTGCAGCATTTAGGTGGCCTGACAGACAGCACAGCCTTTGAGAGCTTGTTTAAGAAGCTTTTGGATGATTACCCTGCTCATATTCCCTTGCATCAGGCCCGGCTTCGATTTCTGGACGAGGAAAACTCGAGGAATGAGCGCTTGCCTGATGTGGTAAGTGCAGCAAACAGCGTGATAGACTTGGTAGATAGACAGGCACTGGCCTCACACTTCGGAGTGAAGGTAGATGAGAACGATCCGGAGGCAATGAAAGTGCGAGGGGAAATGGAGGAAAAGAAAGCAGCCTTGGTGGATGCATTGGCCCGAAAGGCCAGGGCGTTGATTGACAGGAGAGGAGGAGGAGAAAAGAAAGAGGGTGGGGGTGTCGGACAGCATGTCGAAGTGAGCCCCGATGCCGAAAAGCAAGGATCCGATGAGGCTGGAGAAAAGGAAAGAGACGGAGAGGACCGAAACGGAGATTTGCAAGGCGTGCTTGGCCACGAGGCACGGAAGAGCGGAGTACATGGGGCCGATGTTGCAGCCGTGGTGGCTGAGCTCATGAAGTGGGATTCACTGGACCAAGATAAGTACGCACGCCTGTTGTTGGATCGAGATGCCGGCTACGGGCGATGGGGCTTGGTTCTCAAGCTTCTGAACAAGCTTTTGGGTGACGCGGGGAATTCCAGTGGCATCGACAAGAAGGAATTGTACGAGCGTCGTTTGAACGTCTTCGAGCACCTAGGATGGACGCACTTGATTGAGAATGAGCGAAAATGGCGAGTCATCGATTGCCCTACGAGCTACAGCCTCTTCTGAGGCTCTGGTGGAAGGTAATGGCGAAAGAGAGGCATGGAGCGGATCTGCAGGCAGCAATTTAACGTTTTCTGCGCAGACCGCAATAAGGATAGGCTGGATGTGATGGAAGCTAAATCAAGTGGAAAAATTCGCGGGAAAGAAATTTCAACGCGCCGACGTTTTTCTCCTGGTGGTGTCTATAACGCGTCGAGAGGTCTCCACCATGCCACATCGCATAGCAGTTGTGTCATCAGCACTCTCCCTTTTCTGCAAAGCTCTCCAAGCTTTATTTCGTTTATGCGTATGCTGTTCACCCTTCTTTTTGCATGAATGGCTGTGGTTTCAATCCCCTTCTCGCCACCTGTTCGCTTCTCGAGCCCGCTCATTCCCCATCTTCAATCTTCGATAAGCCTCGCTCTTTTTCCAGGTTGAGTAGTAAAACGCGACACAGCTTTTAGTGCTTTTCTTGAGCATTCGCGATGCTAAGTGGAAGTTCTTCCAGTCGTCAGCCATTACCTTTCCAAACTCTAGTGCGTCCTGCTGTGAAAAGCGGTCTAGAAACGGTATGGGGTGGCCTCTTTCGTCTTTGTCTTGAAATGCGACCTTCAATTCCAATTTCTCCATAAACAGTCGGCGAGCCACCGTCAACTCCCAGCCTGTCTCGTAGATAAGCCATAGCAAGTGTGCTTCGTAAACACGCGAGAACTGGCCCAACAACGATTCAATTTCAGCCATTGTGGGTAATCCAACCGCCTTCGGAGGAGGCTTCCAGCGACAGAGCCCGTCACCTCTGCCCACTTGAGTAACAAGAGGCCCCTTCAGCTTGATTTGAACCCGGCGAAAGGGAACGATGGCACTCTGCGGGTTATAAGGGATGTCGTAGGCGTATGGTGTGGGAAGGACAGACAACTGATGGTTCGCACCCAAGAGGACACGCTTATGTTCGAATTTGTGTGTGGCCGCATAGATTCCTTCTTGTGATCCCTGATGCGCACGTGGCTGAGCTCGAGATAGAGGACGGGACGGATTGGGGGGGGATGTCAGGATGCTCAGACGAGAGTTGTTGGTGTCGTGGCAACCCAGCGGCCCTTCGTCATCGAGATTATTGGGCTCGATTTGACACAAAGCAGCTCCGTGAGCAACACGAGCGCCGGCCCCCGCGCATGCCTCCCATCCAAACCCCTCTCCTTCATCGAGCCTCCTGTCCCGCCCAGTCTCGCCTCTGGCACCGGCAGCGTGTCCATTCCGTCCTGCTTGGGACACTTCTTTGAGCACCGAGTTCAGGTCGCCGATCTCGCCCATGATTGTTTCTAATTTACGGAGCTGCAAGTAGAGCTGCTCATCAATTTGTCCATTCACGGCAGGATACAGCTCGCCGACCGCTTGCTCCAATTGGGTGACGAGCTTATGAATTGATTTCTGCACATCTCCGTGCGTTCGGTATTGATCATTCACTGTGGGGGAAGAGATTGAGGAGGCGAAAAAAGGACCCAGGAGATTAAGTACGGACATGGTCACATGATATTAAGGGGATGCATACGTGTTCCACCACCCTTCCGAAATTGATGATGAGTCCAAGTCTATTGTAATTTATTGTTACCGAACCCAATATACTCACATTCATCCCATCTCCTCGCGAGGGGAGCTTTATCCACTCTTGTATCTGCCATGCGAAATTCATGACATTGCATGCGGTAGGTCACGATCCTCTTTTTGAGCAACTCCCTCACTGCCCCGTTCTCTTCGACCAAGCGATGGACGTGGGCTAGAACGCCTCTGAAGTATTCGTTCCCGTCCAGCTGTAGCTGGACACAATCCAGCCGCATGTCGCGTAACCGTGTATACCACGCCTTGATATCCTTTATCGCATGATTGTTGGAGGTCTTCAAAGATACATCGTTGGTCCTACCACCGCTGCCACGCGAGAGGCTGCTGTCATTCTCTTTCTCCATCTCGCTGCCCCGCTTTCGCTTTTTGCACATCACCTCCACGGTCGAATTCTCAGGGGCTTGTTGGACTGTACTTGGTTCCTTCCCATTTTCATCCGCCTGCGCTCCCATTCTGTTACCATTTCTGTCCTGGGATTGTATTGGTTCGTGTCCAGCTGTCCTTGATTCCAGCCCTAGAACCTCACAGTCCGTTCCAAGATCCTCCTCACCCTTGAAGACAAGCTGTGTCAGCATATCCTTTCCCCTTTCTTCCAACCAAGGACCCGTGGAATCTGCAGGGGCGTTGACAATCTTTCGAAGGTAGGTACTTATTTGTCCTTCGCTTCCCGCCCTTTCAGATCGTAGCTTCTCCGACCGCGTGCCGTGATCCCGCCCGAGGGGGCCTCCGCCGTTCGACACCGGCCCATGTCCCAGCGGCGACGCCAACGGTTTTCTGTGCGTCGGTTGTCGCTGACTTTCCTGCAGCTGCTGTTGCTTTTGCTGTTGATGCTGCTGCAGGCGCTGTTGATATTCGTGCATGTGTTGATACCCTACTGCCACTTGTCCCAGCTCCTGTGGATGCCGCTGTGGCCGCGCCGAGATGGGAGGCAGCCGGTGGGGAAGCGAGTGATGCCCTTTGTCTTGCTGACTGGCCTTGCTTGCTTGAGCGGAATCGCCCATTGCCGACTGCACTGGCGGGAGCCGATGACTTCGCGGCGCCTGAAGCACCCCCACCACCTCCACCTCGTCGTCCGACCCGCCCCCTTGCCCCCCTCTTCCTCCTGCCTCGGCTGGCTGCTCTTTCCCGCTCGCGGCGACCAGACCTTCCTCCTGCTGCCGCGGCTGCGTTTCCCGCCGAACCCCTCCCGCTGTTACAGAGGGCGCCCTTTGGCGAGGCCGGCTGTCCCCATCCGCGGTCGACGGCGGAGCCACCGACACAGGCAGTGGGGGAGGAGCCGACGTCCCCGCTTGTGGATCCTGGGGGGCCGCACTCATCCGGTGCTCCTCTATGCGTGGCTCTGCTCCCCTCTCGCTGTCTCTTTCAGTGACCATTTGAGCGTTTACGGGTGTCTGCTCCCCCCCCGCTCCTTCTTGGCTGGCAGCTCCCTCCGGACGCGCCTTCTTTCCCCCTGCTATGTTGGCGCGTGAGAACCCCACACGGAAAGTCTTCGTTTTGCTTTTAATGCAGGCCACTATATCCTCGAGCCGCCATCCATGCACATCTTGGTCATCGATGCTGACAATCACATCGTTGCACTGGACCCCGAGCTCTCTCGCCTGGCTCCGACCTGCGTGGGTGGAGCGAAAGACAGGAGGTTGGGGAAAAATCGATAAGTAGCCGCAATGCACTGCGAGTTCAAAGCACACCATCGAATGGCTCGCTGTGAGCACACTTGGTGAGCAATTATCTTACACTACGGGTAGACTCATGGTGAGTATCGGCGGAAAGGGTCCTAGTCTTGAGGCACGTCCGCTCTGAGGGACCTGAGGATAGCCACGACACCCCCCGATTGAACACATATTTGCGGTACATACCATCGTTATCATGATGCAGATCTACAACGACGTTCACGTCCGAGCAATTTTCTACAACCATTCCCAATTTCCGCGTCCCGATCTCGACAAATTGGACTTGATAGCGGTCGGGGCTGGTGCTGTCCGCTGAGCCGTGTGTTCCTGCCCCGTGCTCCGCGCCATTCCGGGTCGAAGAGCCGCAGGTCAATGGGTCCGTGGGATGCGCAGGCGTTAAAAAAGTCACTCGAGGGTGAGACGCTTCATGGTCCGCGGCTTCATCGATCGTGCTCGTCGTAGTGTTCGGGCCCGGCAGTGGGGAGACTGCGCCGACCCCAGCCCCTCCTGATGTCTCCATGCGCCCGTCCTCCGCTCCGGCCACGGGCCGGCAGGAAGGGCCCTCTGTACAAAGGGAAGCATGAGGAAATGTCAATCATTCGCGTAGTTATGACGGGAGACAGACTGGTCCGATGGCTTTTTGCTGCTCGCCTGGGCAGGGCAGTCGATGTTCCCGCTCGACGGGCTCGCCGAAGTCAACATACGGGCTAGGGGACGTACACATTTTGGACATAACACTTTTAAGCCCCCTGGTTAATCCACAGGTCTCATGGCATCAAGAGAGGATAGTGCTGGCGTGAAGACCTGCCCCGTGCCTGTGCGACCTCCGCAGCCTGCGACTTCAGAAATCCTGGAGTCGAACAGTCCGATCACAGTGCTTTCCATGCCAAGCCCATTGAGAGACCATGAATTGCGCCCTCCGGCAGCTAAACTTGCTGTGACGCGACCCGCGCTATTGCCTGAGGGTAACCACCCCGTGAATGAGAAGTCGTCTCCTGGAGAGCAGGTAAGTCGTCAGCAAGGCCGAAGCTATGACTTGGTTCGGAGCTCCCTTGTCTTTCCTTGAATAAGCACACTGACCGTATCAACTTTTATACGTTCCATCTATTTTCTATCTTCCTGCGATAAGAACACGGCTACCATGGGTCGAGAGAGTTTGATACACGCGCTAGCGGGCGGTTTGGGATCCGCCCTTGCTCTTGCCTTGACATACCCCTTGGACCAAGTTCGTACATTTCAACAAGTGAACGACACCCCCGAGGATGACGAGTACATTAACCACGGAGGGAGTAGCCCATTATTGAACCAGGAGACTTGCCCGGCGACATCATTAGCCCGCTTGGCCTTTCTTTTCCGACCCTATCGGACTGCCTCCGTGATGGTTCAAAGACATGGAGCTGGCGCACTGTACCGCGGGATGGTCCCTGTGCTTATATCGATGGGGCTCAGCAACGCCGTTTTTTTTTTCGTCAGCAACCTCTTAAAGGCAATACTTTCTCGATACCGACAGCGGACGGGAAAATCCTTGGGGTATTTCGGCCATCTTGCCACCGGCACGATCGCCGGAGTGTTGAACGTCGTGCTAACGACTCCCCTGTGGGTCGCGGGCATGCGCGCGAAGCTCAGCAGCGCGCAAGGCTGGAATATTCTGACGATCATGGCCAAAATTTGGAAAGATGAAGGTGTCATGGCTTTGTGGAGTGGAATGATTCCGTCCCTGCTCCTCGTCTGCAACCCAGTCCTGCAGCATTTCGTCTACGATGTGCTAAAACGCCGCACACTGGCCACGCGCCGTGTGAGAAGCTCCCAGCTGTCATTTCCCCCCTCCTCGATGCCCATTGGCAGGTCCGAAGTGACGGGGGCGGCGGTGGCGCTTACATCTTTGGAGGCCTTTTACTTCGGTGCGGTGGGAAAATTCGTCGCCACGATCGTGTCTTACCCGTTGCAGGTGGCACAGAGTCGGTTGCGGCAGCAGTCTCAGAAAAGTGAGACCGACGGGAATAATGCTACCACTTCGAAAGAGGAAGGAAAAACAGACTGGGAGAGGGAGCTTTTGGCGCAGAGTGCAAATCACTACACAGGCACGCTAGACTGCCTTCTGGATCTGTGGAGGAGAAAGGGAGTGGCTGGCCTCTTTCAAGGTGTGGAGTCGAAGCTTTTGCAGACCGTAGTGACGAGTGCATTTATGTTTCTGGCCTACGAAAACATATTCAAGGTCACCAAGGGTGTGTTAGATGTGACCGATAGAAAGGGGCTCGGGGGAAAGCTACATAACGAATGAGACAGGAGAGCGCGCGAAATTGGGTGAATCTCGACAAGGTGGTATACGGGCGATCAGATAAGCATCGTGGGATCAAAGTAAAATGTAGGTCAGTGGATGTCGCGAATCCGCGCACCGACATCATGAAAGGAAAATAATTCTCCACGCCACCAACTCCCGGAGTGTGAACGATATGAGGCTGTTTCTCAAGGTCTCCTTGTCTTACCCTTTGTGCATTTTTTCGGTGCGGGAGACCCTCCTACCTCCCACAGGCGGTCGCATGTGCGCTTGCAGTGCTTGCATATCTTCCAGTTGTTGCCTGCCTGTACTTGATACACTGCCTCTACCTACACTCTTCCCCTTGCTTTCCCTCCCCCACATTTCTCTGCACATTTGATATACCATTTCGCTACATCCTCCTCCTAATCCATGGCACACATGCTTCTATGTCACCGGAACATTCAACTGCTCGACATGACTCTTGTGGAAACGGCTCCTGATCATCACGGGTGGAAGTCATTGCCACGCGAGCGCCCCCATCGGCCAATGTTGTTCTCATCGACTCCTCCTGCTCTAATGCTCTCCGTTTCGTACCTCAGACGCCCCGTTCCCCTCCTCCTCCAAGGCATACCGGGCATTGTAGTAGTTGTCTTCGGCCACCTTTTTCTTACTGTACTTGGCCACGAAAAGCTCCTGATTCTTCTGAATCCTGGAGACAATCTCACGCACCGACAGGTCACAGTCTGAGGATATCTCCATAAATATTTTCACCTCTTTCGGCACGGCAAAAGGGTCTTCCTCCCCCTCCCCTCCTTCCCTCGCTCCCCCCCCGCCCCCCCCCCAAGTCCCCTCGTCCTCGATATCGTCCCTATGCCTGCCATGCAGGACCAGAGAAAGCTTGAGGGAAGCGATCATTTCCCGCGTCACGGTGTACGGAGCGTCGATCAGGACGTCGTCCACGTACTTACACCCCAACACGGACAAGACGCGCTCGTGCAAATTCATGATCGGGAAGTTGGAGCCACGCTGGGCATTCACCACCTGAGAGAAGACAGGGGGAGGGGAAGGGCCGCAGTTAGGGTAAGGAGGGATGAGAGAAGAGAGTCCCAAAGAGAGGTCAGGATTCGTTGGCTAGTTCCCATGGTCGACCCCTGGCCTCCCCTCCCCGTCGCCTCCCCCCACCTGATCGTTGTGCACCCCCACAATCAGGAACACGGGCTGGCCCTCAGGGAGGCACCGACCCTCCTTGATCTTCTTGAGCGTCGTGACGTGTCCGGCGTGGAACATGTCCCAGCTCCCATCTATGTACACGACCTGGCTACCCGGCTGGGGGGGGCCCGCGCGCATGCCCGCGGAGAACAAGCGAATCATCCGGGAGGTGGTCAGAAAGCGGGACCGTCGATAGAATGCCGCGCCTTCCTGGTGGTGGAGCTGCTGCTCAAGCGCCTCGATCTCCGAGGGGGACACCCCCTCTTGCAAAGCCCCGCCTTGCGTCTTCTTCTCCGAGGCCAACTGGCCCGTCTGCGAGCCCGTCGACATGGTCCGTTGATGGTGCCGCCGGCTCATCAAAAGCATCCTGCCCACGATGTCCGTGGTGCTCACCCCCTCCGTGCGCGGTATCGTTCGGTACTTCCCCATGCTCTGAGGGAGCTCGTACACGTCCCGACCGTTGACGATGCAGGGGTCGTCGCCGTGCACGACGAAGTCGATCCGGTATTTCTCCATCACCATCTTCAAATAGTCCTCATCCATGATGTAGGGCACGTCCGGGACTACCTCGTCCACGAAGCGGCAGCCCTCCACCGCGGCCAGGCGCTCCTCGTCGTTCATCACGGGCGGGCCCTTGCAAGCCGTGATGGTGGCGTCCGAATTCACGCCCACCACCAAATAGGTCCCCAGAGCCTTGCCTTGGCGAAAGGCGTTCATGTGACCGTAGTGCATCATGTCGAAGCAGCCATCCATCCAAATACGAACGGGCTCTTGGTCGCCTTTAGGACCGGCGCCCTCCTCCTTCACCTCCATCTCCAGCAATTTCTCCTCCAGCTCTTGCACCTTTTTCCGCGCTTCCCGCAAATCTTTCGCCAGCATTTTCCTTCTGAGTCGATGCCGCTTGCCGAAAAGCAAAAAATATAGGAGTAGGGTGCTGAGAACGGCCGTGACGCAAAGGACAATTTGATCGGGCTCCGGGTAGGGCGGCGGGACGCCCAAGGCCTCCAAGAGAACAGCCAGTCGCTGCGTAAGGGAGAGCATAAATGGACTGTCCAAAAGGTCGAGGGTCTTCGCCTGTAAGATGCACCAGATAGCTTGTAGTTTGTTCTTGTAATTGTGACCGTTTCCTGCATGATGGGGGGCGAGGTAGGGGACACAGTTAGGGTGATGCAAGCATGGGCTGGAACTCCTCTTGACCTGACCTTGACTGAATCCACCAGCCGTCGCGTCGCAGGACTCTACAGAAGGCGACATGTCACCCTTTCCTCTCCAAATATCGGGTCGGGCGGGCAAAAAGGAGCTGCTGCGGCGCCTCTGGCCGTGTGGGACGATTCAAGCCTTCCGAGTCGTTGCCCGCCGGGACCACCTCGAGCCTTATAGAGCTTTCCCCACAAGCGCCAGTAGATCCAGGCCCGTTGCACGCTGGCTTTTAAAATCGCAAGAATACCGCACAATTGAGAGAACGTGGTGATTGTCTGAGCTTGTCGAGTGCATGAAGGTGGAGTTAACAAGAATCGTTTTGGGGGGAGGGAGATGCTGTGTCGCCGCCTCGCTCGCTTCACAGCACAAAAAAGGGGCCGGTAACTCTGTCCGGCCAAATAAACACGGCCGCATCCCACCTGCCTGTCTCCAGGATTTCTATCACGGCAAGAAAGCACACAATAGTGTGTGTTTTCTATGTGATTGCGCGATGCGTACTCACGTTGGCGGAATTTCTTGATAAAGAAAGTGCTACACCATCATCGTTTTGCACACTGCGCCTCCCCAGCCATTTTCCTGTGCGCATTTTAATCAACTCACCAAAAACGTCCACGTTACTACATCAAAGTGTAATAACGCAGGTGCATAAACACAGGAGCAACGTCACATAAAGCGAAAGCAGGCGCGACTGTGGGAAGAGGAGGAGGAGGAGGAGGAGGAGGAGGAGGAGGAGGAGGCATCTCTCTCTCAAGTGGTGGAGTTGCGCGCGGGCTGGTCTCCCGTCTCCTTGCTCGCATTGCTGCGCGGCGTAAAAATATTTCTTGGGCAGTCTCAGCGACCGGTAGCTCCGCCTTACCACGCCCAACTCGAATCCAAGCTGGTCGAGTCAACCGATTTCTGCAGCGCCTCACCGTCGCGGCCCTGAAAGCGCACAGACAGGCGTGGACCGCCTCTTCACGGCAAAGCACATTGCAACAACATTGGGTTTATCGCCGCCGCCGTTTTCCTTTCTTTCGAGCGGGTCACCCGTGGAAACGGCGTGTTTTTCCTCGTGTAATGAATGTTGCCAGGGACGTTGTCCTTGCACATGGAGAAGACGGTATTTTGCATAGCACCGCCTTCGTCGTCAGCTTCAAACCGGTCAATTCATTGTATAAATGGCTGGTTGGGAGGCCAGTCCTGGAATCTTTGCATGCACGGCGTGGCAGGTCGTCAGGCGAAACGGCAGCGAACGAGGAGGGCATCGAAACCCGAGAAGACTCCCGCGGAGTCGGTGCCACAGGTGTCACACATGCACAGGGCATGCCGTCGAGCTCCGCAGGGGAACTTGACGGAGACCTGGATCGCCGCGGCCCTGCCAATACGTTGGCCTCATCCATCCTTTCAAGTATCGGCTTGACGGCGCTCCCCCACCCCCCGACAGCAGCGATAGAAAGGGGAGGGGTGGCAAGAGCAGCTCATGAGACGTCTTCCTTGGCACACGGCGAGGCTCAGTCACAGGTCTCTGGGCAAAATAAGTCCTTTAAGCAGCTAAAGATGCCTTCGTCGGGCCTAGACCCCCGGGCACCTGCGCCTGACAGGCCCCAGGAGAAAGAAGCGCCGCTGGACGGTGGCTTCCACAAGGACGGGCGACGGGAAGGCGTGGAGGTGTATGTGCGGGGGGAGCTGGTCCCAGGGCTTGAGATGGTGGTGGATGATCAAGGGGCTTGCGTTTTTGCGGAGACAGGGACCACGCACCCGTCCCGCGCCGCGCTGCAGTCTCTCTTGACGCTGAGGAGACGGAAGGGAGAGCGGGAGGTGGAGGGATTACTCAAGCCAGGGCCGAACCCAGTGGACTTTGTCTACTGCAATCCATACGGGGATGTGAGTGTGCGCGCCACCTTTCACCTGTGGGGGTCGAGGGATCGGGTTGTGGTCAGTGACATCGACGGTACGTGGACGGGCACCCCGGAGGGAGGGCGGTGGCGTGTCTGCAGAGCTTGTCCGAGGGCCCTGGACGCTTCGTGCCAGTGTCGTTGGTATCGCTTCTGGCGGCATCGCCCAAGCGCGGGGCGGATGTTTCGATGAGCTGGTTGCTTTGCCGTCATGCTCCCTAGACCCCGTGCCGAACGTGCTTATCATCCAATTTCTGGCAGGAACCATCACCAAAAGCGACATCCGGGGCTACATCGACAGCGTGCACCTCGGGAACCATGAATACACGCATCAGGGCATCGGTCGACTCTTCTCCCATTTGCACCATGCCCACCATCTCCGCTTTGTCTACCTGACCTCGCGTCCGATATCGCTCCTGGAGGCGACCCGGAAGTACTTGGCGAACGTGTACCAAGAGGAGGGCTTTCGTCTCCCCCACGGGCCTGTCTTTACCTCGATGGACTCGCTCACACGCGTCTTGTACCGGGTATGGCGCTGGCCATCATGGGTTGGCTGATGTTGTCGTTCTTTCACCTCCTTGTGTGTATTAACGCGCCCTCCCTGGTGCCGGCGTCCTCCTCCCAACCATTTTCTCCCTGAAGCGTACTTGTCATATTTTGTCATGTTCTGCTTCTTTTGTCGCATTCAAAGCCTCTCATGTCCCTCTCTTTTTCATGCAACCCCAGGAGCTAGTGGAAAAGACGATACGCTACATGAAGGCCCAGGTCCTGAACGACATTCGAAGCACCTTCCAGAAGGCTGGTCGACCCGAAGGCGACCAGGTCTTTCTATTCGGCTTTGGGAACAAAAGTGCGGACGGACAGGCCTATGAAATGGTGCGTATCAGGGTAGAGAAATGAGGCGCCTCGTTCCACTCGTTCCTGCGTAGAAAGGCTTCGTTCCCTTCGTCATTCTCCGTGCATCGCGCATTTGTTTGTCTTCCATCCTTTCATCGCTGTCTCTTCCCAGTTTGTGGCTCATTGGTCGCCTGTGACTTTCCTGGCAACCCTTTCATATCTTCCAGGCTGGTGTGGACCCTCAGAGCATCTTCATCATCAATCCCAGCAGCGAGGTCCGCATGTTCGCCTCCTACAAGGAGTCGTCTTCCTTCTCTTCTTCTCCGTCGTCTTATCCCTCCCGCGAAGGTATAGCTGCGAACCGCACGTGTGAAGGGAGCAAGCAAGACCCCCAGTCCGGCACCGAAAGCGCAGCATACAGGCATGTGGACAGAGGAAGCTCGCAAGAAGAGCACAGGGAAAATTCCGACAGTGACGGTGGGTCCACGTCTAGCATGCAGTCGATACGCATGGACCGCAATGTGTCGGAAGGAAAGGGAGATGAGGGGAGCCATCACGGCGCCACATTTGCGTCGTACTCAGATGCACGCTTACTGCGATTGCTTGAGCAGCGCTTGGCAGACGTCGAAGGGGAGCAGAGCAGAAATGATGTAAATTGTAAAGCAACGGATGATGAAAGTTCAAAAGAAAAAAAATGAAATAGAGTGAAATTGGAACATTTTCCAGATAGGCAAGCATGTCTGAGAATGTGACCTCACATTTTTTGTGCATTATTTGCCTCATGTGTTCAGTTGAAGTGCTTAAATAAGCTTTCATGTGCTCAGTTGAAATGCTATATATTTTGGGAGGATTGTTATTTTCGCTATCGCGGCGGAATCACAGTACATTTCGGTTCTCAAAACGCCTCGTGTAGATAGCAGAATGGATATGGTCATGACGCTGACCTTTCCTCGGTGGCATAACCGCACTTTTTCCCATTTCTCCTATGTCAGTGTACAACCAAATGCTTTCCGACGGGCGATGACTACCTACACCGGTTGCTGGTACAAGGCATGCCTTGTTTCTGCAACTGTCAGAAGTGATCTGCTCAGCGTGAAGTCTCTGTGCATCTTCCCTACTGGCTATCCATGTCTTCCCCTCTTTCGTTTTAAAACGCGCTATCGTTTTTAAACGACGCTACGAAGCGCAAGAGAGTGCTATACTTGTTGCTGACCGCACCTAAGCTGCTAACGAATTGCAAGTCTATCTGAACCGGGGCTACCGGGACTTGTACCGTAATGCCGTGTACCCCAAGCACAAAAGCAAGGCCAACGTGCCCAGCAAGACCCCCACGTTCCTCACGAGTTGGTTAGGCGAGAGAGCCATAGAAGAAAGAACTTCTTCTCCCCTCTCTTTGCAGGCATAAAGGCTACCAGCACTGATGCCGGCGGTGGAGGCATGGCAATCGTGGAATTCCAGTCCGGAAAAATGGGAGATGACCAGGCTGAACAAAGATGAGAAACAAAGGACGGAAAGAAGTGAGGATCATAGGTGAGAGGGCATGGAGTCATCGTTAGAGGATGAGCGTTATTAAATGAAGGTAAATGAGACCACATCTGATAGGGTTAAGGTCGGACTGAGCACACAGAAGTCACACTGTTACCTTCTCGCCATCATTTTGAAACGTACCTTGAGTACATGTACTGATAAAACGACACGTGATAGATCCAGCGCAAAAAGGTAGGGATACGGTCCAAGGGAATCATGTACCCGGAGAAGATCAAAAGAGGAAGCAACATGGGCACCATGATCTGCTGCATCCGCTGGATGTCCGAGGTCAGGCAACCCACCAAAAAACCAAGACTCGCGCCGATGCAGCCTCCCAATGCGCATACACCTAAGTAGACTCCCAACCTCGCCACAGAGAAGGGCAAACCAACCATGAAAAATACGAGCAGGGCATTAACTATCAGATAAATAGCGCTTTGTAGGCAAGCGGACGCCATGGAGGCCAAGAAATAAGGCAGGAGATGGTAGTATCCGTTGTGATATTCACGGAAGTGCACCGCCCTTGTCATAGGGAACATTAATATGAGATTCAGGAAGGAATCGAAGACCGCGATGGTGGTGAGCATGCACAAGACACCCAAGACCGGGAAAATCGAGCCTTGGGCGTGCACGTTCTGCTGGAACCACACTGTCCCCACCACCAGCCCTGTGAAAACCTCCATGCCCAGACCCATCAAGACCTTCGCTCGGTCCTTGCACGTATGTGTCAGCATGCGCCGGAAGAGTACCGAGAACTGGTAGGGGAGAGAGGTCTGTGCCAGCACCTCGGACGTCTCCTTGTCCAGCCAGGAGGCGTGGCGGTCGATGACCAAGACGTCTCCCCCGGGCACTACCAGGCTGTCGCAGCTCGCGATTCCGTGGGCACCAGGACCAAGCAAGGCTCCTACGGATGTGGAATTCTCCCCCCTCAAGGGGAGAATGGAGGCCCTGGAGGGCGACTTTCCCAGGCCCCACCTGCGGAAGGCATTACGGATGCGTTTGTGCCGTCGCGATCGTGGGGACCGGGCTGCTGAGCTCGAGGAAGGCGAGGTTGGGGGCTGAAGAAGCGTGAGTCCAGGCGTGGCAGCCATGGCAGTTTCAATGTCTTCCTGCTCGCGTTTGACGGATATTTGCCGCCAGGCGTCAAGGACAAGGTCAGGAGACTCTTGCAGGACCTGGACAAGGGATAGGCGTGGGTGTCAGTATAGCCGTGGTAAGGGGCACAAGGATTATCTGAGAAGGAAGCAGGCGATCCCTGCGCCAGTCCCCCTCGTCTTTTTCCGCCGCCCTTTCTCTCTTTACCTTCAGGTAGAAGTCTGCCGGATTACCGTACGAAGGGGCTTCAAAGCCCAAACTGTGAAAGAAGCCAGCCAGTCGGTTCGGGGGCCCTTCGTAGGCCACTTGGCCCGCCACGAGGAAGACGACTCGGTCGAAGCAAGTCATGAATATCTGGTAGCTGGGCTGGTGGATGCTGCAGACAGCGCACCGGTCGGGCCCCGCCAGCGACTGGAGCAGGTAACAGATGTCCTCCGCGCTTTTGGAATCCAAGCCCGAGGTAGCCTCGTCCAGCAGTAAGACGCTCGGATCGGTCAAGAGCTCCAAGCCAATCGAGACACGGCGCCTTTGCCCCCCAGATATCCCAACGCGTTCGACGCCCCCGATGCGTACGTCCTTGCACTCCAGCAAACCGAGCTCTGCCAGCACTCTCCCCACTGTCTCCTCCTTCTCCTCCCGCGTGTCGCTCTGTGGCAAACGGAGCTCTGCAGCGAAGCGCAGGGTCTCATGCACAGTGAGCTCAGGGAGCAGCACGTCTTCTTGCGGGACGAGGGAGCATAATTGACGAAAAGCATGGTGCATGTTATGGCAAGGGGTTCCGTTGATCAGGACGGAACCCTGAAGCTGCCCCCCCCGCGTGTGTTTGGCAGCACCGTGTAGAACTTGGAGAAGGGAGGTTTTGCCGGAGGCGGACGGACCCATCAAGGCGGTGAGAGTGCCGGGGGTGAAGGAGAGAGAAATGTCGTGCAAAATGGGAATGAGAGCGGGTTCCGAGTCTCCCGGCGGCGGGGGCTTCACCGCTTGGAGGGAAAATGGTACGTCTCGCAAGTGGTCCGTGGGGCGCTTCGTGTGGTTTCTGCTCGTGTTAGAGCTAGAGCTGCGCGCAGTGGACTTGGTCATCTCCTGCAAAAGCATCGAGGACGTCCGCCGAGCCCGGAGTCCTTGCCACCTACTTCGAAGGAGACAGAGAGGGGAGGGGCACAGGGGGGTCGCGGATGCTCCGATCTTGGGGTTTTTGACCGAATAAGAGAGATGTTTGACGTCGATCCGCACCTGTGGGATGTTGTCGATGCGCCTGATGGCCGAGAGTGCCGGGGAAAGTCACGAAAATTAGTCCATGAATGCTTATGCTTATTAGTCCATGAATGGTCATGCCGTGGAAACACGAGCGGGACAAAAAACAGTCACGCGCACTGACGATGTGCGTTTCTCCCTTTCTTTGATGCATTTGGAATCGAGTCTGGCTTTGTCAAATTTTGGCGACGTACGTGAAAGAAATGCGCTTCCGACCCATGCTCGACGCGAGGCCCGTACTGTGAGAAGACGTGGAGACCTCATCGACTAGGTGCTCTGTGGGCTGCGTACAACCTGGACTTTGATAGTCGTTTACAGAATGCGAAGAGCGCTCAATCCAAGCTTGTTCTCCCGCTATCACCCAGTCATCGTCTTCACTCTCTGGATGGAGGGGGAAGATCTCTGTGGCAGGAACGACAGACGCTTTGTCTTCATGTATTACAGGAGGCAAAGCCAGCGAACTCATTATGGCGAGGAAATACGCGTATCCTTGACACTCTTCCTCAGGTATGCCTGTTTTTTGAAAATGAATGGCCTTTCAGGAAACGGAATGCGTGACAAATCGTCTCACGAGCCCGTGATAACGTCCAGGTCGGACGACGTACGATGATGGACAGCCGATCAAGATATGGAGCAGGTACGAGCTGGACGAAGGAAAGGGGAAAAATGTGCCGTAAGAAACAGTTTAAGGCGTGCGTGCCTCCCAAAGCACCATTCTCAATAGCGCATGCTCCTGTCTCGCTCGAGACGGTGACATGCACGTCTCCCCAACGAGGTCGCAGAAGCCGACCTAAAGGATGACGTCATCGCGTTGCACAGACTGTGTGGACACGGAGCTTTACCTTCTCAAAGCTTGCAGCTTGACAATGTCTAGGACTTGGTCCGCGCAGAGGCGCGTGTATGTGGGTGTTTTCTGTCTTTGACATTTCTGGGAGTGATTGTTTCTTTCAGTTTACATAAGAAGATATTGTACCGGCGATGGGGCCGGGCGGCTGTCTTCAAGGGTTCTCAACCATCAAGAAGCCTCAACTCTCCCAACAGCAACTTACCGTACCATCCTGAATAACTATCTCGACACACAGAGCCCATGGAGCGACAAAGAAGGAGAAGGGGGAATACCGGTAATTCGCTGGGCACAGCTGCAGTTTTTAGTGCTTTACTGGTAGCCTCAACAGCGATTTCCAACCCATCAACAAGGACCCAAGCACAAGCCGCACCTCACGCACGCGATAGCTCCTCTCTCTGCTCTTCCTTGCCCCATTTCCTACACACCACGCGGGGTGGGACATCCTCGATAGGCATCCGGGAAAGATGGGAAGGCCAAGATATCATGTCCACCGTCTCCAGGGCTCTCACGAGAGAAGGCCCTGAACTCAGCCTCGCCCCTATCCTTTTCATTGGCACAAGCGACGAATCCTCTCGCGATATTCTCTCGGAGCTTTTTGAATTCACACACCCTCTCGACTCTGCTGGTTCACACGTGTTTGTGTCCCCGTTTGGTGACGCGATGGCAGGAGAGGGCGACATGGAAGGGGATCGACAAGCAATTGCCCTGGTCACCACCCTGGTTTCCAGTGAGGAGGACGCGCCCACTGGGGCATTTGCAAGAGCAGCGCAAGACGCTGCCATGGCTTTTACACAGGGAAATGACGTGGTTTGGAGTGTGGCACATGCCGACGTCCTGCGAGGCGACCTGGGCGGGACCAGCCTGTTCCAAGCCATCCTCGAGCAGTTTCTGGCCTTCGAGGAAAATGGATTGGTGGACGTAAGAGAGGCGCCGAAAACGCTGCATTTGATAGTGACAGATGTTGGGAAAGAGGAAGCAGAAGAGCTGGGCTTGGAGAAGGAAATGGAGAGGCTGTTGACTCAGATATGGCGGAGGTTGATCGTGCCTGTAGGGAGCGCCTTGAAGGAGGAAGAGAACGAGGAGGAAGGAGTAGGTTTGTCGGCTCCAGCCTGGACCCGTCTATTAAATTTAAACGTCATATTTGCACCCTCCAAGGTGTACGCGGGGAGCGAGCGTGCCCGTGCTCTGGCCTCCCTCAAAGGCGCTTTGGACGAGAAGCTGGTCAGCTCGGATCCTTTCCTCCCCGCCTCCACCCTCCGCCAGTCGATAGCTGCTTTGCTACCGGTGTCTCAAAGCTTTCTGAGCGCCTCCACGGGTCCCTCGCTGTCCCGCTCCATTCCCAAGCACGACACGCTTGTCTCGTCTTTCTACCTGGACAATCTGGTGGTCCGCTACACGGCCCTCTTCCGTCAAGACGCGCGTCACTTATTGGAGGAATTGAACACGGGCTACGACGAAGATTTTGGCCGCACGTTTACCGAGTTGATTGAGAAATATCTGTCAGACTTTCACCAGGAGGTGTACGGGCAGGACGCGGGCCCCATCCACGCTTCTCTGGCGGGCCTGAATGCGGGCCAGGTGGCGGCGGTGGTGAGGACCAGGAAAGAGAACTTGCATCGAGCCCTGCTAGGCCTGACGGAGGAAGGCTACGTCAGACAGCTGCAATTTTTGAAGCAAATGGCACAGGAGGAGTTTCGAAAGGGCATTTCGGCTCTGAAGTATCAGTGGGAGTTGATCCCCGGTTTTGCCAAGGCAATCAAAGCGGCGAAAGCCTTGTTTGTGGACCGAGCGGGCAAGTTAGCCTGTGCTAGGAGCGGCCCCACGTGGAAATCCATCGCCGACAAGGAGCTCAGGAGCCTGAGCAAGGTCTTAGAAACCCAGGCGGACGAGGTGATCGAGCGGACGCGGGCGAGCGGGGGCTTCGTTCCTTCCAAGCTGCGGCGGCCCATCGGCGTGCAAGTGAATTGGCTGGGGGCGAATTTCTTCCATTTCCTCCGGGACTCTTCGGTGGACCCTCTCAGCATCCGGACCGACTCCGGCGTGGCACTGTGGGAGCGCCTGGGAGAAACGTGGGCAAGCCGGGATGGGAAGGATCAGCGCGTCTCGGCCAGGTACCGGGCGGTGTACGGGGAAGATATCGACGGTTCGGTGATGGACTATCTGCTCACGAGCCCCAAGGGCGTCGGGCTCAACGACCGCGACCCGCGGATCCGCTTCGGATGGAACAAAAAGGTGGCCTATGACTTGGTCAGGAACCATGACGACATGACTTTTCAGGTTCCTCACGCGAAAGCCATTGCCTCGTACTAGTTTGGGGCGCGAAGGGGAAACCATGCCAGGGGATATGGGAGACGGTGGTGGGAGGATGGCCCTTAGCAAAGACTACCGACGGCATGTCACCCCAGACATAGGCAACACTGCCAAGCGGCAAAGCCACATGCACATCGTGTGGAAGATGACAGCCCTTTATGACAAAGAAATGATCACACGCGGGCAGGTGACCTGGAGTGCTATTGCTGTTGTCTTTGTTCTTTTCATGTACATGGTCAGGTCCCGATCTCCGCGTCATCTCTGGCTTCGAACAGTCTCAACAACCGCTTTGAATGAATAAGGTTCCGAAACCGCCAGGTCTGCCAGAACCTTGCGATTGAGTGTGATGTTTGCACGCCGCAATCCAGGGATAAAGCGGGAGTAGTTCATGCCGTACTGTTGGACAGCGGCACCAATCCGTTGAATCCAGAGGGAGCGGAATTCCCTCTTTTTAACTTTACGGTCTCGATATGCGTACTGCAATGCTTTTTCGACACGTTGCACTGCAATACGAAAGCAATTGGTCCGTCCTCGGTAGCCTTTTGCCATTTTGACGATTTTCTTATGCCGATGGTTGGCCAGGGACCGCGATGGTTGAAGAAAGGGGCCTTTCAAAAGGCAGGGGATTGAAGCAATTCCACCATACACAGCGTCAGGTTGTGAACCCGCCCGTATAGTGGCCACCGTGGCGGCGCGACGCAATACGAGACTACCCAGCCACGAAGACATCATAATGGAGGAGCAGGGCTAGAGGGCTTAGGAAAGCAGAGCAGGAGAGGGGAATGAGGAGAGAGCGGGACCCCGAGCAGGTTCAAAAAGGATAATGAGTAGTGTTTGGTTGGCATCGAGGTTGTGCACACTATTTGGTGTGACGATCAATTGACCTGGAGTTGGCAAGATATACGTGTTGAAATTCGTCGTCGGGCGAGTCTCGCTCAAGAAACCTCAGATAACCTCCTGGCTGTTCTAATTGCAAATATTCCGTTTTTTTCCTGTCGAAACTTCAAGAAATTTCACCTTTTAAAACTTGAGTAAAGAATATTGAACAGGCACGGCGCTTAGCGTCAACACACATTTTCGTGTTTCTTGGGCTCTTGTGCCCGGTTGTTCTTTTGGCAATTCAGTGTGCCTCTTCTTGCAAATGAGCAAAGTATTTACAGAAGCCCCGCAGGCCATTTATCAAATAAATAACAACATCATCCACTCCTTCCTCTCTATATCTGTGCATCGTTCAGTGCCACACAAGTTACTGCTAAGTTGGAGCCTTGGTAAGTCCGGACAAGGTCT
>Ga0102934_1000147_pt1 | contig 41341 bp, 52 predicted proteins | sample SalPonR2_A_D1_MG_FD_78175 | JGI IMG/M metagenome (GOLD analysis project Ga0102934, IMG submission 78175) | Salt pond soil microbial communities from South San Francisco under conditions of wetland restoration - Salt Pond MetaG R2_A_D1_MG | ecosystem: Environmental > Aquatic > Marine > Intertidal... | reverse complement strand
GCGCGCCGGCACCATTCGCAGCCCGTTGTGGCGCAGTGGTGGGGTGACGTTCGCGGCTCAGCCTCGCGACCACAGCCAGAAGGTCAATCGCAAGCAGTTCCGCGCGGCCATGATGTCGATCCTGTCCGAGCTTCTGCGTCAGGAGCGCCTGATCGTGGTCGAGTCTCTCGACATCAGCGAGCCCAGGACCAGTGTTGTCAAGGCCATGCTCGCAGACCTCGGAGTCGAGCGTGGGCTGATCGTGGATGTCGAGTTGAATAGCAATCTCTACCTCGGCAGCCGGAATATTCCCCACATCCACGCGCTGGCAGCGGATCGTATCGATCCGGTCAGTCTGGTGGGTGCAGACAAGGTGGTCATGACCCGAGCCGCCGTTGAAAGGATTCAGGAGTGGCTGGCATGAGCAACGAACGCATGTACCAGATCGTGCGTTTTCCGCACGTCTCGGAGAAGACTGCCCGTCTGCAGGCCGAATCGAACCAGTATGTGTTCGAAGTCGCCCGTGATGCCAGCAAGGACGAGATCCGGCAGGCCATCGAAGGACTTTTCAAGGTCCAGGTCGAGGGTGTCCAGGTGTTGAACCAGAAGGGTAAGCGCAAGACCTTCCGGTTCCGCCCGGGTGTGCAGAAGGGCTGGAAGAAAGCCTATGTTCGTGTGGCTGCGGGCCAGACGATTGAAGATCTACAAGCAGACTGATTCAGATTCAGGAAACGGTTATGGCAATTGTCAAAGCAAAACCGACTTCACCGGGGCGTCGCGGCGTAGTTCGCGTCAAGCACGATCACCTGTGGAAAGGCAAGCCTTTTTCTCCGCTGCTGGAGTCGCAAAGCTCGACCGGCGGACGGAACAACAACGGGCGCATCACCACGCGTCACAAGGGCGGTGGTCACAAGCACCACTACCGCGTTGTCGATTTCAAGCGCGACAAGGACGGTATTCGCGGTGTCGTCGAGCGGGTCGAATATGATCCCAATCGCAGCGCCCACATCGCGCTGATCAAGTATAGCGACGGTGAGTGGCGGTATATTCTCGCTCCGCGTAATGTCGTCGCCGGTGATGAAATCCTGAGCGGCTCGGAAGCGCCGATCAAGCCGGGCAACTCGATGCCGCTGCGATCAATCCCGGTCGGCACCCAGATCCACAACGTGGAACTGAAGCCGGGCAAGGGTGGACAGATTGCACGGACTGCGGGCGCGGTCGTTCAACTGGTTGCCCGCGACGGTCAGTACGCCACGGTCCTTCTGCGCTCCGGTGAAATGCGCAAGGTGCACACCCAGTGCCGGGCAACGATCGGGCAGGTGTCCAACACCGAGCACAATCTGGAGAAGCTGGGCAAGGCCGGCGCGAAGCGCTGGCGCGGTGTTCGCCCGACCGTTCGCGGCGTGGCCATGAACCCGGTCGATCACCCTCACGGTGGTGGTGAAGGTCGGACTTCGGGTGGCCGTCACCCGGTCACGCCCTGGGGTCAGCAGACCAAGGGCAAGCGGACTCGCAGCAACAAGCGGACAAGCAAGTTCATAACCCGTTCGCGCAAGCGCAAATAATCGTAGGAAATCGCAATGCCACGTTCGATCAAGAAAGGGCCGTTCATTGATCACCACCTTGAAACCAAGGTGCAGACGGCCGTCGAAACAAACAGCAAACGTCCGATCAAGACCTGGTCACGTCGGTCCATGGTGCTGCCCGAGATGGTGGGCCTGACCATAGCCGTGCACAACGGCCGCCAACACGTGCCCATTCTGATCAACGAGAACATGGTCGGGCACAAGCTCGGTGAATTTGCACCGACTCGGACCTTCAAGGGTCATGCGGCTGACCGCAAGACCAAGTAGGAAATCAGGACGGAATGGTGATGGAAGCTACTGCAAAACTCAAAGGCGCACGGATCTCGGCTCAAAAGGCCAGATTGGTCGCTGATCAGGTCCGCGGAATGTCGGTTGATCGGGCCGACGAGCTGCTGAATTTCAGCTCGAAAAAGGGCGCACATATCGTTCGCAAGGTGCTGCTGTCGGCAGTCGCCAATGCTGAGAACAATCTTGGCGCGGATATCGATGAACTGAAGGTCTCGAGGATCTTCGTTGACGAGGGTCCGACGCTGAAACGTGGTCGCGCAAGAGCCAAGGGTCGCTACACCCGACTCCTGAAGCGGACCAGTCACATCACCGTTGTCGTGGCAGAAGACTAAGGATTAAGCATGGGTCAGAAGGTACATCCAACTGGAATTCGCTTGGGCATCGCCAAGGATTGGCGCGCCAAGTGGTACGCCGAGGGCGAGACGTTTGCAGAGTATCTGCAGACCGATCTCAAGGCTCGTGCATTCCTGGAAAAGGAACTGGCGCACGCCGCGATCAGTCATATCCAGATCGAGCGTCCTGCCAAGTCAGCCGAAATCACGGTGCATACGGCACGTCCGGGCATCGTCATCGGCAAGAAGGGCGAGGACATCGAGAAGCTCAAGCACAAGGTCTCCAAGATCATGGGTGTCCCCACTCATATTCGCGTGGCGGAGATCCGCAAGCCCGAGCTGGATGCGCGTCTCGTGGCTGAGTCGATTGCTCAGCAGCTCGAGCGTCGTGTGATGTTCCGTCGGGCCATGAAGCGGGCTGTGGGTAACGCCATGCGTCTCGGGGCTCTTGGCATCAAGGTCCAGGTCGGTGGCCGTCTGAACGGTGCAGACATCGCTCGCAGCGAATGGTACAGAGAAGGCCGCGTGCCTCTCCATACGCTGCGTGCAGACGTGGACTACGGTACTGCCGAGGCGGCAACGACCTACGGCATCATTGGAATCAAGGTGTGGGTGTACAAGGGTGATGTCTTCGACCTGTACGCTCAGAACACCGGCGACAACGCCCAGAACAAGGGCGCACGCAAGGAGAACTGATCATGCTGCAGCCGAAGCGTACAAAGTTCAGAAAGACGCAGAAGGGCCGTAATCGCGGTCTGGCGCAGGTGGGTAACAAGGTCAGCTTTGGTGAGTTCGGCCTTCAGGCGACCACCCGTGGTTTTATCACGGCACGCCAGATCGAGTCGGCTCGTCGTGCGATCACACGTCACGTCAAGCGTGGCGGAAAGTTGTGGATCCGCGTCTTTCCCGACAAGCCGATCACCAAGAAGCCGGTCGAAGTTCGTATGGGCAAGGGAAAGGGTAACGTGGAGTACTGGGTTGCTCCGGTCCAGCCCGGCCGGATGATCTATGAAATCCAGGGCGTGAGCGAGGATATCGCACGCGAAGCATTTCGTCGTGCCGCCGCCAAGTTGAGCGTCAAGACAGCATTTGTAGTGAGGACCTTGTAATGAAGGCCAGTGAACTGCGCGGCAAGAATGCCGGCGAACTCAAGGACCTGTTGCTTGAATTGCGGAAGGAGCAGTTCAGCCTGCGTATGCAGCATGGCAATGGCAGCCTCGAAGGGCGTCATCAGTTGAAGACGGTCCGCCGTGATATTGCACGCGTCAAGACCGTGATGAATCAGATGCAGGGTGAATCCGCATGAGTACTGAAGAAAAGGTACAGCGCAGCCAGGTCGGTCGCGTTGTCAGCAACAAGATGGACAAGACGGTCACCGTGCGCCTGGAGCGCCTGGTCAAGCACCCGCTGTACGGCAAGTACATTCGCCGTTCGAGCAAGGTGCATGCGCACGATGAAACAAACGACTGCAACGAAGGCGATACCGTTCGTATTTCCCAGTGCCGTCCGCTCTCGAAGAACAAGAGCTGGCAGGTGGTGGAAATCGTCGAGCGCGCCCAGTAAGCAACAGCGGAGCGAAGCAGCATGATTCAGATGCAATCTCGACTGGCGGCGGCCGACAACAGTGGCGCTCGCGAACTGATGTGTATCAAGGTGTTGGGTGGATCCAAGCGCCGGTACGCAAATATCGGCGACGTCATCAAGGTGACCGTCAAGGATGCCATTCCTCGCGGCAAGGTCAAGAAGGGCGAGGTGTATAACGCTGTGGTCGTGCGGACGCGCAAGGGTGTGCGACGTCATGATGGATCGTTGATCCGTTTCGACGGCAACGCGGCGGTTCTGCTGAATCAGAAGCTGGAGCCGATCGGTACACGTATCTTTGGCCCGGTGACGCGCGAGCTGCGTTCTGAGCGGTTCATGAAGATCGTCTCCCTGGCCCCGGAAGTTTTGTAAGGAGCACATGATGGAACGTATTCGCAAGGGTGATGAAGTGATCGTGATCGCCGGCAGGAGCCGCGGCCAGCGCGGACATGTGCTCAAGGTGCTCGGTGACAATCGTTTTCTCGTCGAAAACGTGAACATGATCAAGAAGCACCAGAAGCCGGACCCGCAGAATCAGAAGCCGGGCGGCATCATCGAGCGCGAAGCGCCGATTCAGGCATCCAATGTGATGTTGTACAACCCCGCGACCGACAAGGGCGATCGCGTGGGATTCAAGTTTCTCGAAGACGGCCGGAAGGTGCGATTCTTTCGCTCCACCGGTGAAGTCGTAGATATCTGAGGCTAAGGAAATGGCTAGGTTGCACGATTACTATCGCGACACTGTCGTTGGTCAGCTCACCGAAAAATTCGGGTATGACAACGTCATGCAGGTGCCGCGTCTGGAAAAGATCACCATCAATATGGGCCTGGGTGAAGCAGTCGGTGACAAGAAGGTCATCGAAAAGGCCGTGGGCGATATGGCGAAGATCGCCGGCCAGCAGCCAGTGGTCACCAAGGCGCGCAAGTCGGTAGCCAGCTTCAAGATTCGCGACGACTATCCGATCGGTGCCAAGGTCACGCTTCGGCGTGAGCGGATGTACGAGTTTCTCGATCGTCTGGTGGCAATCGCTCTGCCGCGCGTTCGCGATTTTCGCGGTGTTTCTCGCAAGGCCTTTGACGGCTCGGGTAATTACAACCTGGGGGTCAAGGAGCAGATCATCTTTCCGGAGATCAATTACGACCAGATCGATGCGATTCGCGGAATGGACATTGCATTCACGACCACCGCCAAGACAGATGAAGAAGGATTGGCCCTGCTGGAAGCGTTCGGCTTCCCGTTCCGGGCTCGTTAAGGAGAATTAGAGATGGCAAAGATTTCAATGGTTCAGCGCGATGTTCGACGCGCAAAGCTGACGGCCAAATTCGCCGAAAAGCGAGCTGAGCTGAAAAAGATCATCGCCGATCCCGAGGCGGATTACGAGTCCAAGCATGCGGCAATGCATACCTTGAACAAGCTGCCTCGCGATTCAAGTCCGATTCGTCGGCGGAACCGTTGTCAGATTTCGGGTCGGCCGCGCGGTTATTACCGCAAGTTCGGGCTGGCGCGCAACAAGCTGCGTGAAGCGGCGATGCGTGGTGATGTTCCGGGTCTGCGGAAAGCGAGCTGGTAAGGAGTTTTAGATCATGAGTATGAATGACCCGATTTCAGACATGCTGGCTCGCATCAAGAATGCGCAGGCTGTCAACAAACGTACCGTCAGCATGCCTTCGTCAACGGCCAAGGTCGCAATCGTCGAAGTCCTGAAGGATGAAGGTTATGTTCGCGGCTACGAGGTTTCGACCGAGGGCAGCAAGAACACACTGACCATCGAGCTGAAATACGTCGATGGCCGTGGCGTGATCGACCGTCTGGATCGTTACAGCAAGCCAGGGCGTCGACGCTACTTCAGCAAGGACGATCTTCCGCGAGTTCTGAATGGACTCGGGGTGGCGATCATCAGCACGTCGAAAGGCGTGATGACGGACTCACGTGCCCGCAGTGAAGGGCATGGCGGCGAAGTGATCTGCCTGGTGGCTTGATCCTAAATAGGTTTGAATCATGTCAAGAATTGCAAAAAACCCAATCGAGCTGCCCAAAGGCGTTGATTTCAACGAGTCTGGCGGAAGCGTTTCGGTGAAGGGCCCGAAGGGTACCCTGTCGCTGGATGTCCATCCCAGCGTTGGCGTCACCATCGAAGATGGCGTCGTGTCTTTTGCTCCCCACCAGGAAGCAGACATGGCGATGGCTGGCACCATGCGTGCGCTGGTTGCCAATATGGTCGAGGGTGTTACCAACGGATTCGAACGCAAGCTTGCGCTGGTGGGCGTTGGATATCGCGCGGCGGTTCAAGGCAAGTCTCTGAACCTGCAGCTCGGTTTCAGCCACCCCGTCGACTTCGAGATTCCGGAAGGTGTCACCATCGAGACGCCGAGCCAGACCGAAATCGTCGTGCGCGGCAGCGACAAGCAGCTGGTTGGCCAGGTGGCCGCAAAGATTCGCGCTTATCGTCCGCCGGAGCCTTACAAGGGTAAGGGCGTTCGCTACGCAGATGAGCGCGTGGTCATGAAAGAAGCCAAGAAGGCTTAAGGAACAACGATGAGCGAGAAGAATCTTTCAAGATTGAGACGAGCACGGAAAACGCGCTCTCGAATCCAGCGCCAGGGCGTTGCACGCTTGAGCGTGCATCGTACGGGTCGGCATCTGTATGCCCAGATCATCGCGCCGGGCGGCGGCCGGACGGTCGCTGCTGCGTCAACCCTGCAGAAGGATGTGCGCGGTGACCTGAAGGCGACTGCCAATGTCGAAGCCGCCAAGGCCGTCGGCAAGGCGATCGCCGAACGTTCACTGGCCGCAGGCGTGACCGACGTGGCTTTCGATCGCTCGGGTTTCAAGTATCACGGTCGCATCAAGGCCCTCGCCGACGCCGCGCGTGAAGCCGGCCTGAAGTTTTAAGGAATACGGAATTCATCATGGCTAGAGATAACAGCTCAGACGATCTGATCGAGAAACTGGTTGCCGTCAACCGCGTCGTCAAGGTCGTCAAAGGCGGACGTCAATTCAGCTTTACCGCGCTGACCGTTGTCGGTGACGGTGAAGGAAAGGTCGGTTTTGGTTACGGCAAGGCGCGCGAAGTGCCGCTGGCGATCCAGAAGGCAATGGAACGAGCGCGTCGCGATATGGTCCGAGTCAGCCTGAATGAAGGCACTCTTTGGCATGCCGTCAAATCTCGCCACAGTGGTTCCCGTGTCTACATGCAACCGGCATCCGAGGGTACTGGTGTGATTGCGGGCGGGGCCATGCGAGCCGTGTTCGAGGCGGTCGGCGTCCATAACGTGCTGGCCAAGAGTGTCGGTTCGAACAACCCGATCAACCTGGTTCGCGCAACCATGAAGGGCTTGCAGTCGATGGCGTCTCCGGAGTCGGTGGCGATCAAGCGTGGCAAGCCTATCGAGGAGATTCTTGAACATCATGGCTAAGAAAACACCGGCAAGGATTCGGGTCACGCTCGTGCGCAGCATGAATGGGACCATCGGAAAGCATCGGGAAACCGTTCGCGGACTCGGCCTGCGTCGTATGCACCATACGGTCGAGCTGGAAGACACGCCGTCTATCCGCGGAATGATCAGCAAGGTGCACTACCTGGTTCAGGTCGAAGAGGCCTGAGCGTCACAGATTGGCAAGGATTCTGACGATGAAACTCAATACCATTCAACCCGCAGAAGGCAGCCGCAAGACTCGCAAGCGCGTCGGGCGGGGTATCGGATCCGGTCTGGGCAAGACCGGAGGCCGGGGTCACAAGGGCCAGAAGTCGCGTTCCGGCGGCTATCACAAGGTCGGGTTCGAGGGTGGTCAGATGCCGCTGCAACGGCGTCTGCCGAAAGTCGGTTTTCACTCCGCGGTCAATTCCAAGACGCGCGAATTACGGCTGTATCAGCTCAACAGCTTCAAGGGTGACACCGTTGACCTGCTGGCGCTGAAAGAGGCTGGCATGGTGCCCGGTGATACCCAGCGCGTTCGGATCATCGCCACCGGCGATATCGATCGTGCCCTGACCGTTCGCGGCGTTCACGTCACTGCGGGTGCGGCCAAGGCAATCGAAGCGGCCGGAGGGAAGGTCGAATAATGGCTCGCAGCGCCTCAGAAATGGCCGGTGCCCTGGGCGGAATCGGGCGACTGAAAGAACTCCGGCAGCGTTTGCTGCTGGTGGTGATCGCCCTGATGGTGTTCCGTTTCGGAACCTTCATTCCTGTTCCGGGCATCAACCCGATCACGCTGGTTTCCCTGATGGATCAGACCAGCGGAACGATTGTCGACATGTTCAACATGTTTTCTGGCGGCGCGCTGGGGCGTTTCTCGATCTTCGCACTCGGCGTGATGCCGTATATTTCGGCGGCGATCATCATGCAGCTGATGAGCCATGCGGTTCCTCAGCTTCAGGCGCTGCGCAAGGAAGGTGAGTCGGGTCGTCGCAAGATTACCCAGTACACGCGCTATTTCACCGTAGTTCTGGCGGCATTCCAGTCTTTTGGCGTGGCTATTGCACTGCAGTCGCAGAGTGCGGGTGCGGATCTGCCGGTGGTAATCAATCCGGGTCCGGGCTTCCTGCTGTCGGCGGTTGTCACTCTGACTGCGGGTACCGTGTTCCTGATGTGGCTGGGTGAGCAGATCACCGAGCGGGGCATCGGTAACGGTATCTCTATTCTGATCTTTGCCGGGATTGTGGCCGAGCTGCCGCGAGCAATCGGCTCTACGCTTGAGCTGGTCAATACCGGGCAGCTGGGTATTCCTACCGCTCTGTTCCTGCTGATCATGGCGCTGGCTGTTACCGCTTTCGTGGTGTTCGTCGAGCGTGGCCAGCGGCGCATTACCGTCAACTACGCGCAGCGACAGGGGCGCAAGGCCTATCAGGCACAGTCCAGCCACTTGCCACTCAAGGTCAACATGGCTGGCGTGATTCCTGCCATCTTTGCATCGTCCCTGGTGCTGTTTCCGGCGACGATCTCATCCTGGTTCGGGGCGTCGGCCGAGGGTGGCGTGACCTGGCTGCAGACCATTTCCGAACAGCTGCGCCCGGGTCAGCCGGTGTACATCGCACTGTTTGGCTCGATGATCGTGTTTTTCTGCTTTTTCTACACCGCGATCGTGTTCAATTCGCGTGAGACCGCGGACAATCTCAAGAAATCAGGCGCATTCATCCCGGGGATTCGTCCGGGTCGCCAGACCTCCGAATACATCGACCATGTGTTGACGCGACTGACCACGGTCGGTGCAATCTACCTGTTGGCTGTGTGTCTGATGCCTGAATTCCTGATCATGCACTGGAATGTGCCGTTCTACCTGGGCGGAACGTCGCTGCTTATCATCGTGGTGGTCACCATGGACTTCATGGCCCAGCTGCAGGCTCATCTGATGTCGCATCAGTATGACAGCCTGCTGAAGAAATCGAATTTGAAGAATTACGGTCGCTCTGGCGTTGTCCGGCGCTAGCGATCAGACCCATCAGCGAATGAACGGACACGGAGAAGGATTATGAAAGTTCAGGCATCAGTCAAGAAGATCTGCCGCAACTGTAAGGTGGTTCGTCGCCAGGGCGTCGTGTTCGTCATTTGTACGGATCCGAAGCACAAGCAGCGGCAAGGGTAAGGCTGGAAAACAGCCTTGATCAAGAGCGCAAAACTCGATACACTAGCGGGTTTGCGCTGATTAGACGTTAGAAGGTTTACGGAGAGAACACATGGCTCGTATTGCAGGCGTTAACCTGCCGGTTCAGAAGCACACCTGGGTGGCGCTGACTCAAATTTATGGTATCGGGCGAACCCGCTCATATCAAATCTGCGAATCTGCGGGCGTGGCTCCGGAGACCAAGGTTCGTGATCTGACTGAAGGTGAGCAAGAGAAGCTGCGTCAGGAAGTCGGAAAGTTCACCGTCGAGGGCGACCTGCGTCGCGAAGTCGGGATGAACATCAAACGACTGATGGACCTCGGGTGTTTCCGGGGGCTTCGTCATCGCAGAGGATTGCCCGTCCGTGGGCAGCGCACCCGCACCAACGCACGCACCCGAAAGGGTCCGCGTCGACCGATTCGTTGAGGTTTTAGTTCATGGCCAAGCAGACCGCTAAAGGCAAGAAGAAGGCAAAGAAGGTCGTTGTTGACGGAATCGCTCACGTGCATGCGTCTTTCAACAACACCATCATCACGATCACTGACCGGCAGGGCAATGCCCTGTCGTGGGCAACCAGCGGTGGCTCCGGTTTTCGCGGCTCCCGCAAGTCGACTCCGTTCGCGGCGCAGGTTGCTGCCGAGAACGCGGGTCGCGCAGCTCAGGAGCATGGTCTGAAGAACCTTGAAGTCCGAGTGAACGGGCCCGGTCCTGGTCGTGAGTCGTCGGTCCGCTCGCTGAATGCGGTCGGCTTCAAGATTACGAACATCATCGACGTGACGCCGATTCCGCATAACGGCTGTCGGCCTCCGAAAAAGCGTCGCGTCTGACAATCAGTGGAATAGCAAACGATTATGGCTAGATATACCGGACCCACCTGTAAGCTCGCTCGCCGCGAGGGCATGGACCTTAATCTGAAGAGCCCGGCCCGTGGCCTGGACTCGAAGTGCAAGTTGAACCAGCCGCCGGGGCAGCATGGCGACAGCCGCCGTCAGCGCCTTTCGGACTACGCGCTGCAGCTTCGCGAAAAGCAAAAGGTCCGCCGGATGTACGGCGTGCTGGAAAAGCAGTTTCGTAACTACTACAAGACCGCCGCGCGCCAGAAGGGTGCCACCGGTGAAAACCTGCTGAAGCTTCTGGAGGGCCGTCTCGACAACGTGGTGTTCCGTATGGGCTTTGGAGTGACTCGCGCGCAGGCGCGCCAGCTCGTGACGCATCGGTCGATCGAGGTCAACGGCAAGATTCTCAACATCCCGTCGGCCCAGATCAGCGCAGGTGACAAGGTGGCAGTGCGAGAGAAAGCGAGAAAGCAGCTTCGTATTCAGGAAGCAATCAGTCTTTCACGCGAGCTGGATCTCATCCCGGATTGGGTTGATGTCGACTCCGAAAAGATGGAGGGAGTCTTCAAGGGGGCACCTGATCGTGACGATCTGCCGCCAGATATCAACGAGAACCTGATCGTCGAGCTCTACTCCAAGTAATCGATTGAAGCCGGCAGATGCCGGCTTCTTGAATCAAGCGAAATTTCCGAAGAGGTACACCATGTCAGGCCAGATTACCGAACTTGTCGGCAAAATGCTCAAGCCGAAAGGCCTTTTGGTTGATGAAATCACCCCCCGCCGCGCTCGCATCACGCTTGAGCCGCTGGAGCGTGGTTTCGGCCATACCTTGGGTAATGCACTTCGACGGGTGCTCCTGTCGTCCATTCCAGGTAGCGCCATTACCGAAGTCGAGATCGATGGCGTACTGCATGAATATACTGCGGTTGACGGGCTTCAGGAAGATATCGTCGAGGTTCTGCTGAACCTCAAGGACGTAGCTGTTCGCATGCATTCCCGTGAAGAAGCCGTGCTGACCTTGTCCAAGGACAAGGCGGGTCCTGTCACGGCTGGTGACATCCAGCTGGGCCATGACGTCGAGATCGTCAACCCGGAGCATGTCATCTGCACCCTGACCAAGAACTCGAAGCTGAACATGCAGCTGAAAGTGACCCGGGGTGTCGGTTACCAGCCGGCTTCTGTCTACAAGTTCAACGAGGAAGAGACCCGGTCTATCGGTCGGCTGCAGCTGGATGCTTCCTATTGCCCGGTGCACCGCGTCGCCTACAGCGTCGAAAGTGCTCGAGTAGCGCAAAGAACCGACCTGGACAAGCTGGTGCTCGACATCGACACCAACGGAACCATGAGCTGCGAAGATGCAGTGAAGCTCGCCGCAGGCATCCTTGTCGACCAGATGTCGGTCTTTGTCGACTTCGTGGCGCGTGAGAAGGATCAGGCCGAGGTGTCGACCGAAACTTTCGATCCGGTGCTCATGCGCCCGATCGATGATCTAGAGCTGACGGTCAGATCGGCGAACTGTCTGAAGGCCGAGCATATCCAGTATGTTGGAGACCTCGTTCAGCGGACCGAGACCGAGCTGTTGAAGACGCCCAACCTGGGCAAGAAATCACTGACTGAAATCAAGACGGTGCTGGCCTCGCACGACCTGACTCTGGGCACCCGCCTGGAGAACTGGCCGCCTGCCAGCCTGGCACGTACCGAGCGTTAAGGAGAATCACCATGCGTCATCGCAAAGCCGGGCGTAAGCTCAATCGCAACTCGTCGCACCGTCGAGCCATGTTCAAGAACATGACGGTCAGTCTGATCCAGCACGAATTGATCAAGACCACCCTGCCGAAGGCCAAGGAACTGCGTCGGGTCGCCGAACCGCTGATCACACTGGCCAAGGAGGACAGCGTTGCCAAGCGTCGTCTGGCGTTCAGTCGCCTGCGTGACAAGGAGGCGGTCGGAAAGCTCTTTACCGAGCTGGCGCCACGCTATGCGCAGCGTCCTGGAGGCTATCTTCGTATTCTGAAATGCGGCTACCGAGCCGGCGACAATGCGCCAATGGCCTATGTCGAGCTGGTCGACCGGCCGGACGCTCCAGGCGCAGAGATGGCCGATTGAGCAGGCCCGGTTCAGATCAGTAGTTCCGAAAAGCCCGGCCCTGACGCCGGGCTTTTCTTTTCTGGAATCCCGAAGCTCCAGATCAATCGTCCGTCGCAGGGAGCCACTAGTCAGTAGAATAGCGACAGCGTTGATATTTCCGGACGGACCGAGCAATGCGCAACTGGATCATGATTTCGGCAGCTCTGATGATCATCGTCATCGGGCTGTATGGGAGCAGCGCTCTGGTATTGAACGAAGACCGTCTCAAGGGCCTGCTTGCGCTTCATGTGGAGCGAGATACCGGACGCCGCATCGACATTCGAGGCGACTTGAGGGTTCGGCTGTTTCCGGGCCTGCGGCTGGAAGCCGAGCAGATCGAGATTTCCGGTCCTCCTGACTATTCGGGGCCGTCCTTGCTGAAGGCCGAGTTTCTGGAGATGAATCTCCGTCTCGTTCCGATGATTCGCGGTGAATTACAGGCCAGTCAGGTCCGCCTGCGAGGAGCCAGCGTCAATCTGCATTCGGATGCAGCCGGTCTGAGCAGTCTCGAGGGTCTGCTCCAGGACCAGGAAGCCACTGAGGAAGACCCTGCCTGGCTGGATGGGCCGGTTCAGGTCGATGATGTGCTGATCAATCTGAGTGACAGTATCGGTATGCGGCAGGAGCAGTTTGCCGTTGATCAGATTGAACTGGAGGGTTTTGCCTTTGGTGAACCCCTGCAGTTCCGGTTTCGGGGGAATGTCGGCAACCCGGCGCTGTTCGACTGGCTGGAGATTGATGCATTGATGGTTCCCCAGCCGGAAGGAAATTTCCGTCTCACCAATATGCAGCTGACCGGAACCCTGGAGCAGGGGCATTTCGATATCGAGCTGCTCGGCAATCTCGATGTCCGCCCAGGGCCCCCGCTAGCTGTTGCGCTGGATTCTGGCCGGCTGCGGATCAATGAGCATCAATTCCAGGCTCAGCTGACCTATTCAGCCTTCGACAGGCCCTATGTCAATCTCGGATTGACCTCGGAACTGATCGATCTGAACGTAGCGGCACTGCCGTCTCTTCTCGGCGAACACCTTGGCTCAGGCAGCTCATCACGTGTGGTGTCGGGTTTGCAGGCAATGGATTTCGATCTCGATCTTGCCGTTGATCAGGTCGCTCGAGAGGGCCTGGTTCTGAACGGTCTGGAGCTGCAGGCCCAGTCACGCGACCGTCGTATGCGTGTCGATCGCCTGGTCGCAGCTGTACCCGGCGGCCACCTCAGCGCGCTTGGAGTGGTCGAGATGGCGCAAGGCGGTTGGTCTTCGGAGATGGGACTTCGTGTCGATGCGGATGATTTTGCGGCCCTTGGGCGGTCGATTCCCTGGCCCTGGATGCCGGGAGGATCGGGGGCTTTTTCACTGGCCCTGGTCCTGGGCTCGGCCGAGACCGGCTTGACGGTCAACGGCGAAGGCGCGATTGAAATCTGGAATGGGCAGTGGTCGGTGTTAACGGGATTGACCCCTGATGCCTGGGCGGAGACCGGTGCCGGGCGTTTTGAATACCTCAGCTCGCCGATTCAAGTGCGACAGGACCGGATCGAATTGGTCGCCCTGCAGGTTGTCAGTGAGCTGCTGGTTGCTCAGGGCCAACTGACTCTGGATCGGCCGCTCGGGCCGATCGCTGGCGTTCTCGACATGACCCACGAAGATGACTATCTGAAGGTGTCGGTCGGTGGCAGTCTGGCTGCTCCGTCGGTTGAATGGACGCGGCCGGAGCGCCAGGCCGGAGCTGATCGTTGAGCGACGACGCCGAGTCCCGTATCGGCCTGATCTCAGCGCTCACGGCCTTTCTTTTCTGGGGTCTGGCGCCGATCTATTTCAAGTGGTTGGGGCACGTCCGCGCCGACGAGATCATTGCTCACCGAATCCTCTGGTCAGTGGTCTTCCTTGGCCTGGTGCTGCTGCTTCGACATCGCTCGAGGCTCTTCGAGCGCCTGCGAGTGTCCAGGCGCGTACTGGTCACGCTGGCGGTCTCCAGTGTCCTGATCCTGAGCAACTGGCTCATCTTTGTTCATGCGGTCAATTCCGATCGTGTGTTGTCGACCAGCCTGGGCTACTTCATCAATCCGCTGGTCAGCGTGCTTCTGGGCATGCTGGTCTTTCGCGAGCGTCTGTCCGGGCTCCAGGTCATCGCCGTATGTATCGCGGCGGCCGGCACTCTATACATGGCGATACGCGTCGGTGTGATTCCCTGGATGGCCTTCGGGCTGGCGTTCTCCTTCGGACTCTATTCTGTCGCCCGAAAACTCACCGACGTCGGGCCGATGGTGGGCCTGTTCTGGGAAACGCTTCTGGCGGTACCCCTGGCTCTGGGCTGGCTGATCTGGTTGCGCACCACCGGAGTCATGGTGTTCGACCCTGTCGAGGTTCCCTCCGCACTGCTGCTGGTTGGCACGGGCCTGGTCACCGTCTTTCCTCTGTTGCTGTTTGCAGCTGCCGTGCGTCGACTTCCATTGAGTACCATGGGACTGCTCCAGTATCTGGCACCGAGCATGACCTTCATCCTGGCGGTGTTCGTTTACAACGAGCCGTTCACCCGCGATCACGCCATCACCTTTGGTTGCATCTGGCTGGCGCTGGTCCTTTACAGCTTTTCGAGTATCGAACAACGCCGCCGTTCCCGCATCCCCGTCTGACATGGTCTGAATGAATACCGAACCGCAAAAACGTCCCCCGAGCAAGCGGGTATCCTCACTTGTGGCGCTCAAGCCTTTTGTCCTGCGCTATCGCCTGCAGATTTCCCTGGCCGCGATCTTTCTGTTGATCTCGGCTGCCGGTGCGCTTGCGATTCCAGCGGCGGTCGGGCAGGTCATCGATCGCGGTTTCGTCGCCGACGATATCAGCCGAATCGATCGCTGGTTCTGGCTGCTGTTCGCGGCTGCCGTGGTCATGGCAGTCGGCGGCGGACTGCGCTTCTACTGGGTGAGCTGGCTGGGTCAGCGCGTCGTCTCCGATGTTCGATCGGCCGTCTTTTCGCGCGTGCTGGTCATGGATCCGGCCTTCTTTGCCCGCACCCGAACCGGCGAAGTCCTGTCACGAATCAACACCGATACCACCCTGATCGAGACCCTGGTGGGCTCCACGGTGTCTATGGGGCTGAGGAATCTGCTCATGCTGGTGGCCAGCGCCATCGCTCTTGCGCTCACGGCGCCGTCACTGGCCGGCATCATCGGCGGACTCATTGTGTTGATCTTTGTTCCGGTGCTGTTGCTCGGGCGGTGGGTCCGTCGCCTGTCGCGCGATTCCCAGGACCGGATCGCCGATATCAGCGCTCGGGGCGATGAAGCCATCAATGCGATACAGACCGTGCAGGCCTTTGCCCGGGAGCCGAACGAGATCAAGCGATTCACCTCGACGGTCGAGAGTGCCCTGTCGGCCAATCAGAAGCGGATCGCGGCCAGCACGATCCTGATCGTGGCGGTGATCCTTCTGACCTTTTCCTCGATCACCTTCGTTCTCTGGCTGGGCGCCAGAGCGGTTGTCGGTGAGACGATGAGTCCGGGTCAACTGGGCCAGTTCGTACTCTATGCCGCCATTGCAGCCGGATCTACCGCGAGTCTGTCCGAGATCTGGGGACAGGTTCAGCGGGCAGCCGGTGCCATGGAGCGTCTGGCCGAGCTGCTGGATCTCAAGCCGGCGATCAGCAGCCCATCTGATCCGTCCCCGCTGCCCGAGCCGCCGCTGGGGTTGACGGTCGAGCATCTGGCGTTTTCCTACCCGGACCGGCCCGACAATCAAGTACTGACAGACCTGAGCTTCGAGGTGCCGGCCGGTGAGACGGTTGCCCTGGTCGGGCCCTCGGGGGCGGGTAAATCAACACTGTTCCAGCTGCTCCTCAGATTCCACGATCCCCAGCAGGGGCGGATCGCGATCAACGGCATCGACCTCCGGCAGCTCGACCTGGCCGAAATGCGTCGGGCGATCGGGTTGGTTCCGCAGGATGTCGTGCTGTTCTCCGGTACCGCTGCCGACAATATTGCCTACGGTGTCGATGAGTCCACGCAGGAAATGTTGGAACGAGTCGCCGCGGCCGCCCATGTCAGCGAGTTCGTCGATCGGCTGCCGGACCGCTACAACACCTTCCTGGGTGAGCGGGGCCTGAGCCTGTCAGGCGGCCAGCGTCAGCGTCTGGCGATTGCCAGGGCCCTGGCCAAGGATCCGCCTATCCTGCTGCTTGATGAGGCGACGGCAAGCCTTGATGCCGAAAGCGAGCGATGGGTGCAGGATGCGCTGGATGCGATCAGCCGTGATCGAACCGTTCTGGTGATCGCACACCGCCTGGCCACGGTTCGTCGCGCCGACCGCATTCTGGTGCTGGAGGAGGGGCGGCTGGTGGCGCAGGGACAGCATGATGAGCTGATGACCAGCAGTGAACTCTACGCCCGCCTGGCGCGTTTGCAGTTTCTCGAGTAGAGCAGCCCCCCCCCCCAACTCGCGGCAGTGAATCGTTCTGCGTATCCGGCCTACAGCGGCTGGTAGCGGAATTTCTGACCGCCGACCGTCGCCTCGGCCATCAGACCGCCACGTACCAGGATGAAAACCGCCACGCCGCGTTCATAGCTGGTCGTGGCGGCGGCGCCGGAGGTGGCCGCAACGGCGGTCGCCTGAGCCGAGAATTCGAAATTCTCGCGTTTGAAAGAACTCAGGGCCGCGTCGTTTTCGAAGAAGATGACCTGCGAGTAGGCCTGCGCGCCGAACTGAGCGCCAATGGTGGCCTGAGAGACAGAGGTTCGACCGATCGGCCGGCCCTGCTCGAAGACGATGCCGCGGCCGAAGCCGCCGCCGACCCACAGGCCGGCCTTGCCGATATCGGGAAAGACCGCGTAGCCCTGGGCGTGATCGATCCAGCGCTGCAGATCGGGGTCCCGGTCAACGAAACTCTCCAGCGTCGTGCGTGATTCGCGGATCAGGCTGTCGTCGGAGGGGGTGGAAGCGCAGCCGCCAAGCATCAGGACGGAACAGACAAGAGTAGCCAACACAATACGATTGATCATTTCAGGTCCTTGAGACAGCTTTGCCGGGTTCAGACGACGTAGACAGCCACTTGATGGTGAAGGTTCATGAAGGCTGACTCAGGACCTGAGCGGTCACGGCTGCAAAGTGAGAGATGCTGCCGGCGAGCACGAACAGATGCCAGATGGCGTGACTGAACGGGATCCGTTCGAAATGATAGAACACTGTGCCGATGGTAAAGAACAGGCCGCCGATGATCAGGAGCGCCAGAGCCGCAGGTGTCAGCGCCTGACTGAGCGGCGCGAAGGCGACCACGACCAGCCAGCCCATGCCGATGTAGGTCATTGTGGATAGGGCCTTGAATCGACCGGTGAAGAACAGTTTGAACACGATGCCGAACACCGCAAGGCCCCAGATGATTCCGAACAGCGACCAGCCCCAGCCGCCGCGGATCGCCGCGATGGTAAACGGTGTGTAGGTCGCGGCAATCATCAGGAAAATGGCGCAGTGATCCAGGATCTTCAGTCTTGATTTGATGTCCGGGTGGCGGGCCGCGTGATACAGGGTAGACGCCGTGTAGAGCAGAACCAGCGCGACCGAAAAGACGGTGACGCTGATGACCTCGCGAGCGTCGGCAAAGACACTCGTCAGCGTGATCAGCACCGCACCCCCACCGATAGAGAGAATCACCCCGATGCCGTGGGTCACGGCATTGGCGATTTCTTCGCTATGGCTCTGTGGTCTGGTCATGGGTCCGAATATAGCACCTCGATGGCTCTCTCCCATGAAGCGGGCAGAAATGCCATTTTCTAGTAGGATGAACGATTCACGCCAACAGATTACGGAACGAATGCCCATGCTGCGCCCTGTCTTGATTGTTCTTCTGTCGATCGGATTGATCGCCTGCTCCGACACCCCGGCCCCAGCCGAGCCTGCGCCCGATTCCGTGCCCGAGGCCACCATGTCTGTCGAGCCCGTCGAGCCGGTCGAGCTGGCGCTGCCGCCGTTTTCCGAATTCACCGCCGAACTGATCGAGCGCATGCTGGCCCACAGCCCGGAATGGGCGGTCTACCAGGGGCGCTATGAGCAGGCCGATGTGGTGACCATCCCCGATGAAGCGCAGCGCGCGCGGACCCTGGACATGATCGACACCGCCCTGGCCGAACTGCAGCGCTATCAGGAAATCGACCTGTCCCCGGCCGAGCAGGCCGATTACGCGCTGCTCGACAATCGCCTGCGCTCGTTGCGCTGGTATCAGACCGACCTGAAGCGCTGGCAGTGGAACCCGGCCAGCTACAACGTGGCCGGTGTGATCAACCTCATTCTGAACACCGATTTTGCCCCGTTGGCCGATCGCATCGAGATCGTTCGCGCACGCCTTGGCCAGGTTCCCGCCTATTACGCCGCAGCGCGCGCCAATATCGAGCGACCGACCCTGGAGCATCTGGAGCTGGCCATCTTGCAGAATCAGGGAGGCCTGCGCAGTCTGGGCGAAGCGCTGGAGGCACATCTGGACGAGGCCGGGCTGGACGAGGAGCAGCGTGCCGTGTTCATGGCGGCGCTGACCCCGGCCCGGGCGGCGATCGAGGGCTGGATCGCTCATCTCGAGGCCCTCCAGTCCGAGCTGACCGAGTCCGGCGACGTTCGCCCGTTCCGGCTCGGGGGCGCGCTCTATGAGCCGAAGTTCGCCTTCGACATCCAGGCAGGCTTCACCGCCCGAGCCCTTTACGAACGCGCGCTGGAGGAAAAAGAGCGCTTGCTCGCCGACATGGACGAAATTGCCGTCTCGCTCTGGCCGCAGTATTTCCCCGACAGGGGAATGCCGGATGCCCGCCTTGCCCGCATCGGCGAGTTGATCGACCATCTCTCGGATCGGCACGTCAGCGTCGAGGAATTCATCCCCGAGATCAGACGCCAGATTCCCGAGCTTGAGGCCTTCGTGCGCGACAACAATCTGCTCGAGCAGGACCCCGACAAGCCCTTGATCGTGCGCGAAACTCCGGAGTACATGCGCGGCGGTGGCGCGATTGCCTCGGTCAGTGCTCCCGGTCCGTTCAACCCGGGCGCCGAGACCTACTACAACGTCACGCCGCTCGAAACCTACGGCGAGGCCCAGGCGGCCAGCTATCTGCGCGAGTACAACCACTGGATCCTGCAGATTCTCAACATCCACGAAGCCGTCCCCGGGCATTACACGCAGCTGCTGCACGCCAACCTCTCGCCCAGTCTGGTCAAGAGCCTGTTCGGCAATGGCGCGATGATCGAGGGTTGGGCCGTGTATGCCGAGCGGATGATGCTCGAGGCCGGATGGGGTGAGAACGAGCCCGAAATGTGGCTGATGTACGGCAAATGGGCACTGCGCGTCGTCCACAATGCCATTCTCGACTATGCCGTGCACGTCGAGGGTATGGAGCGTGACGAGGCCATCGGTCTGCTGCGCGAAGAGGCGTTTCAGGAAGAGAGCGAAGCGATTCAGAAGTGGCGCCGTCTGACCCTGTCCCAGGTCCAGCTGACCTCCTACTTTTCAGGCTATGCCGAGATCTACGACTACCGCGAGCGGGTCAAGGCCGAGCTGGGCGAGGAGTTCGATCTCGAGGCCTTCCACAACGAGTTCCTCAGCTACGGTTCGGCACCTGTCGCCGTGATTGCCGAGCTGATGGACCAGGCCCGCGCCGCTCGAAACTGAGCGTTGGCCTGATCTCTCGGTAGATTGTCCCCGGTTTCGACTAACCGCGCTGATCAGTGCAGGGAAATCGAGTCTGGAGGCCGGGCCTGCGCTGATCGCCCCTACCGATCCAGAAAGAGGCGCATCTCGGTTGAGCAGTAGCACTCGACCGCGGCGTCACTCGTGCCGGGCCGTCCGGTTCAGCCAAACAGGCGTCGCCACCATTGATTGCGCGGCGGGGGCAGGGCTTCGAGCAGCCGATTCAGATTGGGCTTTTGTCCCTCGACCAGTTGATGCGGGAACTCGATGCAGATCAATCGGGCGAGCGTCGGGTTGGTCCAGCGCTCGATCTGGGTCTGTGCTTCCGAGAGCCTGGGAATGCGGCGGCGATCACGGTGAGCATCCGAGGCGACCACGTGGATCAGGCCCCGGTGGATCAAGTCACGGGCAGACTCCTGAATCTGGGGCCCGAACTGGCCGGTGCAGGATTGCGCCGTGATCTGACCGAGACAGCCCATTTCGACCCACTCCTCGAGCATGTCGGGATTCAACCTGAGCTGACTGTTGCGCTCGGGATGCGCAATGATCGGCTGCAGGCCCAGTGCAAGGATCTGTTCGAGCAGGTGCTCGGAGCCGAAGGGTACGGTGTGCACGGGTAGCTCGACCAGCACGGCTTTTTTCTGATTGGCGACCGTCAGGGCGCGTCCGGCGCTCAGCTCCTCGGGAAGCTCAGGAACCAGATGAAGTTCGGTCCCGGGCAGGATCTTCAGCGGAATTCCTTCGGCCAGCAGGGACTCGCGCAGCTCGGTCACGGCGCGCATGACTTCGCTGGCCGGATTCGAGTAGACGCCGTTGAGGTGGTGCGGTGTGACCACGACGGTTCGAATGCCGTCTTCAACGGCTATTCTTGCCATGGCGAGCGACTGCTCGAGATCCTTGGAGCCGTCGTCGATGCCGGGCAGCAGGTGGCAGTGAAGATCTGCGTACATGATCAGGACCAGAGTCTGATGAACTCAGAGCTTATCAGAGTCTCCCTAAAGGCGACCATCGACCCAGGATCTGTTCAGGGTCGAGCGCACATCGTAGAGTACGCCCCCGTCGATCAGGTGGTCACGCAGATGCTCCTGCATCTCACTGAATTGCCGGTGCGCTACGGCATGAATGACGGCAGCGTACTGGCCCACCCCGGGATCGTCTGTCAGTTCGATACCATAGGCACTGCGAGCCTCCTGTGGATCGCTCCAGGGATCGTGGACATCCACCTCGAGCTGAAAATCCTCGAGCGACCCGATCAGGTCGATGACGCGCGTATTGCGCAGATCCGGGCAGTTTTCCTTGAAGGTCAACCCGAGGACAAGCACCTTGGCGCCGGGTCGGTAGACCCGCTTGCGCGCCATCAGCTGCAGAATCTCGCCGGCGACGAACTCACCCATGGCATCGTTGACGCGGCGCCCCGCCAGGATGACTTCCGGGTGATGACCGACGCTCTGCGCCTTGTGGGTCAGATAGTAGGGGTCGACGCCGATGCAGTGGCCGCCGACCAGGCCCGGCCGGAAGGGCAGAAAGTTCCATTTGCTGCCGGCCGCGGCCAGGACACTGGCGGTGTCCAGTCCGAGACGGGCAAACAGGATGGCCAGTTCATTGACCAGCGCGATGTTCAGATCGCGCTGGGTGTTTTCGATGACCTTGGCGGCTTCGGCGACGCGAATGCTTTCAGCCGGGAAGGTGCCAGCGCGAATGATGGTCTGGTAGAGCGCATCGACGACTGTGGCGGCCAGCGGTGTCGAGCCGGAGGTCACCTTGACGATGTCCGACAGGCGGTGGGCCTGATCACCGGGATTGATGCGCTCGGGGCTGTAGCCGCAATAGAATCCTGTTCCGACGTCCTGCGCGTCCTCACTCAGATATTTCAGGCCGGAGTGCTGTTCCAGGATGGGAACGCAATCCTCCTCGGTGGCACCCGGGTAAACGGTCGATTCATAGATCACCAGATCGCCGGCTTGAAGAAGGCCACCGACCAGCTCACTGGCCGACTGGAGCGGGCCGAGGTCGGGGCGCTTGAAGGCATCGATCGGCGTCGGCACGGTAATGATGTAGACCCGGGCATCGGCCAGATCGGCGGTCTGGTCGGTGTAGACCAGTCGGTCAGCGGCCGCAAGTTCCTCGCGCGAGACCTCACGGGTATGGTCGACGCCGTCGCGCAATTCATCGATCCTCTCCTGCTTGATGTCGAATCCGATGGTCCTGAAGCGCTGGCCGAAATTCACCGCCAACGGCAGACCGACATAGCCCAGCCCGATCACGGCAATGGCGGCTTCGCCCTGTTCGAGATCGTGAATCAATTCATCGAGCATGCAAGGGGGTCCTCAAGGTCGAGCGGCGGGTCGGCCCAGCGCCTGGCAGCGGCCAGGCGATCCATTCAGCGGTAGTAGTCAAGATACCATTCAACGAAACGGGCCACGCCGGTCTCGACGGCCACCGACGGGCGATAGTCCACGGCCTCGATCAATTCGTCGATGTCGGCTTCGGTGTCGGGCACATCACCCGGCTGGAGTGGGCGCATTTCCATGGTCGCCTTCCTGCCCAGACAGTCCTCAAGGACCTCGATATAGCGCAGCAGATCGACCGGATTCTCGTTGCCGATGTTGAACAGCCGATAGGGGGCATTGCTGCGCGCCGGGTCCGGTCGCAGGCTCGACCAGTCCGGATCGGCGACGGCGGTCTGGTCCAGGACCCGCACAACCCCTTCAACGATATCGTCGATGTAGGTAAAACTGCGCTTGTGCCGGCCATGATTGAAGACCTGGATCGGCTCGTCAGCGAGGATCGCGCGGGTAAACAGAAACAGCGCCATGTCGGGCCGGCCCCAGGGGCCGTAGACGGTGAAGAAACGAAGACCGGTGCAGGGAATGCCGTAGAGATGGGCATAGCTGTGCGCCATCATTTCATTGGCCTTCTTGGTCGCGGCATACAGCGTCAGGGGGTGTTCGGTCGAATGGTGCTCGGAAAACGGCATACGGGTGTTGGCCCCGTAGACCGAACTGGTCGAAGCGAACACCAGATGCTCGACCTCATGGTGCCGGCAGCCCTCGAGGATGTGCAGAAAACCGGTCACGTTGCTGTCGGTGTAGGCGTGCGGATTACTGGCGGCATAGCGCACGCCGGCCTGGGCCGCCAGGTGGACGATGCGGCGCGGCGCATGTTCCGCAAACACCTGCTCGATCGCCCCTCGATCCACCAGATCGGCGTGCACATGACGGTAATTCGGATCGCGCATCAAGCGCTCGAGACGCGCTTTCTTCAGATTGACGTCGTAATACTCGTTCATGTTGTCCAGGCCGACAACGCGCTCACCGCGCGAGAGCAGGACCTGGGCGACGTGTGAACCGATGAACCCGGCAGAACCGGTGACCAGAATCGGTCGGTGGGCGTGGTGATCAGACATGCTTGACCTGTGTTATTGGGCGCTGCGACCGAAGGGCATGTAGTCGAATCCGAGGCGCTGCATCTGCCTGGGGTCGAACAGATTGCGGCCATCGAAAATCGTGGGCGTATGCAGCTTCGCCTGGATGTCCTCGAAATCAGGGCTGCGGAATTCGTTCCACTCGGTGACGATGATCAGGGCGTCTGCGCCGTTCAGGGCGTCCTGGGCGCTGTCGGCATAGCGCAGTTCGGGCCGCTCGCCGATTTCCTGGCGCGCGGTGTCCATGGCCTCGGGGTCATAGGCCGCCAGCGTGGCGCCCAGGGAAACGAGCTCGTCGATCAGGACCAGGCTGGAGGCTTCGCGCATATCGTCGGTGCGCGGCTTGAAGGCCAGGCCCCAGAGCGCGAAGTGGCGGCCGCTCAGATCCTCGCCGAAGTGGGCTCGAATCTTTTCGGCCAGACGCCGCTTCTGGCGATGATTCACCGACTCGACCGCTTCGAGAATTTCGAGACCCTTGCTGGGGGTGCTGCGGGCGGTATGAATCAGTGCCTTGACGTCCTTCGGAAAGCACGAACCGCCGTAGCCACAGCCCGGATAAAGAAAATCGAAGCCGATGCGTGGATCCGAGCCGATGCCCTGGCGCACATGCTCGATATCTGCACCGAGGTGCTCGGCCAGATTGGCCAGTTCGTTCATGAAACTGATGCGCGTGGCGAGCATGGCATTGGCCGCATATTTGGTCAGTTCGGCCGAGCGCACGTCCATGCACAGGATGCGGTCGTGATTCCGGTTGAAGGGGGCATAGAGTCGCCGCATGATGTCCAGCGCCCGCTCATCGTCCCCGCCGATGATGACCCGGTCAGGCTTCTGGAAATCGGCGATCGCCGCGCCTTCTTTCAGGAACTCGGGGTTGGAGATCACGGCAAATTCGAGCGCCTTCCCGCGCGAGGCCAGTTCTTTGCTTACCGTTTCCCGCACTCGATCAGCCGTACCCACGGGCACCGTGGATTTGTCGACGATCACCTTGTATTCGGTCATATGCCGGGCAATATTGCCAGCCGCGGCCAGGGCATAGCTCAGATCGGCCGACCCGTCCTCGCCCGGCGGCGTCCCGACCGCGATGAACTGGACCTGCCCGTGCGCGGTGGCCTGTTCGATATCGGTCGTGAAGTGCAGGCGACCGGCTTCGCGATTGGCCCTGACCAGATCCTCGAGGCCCGGCTCGTGGATGGGAATGCCGCCTTATTGAGGATGTCGATCTTGCCCGCGTCGGTATCCAGGCAGACCACATCGTTGCCGACCTGAGCCAGGCAGGTGCCGGTGACCAGTCCGACATAGCCGGTGCCGATGATTGTTATACGCATGGTTGAATGATCTCGGTCCTTGAATCCTTGAGTTCAATGCGGAGTCTGACAGCTTTCGGCGACAGTCCTGCTACGCATTCAGCCCTTCTCGACGAGTCTGCTGAGCTCGCCAACCCGATCCTCGAGTAACTGCGGATTGGCCCGGGTTTCCACGTTGAGCCGGATCACCGGTTCGGTGTTGGAGGCGCGCAGATTGAAGCGCCAGTCGTCGAACTCGAGGCTGATGCCGTCGGTGCGGTCGATCGCAGGGCTTTGAGTGTGAAAATGGTCGAGCACCCGAGAGATGGTGTCAGCGGTATCGGCGACCGAGAAATTGATTTCCCCGCTGCAGGGATAAGCGCGGATACGTTCGTCGAGCAGCTCGCCAAGGGTCTGGTCCTGTCCGGACAGGGTCTGGGCCAGGAGCAGCCAGGGCAACATGCCGCTGTCGCAGAAAGCGAAGTCCCTGAAATAGTGATGGGCCGACATTTCGCCGCCATACAGGGCGTTCTCCTTGCGCATCCGCTCCTTGATGAAGGCATGGCCGCTTTTGTTGATCAGGGCGATGCCGCCCGCCTCGGCGACCTGATCGAGGGTGTTCCAGGTCAGGCGCGGGTCAAGCACGATCTTTTCGCCCGGATGGTCCTTGAGCAGCGTGGAGGCAAACAGCCCGACCAGATAATAACCTTCGATGAATCGACCCGCCTCATCGAAGAAGAAGCAGCGATCGTAGTCTCCATCCCAGGCCACGCCGAAGTCGGCGCCGTGTTCCACAACGGCCCGGGCGGTTTCGGATCGGTTTTCCGGCAGCAGGGGATTGGGAACGCCATTCGGGAACCGCCCGTCCGGCGCGTGGTGCAGCCGCAGGACGTCCAGGGGCAGGGCGCGCGACAGGGCGTCGAAGGCCGGGCCGGCGCAGCCATTGCCAGCGTTGACTACCAGCTTCAGCGGCTTGATCGCGGCTGCATCGACATGCCCCAGCAGTCGCTCCACGTAGTCATCCAGAACATCTTCCTGCCGACCCGGGCCGTGCACGGATCCGGGCAGGATCCTGTCGTCGCGGGCAACCACGGCTTCGATGTCCTTGAGGCCGGTATCGCCGCTGATCGGAATCGCCCGTTCACGGACCAGCTTCATGCCGTTGTAGTCGGCCGGATTGTGGCTGGCCGTGACCATGATGCCCCCGCCCATGCCTTCGCGAGAGGCGGCGTGATAGACCATCTCGGTGCCCACCAGGCCGATATCGATGGTCTCGGCACCGGCCGACTGCAGGCCGTCGATCAGTGCTTTTGCCAGTCCGGGGCTGGACAGGCGCATGTCGCGTCCTACCGCGACCGGTCCGCGGGGCCGTATCACCTCGACATAGGCACATCCGATGGCAAAGGCCCGGCTTTCGTTGAGGGCGTCGGGCACTCGCCCGCGCAGATCGTAGGCCTTGAAGGGAGTGTTTTCGAGGGTGGTCATGGGCTTGAGTCCAGAGGTCAGGTCGAGATCGGTCAGGCGCGGCGAATGCTGTTTTCGTCCATTTCGATGGCACGTTCATGGGAGAGCAATTTGAGAAGAACGATCACCCGTTCCTGCCCGGAACGCGCCTTGAACAGCGCCTGATAGCCGGCGCAGGGGCCCTCGGTGATCTCGACCGGATCATTGGGCCGATAGTCGATCGCCCCGGCCAGGTTGACGACATCCTCGCTGCTGCAGCGAATACGCAGACTCTCGATCACCGAATCGGGCACGATCGGCGTTTCCTGTCCGACCCGGACCAGTCCGACTGCACCCCGGGTGGAGCGGATAGTGCTCCAGTCATCGAGGCCCCGACCAAGCCGTACGAAGAGATAGCGCGGAAACATCGACTCGGTCATCATCTGATAGCGGCCGGAGCGGCGTTGTCGCGTGCGAACCTTCGGCCGGAAGACCTCCAGATCCTGGTTTCTCAGGTGATGCTCGGCGCGGCTGTCCTGGCGCGGTTTGCAGAATACAGCGTGCCAGTTGCGCACCGGATTGTTCATTTCGGAATCCATTGGGCCAAGACTGTCCGGGGAGATGATGAGTGTTCAGGCAATGAACATTGTGCCGAGAATTGCATCGATTGGGCAAGTCTCAATCGAGAATCGAGCCATTGCCGCGCCGTTTCATCGGCCTTGTCGGACAATCGATCAGCGGTTGCGCACCGGCCGAACCCGGTAGCTTGAAGCGCGCGAGTAATCGAAGGCCAGACCGCTGTAGAAACCGACGAACCAGGCGGTGTTCGGGTCTCCCGTATCCAGACTGCTGGTCCAGAATCCCGCCCAGGGCGTGTTCGGAAAGATGTTTTCGTTGATCGCTGGCGCTTCCCGGCAGGTCTCGACGATTGTTTCCAGGTCGCTGCGGTTGGGCAGGCGCCAGTCGGTATATCCGGCGAGCTCGCCACTGCGATTCAGGGCCGCCACGGCCGCGCTTGCCTGGTCCCAGTTCATCGAGGTGGCCTGACCTGTGCAGAAGTCGCGGCTCCAGCTCTGCCCGAGCGCACACTGAGCCCACTGAAGCCCGGTCCGGGAGTGGATGACCGTGCCGTCCCGGGGCAGCTCGAACGCATCGTCCGGCGTTGCTGCTTCGTCTTCACCCACGTCCTCCTGACAGTGCCGATCAACGCCAAGGGCAGGGGTGGCGGTGAGTATCAGCAGTGCCAGAACGACCATGGCTCGAGAAATGAATGCAGTCATCGATTCGCCCTCCTGGTGACGGCCCTATACAGTGCTCATGGGATTGAAGAGTGACTTGCCGCCACAGGTCCGTCGCATTCATCCAGCGGCTTCGATCAGGACACATCGATTATCGGTCGAGCCCTGTGGACATGCAAGCGCGAGACCGATTCAGGCGAATCCCATCTCGCCACGCCCGTCGGTGTTGCGAAAGGATCCCGGGCTGCGTCCCGACCAGCGACGGAACGCGCGATTGAAATTTGCCGGATCGGCATAACCCAGACGAGTGGCGATATCGGCGACCGGAACCGCCGAGTGAGACAGCAGCTCCCGGGCCAGTCGATAGCGCGTCCGGTCGAGCAGCTGCCGGTAGGAAGTCTGCTCGCCTGCCAGGTATCGGCTCAGGCTCCGTTCCGATACGCCCAGTTGCCGGGCGACTCCGGCCAGGCCCGGATTGCGGCCCTGGTGCTCGGCAAGGCAGGCCATGACGCGCGCTGTGATGCCACCATCGGCAGGCTGGCGAAGCAGACGCTGACAACGATGCACCATCAGTTCATACAGTTCCCGATCGGCCAGGAGGCAGCGGTTCGACAGACGTTCGACCGGGAGTCGCATCGACGAACGAGCACGACCGGTTGCCAGCGTACAGCCGAGTCGATGCCGGATGCGATCGTGCCAGGCTTGTTCGGGACCGGACCATTCCAGGCACAGCTCGGAGCGGAAGCGACCGAGCAGGGCGGCGGCCAGGCCGGCGAGCGCCAGCAGGTTCATTTCCATCAGCAGCGCAGCGTCCCCTGGCAAGGCCTGTCGCTGCTGGATTTCCAGCACCTGCTGATTGCCCTCCCGATAGAGGCTCGCCCGGGTCCAGGGCGCGCGCAGGCGCTCGAATCGCTGAAGCGTGACCAACGCCTCTCCGACCGTCTCGGCACTGATGGCCGCCAGTCCGATCGGCCCGTGCTGGGCCGGCTCGAGCTGGAGACAGGGCTCGATGTGCCAACCGGCCGGCAGCGCCTGATCGAGCGCGTGGATCAGGGCAATGACCCGGTTCAGTGGCAGGTGCCGCTGTTCGAGTTCATCGGCCCGAATCCCGGCCGATGCCAGTACACGCTCGCGACTGCCGGCTTCGGGCACCAACTGCTCCAGAAACAGGTTCAGATAGCTGCTGGGCAGCGACAGATCCCGGCTCGAGTCCAGGGCGAAGGGGGCTGTTTGGCGGGAAATGACCATTACCCGACCTGTTTTAACCTAGCCGGCCCCGGTAGGGCAAGCGCATCCTATGAATCAATCGCCTTTTCGAACGGGAGTCGCGCAATGAATCCATCGGCAATGCTCGGGAGCTCATCATCCGATCCAGGCACGCGGACAGGCGACGCCAAACGCCATGCCTGGATGCTGTCGGTGGTGTATCCGCTCTTTCCGGTCTATGCCATCGTGCTGCATGCCTGGACGGGCAGGGAGGTCTGGCTTGTCGTCCCGATCCTGTTTACCTATGGCCTGGTTCCACTGCTCGATGCGATTCTTGGCGAAGACCGCAGCAATCCCCCGGACAGCGAGGCGTCGCGACTGCAGAATGATCGGTATTACCGCGTGCTGACCTGGCTCACCGTACCGCTGCATGTCATCGCGCTGATTGCGGCCTGCAGCTATTTCGTCCTGGCCGATCTGACTCCGTTCGGCGCCGCTGTGCTGGCCATCACCACCGGGCTGTTTTCCGGTCTCTCGGTCAACACCGGGCATGAAATGGGACATCATCGCCACCCGGTAGATCAGGCGCTGACCCGTGTCGCTCTGGCCGTTCCCTGCTACGGGCATTTCACGGTCGAGCACAATTTCGGCCATCACAAGGCCGTGGCCACGCCGGAAGACCACGCCAGCGCGCGCCTGAACGAATCGATCTACCGCTTCGCCCTGCGCGAGATCCCCGGCGGCCTGCGTCGTTCCTGGCGGATCGAGACCGAGCGTCTGGCCCGCCGGGGGCGCCCCTGGTACAGCTGGCACAACACCATTCTTCAGAGTCATTCGATCGCGCTCCTTCTCCAGGGCGGCCTGGTTCTGGCGCTGGGCTGGCCGGCAGTGCTGTTCCTGCTGCTGCACAATGCCATTGCCTGGTTCCAGCTGACCAGCGCCAACTATGTCGAGCATTACGGCCTGCTGCGTGAGCGCCGGAATGATGGCGACTATGAGCGTTGCCAGCCGCATCATTCCTGGAACAGCAACCATCTGATGTCCAATCTGCTGCTGTTCCATCTGGAGCGCCATTCAGACCACCACGCCCATCCGGGTCGGCGCTATCAATGTCTGCGCGATTTCGACGATGTCCCGCGCCTGCCCAGCGGCTATTTCGGCATGTTTCTCCTGGCCTATGTGCCGCCGCTGTGGTTCCGGGTGATGAACCCGCGATTGATGAACCTGCCGCACGTGCAGGGTGATCTGTCCCGAATCAACCGCCAGGGTTGATCTCCCATCATGGCGAGCTGGAGAGGAACAGCGTCCTCGGATCCACGTCGTGGGTTTGTCGGATCCGTGGCGTTGCGGTGATAGAATTATGAGCTGTCTCCCTCCCCGTGCATGTCCATGTTTGATCGCAGATTCACGATCGCCGGCTACGACGAAGAGCTGGCTCGGGCCATTCAGTCAGAACAGGTCCGCCAGGAAGACCATATCGAACTGATCGCCTCGGAGAACTACGCCAGCCCGCGCGTCCTCGAAGCGCAGGGCTCGGTGCTGACCAACAAGTATGCCGAGGGCTATCCGGGTCGTCGCTATTACGGCGGCTGCGAGTTCGTCGACCAGGCCGAGGTCCTGGCCATCGAACGCGCCAAGGCGCTGTATGACGCCGGCTATGCCAACGTGCAGCCGCATTCGGGCTCGCAGGCCAATCAGGCCGTGTTCCTGGCCCTGCTCAAGCCGGGCGACACCATTCTGGGCATGGATCTGTCCGAGGGCGGCCATCTGACCCATGGCGCGAAGGTCAATTTTTCCGGCAAGATCTTCAACGCCGTTCACTACGGTCTGGATCGCTCGACCGGCGAGATCGACTACGAGCGCATGGCCGAACTGGCCCAGGAACATCGGCCGCAGATGCTGATCGGTGGATTTTCCGCCTACTCCCGAGTCGTCGACTGGGCCCGGATGCGAGACATCGCCGATTCGGTCGATGCCTATTTCCTCGTCGACATGGCCCATGTCTCCGGTCTGATTGCCGCCGGTGTCTATCCGAATCCGGTGCCGCATGCCCATGTCGTGACCTCCACTACCCACAAGACCCTGCGCGGCCCGCGCGGCGGCATCATCGTAGCCAGTGGCGACGACGAGGCGCTCAACAAGAAATTCAACTCCCTGGTCTTCCCCGGCTGTCAGGGTGGGCCGCTGATGCATGTCATCGCCGCCAAGGCGGTGGCCTTCAAGGAGGCACTCGAGCCGGAGTTCAGGGACTACCAGCTGCGCGTGATCGACAATGCCCGGGCCATGGCCGGCGTGGTTATGGAGCGCGGCTACAACGTTGTTTCCGGTGGCACCGACAACCACCTGTTCCTGGTCGACCTGATCGAGGCCGACATCACCGGCAAGGACGCCGAAGAGGCTCTGGGTCGGGCCAATATCACGGTCAACAAGAACACCGTGCCGGGCGAGCCACGCTCGCCCTTCGTGACCTCCGGCCTGCGAATCGGGACACCAGCCGTGACCACGCGCGGCTTTGTCGTTGACGACTGCATCGAGCTGGCCGGGCTGATCTGCGATGTGCTTGATCATCTCGGCGATGATTCGGTCGAGGCACGGGTCAGGGAAGCGGCAGTGGCGCTGTGCCGGAAGTATCCAGTGTATGGATAGGTTCGGTTTCCGGTTGCCGGTTTCCGTTTTCCGGGGTGCTGGGTCTTTTGCCTTGTGCCTTGAGCCTTGTACCTTGCTCCTTTGAAATGTGGTGTCCGTTCTGTAATCACACCGATACGCGCGTGGTCGATTCCCGTCTGACCTCCGACGGCTTCCAGATTCGCCGGCGCCGGGAGTGTGCCGAATGCGGCGCCCGCTTCAATACCTATGAAACGCCGGCCCTGAAGGCCCCGAACCTGATCAAGTCGGATGGTTCGCGTGAGCTGTTCAGCGAGGAGAAGCTCAGAGGCGGCATGCTCAAGGCGTTGGAGAAACGGCCGGTCGAGACCCAGGAAGTGGAGCGCTCGATCCGCAAGCTGGTGCGCCAGATCCGCACCCTTGAAGAGCCCGAGATCTCCAGCCAGCAGATCGGCGACTGGGTCGCCAATGAACTGGCCATGCTGGATCAGGTCGCCTATGTGCGCTTCGCCTCGGTGTATCGCCGCTTCGAGGACGTGCAGGCATTTCGCGAAGAGATCGAGCGCCTGGAACGCGAGCATCCCGGCACCATCGATCGCCGTCAGATTTCCCTCCTCGAAGACGGGGACGACCCGGCGTCGGACTCGTGAGCATGGAGCAGCAACTGCAAGGGGCTGTTTCGACCCCGTGAGCTTCTCCGTATTTGATCATCGCTGCATGGCCGAAGCCCTGCGCCTGGCCAAGAAGGGCCGATTCACCGCCGATCCCAATCCGGCCGTCGGTTGCGTGATTGCCCGGAACGGCGAGATCGTCGGGCGTGGATTTCACCGGGCCGCCGGTGAGGCGCATGCGGAAGTTCACGCTCTGCGCGAGGCGGGCGCCCAGGCTCGGGGGGCGAGTGTCTATGTCACCCTTGAACCCTGCGCCCATCACGGTCGCACGCCGCCCTGTGCGCAGGCACTGATCGAGGCCGGTGTCTCGAGCGTCATCGCCGCCATGGTCGACCCCTACCCGGCCAATGCGGGACAGGGCCTCGATGTGCTCGTCAAGACCGGCATCCAGGTTCGTTCCGGCCTGATGGAGGCGGCGGCAAGAGCGCTCAATCCGGGGTTCATCAGTCGCTTCGAACGGGGTCGTCCATGGGTCCGGGTGAAGCTGGCCGCCAGCCTGGACGGGCGCAGCGCCGGCCCGGACGGGCAATCCCGGTGGATCACCAGTGCCGCTGCGCGCGAAGACGGACAGCGCTGGAGGGCCCGTGCATCCTGCATCCTGACCGGAATCGAGACGGTGCTGGCCGACGATCCGCAGATGACGCTTCGGCTGCCGGGAGTGGACAGGGCCCCGCTGCGAGTCGTACTGGACTCGCGGGCGAGAATCCCCCGGGACGCGCGCATGCTGGCATTGAGCGGGCCGGTGCTGATTGCCAGCACGCAGCCTGCCGCCTGGCAACGCGATGGTGTCGAATGGCTGAAATTGCCGTCCGGTGCGAGCGGCGGGGTCGACCTGACTTCACTGTTCGATGCGCTGGTCGAGCGCGATATCAACGAAGTACACGTCGAAGCAGGTCCGACCCTGTCGGGTGCCCTGTTCGAGGCCGGCTGGGTCGACGAGCTGCTGCTCTATCAGGCTCCCGTGCTGCTCGGGCAGGGTGCGCCGATGCTCGGCCTGCCGGGGATGGAAAGATTCGAGCAGCGCTATCATCTGAAGACGATCGATTCACGCCGGATCGGCGACGACTGGCGCCATCGATTCACCCGTTTGCCATAGACCCTGCCCGTGCGCAGTGAGATCAGGATTCGAACATGTTTACCGGAATCATTCAGGCCCTTGGAAAGATCACATCGCTGGAGTCGCGCAGCGACGGCGCGTGTCTGCGTATCGAGTGTCCCGGCCTCCAGCCCGACCGCTGGAAAGAGGGAGACAGTATTGCCGTAGCCGGCTGCTGTCTGACCGCACTCGATATCGACGCCGGAGGCTTCAGTGCCGATCTGTCCGGAGAGACTCTGGACTGCACCAGCCTGGGTGCTCTGGAGCAAGGCAGCGAAGTCAACCTCGAACCTGCGCTGGCCATGGGTGATCGGCTCGGAGGGCACTGGGTGACCGGTCACGTCGACGGTCTGGCTGAGCTGATCTCGCTCACGGACCTGGGCGACAATACCCGGCTGGAGTTCCAGGTGCCGGACGATCTGGCCTGCTACATTGCACCGAAGGGCTCGGTCACGCTTGACGGGGTCAGCCTCACGGTCAATCGGGTCGAGGGTTCGCGCTTCGAGGTCAATATCATCCCGCATACCTGGAAGGTGACCACGCTGGGACGGCTCAAAGAGGGTGACCGCGTCAATCTGGAAGTGGACCTGCTCGCCCGCTACATGGGCCGACTGCTGGAGCAACAACAGGCATGAAATTCGATTCCATCCCCGACATTCTCGACGACATTCGCCAGGGCAGGATGGTCGTCATGCTCGACGACGAAGACCGTGAAAACGAGGGCGATCTGATCATGGCCGCCAGCCTGACCCGGCCGGAGGACGTCAACTTCATGGCCCGCTACGGTCGCGGTCTGATCTGCCTCTCCCTGACCCGCGAGCGCTGCAGCCAGCTTGGCCTGCAGCTGATGGTGCGCGATACCGACCGGCATCACCAGACCAATTTCACAGTCTCGATCGAGGCCGCCGAGGGGGTGACCACCGGTATCTCGGCCTACGATCGCGCCCACACGATTCGCACCGCTGTTGCCCCCGATGCACGCCCGCTGGATCTCAACCAGCCTGGCCACGTGTTTCCACTGATGTCCCAGCCCGGTGGCGTGCTGGCTCGGGCCGGACATACCGAGGCCAGTCTGGATCTGGCCCTGCTGGCGGGTCTGGAGCCAGCCGGCGTTCTGGTCGAGATCCTCAACGAAGACGGCACCATGGCGCGCCGGCCGGAGCTGGAATCCTTTGTCGCCGAACACGGACTCAGGATGGGGACGGTGGCCGATCTGATCCGCTATCGTCTTGGCACGGAGAAGAACGTCGAATGCGTGCATGCCCAGCAGGTCGGCACGGCGCACGGTCCGTTCGAGCTGCGGGTCTTCCGTGACCGCATCAATCGTCGCCTGCACTGGGCCCTGCTACGCGGCGAGATTCAGGCCGATCGGCCGTTTCCGGTGCGGGTGCACGTTCCTGAGCTACTGGGTGATGTCATCGGCCTGACCAATCCTGGCTTCGGCATGCCTCTGGATGCCGCCCTGGCCGACATCGACCGGCGCGGCGAGGGTCTCGCTCTGGTGCTGGGCTATGATGAGAGCGACGACAGTCGACTGCAGGGCCTTCTGCGCGTCGCCCAGCCATCGGCGGTCCCCGATCAGCAGGATGATCGTTCCAATGAGCTGCGCAGCTATGGAATCGCCGCCCAGATCATTGCCGAGCTGGGGGTTCGACGGATGCAGGTGTTCGGCGCACCGAAGCGTCTGCATGCGCTGGACGGCTTCGGCCTTGAAATTACCGACTATGTCGTACCGGAAGGAGAGGGTGAGGCCCCATGAATAATCGAGAACAGTCCATCCGTCTGCCGTCAGGGACTCGCGTGGCCATGGTCGTGGCGCAGTTCAACCTGCCGGTGACCGGCATGATGGCCGAGGGCTGCCTGGCGACCCTGGCCGAACATGGCCTGCGCAGTGAAGCGGTGGATGAATTCGAGGTTCCAGGTGCCTGGGAACTGCCCCTGGCCTGCGCCCAGCTGGTCGAGAGCGGCAAGTATTCGGCGGTCATCGCGCTCGGTGCCGTGATTCGTGGTGAAACGCCGCATTTCGATTTCATCAGCGCCGAGTGCGCGCGCGGCCTGATGCAGATCAACCTCGACAGCGGAATTCCCGTGGCCTTCGGTGTGCTAACCACCGAGAACGGCGAGCAGGCGCTGGAGCGCGCTGACCCGAAGCGCAAGAACAAAGGCCGGGAAGCGGCCCTGGCCGCGCTGGAAATGATCGCATTCGCTGAGGGGCTCGCTGATGCCGAGTAAGCGTTCAAAGCGGGACCAGAACCCGTTCGAGCGGCGCTCCCGCGCTCGCCGACGTGCCCTGCAGGCGCTGTATCAATGGCAGCTTAACGATGACTCGGCGACATCGATCATCCGCCAGTTCGACGAGGAGCAGAATTTCGACGGAGTCGATCAGGCGTACTTCGAAACCCTGGTCCGCGAAGTGGTCAACCATCGGGATGCACTCGACGCCGCGCTTGCGCCGTTCATCACTCGAGCCGATGCTGGAGTCGACCACATGGAACGCGCGGTCCTGAGAATCGGCGCCTGTGAATTGATCCATCATCTTGAAACGCCCTACCGCGTCGTGATCGATGAATCCGTAGAGCTCGCGCATCGCTTCGGGGCCGAGCAGGCACATACCTTCGTCAACGGCGTGCTCGACAAGCTGGCTGGCGAGGTACGGACCATGGAACGCCAGGTCGATCGCGGGAGCGATTCTCAGAATGATTCTGGAGACGATCGAAAAGATCACCCCAAAGACAAGCGCGACCTCAAGCGCGACACCGGGCGTGACGGCGACGGAGTTTGATCTGATCGAGCGCATTCGTGCGCGCACGCCTGCTGATCGGTCCGTGGTCGTCGGCATCGGCGATGATGCTGCCTTGCTCCTGCCCGATCCCGAACGTCTTCTGGTCACCACGACCGACAGCCTGATTCCAGAGCGCCACTTTCTTCCCGACTGGCCGGCCGCCGCGATCGGGCATCTGGCGCTTGCCGTCAACCTGAGCGATCTGGCCGCAATGGGTGCCAGGCCGCGCTGGGCGCTGCTGGCGCTGACCCTGCCGGCGTCGGATGCAGACTGGCTGGACGCCTTTCTTGACGGTTTTCTGGCCCTTTCGGCCGAGCATGGAGTGACCCTGGTCGGGGGCAATCTGGCCCGTGGGCCACTCAATATCGGGGTCCAGCTCATCGGCGATATCGCCCCCGGAACCGAACCGCTGCGATCTGCGGCCCGCATCGGCGATCTGATTGCAGTCACCGGCAGTCTGGGTGACGCTGCCGCAGCCTGGCGGCTTGGCGCTGACGCAGATCCTGCGCTGCTCGAGCGCTGGCAGCGACCTGCACCGCGCATCGAGGCCGGCCGGATCCTCGCGCCGAAGGTGCATGCGATGATGGACATCTCCGACGGTCTGTTGGCCGATCTTGGCAAGCTGATCGCAGCCTCCGGCTGCGCGGCGCGCATCAATCTGCCCAGGCTTCCGTCCAGCCCTGCATTGCTGAATGTCATCCCTGCGCCCCAGGAGCGGCATCGCATCCAGGCCGAGGGTGGCAGTGATTATGAGCTGCTGGTCACGCTGGACGGGAACCAGCTCGAAGCCCTGCGCACGCAGTTGGCCGAAGCGGGACAGAGACTGACCGTGATCGGTGAGATCATTGCAGGTGACGAGCTGGAAATTGTCGACGAAGCCGGACAACGGGTAGAGATGAGGAGCGATGGCTGGGACCATTTCAAGAACTGAACGAGCCCGCGGCGTTGCCCTGTCCACGCCGACGGGGTTTCTGGCGTTCGGCTTCGGCACCGGCCTGAGTCCCTGGGCGCCAGGGACCGTCGGGACTCTGGCTGCTGTCCTTCCGGCACTCTTTCTGGTCCAGCTGCCCCCGGGTTCGGCACTGCTGATCATCCTGCTGGCCTTTGCGCTCGGCATTCATCTGTGCTCTGTCACCGGCAGGGCCCTGGGCGAACACGATCATGGCGGCATGGTCTGGGACGAATTCGTCGGCTTCTGGCTGGTGCTTGTCTATGTACCGTTCGACTGGGCGTGGTGGTTGGCCGCTTTCGTGGTTTTCCGAGTGTTCGATATCCTCAAGCCCTGGCCGATCCGCTGGCTGGACCGTCGGGTTCAGGGAGGCTTCGGCGTCATGCTCGATGATCTGATTGCCGGCGTCTATTCGCTCATGGTCCTTCTGACCGCTGAATGGTTCATGACCGGGTCAGTTCAAGCAATCGGGATCTGATGTCCTGTTGCGGTATGTCCAGGTCTGCCGGATCGCTGGCCTCCAGCCAGGCCAGGGTCCTGGAGCGCCATTGCTCTGCGGCGTCCTGTTCGCCGGCCATGATCAGGGCCTGATAGAGCTCGACGGCCTGCGACAGGGATTCATTCGAGCGCGGTGATTGTTCGAAGCTGCGCTCGGCATGGGGTCTGAGCACCGTCAGCGCCTCATCGACCCTGCCGCTGTCGCGCTGCAGGAGCGCCCTGAGCCAGTATGATTTCTCGACGATCGGATGGTCCGGGCCGAAGGCTGTGATCCGCCCCTCGATCACCGGTTCGATCAGCATCAGCGCTTCTTCAAAGCGCTCCTGTTTGCGCAGATTGCTCACCCGCACTTCCATCGCGGTCAGAGTTTCCGGGTGACCGTTGCCGAGCACGGTAGAGCGATCCTCGATGACTCCATCGAGAATCTCGAGTCCTTCTGCGGTCTGGTCGAGGTGCGTCAGCAGACTGCCCAGATTCAGCCGGATTCGCATCGTCACGGGGCTCATCGGCCCGAGAAGGGAATGACCGATCTCCCGGGCCTCGCGCAACAGTTCCAGCGCTTCGGTTTCCCGACCGACTCGGCGCAGGTTATTGGCCCGGTTGCTCATCACGCGCAGCGTGCTGATATGGCGCCGGCCGATGGTACTGCTCAATCGTTCAAGCAGTTCGGTATCGTTCTCCAGCGCTTCGGTAAAGCGCCCCAGGGCGCCGAGCGCGGCGCCGACGTTGATCATGGCGCGCAGGGTCGAGGGATGATCGGGCCCTTTGAGGTCACGCGATTGATCGAGCACCTTGCGGAATTCGACCAGTGCTTCCTCGAGCCGGCCGGCGCGCGCCAGGACGTAGCCTGCGTTGGCGTTGCTTTCGATCTGCAGGGCAGGGTCAGCAGCAAATGCGATGGTGAGAACATCCGGCTGTATCTCGACCAGCTCGAGTGCCTCGTCGATGCGGCCCTGATCGACCAGGACCATGGCCAGATCCTGGCGGGCAACGGCATAAACGCCCAGGGCGTCCGGGTTTCCGATGTCGATCTCGTCGAGCAGTGACTGCAGTTCCTGTTCTGCACGATCGAGCTGATCGTTGTCGTAATAGGCATTGGCGTAGGAGTTGCGTGCCTTGAGGATGTCGATGTGGTCAGCAGGTAGCCGGGTCCGGCGAAGCTCGAGCACCTGGCGCTTGAGCGTCAGTCCCGGCGCCGGTCGCCCGATCGCCAGGTAGACCGTGGCGATCGAATCGAGCAGGTCGGCCTGGACCAGCGGCTGATCGCTGAACTGTTCATTGATGGATTCCCGGGCCTGCATCAGCAACTGCTCGTCGATGACCCGCCGGGCAATGTCGGTGGCGTTGAGCCGGGAGAGGATCTGTTCAAGCACGTCGAGCGCGTCTTCCTGGCGAGCGTCATCGAGGCTGGACGCATACTGTTCCCGCAGGCTGTTGAGAAGGGTCAGGCCGATGTCCTGTGGATCGAGATCGGCCAGCATGGCCTGCTGGAACCGGGTGACCTGCTCGAGTTCGATCTGGCGCTGTTCGGCGATCTGGAACTGACGCTGGGCTTCGAGCATGCCCAGGGTCGCGGCAGTCAGTCCGGCGACCAGCGCCAGAACGATGGCGCTGGCACTGCCGACCGCCAGCTTGTTGCGCCGGATGAAACGCCGCATTCGATAGGTCGCGGTGTCTGGCATGGCCGAGACCGGGTAGTGGCCGAGTGCTCGTTCGATGTCATCGGCGAGGTCTTTCGGTGAGTGATAGCGGTCATCGCGTGCCTGTGCCAGCGCTTTGAGGGTGATGGCGTCGAGGTCGTTCCTGAGTCGCTGGCGCAGGCGGCGGATGCTGGTCTTACGCTGCTCCGCCACGGCTCGGTCGGTGTTCGAATCCCGGCCAATCCGGGTCGACGGAGCCTGCAGCGGATCGTGCTCAGCAAACACCTGGCTGAGCGTCTGGCTGTCGACCCGGGACAGCCGATCGCCTTCGATCGGCGGGCAGCCGACCAGCAGTTCATGCAGGATCACCCCGAGCGAGTAAACATCGCTTCTCGGGTCGAGCACGACCTCGTCGAGGTTGAACTGCTCCGGGCTCATGTACTGCGGCGTGCCGACCACGTCGCGGGCTGCCGCATCGGGCGTCTCCTTTTCCGTGGCGCGGGCAATGCCGAAGTCGATGATCTTGGGCCGTGGAATGCCGTCGACGGTGGTCACCAGGATATTGCCTGGCTTCAGGTCTCGATGAATGATGCCGCGCTGGTGGGCATGCTGCACGCCGAGGCAGATTCGAACCATCAGCTGCAGACGATCGGACAGGGACAGACGGTGGCGATGGCAGTAGTGGCCCAGTGGCTCGCCGTCGACGAACTCCATCGCGAAATAGGGGTAACCGGACGGTGTGGTGCCGGCATCGAAGACCTGGGCGATGGCCGGGTGACTCATCTGGGCCAGGGCCTGCTGTTCGATCTCGAAACGGGCCAGTGCGCGCGGGTCCTTGACCCTGCGCAGGATCAGCTTGAGCGCCACATGGCGCTCGACCGGGTGCAGCTGCCGAGCCAGGTAGACCTGCCCCATGCCGCCTTCGCCGAGCTTCCTGAGAATCCTGAACTGCCCGAGATCAAGCTCGATCGAGTCAGGGTCCTCGCCGCCGTCCTCGTTTCCGGGGGAATGGATCAGGGTGTCGAGGCGGGTCGGCAGGTCGTCATCCGGGCTCGAGCTCATTCGACGACCTCGGCGTCCGGCAGTTCATCGATGTACTGGAAGATCGACACCACGCGCTCGACGCCGCGCACCCGACGCGCCTCCTCGACCGCGGCGCTGCCTTCCTCCCGGCTGACCAGTCCCATCAAATAGACTACGCCGCGCGTGGTCAGGACCTTGACTCGGGTCACGTCGAAGCCCGGCAGATCGACTCCGCCCAGGCTGGTCTTGACGCGGGTCGACATCCAGCGGTCGGAGTTACGTCGACCGAGACCTGCTTTCGGCTCCGGGCTGAGTTCGTTGAACAGTCGGATTACGCCGTCGACCTCGCGGACCATCTCGGTCGCCAGCTCGACGCGCTGCGGTGCCTGCACCTCGCCTGCCAGCAGCACCCAACCGTTGTAGGCCACCACGCGTATCCGGCTGGATCGGTCAAAAGCCGCATCGCCAAACAGCGCATCGCTGACCCGGATCTCCAGGACGTTGTCGTCGATGACCGTCCCGAAGCTGCGGCGATCGTGCACGGCCAGACCCGTTGCGGCGACCGAGCCGACGACCATCGTTGCACAGCCACTCAGACCCAGCAGGATCAGGCAGATCAGGCCCGTTCGAATCATGATCTTGATCAGCATGTCAGAAATCTCCTCGGCGATGCACGGTCAGGCTCGTTGATGTGGGTCGGTCGGAATGGTACTCCCTCTCTTTCGCGGGCTTCAGGTCTCGAAGGCAGCGGGTACCCAGATCAGTCGATCGCGCGCGGGGTCCAGAGCGACTACGTCGAAGCGGCAGGGATGTTCCGACCACTGGGGATTGTCCATCAGGAAGTGGCGAGCTGCAGTGATCAGCTTGCGCTGCTTGTTTCTGTCCACGCTGTCCAGGGCATTCACATGGGCGCCATCGCCGCGCAGCCGAACCTCGACGAAGACCAGCAGCTTGACCGCCTGCTCTTCGGCCTGCATGACCAGATCGATTTCTCCTGCGCGGCAGCGGTAGTTGCGCTGTACCAGGGTCAGGCCATTGCGGCACAGAAAGGTTTCGGCTTCGCGTTCACCCGACTCCCCAAGGCGCGCACGCAGGGTGCTCATTGCAGCGGTCTGGCCTCGCCATCCACGATCCTGATGAAGGGCAGATCGCGTTCGACCAGTCGACCGTCGGGCAGTCGAAGACGTCCGGTGCGCCCGGCCAGGTAAAGCGATTCATCCTGCTGCATCCGGCTCGACCAGCGGACCAGATCGAAGGCATCGGCTCCGAGCGCATGGAGGCCGGAGAGCACCGGGCTGGACAGGTTGTCGAAACGTCGCTCGGCTGAGCGACGCTCGGCACCGAAGGAAGAGTCATCGATGAACCAGGGTGCAAGCGGGAGCGTGATACCGCTGAGATCGCCGTCGCGCTCGGCGACCGGCGTGCCCTCGACCACCGCAGAGCTGGCAAATACCGGCAGATCACCGACCCTCTGGAAGCGCAGCTGGGGTCGGATCGCACGG
>Ga0102934_1000146_pt1 | contig 41370 bp, 34 predicted proteins | sample SalPonR2_A_D1_MG_FD_78175 | JGI IMG/M metagenome (GOLD analysis project Ga0102934, IMG submission 78175) | Salt pond soil microbial communities from South San Francisco under conditions of wetland restoration - Salt Pond MetaG R2_A_D1_MG | ecosystem: Environmental > Aquatic > Marine > Intertidal... | reverse complement strand
CGTGGCCGCCAGAGGCTCCCCCGGCCTCGCCCCGCCTGTCTTGTCCCCTCCTTCCTGGAGCCTGGAGGCCGCGCGCGCCTTCTTGAGGAGCTTGTCCTCCTCCGTAACCTGGGCCGCGGTCTTGGGCGAGAAATCGGCGGTCAGGACGCCCCCCCGCTCCGGCCACTGGTACTTGTGCAATGCAATCCGTGCTCGCGCCGCGCACTCCTCCGACTGGAAGGTGGCGTAACAGTGCGTCTTGATCACATCCATCCACATGCCATCCTCTCCAACAAGAGGGCCCCCTCCCCGCTCCTCCAGCATCTCCTTGGCCGCCACCAGGCGGAAGGGACGGATGAAGCCGTCCACGCGGATGGTGGCGCTTCTCGGATTCTTTGGGGCTGGCACAAGGGCGGCGGCGGGCTCAGGGGCATCAGCGCCGGACAGAGACTCCTCCCTGGCCAGGAGGGCGGTCTCACTCGGACCTGTGCCTTTCTTCACCTCAGCATCAATCGGGGCAGGTGAAGCGCGTCCCTTCTGGGTCACTGCCGCCGCCATGTCAGACGACTGGGCTGACTCGCTCGGCACAGTGGCCGAGGAGGGAGAAGAGGGCAGGGCATCCGCAACCTGCCGCAGGGAGCTCCCGATCTCAGAAGGCTCAGCGGCTTGTGGCGCCGCCGAGGCCTCGGCTGGCGAGGTCAGATGGGAAGGTTTCTCCTTCTCTATTCCTCGATCGGGATTGTGCTCGAGCTCCGAGGGGTTGGCCGGGGCGGGGCTGGGACTTGGGTGGACGGCAGACGGGGCAGCCTCCGCCATTACCTCCCCTTCCTGCTCCTTCTCGCGCGAGGATCCAGACGGACCTTTCGATGCAGTGCCTACCAATTCCTCCTCGACAATAGCCTTCACAGAAGGCTTCAAAGTCTCGTCTTGGGGCTCCGGTTTGTCGTTTAAGCCATCAACGTCGTCACTGCCCCCTTCCTCGGCGGCGGCTGCCTTCTCGACGTGCTGCATGAGTCGCTGCATTAAGTCTGCTTTCAGCCCCTTCACAGACAAATCGAGCTTCTCCAATTCCTTCTTAAGCTCAGCGACCTTCATGCCCTTAATTGTTTCCAGGGTGGGCAGCGCCATGGTACTATATAGGATGAGAAATGGTGCTGCGGTGTGATGTCGTTTTTGTCCGTCTCTTGGTTTTTCACCTGAAAGGGTACGAACAAAATACTGGGTTCCATGAGGATCTCAATTGTATCTCAAAAGATATACTGCCTCGATGGGCGGGCTGCGGGCGTTGCACTTCCCGCCTTTCCAGTGCCCTCGATCCTGTTGACTTCTTCTCTGAAGACTCCTCTCCGCCTTCTCTCCGCGCTCAAGCCAGCCCCCAGCCGCCTGTGTGCGTGCCGGGGCTTACGGTACGCGGACTCTGCAGAACGCACGACCCGTCGTCAACGCAAACCGTTATGTCTTTCATTACGGCCCTGGAGAACACGCCAGGTCTCAAATAGTAAACCTGGAGGGGGGCGCACCCCCACAAATACTACAATAGCTCTTCAGTCGACATAACCTCCTACCCTGTGCCTCATCTGCTCTCCCACATTGCCAGGTACTTGCGGCGCATTTCATGGGCTCAATTTCCCTGGGCGAAGTGCGCATAGCTGGCTCTCTTCTGGCTACGCTCATACAGGTAGTGGGGCAGCGGGCAGGTCGGCGTGCAGAGGGCTTGTTGCTCGGGGATGCCCTTGTCCACACCGTGGCCGTCACGGATGACACACAAGAAGCGAGGGAGCGCACAGACCTGCAATTAGACGTGACAGGGTATGTGTCCACAAATCAAAAGGACGCGTTCTATGAACCACTGACTGGAACCATGAACGCGACAAAAATTGCCGAGGCCACATCAGAAGTTAATAGGCGACATGTAAGTCTGTTGGAGAGTTAATTGAGAAAGAAAGAGGTTAAAAGGGGTTCGAAGGGGACAAGGAGATACAGTAGAAGGCCAAATGTGTAACAAAAGATGTAATATGACAGTTAAAGGTGGTAAAAAGGGTGATAGGAGAGGATGAGGACAGGATGAGAAAGAGTCACGAATCTGGAGCATCTTCGTCTTGAGCCCCTTATTCCCTTTTACGCATCTGCGCCATCTCGCAGAGGATGGTTGGCTGGTATGTGGCTCGAAATACGGCAAGCACCAAGCCAAGCTTGCGAGACCTGGCCATACTGAGGCATTTGGGTGACTACTTGAGGTCCACATCGCGAGAAGATGATGCTGAAGCTCTCCGGGGAGAGAGCAGGACGCCAAGCGAGGCAAAGAAATCCACCAGCGGGACGACATTAGATAGGCGAGGAAAGGATCCAGCTTTAGCCTTTCCGGCAGTGCTAATCGTGTTCTCCCTGGACCTGCGATCCTCCTCGGAGGCTCAGGGCATTTCATATGCCTGCCACTACCTTTCTCCTGCTGCTCCCTTTTCTTCCTCCGAGAGTGCGTCCCTCGCCTACCAAACGCATCTTCTCAAGGTCCGAAATGTCTCACACGACTCTACCGCCGAGTACCAGGCCTACACAGGGGGCACGTACCCGTCATTGCTCTCCCCGCACTCGTCACTCCCCTCGAGAACCTCCCAACCCTCTGCAAGGATGCCCTCCCCAGTTATCCCCTCTATGCGTCCCGGCTTGGCAGACTTCGCACGCGCCATTCCTCCTCCTCATGTGACGGAATACGAACTGTATCTAGATCAGATTTTGGAGCATCTGCACGGCTTAGTGGATGAGATACGCGCGGAAGAACTGGAATTGAGTGCGTTGAGAAAAAAGCAAGGACGATTAAAACATTTATTGAGGGCGGAAAAAGAGAAGGGTAGGGGTATCTCTGGAGAAAGAGAGGAAAAATTGGTTTAAAGTACATGAAGGGCTTGTAGATTTAATGAGACCAGAAAAATTTGCAAATGTAGTGCCAGGCGAATCAAAATTGTTTCTGAAAATGGCTGAGATTTACAGGAGCCTTTAAATCGACATCCTTCTGACATGATTGATGACTATCGATGTGTATACGTTGAGTTGATGCGCCTTGAAGGGTCATCAAGGAGCCAAACAGCAATTTCTGACAGTCAGAAGTACGAAGCAGAAAGAACTCCTTCCTTCCAATCTGCTAGTATGCATGTTCACGAGCAGAAATTTAAATTGAGAGTTCAGTTTCCATCTATCGGTGCAGTGTATCTTCTGAAGCTCGCTCAATTCTTTTGCTGTGGGTTCATGTTCCTGGCTCCCGCCAAGGCAACGTCCGAGACTCGACATCATATAGCTCGGCAGAGCCCGCAGCGTCACGCCGTCTCTAGGTCGCGCTCGCCGACCTGTGTTCCATGCTGCTTACGGCACTGCCATAAGGTTGATTGGCTTTTGGCGCGACTCGAGTTTTCGTTCGCTCTCTTGACCATGGCGTTTCAAGTCGTCGCCCTCGATCCTCACCCCGGCAGCCTCCATGACCAGAGGAATCCCAGCAGCTCCTTGAACAAGTCCCCATTCATATGCTGCACTGCTAGCTGCAAAACACAGACAGGTAAGTCAGGAATCGGGTGCACTGGGCGCCGTGGTCCGTCTTCGCCTCGACCGTGGAAATGCACGCGGGGCATTGGCCTCGGGGGCTCTAGTGTCTGTCGGCGCAGGCTGATCAGGTGCCGCACCCGCTCCACCGCTTTTGCAGGCCGCGCGATCTTGCCGTTGGTATAGATAAGGGACGGCGCGGTTGTCGCACGGTCTTCGCTTTCTCTTGCATGAGCATCATCCGTCAAGACCCGGCCTAGCTTGCCATAGTGCCCGTCCTCCTTATTTTCCGTCCCCATCAATCCAACAAGACACCGCATTTTCTCCAGCTGATATGCTTGGTAAGGTGCAGCTTCTAGCATCTCTTCCACCATCTTGTTTTTGGCCAAACTTAGGGGCGTCATACCCTCCTTGTCCTCCACAGACGGGTTGGCGCCCCCTAGGCCCAGCAAAAGTGAGACTACGTTCACCTTAGACGACGCCGCAGCGAGGTGCAGGGGCGTGTGACCCGCGTGGTCCCCTATATCCACCTGTGCACCGTAAAGAAGCAAGCGCTTGACGCCTTTTTCCACCGCTAATTCGTGGCCGACCCGCCCGCACATCCCTCCCCTCCCCCCCCCACAGTGACTGTACCCCCCTTCAGAGAGGTAGTGCAAACAAGAGCGAAGAGACTGATCTGTGACGTCTGGGTCTGCGTTTCCGTCAAGTAAACAGCTCAATAACGGTACGTTATACGCGGCTGCGGCATAAATCAAAGCTGTCCGTTGAGCCTCGTCCATGTGGTCAGGATCTGCGCCTCGTTCGAGCAGAAGGCGGACGACGCAGATGGATCCTGATTTGGTGGCCAGGTGGATGGGAGTCCGCAAGCAAGTGTCTCGCTCTTCGACACAAAACCCAGCTTCATCAATAAGGAAGCGTACTGTATCTACTTGTCCGGCAAAGGAAGCAACCATGAGGGCATTCCACGAGTAGGGGCCGCGTGGGGCAAAGGCAACGGAGCGTCGCCCGTGTGCTTTCAACAAACTCTTGAGGGTATCTATATCCCCGTCGAAGGCCGCTGAGTTTGCAGGACCGTCAGCATGGATATCTGATTTAAGTTTGAAAAAGTGTACGGCGCGTAAGAAACAGATCTTTCACAGGTTTCTTCGCGTTGCTAAACGATCGGATCGCGATACTTGGGAATGTATAAGGTAAAGACTCCCTTATTGACCCATTCTTGGATCGAAAATATCCGTCGATTCGAGGTTTACAACCATTATAAACGAATCGAGCAAAAATTATGCTGCAAACCCCACATGGAACAATGACCAAAACCGAGACACATACCGGGACATTTGCCGCCTGTGAACGGCGCTCTGGACGGAATCATCTTGGGGCGAATTAAGGTGACGTCTCTGAGACAATGATATATAAAAGAGCATTTTAAGGAACTAAATCAGAAAGCACGCGAAAGTCGCCGCCGGTGGGTCTAGTTATACGAATATTCGTCCTAGGCAAGCAGGCGCTATGACTGTCCCTTCAACTTCAACCTCTCGAACCTCCCCACCCCCACCACCTTTCACAACGTGCAGCGGAAAACATTTTAAATTTGCAATACTTGCCGAAAGAAATCTTGCATACCTTGTACACAGATGTCCCAAAAGTAATCAATTATGATTTACTTGGATCAATTCAATTCAATTTTCGCTTCTGCTTCCGCAAGGCACCACCCATTCAGCGCCGAAGTGCTGGTAATCTGCATTCAAAGCTACTACGCCCTTCTTCGTCCCACATCGGGCATACATTCAATATGCCCACTTCACTTTTTCGACCATCTTATTAATTTCAGTATACACCAATTATTTTAATATCGGTGCACAATGCTTCCCAAAAGCTTCACATGTGCACACAGCCCAATTCAATTCCATGGTTCGTGTCTCTCCGCACACGTGACCCGTAACGGTGATCCACACAATAAAAACCTATAAAAATATCAGCCTACTGCTGTAGAGTAAGATACATACAAGCAGGGTACCAACACCAGTAATAACTGATATTATGATCCCATTTGGCTTCCATGATCGTCGCGTACATTTACTATCTTGACAACAACACATCAAAGCGCACCCGACTGTGTGCTTCGCTAATCGTATCCCTTTATTTCATCCCAGTGGTAAGATTCTTGTACGGTCGAAGTACTCCTACACATCCCTTCTCATGCTCTACAGACTGTCATCCCTCAAACCTGCAACAGACTCTACAGGCTTCGCTGCCGTGGCAGTTGCTGCCGCGCCCCCGTATTTGGCAATCATGTTTTTGTAGACCTGACGCAAGAGATATTTATACGTGTCACGTGAGATGACGAGAAAGCCGCATGCGAGCCATGGCTAGTTTTGACATAGTATCTCCTTTCCTGACTCCTGTACCTAAAAATAGATCCGGCGACAGTCGTAGAACCCCTCTCTTGCTCACCCTTTCCCTCCCCAATCTCTCACCTCAGCTGACTTCTTGGGTGTACGTTTCTGATCATTATCGTAGTCTATGTGTATGAGCCCAAAGCGAACATCGAACCCGTCCGCCCACTGTAGGTAAAAATAAAGTATGACGATGAGCGTTTCCATGCCAATGAGTGTCCAATACTCCCTCGTGTAAGGACAGGCAACTGTGTCGTCAAATTTAGCAATGTGATAGCCAGATGCAATCTTCCTGTTCTCTTCCTCTCCTCATACCTCAAAGTTGTCCATCAGCGACCAGTAGTAGTAGCCTGCCACATTCACCTTGTCAAAATGGATGGCTTTCCAGATTTCGGCCACGTACCTGAAAAGTATGGGAGCAAACGGGGAAAGAACACAAATAAAGATTCAAGAGGAGAAACCGGAAATCAGCGGCGATGAAAAAGGCATGAGAGCTTGTGAGGCTGACGTTGATTCAAGCGTGCGAAGAGAGTGACCAAGAGGGCAAGACCAAGTACCCCACGCTCCTGCCCTTCACGCACCCATTCAAGTAGTCGATACGCTCTGTATCATTCAAAGCATCTGCCAGCTTCATCTCTGACTCGCCAGGCACCGAGAGTCCGTTCTCCGTCACGTAAATCTCGGGGTCATCGTAGCGCTCCTTGATCCAGCGCAACAAGCGCCGCATGCCCCAGGGGACGACCGAGAGCCAGGAGGCGTCGCCCATGGGCCAGCGAGGGTCCATCATGATCCACCCGTTCAGGTCCGCAAAATAGTTCCCTGCGCCTATCTTCTCTGTCGGGTCCTGGAGTAGGTTGGTCGCGTAGTGGTTGATGCCGAAGAAGTCGGAGGACCCCTTCAAGTCCGCCTTCTGCGCCTCTGTGAACACAGGCAGCCGGTCCCCCACTCGCTCTTTCATCGCCTCTGGGTAGTCGCCCTTGTAGATGGGGTCTGCGAACCAGGCCAGGTACCAGATCAAGGACCGCTCCGCTGCCTCCTTGTCGCCCTGGCTGCGGCAGAGAGGCTCCTTCCATTCCGTGGACAGGACCAAGCCGATCTTTCCGCCTTGAGTCGCTGCGTACTTCTCCCGATAAACCTTGACAGCAGCGGCGTGACCCAATAGCTGGTTGTGCCCAGACAGGTACGGGTTCTCCGCCATGTCCTTCAGACCGGGCGCGTGCTGCCCTTGGCCATAGCCGGCGATGGAGGTGGTCCAAGGCTCATTAAGCGTGAACCAGAGCTTGACCTTGTCCCCCAAGGCATCAAACATCACGTCTGAGAACTCCGCGAATGCCTCAACGGTGCTTTCGTTCAGCCACCCGCCCTGCTTCGACAGCGCCTCCGGCAAGTCCCAGTGGTAAAGCGTGACGGCGGGCGTGATCCCGTTGGCGAGGAGCTCGTCCGTCAGGTCCTTGTAGAACTCCAAACCCTTCGCGTTGACCTCGCCCCGACCTTCTGGCAAGACGCGGGACCAGGAGATCGAGTACCGATACGACTGCAAGCCCATGTCCTTCATCAGCTGCACGTCCTCTTTGTACCGGTTGTAATGGTCGCACGCCACGTCCCCGGTGTCGCCGTTGGCGATGTTCCCCGGAATTTGAACGAACGTGTCCCACATGGAGGGCTGTCGGCCGTCCTGGGCTACTGCTCCTTCGATTTGGTAGGCCGCCGTGGCCGCACCCCACACGAAGCCGGGGGGGAAGGCCGTGTCTTTGCTCGACCAGACCTCCGCCGCCGTCATCTCCCCTCCGGGTTCTCCTGGGATCGTGTAGTCCCAGCACGTCACGTCGGGGCCCTCAGGGAAGGCGTCCTTGGGGTCTGCCTGTGGAAGCCGCCTGTTCAGAGGTAAGGAAGACGTTGTTTCCGTGACCCCACGGAGCTGTGCGACCGTTAAGGCCGTCGAGCCAGCGAGTAAGAAGGCCCGCAACATGTTGATGCAGCAAATAATGGAAGGGTTAAGATGGTCGGCCTTCGAAAAGCTGTTCCACTGTAAGAGTAATGTGTCCCAAAAAAAAGAACTCACGATAAGCGTCGAGGAGAATAAGCATGACAAAACAGAGCGCCGTCCCCGAGGCTGCCTATGGGGCAATTATTAGACTCTGCACCAACTCCTTCTAAATCTACTACAAGGCAATCGCATGTGAGGGCATAAATAATTGCAAGACGCCTGGTTTGGAATTGTATACCTAGGAAAACCTTGATAGGTAGCAAAGTTGTGTAGACTTATGACTACACCTTTAAAACGTCCATACAGTGGAGATGCAGGTGGTTACTTTCTCAAAGAATGCACTTGCGCGTGTCTACCTTTTTTTGTGCCGTAATGGACCGGATTCCAGACAATGCAATGAGATCGTCCGGGGAGACAAAGTACGACGACGACGTCGGGATGATCTATTACTGCCTGAGATGAAGTACAAGTGAAGACACAAAGCGGCAAAGCGGCGGGTGCGCACATTATCTCTCGTTCCGATCGTTATCTCTGCTCAAGCACTGATAGCATGCTGCAAATAATCAGCTTTTTATAAAGGTATCACGACACAAGCACTTGCAGAGTTGCCTCGATGCGTGGATTCTATCTGGGGGAAGTGCCAGGAAAAGTCTCGAGGAAAAAAGCGACGGATGGCGGTGCAGCAGCTTCAACACAGCCACGTCCACATCCCGCGGACCCGCCTAAATAAAAGCTACGTCCTTTCCCTGGGGCAAAGCTCACGATTGCAATGTATACTCGCATTTGCAAGTCTTCAACAGTTTCTATAAGGACCTTCGCCAAGCTTTTATTGTGCCGGTCCGTTGTGTTGGGACTGTTTTAGGATCGTAAAATTTTTCGCCTTGATCTGGAAAAGCTCGGGAACATCTTTCCGGCAGGGCCCATCTCACGCCTCCTCTGAAGAAGGCTCCCTTCATTTGCTCCTCTCGGTTTATTCCTCTTGAATGGGATGGCACGAAGAGACGTAAATGTGAGAGAAATTGAAAGAAGGACTTAACATTCCCGTGGTATTTTTATTCGTACTTTCTACATCTTTGATCAATTTTACTTTCCTCTCTGCTTGGGACCCCTCGTGTCCGCGGCGCGGACGCTTCGTTTTTTGGCCCTCGATTCGCTCCAGTCACCATGCCTTGCCTGTTTCGCCACAAAAGACGGTGAATCGCGCTGATGTTGTAGCTCAATGTCTTCCACCTTCCCCTTTTTACCGTTTGAGCCCTCCCCTTTCTCTGCCCTTGCCTTCTGGCTTCTCTGCGTCCCGCTCTTTGTCCCTTCATACAGGCCACCTTTCTTTTCTCCCTCCTCCCCGCCTTCCAAGCTTGCCCCTCTGTTCGTCTTCTCAAGGAGCCCCATCCCATTTCTGTAGTCCTCTGGAATGCGTCCGGCCGCCTCGAGTGTTTGCAGATCTTGTACGCCCTGCCTTCGCATCTCCAGAGTTCGAACTTCCAATCTTCTCTTCTCCCCTTCACTAAGATATCTCATCAGCCTTTGAGCAACATTTCTTTCAAAGCAACGAGATAGCAGCTCTCCAATTGCCCAGTACACGCTCCCCACACCGTTGTACATTCCGCAGTTGAACCACACGCGCCGGACGTCGCAGACAAAGTCCACGAGGGGAAATCCTGCTACCCTTACCCCTCCATCACTACCGTCACCGTCCAGTCCACCCTCCTGCTTCCTCGCTTTGCTTTCGTCCATGCTTTCGCCGCATTCTTCGGTTCGGCTGCCGCCTGTCACACCTGCGCCACCAGGATCCCGAGTCTTCTTCCTTCTTCTCACGGTGTCCCCTTCTGTTCCTGCCGTTTCCGCCGCTGCCACCGCCTTCCCTCCTTTCCCGAAATATCTGTCCCAAATCGTCTGGAGGTCCATGGCCTCTCGCACGTAGTCGGCGTAGTCTGGCACTTTCTCCACTTCCACAGGCTCGCAGAAAGCCCCTGAAAGCTCGTGTTTGAGCAGAAACTGCAAAATCTTCTTGGCATCCCGCTCCGGCGTCGCTTCTAGTCCGAGCTCCTCCACCAGGGCCCGCGTCGGCTCGTCTTCCGGTAGTCGACACTCGGCGCAAAGCCAGATGGCCGGGTCGGGGGGCAAGTGCTTGAGGTGCAGGCATCGGGAGTGGTACGCCCGGGGGCAGTGAGTGCAGAGGAGCAGCGCATTTGGCGCTCGCCCTTTTTTCTTCCTCCCACTTTCTACTCGGGACCCCTCCTTCGCCAAGGCGCTACCCACTCCCACCCCTTCCCGCCCGGGCGCTTCCTCCTCTTCTGTCTCCTCTTGGCATATGCAGCAGACCTCAACGTTCACGTGCCCGGGCCCGCAGTTGGCCGTCTCTCCAGGCTCCGCCTTCAGGTCGGCCGCCGTGGCTGGCAGAGGAAGTGCAGAGTGCGGGCGCGAGGCAAGAGGGGGACCAGGCCCTGCCGCCTTGGAGGTGGAGGAGGAGGCCGTCCCAAGACCTTTGCCGTCGGCCGCCGATGGATGCTTCCTCTTTCGGGAGGATTGGGCGGGGGCTGTGAAATTCTCCGCCTTGCCGATGCCAGCCGCAAGGGAGGGAGGGAGGTGTCCTTTGCTTTCTACCCCCTCGCCAATGAGACCCTTCACGGGCGAACGAGCTCCGGACGAGAAGCCCGTCGCTGGCGTCCTTTCCTTGATCTGAACCGCCTTTGCCCCCCAGTCTGGCCCCGTTCCTCCGCCAGGCGCCCCGGCCCCGTCCTTCCCTTCTTTTCCTTCGGGCACGACCGGCAACACCCCCAGGCCGGCGGCTGCCATCTCTGAGGGCGTGACCATCTCGAATGCGTAGAGAGCGCGCTCCGGGAGCACCAAGCTCGGACCAAACCACTTCCGCTTCCTCGCCGCCTCCTCTTCTTCCTCAGGGGCAGGGGCCAGGCACTCCCACCTCCCCCCGTCGCCTCTACCGCCCTCCTTTCCCCCCTCTCCTCCCATTTGACGACGGAGGCGGACCATCATTAGCGGAGAGGTCCACGAAGGCATAGCAAGACGCTTTCGCACCCGGACCCGGACCCGCATCGAATCGCCCATCGGCGAGAAATCCAGCTTGTTCCTCTTTCTCGACCCCGCCCTCGCACCTCCGCCGTCCTCGTCTTCCCTCCCAGCTTGCCTCCCTCTCTCTCCCCCATTCCTCCCTCCCTCCTGCTCTCCGGCCTTCCGATTGAGCGTCTTGGCGCTGGCCGCAGCGTCTATGGAAGCCAGTCCTCGCAAGGCACTGGCCAAGCCCATGCCGCCTCCTCTCTCCCCCCCGTGCCCACCGACCTCGACCACGACGGCTGCCATTTTGGAGGTGTAAGCAACAGGGTCGAAGTTCGTGGGGAAGGGAGGGAAGCTGGGCGGGAGGGAGGAAATTTCCTGTATCCCCTCCTGCGCCCCTGCCTCCGCCCGCTTCTTTCTCTCTCCGCCTCGCCCTGCTGCGGAAGCGGCGAGCGCATTCGCAGCAGCCATGGCGGTCGTGAGGAACGCTGGATAGTCCCGCAGCTGCAGGGAGGGAGGGAAGGGGTAGCCCGCCTCCTCGGCGGCTTGCGTCACCGCCTGAGCCGCATGCCGGGCGCGCCGTGAGGCCTGACGGACCGCCCTTGCCGCAGCCCTTTGCTTGAGCTTGGCGGCTTGACGAGCCGCCTTGCGCTCGTCGGGACTGAGACGGGCACTGGGCAGGGCCCGGGCGGGGGCTGGGACGCCCCGCGCGGCCTTGTCGATGGCTCCGAGGTAAGCAAGCAGGGTCTGGAGGAGGGAGGGGTCGAGGGAGGGGAGGACGAGGGGGGGAAAGGCGGTGGAGGGGGCGAGGGGGGGCAAAAGGGCCTCAGGCACGCTGTGCTTGAGCATCGTCTTGGAGGCGCTCTTGGCGAGCGCCTTCTCCTCCATCTGTCCCCTGAGCCCGCGGCGGACGTCGTCCTCAAGAAGCGAGTGGGCGACGCTGAGGCCGCTGCGAGCGAGCGCGAGCGGGTGGGAGCCTAGGACGTCCAAGAGATCGCCGTCTTCGGTGGCGGCGCGGCCGGCCTTTAGGTTGAGGGCGCGGCGGAGGATGTCCAGGGCTCGACGAAGGGTCTGGCGGCGGCAGGGCTTGCAGGGGCACTGGAGCGAGCAGACGAGGCAGAGAGGGTGGAGGGAGCCCGCGGGCGTGGTGCTGCTGCTTGTGAGGGCAGCGGCCAAGCCCCCTAGGCTCTGGAGCGGGCCCACCCCACCGACAGGGCTGTCCGATGGCTTCATCGAGGAGGAGGCGAGAAGACTAGACGCAGAAGGCTGAAGCTTCTCCCTGATAGCCTCCAGCGTCACCCTCGCTGTCTCCTCCTCTCCTCCATCGCCTGCCCCTCGTCCACCGCCGTCTCCCGTGCCTCCTGTCGCCGGATCAGCTGCGCCCTCGACGCCCTTCCCCCCCCTGGCCGCCTCCCTGCTCCCTCCAGCCTCCTCCCTCATCTCCTCTTTCACTGCTCCTTCAACCTTCTGCTCCACAGACAAGCGCGGCTGCCCCCGTGCCCGGAACAAAGCCAGCCCCTCCCGCTGACTCAGGTTCTGGTGGTGCCGGGAGAAGTGCAACTCGCAGAGGGCGTGAGACTGGTAGCCGCGGGGACAGTATGCCACCAGCTTGTCTCTGCGGGGTAATGGGTTCAAAAGGGGGGAAAGGGCCGAGACAGATGGCGTATGGCTCTATATTCTACCGCTCATTCGTCCTTTTCCCCGCCTCCAAACGTACTGCGCGTGCTTGCACCCGTGACAGCACTGTTTGCTCTGAATGAGCCCCTGCGGGGTGTGCGGAGCAAGATGGAGACAGACACGCTGAGCCTCGCGGGAGAGGGCCTCGAGGATGACGTGCAACTGGAGGGGAATGAGGGGGAGGACGGGCTCGAGCGCCACGTCGAGGTGGTCCTTCATGAGGGCTACGTCTGTGGGGAAGGGAGGAGGCGAACAGGAGCCGAGAGGGCATTAAGGGGAGGAAACCGATCCCCACCTTTCAAAGCACCCCTCAGCTTTCTCGCCGCGCGCCCGCTACGACCCACCTACCGATGCTTTTGATCGCCTTCTTGGCCGTTTGCTGCAAGTCTCGCTGCTCATGCAGCAGCCTCCCCGCTTCCTCCGCCCGAGCACCCTCGCTCTTGCCGCCCCTGGCCGCGGCCCTGTAAGGTCAGTCGAGGAGCAGAGACGCGTGTATATGGTGAGCTTCTCGAATGATGGCGAGTGCGCGCCCGTTGCTCGTGGAGGGACCCTCGTGAAACACATCTGCGACGCGCCCGGTTCCCCTCCGTGCGACAGACGGGGTCCCGAGGCCGGCTCCAGCTCGCCTTTGCGCCCAAGCACTGCCCTGCATATAATCTCGAAGGCATCCGAACGGCCTGTTCCCCCTCTCTTCGCCTCCCGGTGCTTACATGTCTTCGGTGCCCGCCCGCGCCCCGGGGCCGCCAGCCTGCCCGCCTGCCGCCTCGCCCCCCTTGTCCTCAGACGGTCCGCCCCTCCCAAACCACTCTCCCTGAGTCTGCCTGGCGGCGGCAACAAGGAGCGCTTTCTCCTCGGCAGCGCGGCGGGCATGCTCGGCGGTCTCTTGCTGCGTCTGCTCCTGATAGGAGTAGTGGAGCTCCAAGGACTCCGGGTGGGCGGCCGCCATGTCCTTGAGCTGCTCCGTGACGGAGTGCGTGAGGGCAGTCACCTCCACGTGAGACAGGCCCAGCTCGTGGCCTACTGTGGCGGCAAATCTTTAGGGGGGGGATGGATGGATGGGAGATGTTCCACATTGAAGGCCGCAAGGAGTCTTGATCCGGAATCAAAACCGAATCGGGCTCATCACCATAAAAGCCCTTCCTGACGCTCTCTATACACAACGACAACCCCGTCACTCCCCGATGTATTCCCTACGACTCACGCATCTGGTTCTGGCAAATGCTTGCTCGTGATATCCCACGCGATATCATCCTGGAAAAAATCCTCGCCACCCTCTTTGAGCTTCACTTTCACGTGCACGCGCACCTCCGGTAATTTTTTTCGCAGAGAGCATACCCGCGCGGGACAGGCTTCCTCTTGGGTCTCCGTCAAAGTGGTGGGGGAGGGCAAACTCAGGTCATGGAATGGGCCTGTCCGTGCGTGAGCCGGGGGCGCGGGGAGGGGGCCAGGGCGTAGGGTGAAATGGAAACTATCTGCGAGCGGGCATTAATTGTGAAGGAAGCACACGTACCGATTGCTGCCCATCCCCAGCCTTTGGGCCGCAATTGCACCATGAGACCTTTCAGAGTGACGCTATAACAAACCGAAGGGCTCCCTTGATGTCCGTGAAAGAAGAACGCATGAGCAGAGACAGAGAGTGACGTCTGGGCAAGTAATCGCCCGGGAAAGCTTGCCTAGCCTCCTCAAAGCTAGATTGCGGATGGGAGATACGCCAAAGCAATAGCAGAGAGATAGATGCGCAGGCATGAACGCATGCTGGTGGTGACAGAGACACATCATCTTCCTCAGCGCCTCTCCGGCGGGTCGTGGGCGAGGCGGCGAGCAGGACTTGAGGCACCTTGCATGCTTTTTTAGGTTACCATTGCACTGCACTCCGTCCGTCGAAGCTCATCACCTATGCACAATAGTTCTTTTGTACCCAAGTTGTTTGCACATGCATGAGACAACGCGTGAGTATGTTCGGCTTGACACGTCAACTATATGGCTGCTTCCCTCGGACCTTCACACTATCATGCTTCACCGAACTCAACTCAACTTGCTTGAAATACACTGAGATCCGAATTGCTGTCAACAACATGTTATGGTTGAAAGATGCGTATGATATATAGCTGCCTCTTTGACTGATCGAAGCCTTACGTAAGAATGTTGTCAGCCCTCCCTCAACAGAACTTGAATATTCCTACACTTTCTCAGTACTTCAGAAAAAGGGGACGGCGAATGCTTTTGCAGGGCTTGCGGCAATATTGTTCTCGCGGTAGTCACGCTTGTGGAAAGCGACGACGCCCTTGTGTTGTCAATCGCGCGCAATGCTCTAGCGCTCCTCGAGACGAGCTAGTCCATCTCCTCGGCCCGGCGTCAGGACTTTCCTCTTGCCAGTGGAGCAATGATGAGCCCCGCGAGGCAATGCTTCCACAGCCCCAGTACGAAGGCGACTGGGAGATCCAGGCGGAGGAGGAGGATCAGCAGGAAAGAATCGGGGCCAAGGATCGGGAAGGGGAGGATGAAGGTGAGGAGGGAGGTGTCTTCGGAGGGGGGCAGACTCCGCACCGTCCAGGAGCCTTTGCTACCGACCACGCCACCCCAGCAGCCTCTCGTAGGAGCGGAGCTGACTCTTACAAGGAGAGCTATCAGGACGAATACTGGGAGCGGCCCGGCATTGTCCAGGCCACCTCCCGCTGCCCCGCCCTGGTGCTGAACCAGGACCTGACCCCCCTGACGCTCTTCCCCCTCACCATCGCCCCCTGGTGGTCGGCCGTGCGCAGCACTCTGCGAGGCCGGGTCTCGGTCCTGTCCAGCTATGACCGCGGGGTCCGGTCGACCCACGCCTTGCACCAACTGCCCTCTGTGGTGGCCTTGACGCGGCAGCAGACTCCCGGCCAGCGGCGACAGGCGGGGGCGCTGGAAGGGCGGGAGGGCGAGGCAGGGTGCAAGGCCGGGGGGGGGCGAGGTGAAGGGGACGGCGAGCGGAGATTTTGGCCCGCCGCCAGGACCCCGCGGCCCTTTCGCCGCAACGTGGCGCTGCGGGACGGCTACGTTTGCTGCTTCTGCGGGCGCCGCCTCAGCTACCGGACCCTGACGCTCGACCACGTGGTCCCCCGCTGCCTCGGGGGCGAGGACAGTTGGGAGAATCTGGCCTCCGCCTGCCGGCAGTGCAACAGTCGCAAGGGGTCTCTGCTCGTCTCAGAGCTCGGGAGGATCGACATGCGCCTGCTGCGGGTCCCCTACGCGCCAACGGCCCTCCAGGTAAGCGGGCTGGGCCACTGTGCGCCTTGGACTCTCCACCCATCCGTCCCACCCCCGTGTCCCCACAGCTGGCCTACGCCTACGTCGACCTCCTGCCCGCCGCTATCCTCAACCAGTGGGGCCGCTACCTGGAAGGGCCTTTGGCCCGCGAGGCGGCCAAAGTGAGCGCCCTCCATGCCACCTTCTCCCTTCCCACCCCCCACCCCACCCCTCCCTCTTTTTCCAAATCCGGGGCCCAGAGTGCGCCGGGAGGCTCCCACACCCCTTGCTCAGTGGCCGACGACGGCCCAAGGCCCCGCAATCTCGTGGACGTCTCTCCCCTGCCAAGGACAGAAGCGCGCAAGGAGCAATGCCAGCCCCGGATGAAGACGGAAGAGGGGGGCGAGGACGGTGGCTACGGGTTGTCTGCCCCCCGGGGGCCTCTGGCCTGGTCAACGCATTAACGCGTTGAGAGGCAGATTCGGGAATGGGGAACGGAAGCGAATGGAAGGTGTGTACAGCGCTTATAAGTGTATGCATGCATGTAAGAAAAGATGGCGTAGCGTATGGCTATGAGGGGAGGAGTACGAGTCGGAGGGAAAAAGCACGAGGGTTTGACGTGTACTTGTATCCTTTTGGGGAGGGCATAAAGAAGGAAAAAGAGCAACTGCAGCTTCGACTTGTACGCGATGAACTAGTTCGCGAGCAATGAGAAAGGCAGCATCTTATTTCTGGGGTTGTGCCCCTTCCCTCCTACCTGGCCCCGACCGCTCGGTGCACCGGGCATGCTCCTCCCTCATGACTTCCCCTTTCGGAGTTTCGGCACCCACGCCCATACCATTTCCGCTGTTATCGGACTCTTACCGCTGGAATCGGTCACCTCTACAGCTACCAGCACGTCACCTTTCTCCTCAGAATTGATCTTAGTAAGCTGCTCCTCTGTCAGATGGGCCACCGCCTTAATATCTCCCTCGCACCGCCTCACGAAATTTACTTTCATGCTTTTGCAGAGTGGTAGTGCTGAGTCTGGCACATTCATGCCAACCACAATGCCTGTAGCACTTTCAGCGGCTAGCGCCATACCGCAAGCGTGGATACCGCCGATGTGATTTTGCACTCGCCGACGATTCTTCAGGTGCACAACAGCTCGTTTATCAGACATCTCTTCAACCCAAAGTCGCGCCGTACCAGCCAACTTAACCTAATATTTAAGTCGATTCAATCATCGGTGAGATATCGTCATGTATGGCGTATTCATGACCACTCGAAGGGAAGAAACAAGGCAAACATCGTAAAGTCCAACCCAGCGGAGGTAACTGTACCATCATATCGAAGGCGAGAGTGTACCCCCAAGGTTTATAAGCCGCTGGTAGGGGCGAGGTGAGTTTGGCCACTTGTGTTGCGAGACGATTTAGCTTCCGGCAGGTCATTTTTGACAAGAAAAACAGAGCAAAATATTCACTTGAGTTCCAGACTCCTCGCGCGCCTACGTGCTTTAAGCAAGAGTTCTTCCGCTTCCAGCCAAGCGACAGCCCTCAATGGGGATGGAGAACAAAGCTACTTTTCCTGTTAGCAATGTTCCTTTAGTGAAAACAGAGAAGGTGAAAATAGACGAGACAGGATGAGTTGAAGAAGCCAAGATCAAAGTCCCGCCCCCTCCACGGCGTGCGTCGACTGCGCTTTCCTTCATCAGCGAGAGGTCGTAACCCGTCTACCTCGTAAACCCCCAACACTGACTCCCACTCTCGCAAAAAACAGACGACGGACTAGAAAAGGGACCACATATAACTAATGATGAATCGCACCCCGCTTTTTTGGCTGGTACTGCTCCACTCCATTCCAAATTGCCTTCATGCCTTCGCCTCCTTCACTACACGGCTCCCGATGTATCAACCCTCAGGATCGATCCTTCCGGTCATGACAACCGCCGAGACCACGAAACTAGTAAGGCCTGAAAAGCCCTCGCGTTTGCAAACACTCGATTACACAACATTAGCTCTGGTGGCCTGTGAGCTAAGAGAGCGGCTTTTGCCTGGACGAGTCGAGAATGTTATTCAGCAGGACGATTTCAGCCTGTTGCTTCAAATGCGCTGTGTCGATGATTTTACCTGGATGCTAATTTGCTGGCAGCCAGAAGCCGCACGCGTTTGTTTGCAGAGGAATGGACCAAACGACAGTAATAGAAATAGCCGCGGGGACGGTCAAAGCAAACGAAGGGGAGGAGGCAATGGAGTGTCGTCCACATTGTACAGCCTACCGGGCCAATTGAAGGGTTTTCTTCAGCTGAAGACGCTAATAAACGTGACGCTTCCTATACCCGGGGAACGCATTATGGTGTTTGAGTTTGCGGACCGTCTGACTGTTTCGGTTCCTACACACAAGCTTGTTATAGAGGTCATGGGACGACGAAGCAACGTTATGCTTGTGGATGGAGACACCGACATTGTCCTCGCTTGTGGCTACCAAGTATCACCATTAAAATCTGTCCGTCCTGTTTCTATCGGCCAGCGATACACTTATCCCCCACCATTGACCGCTCCGCTGCCTCCGCCATTGCCCGAAGATCAGGCAGACATGGAGGCATACGAAAGCGAATTTATTCGGGGGATAACCCTTGTCCCATCCCATTCTTTGCCCAAGGCCCTTATTTCTGCTTATCGAGGATTCAGCCCACAGCTTGTTGATGTGATGGGGTCCACAGTAGGCATTCGAAACGCAAGCACAACGCCTGTGGGAAATCTATCCCGTGATGTGCTTGTACGCTTCTTCCGCGGCCCTGTTGTCATGTGGGTGCGACTCATTGTCATGCGAGACCCCAGGGTAGTAGCAACGTCCGAATGTGGGCTCAGTTTGGACGGAAAGCGCTATACACCACTATTATTCCATCCTGGAAACGGGTGGCAGCCTGTGCCATCCGTGCTAAAGCTAGTGGAGGTTTATTATACGGCTTTTCTAAAGCGACAGGAGCTGAGAGATCTGCAACGGAGGGGACTCAACAGAGTCCAAGCCGTGCAGCACCGTTTACAGCGAACGCGACAGGAATTTCAGCGACAGCTCGATGCTGCAGCGGAAGAAGAAGTCAGCAAATTGCAGACTAAAGCGGAGCTGCTGACGACTTACGCCTACAGCTGGAAACAAGGGGATACCGAGTGTGTATGCCCAGACCTGGACACGGGGGAAGAGATTTGCATCCCACTGAAACCGGGAAATTCTGCGGCAGATGAAGCACAGGCTACTTACGGTCGTATTCGTAAATTAAAGCGAAGTGTGGATGCCATAATGCCTTTACTGCAGAAAATTGACGTCAAGGTGGCGTATGTGGACGAGCTTGAGTCTAGCATCCAGCAACTTGGAACCTCGGCTCGCTCAGATGAAGACACACCTAATGTTCTAAACACTCGAACGCTTAGTCAAGATCTTGCAATCATGCGGGAAATAGCTGAAGAGCTGGGCATAAATTGTCTTGATGGTAGAGGTGGAAGCTCCACCACTTTTTTTTCAACAATACTGAATCGGCTTTCTGTTCCTGGAATCGAGCAGAGTAGCCTGAGCAATTATCAAAATAGCAAAAATAACAAGAGGAAAAAAAAGGACAAGCCTGTCAGGGATAAAAACAAGAAAATTCAAGGCAAAAGCACAGATGGTGCTAAGAAGTGTGCACAGAGTATGGCGATCCAATCATTTCGCCCTCCTTCTGTGCATAGTACTTCAAATGTTGTAGTGTACGTCGGTCGCAATAGTAAGCAGAACGATTACGTGACTTTTCAACTTGCACGAGATCATGAACTCTGGTTTCATGCTCAAGGAGTCCCTGGTGCCCACTGTTTAATGCGTATTGATCCAGGCGTCGAAGTAAGTGACGCAGATATGCAATTTGCAGCTGATTTAGCAGCTTATTTTAGCAAAGCGCGTGGATCAGGCCAAGTGCCTGTTATATGGACATCACCAAAATACCTCAAACGTGTAGTTGGTGGTGGACCAGGCATGGTTCATGTAAGCAAGGAGAAGGTCTTGTGGGGGAGACCTTCGCGAGGCGAGAAAATTGTCCTTGAAAATGATGAGGACAATAACACTATGATATGAAGAAAGCACCATGTCAATTTAGAAATCATTTGCAGATAGTTTTGAACATTGTTATAACTTTCTTATTCTTTAGCGTCAATAGCTTTGAGATGCGAGACACTTCAAGCATTTTTCACACTCAATGAAGTCGAGCGGGTTTGAGGTTTTGGTAATCACAGGTCCATATCTGTACAAGTGGGTAGAATTCTTGTAACAACACCTTCGCGGAGCGCGCGGGATCGCAGAGCAGTTTTCCAGTAGGACTCTCACATTCATTACGCAAGTTGACATTTGCAACTCCCTCTGTTCCGCGTCGTTCTTTCCCACCCCCAGGAAGAAGATGACGCATGACGATTGCGGGGACATGCGGTAAATGAGTAAAAGTGGGGGAACGAGTAAGCTGTAAAAGCACATCCTCCGCTCTATTGTATAGTCCGCACTTTTTGGCAAGATTTACGTCGGAGGTTGCCACTAGATTATACATTCGATCCCAGTCAGAACCAAAAGGATCGGTTGAGTAATGGTTAAAAATACCTCGGTCATGTATAGTTTCATAGGAAGGATACAAAGGTATCGCATCCGCGCTGGTGAAAGAAACGTATCGAGAGTCGTACCGCGCTGTATCCGCCACTCGAATGTCATCGAATAATCCGTAAGGTGTTCTAGGTAATTTTCCTGTGATCCGGATAATGTAGTCTTTCTTCCCAATCTCCTTCGGCATGCACCAGAAAATATAGTTTTCATTTGCGTTTCGGACAGCCACCCCACGGCGAATGATTGGATTCTGTTCAGGATCGAATAATGAGAATTCAGTTGCGTTGCATTCTGTTCCAATCTGCAAATTCTTGGGCCACCATGTATTGAATGTCAAGTCCAAATTTTCAATAACTTCTTCGGTCCTTGCCTGAAATTCGTCGGAGCACCGACGAATAATATCCCATTCTCCATTTCTATGGTTTAATATTTCTACTAATGGCATGTCTACATAACCCCATTCTCGATTTTTTCCACTACGATCTTCTCCCGCCCGCGGATCTAAAAGTTGAAGTCGAAACGCTAGCAATGCATATGGCGACGTCGAGTCAGGTCGAAGCGCCGCCATCTCGTTGGGATATCCCTTACTGCCATCCTTAGAGATGTATATTTCGTAAGTTCCCATGTTGTCTTCTGTGACTTCAATGTCATTGAAGGGATTCTTGCCCGACGAGGGTCGAATATCCGTGTCATGAAGTGTACTTATCGATTGTAAGCTTGCATCGTACACAGTAAAACTGAAATATCGTACGTACGGAAACTTGCCACGAATGCGATAAACTTCTTCTTCTTTGTGGGGAGGCGGACTGGGCGATGATTTCAAGGCAGAGCCTCGAGCGTCCTTCGTAAAATACGAATGTTGCCCAAGGCGCATGTCTGTTTGTTCCCGCTGCTGCTGAAGTTCTTGTTGCTGAGTGAAAGCGTTTGAGGAAAACACAAATCCTTGCATGTTGTACTGTATGTACATATCCGGAAGGAAAGGTTTTTCATCGTCGGGGGACAGGACCGGGGACCACGCACAGTTTGCCAGCCGATCAACTCGATGTAATAATTGCGAATTCGAATATCGAGTAGAGTTCTGTCGTAAGGTAGAGGAAGAAAGCCCATCACTACCCTTGTGGTTTCCTTCGCCGGATGCAATCTCAAAGTCTGCAATCGCATCATGGGAGGCTGCATCTCCTTTCGCAAAACTAAGTGATGGGGCCCAAGTCCAATGAAATATAATTAAAGATTATGAAGTGAATAAGTAGGAAAAAAGTTCACATTTTACGCACAATCAACTGCTTAGATGTGTAGAGGACGGCCGTTAAGTAGATATGTTATTTCCCTTTCCAAAGTGCTTGTGAGTAAATTTCCCATGAAAAGATTTTCTTTTAGTAGAGACTCATACCTTATGAAAGCAGTAGAAAGTATAATAAGCTTAAGTCCGACTTGGAGTGAATGGTTGAGCATCTTGTAGAGACGATTGAGCTGCACTGAATTAATCGGTTATAGACTTGCCCTTGTTTCTGTTTGTGGAACACAAGGACCAAGTGAAACAAGAGAAAGTAAGCGCGAAAACGAGGAACCATGGAAACAAAAGAGACATTAAGACGATTCTTTCTGGTCCAGTGCACGATCAGTGTTGCACCGGAAGAAATCTTCATGATAAAATGCGGTGGACACGTCCCGGAGGGAGAGGAGGTTAGACTGCAGACGGAAGGGTTCGGAAAAGATCGAGGAAGGGCTCGCTTTGTTCGTACTCGAGGGACTGCCGGGGACGCTGCAACATTGAGAGACAGGATGTTCCCAAATTACTGACCAAGTTACCTATTTTGGACACATCCACTTTTCTCGAACAGTAGTGCCCCCGCATCGGCGCTCTTAGGTACCGGCAGGCGCCTTCTTCAGGGCGTTGACGCAGATTTCCTCTCTAATGAACCTCTGCTTTTCGGTCCACGTACTTCTGGCACTCTTCCAGGCCTTGACTTTCGCGCATGCTTTTGTTGTGAGGCTCTCAAAATCCTCAGTCCTCGCCCCGCTGGCTTCCACATCATCTCCTCCGCCGCCTACTACAACCTCCCCCTCCTCCACTGGCGCAAGTAAAAAAGCCAGTCTTTCCTCGAACGTCCCTTGGGACCTGAGCGTCGTTATTAAGAAAGAGGGCTACTCTGATATTCAGGCAGATTTTCGAATACGCTTCGTGACAGAACCTGGTTACGAGCCTCCTCAAGGCCGAATCTTTGTAGAGCGAGACCCGCTGGCACTTATCGATACGGATGAGAAAGGCTTCGCCTTGGGACCTGCTCCGGCATGGACACTGAGCGAAGACAAGAATGACAGGCAATGGGGTCTGTGGATCTGGGGGCTTTTCGACGAACCTCTATTCCCGTATCTCTATTTTTCTCTGCCGGTGCTCGATGACTGCTTGACAGAAGTGGATGAGGAGGGAGAGAGGAGGAAAGAGCTCCGACCTGTCTTTGGCGGGACCGGTATTCCCGGCAATCGTTTGAACTTTCGTTTTAACCACGTGCGACAAGACGGAGCGGTGTCGCTTTCTGAAGGCCAGCTTACATTCAAGGAGGTGGAGATGCGAAAAGTAGACCCGCTGGGGATCGGCGGCGTGGTGAATGTAGGGGATGTGAAGGACGCGGGGGAGGCTCAACTCCGGCCGGTCTTAATTTAGGCTGTAGAAGCGTGCACGGCAACGACGGAAGAGCAGAGGCTAGAAACAATTCTGGAAGAAGAAGCTGGTATCTCAAGTCTCACTTGTTCGCACCGTATTTCTTCACGTAAATTACTCGCCGGGGTCTGGTAGCATCTTTCGGTATCGATACCTTGCCAGCTGGCTGGGCAGGCCCTCCATGCCCCCGGTGTGTATGTACAGGAGCTTGTCGTGCTTGGCCCTTAGGACCGACCAGTGCTGCCTGATCACGCACCAGGCGCGAGGTCCGTAGAGCAGGTCTAGCTCCAGCCCGTGCTTTTCTCCCATCTCATGCCACATGTCGATCAGCGCCTGCTCAAGTTGGCCGAACACGTGAGGTGCGGAGCCCTCCAAGACCTCGGGAAAGGCCCCCTGTGGCGCCTTCTCCCTCCACCCTTCCGATCCGTGCTCCGCGCCTGGCTTCCCTCCTTTCCTCCCCCCTGGCACCCCCCGCCCCTCGAGCCGAGCGGGTGTTTCGGAAAGCGCCTCGCTGCGGGTGAGACGAGCCATTTGCGCCCGTAGGTAGGTGCCGTCCCCGACGCAGGGCACCGCATACACGACCGGAGCTCTCCCCAGAGATGAGCTGGCCAGGGTCCTCGCCAGGTAGAAAGCCGTCGTGCCCGTCCCAGCCGGGAGGACCACAGCCAGCGGCTTTACCTCGGCCCTCTCGCCGGACCCGCTCTCCTTCGCCCACCAGTCCTCCACTTCCCGGCCCAGGCGATCGATCCCTTCCTCGGCTCCTGGGAAGGCAGCCCCTTGCGGCACGAGGAGCAGATCGTCGGCTTCACGCGCAAGCAGGTCCCCTTCTCTCTCTACAAGCCTCTTCTTCAGACGTATACACCTGGCCTCGCCGTCCCCTCCTTCGGTCTCATCTGTTGCCCCAAAAATGTCCTGGAACTCTGAGGCACGGAGCTCGCGAAAATCCACACCCAGCTCCAGAGCACGCCTGTAGTTCCCCACTGGATGGTCTTTCAGCCACGCAGGGATCGTCTTTGTGTAGTAGATGAGTCGCTTCTGCTGTACGCCGCACACGAAGCCCGCGAGCGCGGCCAGGGCATTGCTTTGGACCCCCCCCCAGCTGAAACAGACAGCGGGGAAAGGGCGAGAAGAAGACAAAGGGTATGAAGATGCCAGGCCCCAGAGCTTCCGAGCCTTATTGCCGTGAATTCCGGCACCCAGGAGGTCCAACTTGTCGTCTCTTTTCACGTAAACTTTCAAGTGGTCGTCAAAAATACCATGAATCTCTTCAACAGGAGAGGAATGGAGATAAGAAGGTAGGGTCGCCCTTTCTATCAGTGCAGCGCTTGCCAGAGGAAGAGGAGGAATGTGAAGGTTGCTGAGACTCACTCGTTGGAAGCGGTGTGAAGCGCCAGGTCGGGCGTGGAATGCAGTTACGAGGCTTACACACATGTTCATCCCGACTGAAGTGAAAGAAGTACGCATTTTTTTTCTGAAGGCGACTTGAATGGTTTTCCAAATAGGTTCATAAGCGCACGATAAGTCGTCACGGGAGGAAGAACAGAATATGTAGCTTTCGATGGGAGGCTGTACACATTTTCTATAGAAGGATCACCGCGAGTAAGACCACATGCCTGGCAAAGTGTGTGCCAGTTTTTAAGGCTTGTCTCTGTACTTTCAATTTGTGCCCTGGGGGCGTGGATGGCCTTCCATCATTCTTTGATTGAGCATCCCTGCCAATGCGGGCAGCTTCTATCTGTTTTTGTTTTGGAGCTGACGTTAGACGAGCGTGTCAGTTTGCTTCAAGAAGATGACCTACGGCATTGTGGAGCCCAAAGCTTTTTATAACTTTTCGTTTCTCTGTAAATTTCCCTCGCAGCATTCTTTCTTATCCTTGAATAATCATGTCCAACCTCCTGGCCTCGTGAAAGGTTGAAGAACCCTAACTGGAAAAAGCCTTTCTTTTTAATTCTTCAATTGCGCAAATTTGTGCATTTTCTTCCAAGGATCGCCGTAATTAATCAAGATAAGTAGTTCCCACCTTGCTTGGTTTTCGTGCGGGTTGAGTTGGAAACGAAAAAAGCCTATAACCTATCGCAGTGACGGACGAGATCAATATTGATACTCCACTTCCATAACAATGAGACATGATGCGCAGAATGTGGATTGCTATTTGTGAGAGTCTAACAATTTTAAAGTCCGGTCTTAATGAAGAAGATGATGTCTATGCTGCACGCCATCCAGTAGGCGCAAATAAAATCCCCTTTTTCTCAAAAGAAATCCTACTCCGCCCTCCTGATGTTTTTAACAAGCAAGCGAGACAGCAATATGCATTATCTGCCTCGATAATATTTTAGGGTATGCATAGATTACCTTACCGTTGAAACGAAACCTTACCTGTTGACGAGCAAGCTGCTGCGTGGATCTAGATAGTTTTGCGTGGTACGTCGGTTCACACCGGATGCGGGTGGAAACGACACTAGAGGGACAAATTGAGAATGTCTTGTCCACAACGACTAAAATTCTCCGCATTTTTGAAATCAAATGAGAGTCATGAAGGCACCTTCGTTCACGCAGCTGAGAACATTTTTCTAAGCATCTTCATTTCTTCAATACCTGCCTTAGGTAGTTTGCCAAACCCAGACAGCAGTCGTCTTTCTATCATCACCGAATGCTGTGTACCATCAGTTCTTACTTCGAACGCCATCTAAGTCCAAGTCCGTGATTTGCCTTGCTTGGTGAGGGTGGAGGTCAATCCTCTCCGGTGGTGTGATACTGACAGGTCTCGCTTTCTCCTTTTCTTAACGTTGTTTGGTCGCAAAGGTGGCCAAACCTCTGCATAATGTACGATACTTCAATCGAAATAGCTAGATGTTTACAATAAATCTAGAAGGGACATCCATGAATTTCCTTCCCTCTCTTTCGTAATTTTCTGGGAAACCGGAGGGACCAGGAGGTAACGAACAACAAAGAATCCAGTGCACTTCTTTGCCTTTTTAATTCACTCTTGTGTCGCTCACATTGCTGCCACACTTTCTTTATTGCATGCTCACATGTTAGGGAAGGCAATTGCATCTATCTAGGTTCAGTTTCCGGCTTTACCGGCAGCAAAAGAGAACCTCAGAAAATGATAATGAACAGTACATTTCATGCATCGATCCGAGTTTAAACAATTTTTCATGTAACGCTTGCAGCTATGTGAATTGTTCTCGATTTGAGCCTCCAATTTTGGGTACTTTCTGTACAGTCTACGTTCCCATTTTTGTGGCAGTAGCCCTTCGGCGATGGCAGTGCATACTTGGAGACAAAGCTGAGATTTGACGCCCGGCCTGCGGAACACACGCTGGTCGAGTCGACAGTGGATCGCAAAATTTGGCACATCATGCATCCTCAGTTGTGCGCTCCCCAGTCATACATCATACTTGTTCTCAGGTGACACCGCGGATTTGTTCCTTCTTGTTCTATTACCATGCCGCGACTCTGCCTTCGACTTGGCACAATTTGCACATGAAAAAGCCGCAACTTTGTAGAAATGCACGATAGTCACATTCTTGCTTACCACCAACACATTCTTCTAATGATTCTTATCATCATGGCAGAGTGGACATTGTTGAAATGAGTCAGAGACACACGTCCTGCGCACCGACGCCCTCGAGAATCATAAGGCACGGGTTATGCATGGGCCGAATCCTTTGCATGCTTCTATTCTTTTTTCCAGTCATAACTGTTGCCGTATCCCGTCCGGGTCAGGAATACCCGAGAGGGAGTTCCTTCAATTTGGGCCTCATTGACGACAACGCAAACGATGGTGCGAGCGCCGGCCTCGGGGCGGGAGGCGTCGACTTCCTTGGCGGGCTGTCGACAGGGACAACGATGGTGGCAGCCAAGTACAAAGACGGAGTAGTTGTTGGGGCAGACTCCCGCTCAGTGAAGAGTAAGTAACAAACCGTTTGCTGTCGCTTTTCACCCCGCTATTGACCAATCAAATGGTAACCGTATTGCTTCCCTCCAAAAGACGGTCGCTACGTGGCAGACCGCTTCACAGACAAGGTGCAGCAAGTCAGCGAATACGTTGTATTGGTCTGTTCAGGACGCACGGCCGTTGTGCAACGTCTCAACCAGGAAATCGCGGCGCGACTGCGGTTCTATCAAATTCAACATCAACGGTTGCCCACGAGCCGGCACGCTGCTGCTGTTCTCCGCATCCTCATGCGGATGGGACTAGAACCCGTGGAGGAAAAGCAGCAGCGAAACGACAAAACTCAAGTAACAATGGACACTGATGCACTGGCGGCGGGATGGAGTCCAAGGGAGGGTCCGCGCATCCATCAGGTGCTGACAGGGGGCACAGTGCTCGAGGCACGAGATTACGCCGTGGCCGGGCACGGGGCTGACTACATCGTAGGCTTTATGGACGCGCACTACCCCCAAGTAGAGGATGCAGGCAAAGTATTGGCGCATGCAGGGATGTCCAAGGAGGACTGCGAAGAAATTGTGAGACGCGCCATGGCCCTGGCCGTGGGACGAGACACGCAGTCGGGCGAGGGCGTGACGATAGCGGTCGTGAACCCGCAGGGGACTACGAAGAGGGTGCTTTCCTCGGCCGAGCTCCAAAGGAGCCTCAAAAAAGCCTTGAGCGTTGTTCAAGCGACGGAAAATAGGAAGGAGAAGGAAAGCGAGGGTGCTACACCATAGCAAGGCCAGCTGGCATTGAAATACGAAGGGAGTGTGCATGAAAGCGCGATACGTGTAAAATTTTGTGTTTTTCGGCTATACGTGTGGGAGTATGAGGGAAACCTTGGTTTCGAAAGTATCTTGCACACCGTCAACGTCTCCCTTATGGTCTCAGATCGAAGATACAGTGGCCCTGGCATCGTCTCGTGCCTCCCTGATAGAACCGCGAAAACCTGATTTTTTCTTTGTACCAAAGTCGACCCTTGGCAACTCCCCGAACAACTCCTCAACTCCAATTCCTCCGACTCGGTAGCTAGCCTGGTCGATGTTCGGGCCAAAACAGCAGGTCTCTCAATTCAACTTCCCATCACCACTCCCTCTTGACAAAGAATGCCCATGACAGAGGAACCCGTGGACGCATTCTGTTGACGTCTAGCTCCTCGTATGATTACGTGACACAGATATCATACCCTCCCCTATTCGCTTGACGGAAGGAGCAAGGCAACTTTACAGGAGTCAAACCAGACCTTAGAATTCCCCCGACTCCTCGACCACTTTCTTCTTCGTCGCAGCCCTCCACCTACTTCTTCTTGGCCACGCCGGCCACTTTTGGTCTGCTAGCTTGAGATTGAATGCTTGGCTTTGGAGCAATCTTAGGTTTTTTATCAGCATCGGCCTTGGCTCCTGCATCATTGCCACCGAATAAACTAAAGCCTGTTTTCGGCGCTTTGGGCTTCCCAGCTGCAACCTTCTTGGAAGTCGGTACCGGAGTTTTTTGCGCCTTGAGCGGGGCGGGCTTAGCACCTGGTTTCGCAGGGAGCTTGGAGACCTTGGTGGGAGGAGGAATGGGCTTCTTCAGGGCAGTGGATGCCGCCGGCTTTTTGTCGCCTCCCCCAAAGAGGCTGAAGGGTTTGCCGTTACTTGTTGAGCCGCTGCTCTTGGCAGCATTTGAGGCGGATTTAGGCGCGTCTTGTGGCTTCTTCAAGGGAGAAGGGGTAGAAGGTGGCTTGCTCATCATGACAGGCGGAGGAGGGGGGTTGGCCTTCTTGAGGACAGGAGGTGGCACAGGTTTGCCAGCGCCCACAGACGGCGGGGACTTGGCTGTTGCTAGAGTGGGGGGGCTCCTCGCCTTAAGGGGGGACGAGGAAACGGGAGCTTTCTTGGGAGCTGGCTCGGGAGCCTTCGACTTGGCTTCTGCGACAACAGCCGGTTTCGGAGTCTCGTCCGCGCTGGGCCCCTCCCCAGCCCGCGTCCCCGTGAAAGGGCTGGTCAGAGCGTCCAACAGGTAGTTCTTCCAGTGTCGAAGGTGCTGGGGCAGAGGGCGGGTGACGAAGGGAGGAAGCGGCGTTCCCACAGCGAAAAGTACGCCGAAGACGCCGCCGAGGCCGCCGGTGTCTCCGTCGTCCGGGTCCATGAGCACGCCCACCGTCAGCTTCACGCACTGCCCCTGCGAATTGAAGGTCACCGAGATACCCTCTGGCCCGCTCCGGTACTTGTTCCCGTTGGGTGGCAAGGAGTTCCGGCCTTCCCCGAAGGCCCCTGTGAAGGTGCCCTGGGAGCGGACCGTGAACCAGACTCTGGCCGGGTCGTAGGGGTCGACTCGGAAGTCGTAGGCCTCGTTCTTGATGTCGGGGAAGGCGCGGCGAAGATTGAAGGAGGAGAACGCCTTGACGAAGGTCTCTCGCGGGAGGGGTCCGACGAGAGGGCCCACGAATTTGAAGTCTTTGGCCAGAAGCTCGGGGTCCGCGGCGCCGAAGTCGGAGGCCAGAAGCCCTTTGGCTAGCCCGATCATGACAGCCTCGGGGAGGGGCGAGAAGACGGGCGGTGCGGCGGTGGACGGCTTGAACGTACGCCTGAAGAAGTCTTGAAACACCTTCTGCGGAGGTGTGTGCTTGAAGGCGCTCACAGGCCGGCCGAGGGCGGCGGCGACTCCGTAGAGGCCTCCCAGTCCCGCGGAGTTTCCCACAGAGCGGTCCAAGACGATGCCTCCGCCCACCGCCCGCACCACTTTCCCGTCCTTGACTACCACGCAGTTGCTCTCAGGAGGAAGCTCCATTTTGATGCCGGTGGGCGCGATCTCCTCCTTCTCCAATACCAAGGGGAACTTGTGGGTGCCCGTCACTCGGGTCGTGTACCAGACCTTGCTCGCGTCCTCCTTGTCCACGCGGAAGTCGTGCGCCCGCAGGTCCAGGTCGGGGAAAGCCGACTGCAAATCCAAACGCTCAAGATTCTTCAGGTACGCCTGCTTGCTTTGAGTTCCTCGCAATGGATCGACGAACTTAAAACCATCCGCCATAAGGCTAGGGTCCTCCAGACCGCACCCGGCCTGCACCCATTTTTTGGCGACTTGGATTCTGGATAGCTCGGGCGACTGGACGACAGCCGCCCGCCCATTCCCAGCACTAGCATACAGCACATTTTGGCTCCTGCTGCTCTCATGTGTAAGTCTACGGTGGAGGAGAAAGGAAGAAGTACTACAAGTCAGGGACAGCACAGGCCGTGCGCACATGTCGCACAGATAAATGTTGCATCCTTCCAGCATGGGACGACTGCAGGATTTTGAGCAGAGTTCTTCGTCAGGATTTTAAACATACCTTATTGAAGGTGTGACGAAGGAAGTGAGACTGAAGGCCCGGGCGGTTCCAAAGAGCCCCAAAAGGGTGAAGATAGTCCTCATTCTCATGTTGTGATGTTATCGTATCCCGCCTATGTCTGAAGGAGCTGCCCTGAAATAACTTTGTGGCAAAACAGGACTGACAAAAATTATAGGGAGAGGAATGATGGCACGCAGGACCTGTGTAGGTCGTGAGGTGTTGTAATTAAGGACATACACTAGATCCGGATAAATTGCTACCGAGAACAAAGCGAGTCGGGAGGGTGTGCTGTCCCGGGGACAAAATTCCCAAGATCTGCCTCGCGACCAACGTGATTTTTTAAAATGCGCTTCCTATATTTATCAAACGTGGCAAAGACTCGAAAAAAGGCTGCTCCGCCCAAGCTCGAAGCAAGCATGCGAGTCCGCCTGTCCGTAGCCTCGCCCTCGGGTTTCGACCGCGTCGGCGGTGAGCTGGTCTCCTCCCGTCATCGCCCCCGGCCCATGTTAGTCTTATTCCAGTGCTTCAGGAACTCCAAAAATAAGCGTGATACTGACTTATCAGCTCTACCAAGAAGTAGCAGGAGTGATCAGGAATCAGATTTTTGCTGAAAGCACCACAAGCTGTACTCAGTCAGGAAGAAATGCTCCAAATTTCGGATTCGAAGGAGGAAAAACTCACTTGTGCCATGGGGACCAGGATAAATTTGCATTATGCAGTATGGTATAAATCGCAGAATGAAGAAAACCTTCTAAACATGTCTTAGGTGTGGAATCCGGGTGACAAATTGTGATGAGCTAAATGCAAAGCTTCTACGGCAAATTTGCTTATGTATGACGACACATCACGCATGATCCTTCCTTCTCACGTTTTTTTTGGCCCGCCAACGGTCGATAGGAGTGAGCTCTTCTTTGTCTTTCATAAAAATCATAAATGCTTCAGCCCTGAAATACTCTGATTTCACAAACACTTATTCCTCTACACTATAAATATTCTCATCAAACCATTAGCAGAGGAGCTAATAGCGGGACACTGTCTAAATTTTTTTGGTAGAGTCGGATATGAAGAAAAGATATGCTGCAAGCTTCGCACTGCCGAGCGTAAAACCCTTCCCAACATTTGGGTAAAATCAACTTACATTCAACTTGCGCCAGCGAAGCGCCCTTTTATTTTCCAGCCAAAAGACTGCGCACATATACAGGCTTGGGGACCCAAGAAGCAAACAATTTTCCCTCGCATGCTTTCAATGTGTAGCCTACTCTTAAAAAGGAATTTTATTTTTTTGGGTACGTTTTTATGCCCAGGATTATAAGTGAGTCGCCTTGAACCTGACCGCTTTGAAATCTGTTCTCACGCGTCCGAACACAGAATCTAATTGCCAACTTTGTGTGAAAGGAAAGAGAGGCTACATCTACGATGTCATTTTCCACTAAACCGCGGTGACCGATGAGTGACAGAACGGTGCTTGTTTCTGATCCGATAATCGACACATTTCTGAAGTGTGCGCACGGTAGAATATCTGGCAAGGACATTCAAACCTTGGTCGTTTCCACGGCCCTCGAGCTCCTGCAGACGAATTTCAACATACGAGCCAAAGGCTTCTGAAAGTTTTCCGTAAAACCCACGCCTATTGTACAAGTGTTGAAATTGACACTTTTTGCACTGTGGTATCTAACTTTCACGTCTGCTACAGCCTTGCCCTACAACTCCATAATAAGACTCGGAAAGCCCCTAAGGGTTGGATTGTAGGGGGGGTAGGCCCCGACGGCAGCACTGGATGCACCATCACATCCAGGTCTGCCTCACCAACGCCAGGAAGATGGATATTTCGCGCGCCATAGACGTCTCGATCGCCTGGATCTGTTTATTTTTCCGACGTTTGCTTTCCAATGTTTTGATAGCCATGAAGTGTTACCACAAAATTTTGACGTTTGAGAATCATTCACACAAATAATCAAAAGGCTCCGAAAGCTCCCGCAAGCTTTCTTACTATCTGGCGAGTCGTACTATAGCCGTAGATGTAACCAGCGACCTCGCACGTCGTCGCCTCGGCCGTAGCATTCCAGCATGCACTCGGGCGCGATGGAAGTTTCCAAAATGCAGGTAGACCCGTCTCAGGTTGCCGACGCCAACATTGGTCCTGGAAATCATGTACATCGTGAGGGTCTCTTCACAGAGAGGTTCTCTGCGATCTGACGGCAGGCGCCCGTCGGTCGTGGTCGCTCCTTGCGCTTTGCTCGCTCCTTCACCGTCACCCGCTCCTATGGCGTGACGTGCGTCGGCCGCGCGCTTCTTCAGGCACGAAAAAACGAAAGGAAGCGTCGTCTTGTCCCTCTCTGAGCCGGCTTTCTCGATGGAGAATCTGTGCCACTTCGCCTTTGCGTGTCCCGGGTCCCCTTTCCGCCTCTAGGGTGACACGTTTCCGGGAGGCAAAACCGCACGAGAACGGGAGAGCAAGGAACAAGAACAACGGTCATGAGGACTCCGGCGTCCTGAATCAACAACACTTTATAACCGATGACTTTTGATGTTTTGAACGGTGATACTAGGAATATTTGCGTTTTCGTGTCTAGGCGCCATCGAACTGATGTGCGAGTGGCCATTCGTCATAATTTTTCGTCGCAGCTATTTCAGTCATCCGCGTGCCTCTTTCACCTTCGACCTCCCCCGTGCACTGACAGGGGCCAGAGTCCGCAGGTTATTTAGACTCGGGCAGGAGGAAGTGGAGGATCCGGGCGGTGGATCTGAGGAAGGAGAGTGGAGATCGTATGACCAAAGGCATTCGTCACTCCAAGCGGATACAATGTACGAAGGAGAAGGGTTGGCGCACCGGCCGCGCCATCCAGATGAACAGCAACAAGCACAGCATTTCCAGTCACACTCGGAGGGAGAGACCCACACTGAGCAAGAGCAGCAGCACTCACTGCTTCAATTGCGGCAGCAGCAGCAGCACCAGGAGCAGCAGCATACGGCCTCTCACTTAATAGCCTTGCCTCAGACTGGTCATGGTCCGGAGCCACTGGAGGATATCGGCGGAAAGCAGGGCGCCGGCGCCCTGAACAACATGTCTGCGGGTGCTGTAGATGCGACCGAGGCATCAGCCCCCTCCCTCATGGTTGCGCCCTCGTTTACCCCCTTCGCATCCCTCCCGACAGCGACATCCCCCCCCTACGCCGAGGCGCCGTCTGGCCCGCCGCCCCCCGCACCCCTGGCTCACAAGCGTCGAGCCCGGAAAGCCGGTGGAGCTAAGACACCTAAAGCCGCCAGCTTCAACGAGGTCCGCAGCGCAGCGGGCGGGCCTGCGTCCAGCCCGAGGGAGAACAAGGCGGGGACGGCGCAGTCAGCAACGGCGGCTGCGGTGATGGCCCGCCAGCACCAATACAGGCAGCAGCAGCAGCTCCTGGGCTCGCAGGTGACAGCGCTGGCAGAGCGAGTTTTCAGAGGGTGGGGTGCCGAGGGCGTTTTGCGGCAGGATGTGGTCACGAGCGTGCTGCAGCATTGGTACTTGATGCAGTTGTGCTGGGGCGTGGACCGGTCGCGCGGGCTCTTGGGCCGTTTCATGGGCCTGACGGGGCTCTCGGAGGGCATCCTCAAGGAGGCGGCCTCGAGGGCCGGCCCGGAGGCCGTCCTGCAGCGCGCCAGTCAGGCCCCCACCCCTGTGCCGCCCTTGCACCCTTTCCTGGCGGCCCTCGACGACTGGGCAGCCGCGGTCGCCTTGCACGTCTCGGACATGCGGGAGGGAGTCGAGCGCGTGACGACCAACGGCCGGTTCGAGGAGAACTTCATAGGTGCCAAGGCAGCCTTGGAACGGCTTTGCAAAGAGCGGCTGCCCTTTGCGTTTTTGCTGGTGGGTTTGGTGTCGCCGGAGGACAGGGAGCGTCTGGTGGAGGAGCTGATGGCTCTGACCTTCCGGTCGGGCGAGGCCCTCCAGGACCGACACATGGTGCTCAAGTGCACGGATCGGAATGGGCTGACCTTCCTGGGCATTGTCCGCATCCGGACACACCGGGACCTGGCCCGGAACTATTTCTGCACCCTCGTCTCCCTCCAGCCCTTGCCCCTGGTCGCGCCGCCCCCCCGAGCCTCCACCACCGGCAAGGCCGGAGCTCCCTCCTCCGCGTCCTCTGCCTCTAGCGCGGCCCCCACGCCCTCCTCGGTCTCACCGAAGCCCACCTTGAGCTGGCTACCCGCCCAGGACGGCGGCCGATGGCGGTACGCGGAGCTGACTCTGGCGCAAGACGCGACCGACCGCGTGCTGGTGCTTGAGCGGTGGGGGGGCGGGCTGGTCCGGGGGGACGGCTGGGGCCTCCGCACCCTCACGACCGGCACAGCGCTCTTCGTGGAAGGCTCTCGCATTCTCGGTGTCCGGCCGGCCCCGCGCGATTCCCAGGCTCCCCCCTCGTCCCACCCGCCACGACAGGAGTCAACGCCCCCTGTCACGGCGCCCGCGGTGATACGCTCTCACTCGCAGCCGCAGTATCCCCCGGCAACCTTTGCGGCAAGCAGGGGCGGGATCACGAGGCGCATTTTCCCCCAGCAGTCACGTCCTCTCGAGGGCGGACACGACACGCGCGGAGGGGAAGTCGCTCGGGGCCAGGCAGCAGGCCGGCCGGAGGACTCGAATCGCCGCCTACCAAGCCGTGATCACCACCACCAGCCACCCCCATCCCACCCAGAGCCGCCACTGCAGCAAGAGAAAGCATGGCACGAGGCTGGCATCGCGCCGGGGCAGCTGTGGAAGGACGACGAGCGATACCCACATAAGGGGGGGGCTCGTGCCTCGGCTGGAGGGTCGAGGGCCCCTGCACCTGACGCCTTGTCGGAAATGCCTGCCATGGAGTCGCTGCAGCAGTATCGGGCCCACGAGGGGGCTGGCACCGTGCCTTCTCAGCACCCGTCCCATTTTATATCGGGCCAGCCGCCCTCCCTTCCCGCAGCCTATCCTCCCCTCCCGGACGCCAAAGACGCCTCCGGGCCTCTCTCCTATCCGTGGGGAGCGGAGGTCGGTGCGCGAGGGGACTGGCCCAGTAGCAAGCGCGCGCGAAGCTCCAATGCCGACTACGCCGCGGAGGTTGGGGAGCCAGCCTCCTCGGCCCATTCCCCGGGGGAGGGATCGTCCGTGTCTGCCCACGCCGTCACCGCGAGCGAGGCGCTCGCGGGTTGGACGGGGGGAGAGGAGTCTCCCGCGGCCTCTCAAGCCTTGGAGCAGCTGCTGCAAGTCAGCGAGACGCTGCCGCCCGCCTTCTTCGAGGCAGAGGAGGGGCTTCCTGTGCCGGCCGCCTCCTCACAAGGCTCCCGCGGTGGGGACCTGCCCATGGCCGAGTGGCAGTTCTCGGCTCTAGAGAACGAGATGGTGCAGATGCACGGTACGAATTCCCTTCCGCACGTCCCAGCAGCGCATTTGGAAGGACAGGAGCAGGCGGAGCACGACCACGGTCTCTTTCTCGGCCAGCGCCCTCTTGAGGAGAGGGTGCCGGGCCCTGCTGAGGATATTCGGGTCCCCAGGGCACCGGCGTTGGGTAAGACGGAGTCTTCGACCGCCGCTGCGACAATTTTGATGCTCACGGCTGGGAAGGACTTGGATGGGAAGGAGTCGCTGAATGAAAGCAGCGGGGGAAGCTCGGAAAGGGAGGAGACGAGAGCGAAGGATGTAGGGAGGGACGTGGCGGACAAGAATGACCATTTGCATTTTTTGCAGTGAGAAAGGACTGTCATAACATTGTTTTTTTAGCTGCGAACACGTAAACCAAAGCAAGAAATGGGCACATGGTTGTGTATAAAGCGAAAGACTGAAAGCAACAAGCGGAAGCGACATATTGAAAGTGCTGGCGAGCAGGTTCTGGTTGTAGAGATTTTTTTAAGAAGGCAGGGTCCTAGGCCACATGCAGACGACTCACTTGAATTCGTTTTTCATCGCCCGAATCTTGCCGAGGACGGATGCGGTGGAGAGGTCCCGGAGATCGGAGCCGGCCTGGGCGACCACCCTCTCCTACTCGTGGGGGGAGGTGCGAGCCAAGGAGGATGCAGTAAGGACACGTCAGAGATGCACGTGCTCTTTTCGCCTGCCCCGATAGGGCGGACTCGGTCTCACAAAGCTGGGGTACCGTGGGGCTCACTAGGATTGTACCAGGCAGACAGGGCATCGCCACACCCTCCATACCTGAAGTGCAGACGCGCGCATGAAAGGATTTGTCGCCAGTTCCACGGCAATCGTAGAGGGGACAGTGGGCAGTCCTTCTGCGCGCTGGGCTTGGGCTGCCGCCGCCGATTGTGCCAGGTCAGGGTTGTCAGGGTCGAGCCAGCGCGCAAAGGCGTAGTTCTGCAGGGTGTACCTGTCGCGTGTAGGACACGGGCGTTTGGTCTCCCAAGACGTTTTATGATAAAGGATAAAGAGACAAGCGCCCCGCAAGCGACTTACTCGTGACCACAGTACACAAACGTCTCCGGCGGCAGAGCACCCAGTTTGCTGAGAGAGGCCAGCATGTCCGCCGGCGACCCCTCGAAGAATTTCCCGGCGCCCCCCACGAAGAGAGTGTCGCCCGTGAACACCGCTCTCTGGGCGCGCTCTTTAAGCCCTCGCTCGTCCGTGACTGCGTAACATATGTGGCCCATGGTGTGGCCGGGAGTGAGCAAGCACTCGACCCGAAGGTCTCGCCCGATTCGAAAAACCTCGCCCTCCTGCACCTGCCATGTGCACGCGGCAACGCCATCACCGGCTCCACCCAGCACAGGAACGTCAGGCAATACTTTGCGCATCTCGCTGTTGCCACCTGCGTGGTCCCAATGTTTGTGCGTGGTCAAGATGTGGGTGATGAGGGCGCCGGCTTTCGAGGCTGCGGCAAGGACCTTATCTGGCTCGACAGGGTCAATGGCCGCCGCCTGATTTGTAGCATCGTCAACGACCAAATATCCATAGTTGTCCTGAAAACAAAAAGACGAAGGTGGTCTGATCAGATTAAGAAACGGCGTCTGAACTCTCTCATTTCGTACCTACCTCCAGCATGGGGATTTCCTTTACACGCATTATTTCGAAAATCGAAAAATAAGTTCTGTGTGAGTACTTGTAGCTTAGCCTTGACAAGCAGTGCTTTGCTATGTTTGCATTACTTCTTGGATTTTCAAAAAAACTCTTCGGCACAACTTGCTGCACCAGCCACGGCGCGCCGCCCTTCACACGACTCGAGTTGACGTTCTTTTCCTGTTCAGGTCAACAGCAGCGTGCGTCCTGGCATTGAGGGGAAAAACTGTAAGCAGTGCAGTATATGCTTGTGATCAGGTATTAGATGCTACCAGCGGCGGCACACATAAAGCATCTGTCCTCTGGACCGCACAGGGCGTGACATGTATTCGTAGCCCCTTCCTCGGGGGCTGGGATAGGGTCTGTGTATCCCCCTGTGCCGCGACTGATGGGACGTCTCATTCCCATCCTTGTGCTCACATGAGAGGAGAAGGTCTTACCACTTTCACAACGCGCCTGCCTCACTGTCCTTGGCTCAACACGAAAGACATATTTTGAGTGTCATTGCCTCTCCCTTCCTTGCATTGAGGCGGATCTCCTGGCCTGGGATCCTGCCAACCTTAAGCACTCGGGAAAAGAAACACCAAATCTTTCACTGAACTGCCACATTTTCGTCGTCCTCTGTCCCGACTCACGTCAGTAATGTGTACATAAGTGTGAGCGGTGATCACTGATTTGTCCTTTGGTAGCCTGGTCTTTGCTGACCGGACCTCTAACCCGTACACAACACCATACCATGCAATGCTCATCCCACGCCGACTTCTGCACGCCCGCAGGCTCTCTATTTTGACTCTTGTTTGTTGCGGCATTGCCGGCCAGCACCTTGAGGAGGCGGCCACGGCATCAACAGCGGGTGCAGGAGTGTGCGGGTCTCAAAGCAGCCTAGGCTTCCGGATTGTGCAGTCCCCATACGCACGTCAGTGAAGACGGAAAGGGACTATGTCACTCCTACGCAAAGTTCGGCTACGCGTTCCGGCCGGAACGGCCAAGCCGGGGCCGGCTATCGGACAGGTCGGTTTGCATAAAGGGTCGAAGACCTCCAAGAGCAAACGGTGGTTGTCTCACCTCTTCTTTTACAGGCACTAGGCCCGCTAGGGCTGAATATGATGGAGTTTTGCAAGGCTTTCAACGCAGAAACGGCAGCAATACTACCCAATACGCCCATGCAGGTAAGATGGTCAAATGGGATACGAACGACATGGAGACAAGCCATGAAATGAAATGGATGTAATGGATGTCGTTCAATTGCATGCGTCATGCCGCCGCCCTCCACTCTTATGCAGGTGTCACTAGCTGCGTATTCGAACAGGACTTTCACATTCAAGATTAAAAGCCCGCCAACCTCGTGGCTGTTAAAGGTCCGTGGAATTACTATACGCTCTGTGGCTCCATGAAAGTACGCTCACTTCGATCCTATGGCATGCACTCTTCTAACAGCGCTGTGCAGGCATCGAGAAAGGTGCAGAAAAAACAGTGCACGAGACGGTGGGCTCAGTACATGTCAAGCATATCTACGAGATCGCCAAGCTCAAGCAGAAGGACTATCACCTGTGCCATCTACCGCTCCGTTCCATCTGTCGTATGATATATGGGACCTGCGGTACGATGGGTCTCAAAGTAAACGGCCTTAAAGACCCTGGTCCGGTCTAAGGTTGCATGTATAATGATACCGAGCAAGGTCTTCCAAGGCCTCTCAAAGAAAAAATATAATAAAAAGCAAAGTATGGTATCGCTAACGCCAGTGGTCGACAGGATTTACTTGCCTTCGGGCGCGCGTGTCGGTGTAGAGCATTATTCCATGATACGTGAGTATAAAAAGACATTTACTTTGTAATTTTCCCCACCCCTGAATGCGTAAGGTCTGGAAAGTACAGCAATGCTGGCCTTGCGATCTTGTGGTTGAACCTCCCCACCCCTACGCGTGACGGTTGATCCGGACAATGCGTGCTACCAAGTAGGGAGAAAAAAGTCTTCCGCTAAATTTCGCCTTTACATGTTCCAGATTGGCATGACAGAAAGCATCACAAATTGATCATGGATCAGCCACGAATTTTGAGCTTTAGAAATTGCTAATTATCTTGAGCTTTGGTGAAGGCTTGTTCTAATTAATCGAGCGTGACAAGCAATCTCATCAATTTATATCTTTCATTGTGCCACTAAGGAGGAAACCAACAGACATTGATGAATTCTCATCGATAGTTGAATAAATGGGCGATTGGGCGGGTAGATCTCGCAAAGCACCTGATATGACAAGTGCAAGACGAAGTACCTTGCCCACACCCCTGGATGTGCACATTGTTGAGGACCATGGACAGGTACTTGAACACCTGTACGACTCAATAGGGGTAAGTGTACAACCTTTAATTGTCCGCAATAATACATGCTGAGTACTACCATCCGCTGTCACCGGGCAGGCCAAGCGAACGCCCTTCTCGAACCTCGACTGGGTCCATTTCGACAGCCATCCCGACCTCTCCCTACCTCCAGCTCTCTCTGCATCCACCGTGCGGGAACCCTTCAAACTTTTCGATGCTTTGGAGTGAGTCCTGGGGTATAGTTGCGCGACTGGTCGGGACTCACTCACGTGCTCATGGTCTTCTCGCATATTTCCGCGCTCACATTGACAGGCAGTCTGAAGGAGGCAATTCCGAGTTTATATTACCTGCAGTGTTTGCAGGTCATTTGACAAGAGTCTGTTGGGTACGGCCGCCTTGGTCTCGGCAGCTTCCTGATGGCTTCCACGGCTATCATGTGGGTGTGGAGAAAAGCAGCGGCTGCTTGCGTGTGAGTCTGCCCGTCATTTATTACTACGATGAACGGCTACATTGTTCTTCGCAAGACATGGAGCCCGAAGGACGGAAAGCTCTCAATCTTCGCGTGTGCACAGCGGACGATCACAAGACTCTCTTCAGCGTGCTACCAGTAGTGCAGGGGGGTTGGGTGCTCGATATCTGCTTGGACTACTTCAGTACCCAGAATCCATTCCTTGTGGCTCTGGAGGAGGACCAGGGGCCAGCGGCTCGCGAGGCAGTGCTTGCTTATTTCCAAGCACCGCATTTCCGCCAAAAAGAAGCACTGGAGGCCGTCCCCGAGGAGGTGAAAGCAGAGGTACGTCAAGGCGCCTGACCATCCCAAACGCATCCGATCTGAGGCATCATCGGGCTCTCTTTTGGTATGCGTTTTCTATCCTTCACACGACGTCACTAAGCTCTCGAACCTTTTCGGAAAAACATTTTTTACACCGTAGATGGCAGCATTTTTACGGCTCACGCGCGAGTTGATCAACTTGTTTGAAGTCTCGGGTGTTTCCATGACCAATGAAAGGGTAACAGCCATCAGAGAAGAACTTGACCCTTTGATGGGTTCAAATCTCCCGCGCGAAACTTCGCAATCGGTCACCAATGCATTCGTTGAAGTGCTTGCTCGAGGCGACAGCGCCATTTTCGAAATTCTTCGGAGTCTGGGCGGACATTGTGCTTCTTTACCGTCACATTGCAGCTCATGGGAGGAAATAGACGCAATGATCGCGCAAACGGCCAAAGCAGTTGAAGGTCTCTGCCAAGGTAAGGGAGAAGAGCACGGTATGTCTCGCTCGCTCCGTTTAATCCGCAAGCCTTTTTTTTCGCAAACATATGTACAGCATACGGATGTCCACCATCAGTCGTGTTTCTGGCTCGTTCCGTGCGTGACGGGTACACGCCTCCGAGCATTGGAGATGCTCTCCAGGTGCGCCTTGTAAATCGTAAATTCAATCTAGTTCATGAAAATAAACTTAGACTGACATTACTCATTTGCACAGGAAAAAGTATTGGATGCGCTTAGAAATATTCAGCTCTTGGGCCCTTTAAGGGTGCTGGCACATTATCTTGCATTCGAGGAGGAAGAATCGGGTGGCGAGTGAAGAGACTGTCATGTTGGAGCGGGGTAATTTCCTTCACACAAAATAGCTCAAAGCTGTGTTCAAATGATCTCCACCATAAAGTTGCGTGTCCATCAAAGCATAGATTATCATCAATCTTCCTCTTTGTCGCGGAAAACCCGCTCTT
>Ga0102934_1000145_pt1 | contig 41447 bp, 37 predicted proteins | sample SalPonR2_A_D1_MG_FD_78175 | JGI IMG/M metagenome (GOLD analysis project Ga0102934, IMG submission 78175) | Salt pond soil microbial communities from South San Francisco under conditions of wetland restoration - Salt Pond MetaG R2_A_D1_MG | ecosystem: Environmental > Aquatic > Marine > Intertidal... | reverse complement strand
GGTGTTCCTGCTATAATAGCACGGACCTTCTCGAGTTGATTCGTATGAAATTCGATCGCGGAGCGACGGTCGCTGCCGTAATCCGAATATCTCTCCTTGAACATGTCAATGGTTTGCCAGATGTCTGATTCGCTCGCACCCGTTTTAACCTACCCAAAGGCACCCGTATATGTAGAGAATTTTCCCCGTAGTCGCAAAAGAGCAAGTTAGACGAACCATTCATGACCGAAAGATTCCCTCCCGGAAAGTGAAACGTGCAATTCTCCAGAAAGACGTACCATTTCATCCAGCTTCTTCGTAATGCGGGCTTTCTCTTGCCTCTCTTGTGCTTGAGACTCTTCTCCCACCTTCAGCTGTAACTTGAGTTTCAGATTCTCAGCTTCTAGGTGCGCCACCTGCTTCTGCAGCTCCACGACATGCTCCTTCTTCCGCCTGCGACACTCGCGTGCTGACTCACGGTTTTTCTCCAGCCGTCGAAGCTTTTTCTCAAAGGCTTGCGGCAATGAATTAATTTGTCCATGCTGATACATGTTACTTTTTACTTGTTGAGTATCTTGATCATCGTCGTCATTGTGGCGCAAGCTTTTCGAATGGGGAACGGACAAGGCGCCTGGAGGCATGGAATTTTGCTGAAGTATGTTTCCCCGAGAGCATATAGTTGCTTGCTCCATTCCTTGCGAAAGATCAGTGGTGGGGCTTAAAACTTGATAATGAGGAGCAGTCATGGATTGCGCTTGTTGCTGTTGTTGGCTCGTTTGTTGATGGGGGAGAACAGCTGGATTGGAAGAAACTGTGATTAAGTGAGGTTTGCATGTCAGATTTTCTGCATACAAGAGCCTAACCATATCGTAAAAGATGTCACACAGTTTTATTATCCCGCAACTTAGCTCATCCAAATCACGAAGATCCGATATAAGCGTGCCTCGTTCTTCCAAAGTTGCATTTACCTCCTCGTCTCAAGTTGCCGGCCGAGGTGGGTCTCGGGAGTGAAGGAGGAAGGTCACCTCCACTTCCTCCATTCGAAGCAGGAGAAACCATTCACGCTTGTCGCTCTGTTTAAAGTTCAGCCTGATAGGTCTTGTATCCTGTATCCTGCTTTTAATGCAAAACACGATGTTAAATGTCGCGCGCACAAACGAGATGAGGGGCCAAATCCACCTTTACATTGTGTCCCATCATCTTTCCCCCATACATTGTGAATTTCATTGATATCACAATTAAAATAAAACACGAAATTTTCTATGTACATATGTGATTACTTGGTTCGGGATTTGCTAGGACGTGTTGTGATGCTTTTGTGGGAAAAGAGGCCCCAAGGAGTGCAAGCTGTGCGGAGCGATCCGATCCTCCTCGTTCGGCCGAGTCGCAGGGGCGGACCAGGAGGTTCCCCTAGGGCCCCGTGCTCCTTCGCAAAGATTGTTAAGCATACGCACAAATACACTCTGAAAAACATTTTCAACCAATGTGCTCTTGCTTCTCTCTGGAACAAATGAATTTGAAATACAAACCGAGCAGCATGAAATTATAGCACTTTATTATTTACACCTAGCCGTTATCGCAATTAAGATGGTAAATATGGAAACGAACGAGACACATTTCCCCCTTCTCCTTTGCGCTGTTATTTGGTCTTTAAAGAGCACTGTAGCCTGGATTATAATTTTGTGTCACGTCCCCATAGGACTCTAATTCCAAGATATCGTCAAGGCTACCCAGGAAAATGGGGGTGCGTTGATGGACGGCTGATGGCGACATTTCTAAAATGCGACCGCCATCCCCGCAACTTGCTAGGCCCCCGGCTTCTTCTATTATCTGCGCGATATGAGCGGTGGGAGTACAAGGGATGGGTTAAATGAAATAGAAACTCAAATTACCTTGCACGGGAGAAATAACGCACCAATCCCATGGGGTTTCCCTCGTAGCACAGCCGTAAGTGACTGCGAGGATTGCAGGCCATCCCACCTCGGAATAGAAGCCAGTGCGCGTCCGCGACCAAAGAGCACACGTACACCAAGGCGTACGGCTTGCGGGTTCGATTCTGGCCGAGCTTCATGTTTGTCACGTAGCGCTGGAGTGTTTGTGGCCAATCCTGGTGCCTGGCCTCATTCAAAGAATATGTCGAACCGCGCTCTGGCATTCGAATGCGGCGATGAGTGAGAATGAAGTCCCCGATGTGCGGGTCGAGCGTGAAGACATGGGTGCCGGTCCCGCGGCCCATACTCATGACTAGGAGGGTGGCTGCTGAAAACAAACAGTACCCCGCAGCTACTTGCTCTTTCCCAGCTTGCAAAACCCCCGCCTGAAGCTGCGCTGGCGTATCCCCTAGGCTCCGATACACCCCGAAGATGGTGCCAGTGGGAATACTAGCGTCCACGTTGGAAGAGCCGTCCAAAGGGTCCACCACAACCAGATACTTAGCCCCAGTCCGCAAAGAAATTATGCCATCTTCTTCCTCTGAAGCAAATCCCGCCACTTGACCACACCCGTGTAGTGCCTCCTTTAGAATGTCGTTCGCCAAGACGTCCAATTTCTTTTGCCTTTCCCCCCCCTGATTTGTGGTGGCCTCTCCGCCTTGCTTCTTCGCGTGAAAACCCGTCAAATTATCCAGTCCTGCTCGCCGCACCGCATGACTTATAGTTTTTACTGCTGAGCTGACGGCTAACAATACTAAATGCAAATCGCCATCAATTGAGATGGGGTGGGCTGCCTGCTCCTCACAGAGAAAGGAGAGGAGCGTTTGCCCGCTTGTCTGTGGGGAGGCCGTAAAGGACGCGGCCATCAAGTGCGGTTGGGTTTGATAGATGGGTTGTAACGAAGGGCTTGTATTTACAAAGGCTTCAGATCTTATGTAAGATTTTATGCTCAGAAAGAGCACCAAAAATATCAACCAGGAGGGGGGTAGTGGGGAGGTAAAGCGGCAACAGAGAACCCGAACTCCCATTCCAGTCCCACACAAACGCGCTAAAGAATTGGCCTGAGTCCTGCACAGAGTCCTGAATTTGGAATGGGCGTTGAAAGGGCAAGTTAGCGGAAGCGATGGAAGCGGGGCCGCGCAAGTCCTCGGGAAGGGCACCGGGGTGGGCGCCAGAAGGCGATGGGGTCAGACGGTCTGGCCTAGTCCTCTCGCCGCCTCGTTTTCTGCTGACTCATGCCACGCTCCTCATCGGATGTACGACCCGTGACAGCTTCATCCCACACCCGTGTTTGTCGCTTCGAAGTAGGAATAAAGTCGTGTCGGTGAATGCGGAAGCGCTTTGTTGCTCTATTTTCCCCCATATCTTTCTGACTGCTAAGGCGCTCGATCTTTGTGATGTCGACGCGGCGAAAGCGTGGCAATTAGAATCTCCAACACATTTTGTACTTATAAGTCACAGTGCACAGGAGTTCAGCTTCGACCCTCAGAGGCACGAGCAGGCCGATCTGATACCTTTTGCCGCCATCTGGCTGTTTTTGCGCCGACGGCAGTAAGCCATGGGACGGGCTGAAGCATCAGCCGTCGTTTTAACCATTATGACGTGCCTTAGTGGCACAAGCGCCAGCATCAGTGCACCAGCCTTTGTAATGCAGCCATTCACTTGTCACTCAAGAGAGAGTTTGCAATTATTTCGTGTTCGGACTCGCGGTGCGGTGCCTTGTTTTCCTCAACCTGCGAAGTCAGTTATGCAGGCCGCCAGCGGAAGCGGAGAGAACTCCGGGAGCGGCAACAAAGACGACCTGTACTACCAACGCTTTATGGGTATGAATGAAGGCGAACCCACGGACGATGTGCGCGTCGCGGCGGAAATTGCGGACATGGATCCAAGCATCATCGACTCGTTGCGCCGCGGCACACCCATGGACGACAAGGTGAAAGTCTCATCCTCATCGGGATCGCCTACTGCTTCGTTTTTTCTGGGAGCCAGTGGCAGTGGCGGTGGGAGTAGTAGCGTTGGGAGCGGCGGATTTCTGGAGTCAATGAAGAAAAAGGCGCCGAGCTTCTCAACCCGAGGCGCAGGGAGTGCGGGCGGGGCAGGAGGGGGGATGAGCGGCAGCCCTCTGAGAGGGACCCCGGACATGATGAGCACTGGTCCAAAGGTGTACATCATCCCCCAAAATCAGGAAGAGGCGCCACTGGAAATCAGAAGCGTGGCTCCGGGACAAAGAAGAAACCAGAAAGGCGTTATAGCAGAGATCCCGGGTCGGAGTTTTCCGAAACGGCCTCGGCGAGTGGACCTTTCCGAGAAGGTGGGTAAGTGGGATGGGAGGGCATGGTGACGGGGGGTAATCGAAAAAGGAATGGTGTCAGGGTTATGTGCGGAGGTACTTGAGTACGTGTCGGGCGGGTGTCAAATTTCATGCCTGTGGTGTTCTACACAACGCTTCGCAGATGGCTGAGGTGAAGCGCTCCATCCAAGAAGCACCCACGCGTCTCACGGAAGTGCAAGTTCAAAATCTTCGCAACGGGGCAGCAATAAATCCTAACAATCCTGCCGGCAGTGGCAATCCCGGGGTGGGTGCTCAAGGGAGCCCAAACCAGCAGGGCGGCAACAACATGAAGAACGCCGGCGCGAACTCCGGTCAAAGTCAATTTTCGTTTCCCAGCTTTCCGGTCCAGCCCATGCCTCAGCAAAAGTCGCAACAACCCTTTTCGTCTTTGGCCGGCGCCGGGACCGGGAGATCCCGCGGTTCCAAGCGGCGTGGTTCCCTCTCAGGGGAGTTCGACGCGCAAGGCGGAATGGGCCGTCGCAACCGAAACCGCGGGTCTCCGGCCTCTCAGCTCCAACTTCCTGCCTGGAGCCGTGATTGGAGAGTCTGGGTGGGCGGCATCGCAGCCGTCTCCTTTTTCATGGCCTTGGTGAACTCGCTGAGCTACAGAAGCGAACTGGTGGTCATGGACGGGAGCGGCCTGCGCGGAAATAGGGATTGGGGCCACACGCTTGCGAGCACAACGCTCACACCGGAGCATGAGTCCAGTCAGACGGCTACAGTTGACGACGTTTTGGACAATCTCTTTGCATGAAGAATACTTATGTATGGCGGCGACAGTGTAGCTATTTGATGAGCGATTTTACTCGTTGACAGTAGTGAGGGATGGAAGATGCGGAAGTGGGATCGGGGTGGAACCTGGGGAGTGGTTCGCATTGTACAATTTGAGGACAGAAAGGGCTATAAAAAGATAAGGGTATGTTTGGACGCTGAGATAGGGGCAGACAGAGACTCACGTACGGATGGACCCATAAATGTGCATGCACGGCCCATTTCTTTGAGCTTTCGGCAGGATGACTGATAAGAAGGAAACAATTTGCCCATGTGCGGAGTTAACTTCCAATTCACTTTTAAAAAATTTCAAGAGCTGGTCCTTTTGGATACCATGGTGCCCTCAGATATACACATATCTCACCGATATAGACGACCCCGCCGGTGTTTACAACTATACCTAAAGTCTTAAGGAGCCCCAAGGGATGCCACACAAGTCTTGCCTTATGAGAGTCATCGGTGCAGGCGCTCAGAGCCACATGGGATCGAAAATTGTCTTCGGTTCCTTTCCCGTAAATCAAGGAGCCCTTGATAGCGCGTACGCGTCATCCTTACTTGGGACGTCTCGACGCAAGCAACGTTACTCCAGGAACGTCGAGCTTCTGGTCCGCAGCTTCACAAGGAGCAGATGAGGGTGATGCAAGGGTCCAGCTACACTCTCCAACGCCTGTGTCCTTGACCTGTATTCCCAATTCAATTAGGTCTCGTTCCCGAAACTCGTCGCATAAAACGAGAAGCCTTTGCGCGAGCGCCGCCGTTGTCCCCTCTTTCTCCTCCACGTCACTACCATCCCGGGGACGGCGTCGTCTTCCCTCCAAGGCCGCTGCCCGGACGCGAGCACGGAAGTCTACCAAAGATTTAGCCAGGCTTTCCACGTCCGCACCAGAAAGTGAACCCCGGTGTAGGAGCGTGAATTGGTTAAAACACCGCAAGCCAAGGAGTGCCAGCAGCTTGGCCACGTATGCGGCCAGGTTGCTCACCACCTCCCCGCGGGCTTCCGTCCCGTCCCTTTCTTCCGCCTTGCCGTCTCCCTGCCGCAAGTACTCGTGGCCTAGACCGACAAGGTCCCGCAACAATCGCAGGACCTGGGGCGTGTCCAAACCTCCTTGCACAAACGCCTTTCTTACGCCCACTTTGACTCGAGCAAGCTCTGCCATTATTTCGAACTCCTTGGCGCCCCAACGCTTACATCCGTCCCTGGAGAGGACGTGGACTCGTTGCTGAGCCAAAGAGACGAAGTTGATGAACACCTGCCTCAGGCTTCGGGCTTCAAGAAGGGCACTCTCACTGTAATAATGCGAGGATTTATGTGTGGGCGTGAGTATCCAGAAACAGTACGCCCTGAGGGGGAGGCAGGAGACAGTATTGACCGAATTTGCCATCTAGCAACATTTCCCGCCTTTCACCTGTAGTCGACATCCGCATCGAAGCGTCTCTGTAAGCAAAACATGCGAAAATCGTCAGCGTCGTGTCCCGCTAAGAACTCCCTCACGCTGATGAAGTTCTTCAGAGACTTGGACATCTTCAAGCCCTTGATGTAAAGGTGACCTGTGTGTAGCCAGGCGCCGACCCAGGCAGGGTCCTCCGACATCCTGAAGGCATCGGACTGGGCGATCTCATTCGTGTGGTGGGGGAAGCAGAGATCCACGCCTCCGGAATGAATGTCCAGGTGGGGGCCCAATAGGTGCTGCGTCATCGCCGAGCACTCGATGTGCCAACCGGGCCGTCCGCGACCCCAAGGGGAATCCCAAGACATGGCCGCCTCCCCTGGCTTGTTGAATTTCCTATGGACAAGACTCCATGTGAGCTCAAGAACGTTGATGATGATGGCAATGAAGAAAGGTCTCAGCACCGTGTCCCTCGCCTCATTAATCTTACCACAACACGAAATCCCTCAAGTCTTTCTTTTCATCCATTCCCACCACATCTACGCCGATCCTCTCCTGTTGTCCTTCTTCGCGTCCCACTGGCGCCTCTGCGTTGGCGCTCCGCACTCTGTCCTTTGTTTTTAGCTTTCCGTAGGCAAACTTCTTCGAAAACGCCCTCACGTCGAAGTACACGCCGCTGGAGGTTTCGTAGGCCATTCCGTTTGTATCGATCTGCTTGATGTAGTCTATAATATCCCGGATGTGTTCTGTCACCCGTACAAGGGCGGATGGCTCCAGAACGTTGAGAGCCCGCATGTCGGCCAAAAAATCGGCTTCGTACCGACGAGCTAGAGCACGAGGGTCTTCCTTCCTTTTTTGGGGTCAGAAATGGCAACAGATGTTGACCATAAGTAGATTTATGACTAAACGCTTACAGATGGATTCTTCATTTTAATATTACTATAAAAATTCCACCAAAAAAAACATTGCAAGAGAGATTAGGCCGCCCAATCGCTACGAGACACACACCTTTCCATCGCACGCTGAAGAATTTTATCATCAACGTCAGTAATACCCATCACAAAAATTACGTCTTGACCCAAAAAATCTGTCAGCACCCGGCGTATCACATCTTGGGAAACATAGGTCCGGGCGTGGCCCAAATGGGCGGAGTCGTAGACGGTGGGCCCGCAGGCATACCATTTCAGCGCCTCCAGAGAGGGTCTTTCCGCCGACTTTTTAAGCAAAGGAATTAATGGGGACGAGGACGCGCCAAAATGCCTTCTGTTGCGTGTTAAAACCGCCGAAAGTGTTAACCGTGGCAAGTTCACGAAGTATGTCGACCTGGCAAGCGTCTCGAGGGCGCCACGAGGACGCCCTGGGAATGACATGCTCTGTTGCCTCTGCCACTGCAGAATTTAAGCGTTTCGCCGGCTAGTGCCGCCTGCACGGTCCGTCTCTAAAACTCATGAAGCCTGTAGATAAATGAATAGTCATCAACAGGAAAAATATCTACATTTGGTTGTCATATGCCCAGTAAGTTAAGCAGCCAATTGAGTGACTACTGGCAGCACAGATACTGCTTGCCTTTGAGCGAGCGCTGAGCGAGGACGCGGAAAAAAGCCTTGTTCCTCTCTTATCGGACTACCACTTATGACTTGGACAGTCCACATGCCCACCAAAATCATGCCAATATTCCTTGTATAGGAAGTCCTTATAGATAATCTAGCGCAAGGGTCTGTGATGGCTTAATATTCGGTGGGACGAGCCAGCTGTTGGCTAGTAGCTGAGCCAGCCAGCCAGGAGGAGGTAGTTCCGGGGGCGGTGAGGAGCTGCCGGCTGACTTTGACGTGACGCCTTCAGGGCGGGTCACAGCTGCTGCAAAATGGACTGGCGGGCGCAGTATGACGCTCACTTTCAGAAACAAGTGCGAATGAGCGCATTAAACCGAATGTACGTGATGTGGTGGGACTGACTCGATGGACTTCAAGGTTTGAAGGAGACGTCCCCATATCATTGCTCCAACACTAAGCGATGGACTTTATAATTTTTATCCGTATTTTAAGATTTGCGCTCGTCAAGCGGTATGACAGAAAAATGGATGCGAAGCAGCAGGGGGTCCTGTGCCAGCAGACGGAGCAATCTATGTGGATGAAAGCAAAAAGCATCGTGAGTGCGAAAGGCTGCTCGTGTGCGGGGGGGGTTGATCTATAATATGTGAGCCCGCTTGACATATATAACCTGAATCTTGTCCCATAGAATAAGTCTTCACCGCACTCTATTGCCTTTACACCCCACAGGAGGATTACAAAAGGAAGATCGATTTGAAGTGCAGCAAGCTCCAGGCGGCTACTGCCCCGGCCCCCGCCCCCCCTGTATCGTCACAAACACCACCACAGCATGAGGGCACACAGGGAAGTACGTACATCCCCTCTCAGCAGCCACAACAGCCGCAACAGCCACAACAGCCACAACAACAGCAGCAGCAGCATCAGTACCGACAACAGCTCCCACCGCCTTCGGCTCTGGTGTCACAGACGAGCATCGAAAATCACGGAGGCAAACGCAAGCTAGGCGACATGGCTGGCAGTACACATAGTATTGGCGTGCGTCTTGCAGAGGGGTGTGTACCTTCGACAGCCATGATGGCTCAGGAACCCCTCTCATCGGAAGGAAAACGGGCGAGGACAGGAGGAAACGCCACGCAGAGCGCAAGCATGCCAGCCTCGTCGCCTATGGATGTCCGCGCGCAGCATCACATTCGTCAAGCACCCGATCATTTTGAAGATGCGCAGTCAAATCAGCGGCCTCACGGGGGGCAACAGCAACAGCTCACTTCGGCAGGGCATGGGGAAGCGCAGGGCGTCTCACAGGAGGTATCGCCTCCGACGACACGTGCAGTGTTGCTGGGTCCGTACGCCGACCTTTTTCGATTCTATCTAGAGCACGTGGACAAGTATATGCCGAGTGCTCGTCAGGATAACGTGCTCAAGCTCGAGCAGGTGCGTGCGCATGGAGTGAAAATTAATACAGAGACCAGGACGCGCAGACAGAAGTCAGCCCTCCCCCTCACTCAAGTATGCACACCTACCCTCTCACACACAGTGGAAACAATTCATAAGCAATCAGGTGGCCGCATTGGAATTATCCTCTTCCGCCAACACTCTACTGACGTCCAAGCAGGAAGAAGCCATAAAGAAGGCCATCCTCTTCGTCCACCGATGGCACGAGCAGTATCAGAAAGCAGTGCAGGCCAAGGTGGTTCGAATGTCCGCAGCAAATGCGGTCCAGGACGTGCAAGCGTCGGCGCGGCAACCCACTATCTCCACCGTGTTCAAGACCGACCTAGAGACGGAGTTGGCGATGTTGGAGCAAGGTTTTTCGCAATGTTCTTATATGAATATACCAGAGGGGGCGGGCGTCAAGACAGAGGAGCTACAGGAAAGACTTTTACTAGGAAATGCAGTTGCGCAGCGACTGTCGGATGACGCAGCCATGGCCCCAAGGGTGCATTCGCGGCTCTCATGGGATGTGTTGCAGGCAAAAGTACAGACCATGGTCAGGGAGGGGCGGGAGACCAAGCGTCTGAACGTGCTCAGAGCCATTCCTGACCTTGTGACGGCTGCCTTGAAGAAGCGGGGCCTGCCGTCGGACCCGGCCGCGACGCCAGTGCTGTCTACGCCTTCGAAGCGGCCTGAGAGCTTGGACGGGGTGTTGACGAGGTTGCGGACCACCTATAACGCGGCGCTGGCATGTCTGGCTGAGCATGGAGGGGGACAGTCAGGGGGCGGTGGGGAGGGGCCGGGGGGGGACGGGAGCAAGCCTGTAGGGGTGGGTTTCATGAAGGCACTAGAGTTGTTGAAAAGTGTAGACGTCATGTTGCAAGAGCTTCGAAGGCATCAGAAGATGGGAGTAGCGGCGGACACAGGACGCTCGGATCCTTGGCAGCCCGGTCGAGGTACGGCCAGGGGCCCTGGGGAGGGCGACCCGCAAGCTCTGGATCAATTTTTGAACGCGCTTCAGTCCCGAGAGGGCGGTGTGTCCTTGAATTCGCCTCGATTAATGATTGAGACTCTGAAGCCAGGAGAAGCTTGGTTGGAGGACCTACGCTCTCCGGCAACCGGCATTCGTGCCGTAACGGCTGTTGAAGAAGTCCTTCGAGCTTCAAGTCATTTCAAAGACTTCGCTTTCTCGAGCTCAAGCCACCATAACACGATTTCCGCCACTTTCAAGAAAGGCCAATGGGAAGCCGAGATATTATTGGCGGAGAGATTGACTCGAGCAGAGCGAGATCGCTCGGCAGGGGCGGCAACGGAGGGGACACTTTTCCCGCTTCTTGTGTGGGTGAGTGCTGCTGGAAATCGAGCCTCGAGCTGGAGTGGGAGATTGGAGCAAGAAGTTCGAGCGGCTTTGCTCCGGTGGCGAGACTGGACACAAGATGACCCTGTCCAAACGATTGCAGCCGTCCTAGAAGAATTGCGTTTGCGTGTTCAGCACGGTGCGCGTTGTGATCTCACTGGTAGGATGCTTAAGGTAGACGGGGCTTCTTTCGAACCAGTGCCTCCTTACACGCTGTCAGGAGGGACTGGGAGCGGTTTGGCCTATCGTATGTGCCTGTGAGCAAGTATGTGATGTATGCGAGTCACTGACAAGGGTAATGGTTAGTGTCCAGACCAGATGTGATAGTGTGCCAATAAAATCCGTAGCATCGCATTTCGGACAGCAATCTAGGAGATAGGAAGATGTTCGTAAGATGCACCGTTTCCAGACAATTAATGGAGTGCAAATGCATCATCTGAGGTAAAAATTAACGTAAAATCAGAAAAGTCTCGATGTGGCATGTAGGTAGTATGGGCCGGTGACGCTTTGCATGCACGTTCTTTTTCTGGGTGCAGATCGATGGTTTACGCAATCGAAGCACGTTCAGCATAAGGCTCGATTTGATAGCCTTACGATGTTTGATACTATTTGTTTACACACTAATATCCCAATCAACTTATTGGTAACATGTGGACTTCTTTGACGCCGTGCGAGGCATTACATGGTGGTCCAAAAAGAAGGTAACGTTTGCAGTGCTAGTTGCCGGGAGGTTAGGGGGAGCCATCTGACTTTCTGTCTGCGTCCTTAACAATGTATATTTCAAGCGTATTTCCGTACACTCTCCCGGTCCATAGCAAAGAAATTTCAATAGCTTGTTGGGCGCATGCAGATCTACACCCAGTTTGGCGGAAGTTTGGCCCTGTCGGGAATCGCTCTAGCTACAATGCTGCAGACGACATACTCCTTCCGTCTCCTAGCGTGGTTTTTTGGTTCAGGGGCAGGCCATTCCAGCCCTCTTTCCAGCGCATTGATCACTACATCTTTATCTAATATCGAGGCAAGCAGTTATGCGCCGCTTTCGTTACCGAAACCAGCACAAGAAAACCTACCAGAGCCCTTTCATAAGCAGTACGGTTGGCTCATTGCAGAACAAGACCGTGCTTTGCACGAGGGGAGCCAAGGAAGTGGAGCCAAGCCGAACAACCGGTTCAGCACCTGCTGGCGTCAAGCAATGCGTCTTCTAGCTTCGTCGTGTAAGGATATGGATATGCCGACTAAACAAAGAATCGCATTACATCTGGCTAGCTGCCATCTCGAGGAGGGGGGCCGCCAGCCCGTGCGATGTCCAGAGAGGGAGAAAGACGTGCGAAACTGTCTAAAAAGAGTGCAAGGAGATGCTGCATGGTCAACGTACACCGATCTGTTCCTATTTGCGGACAGTTATTGCTACAGCCTGCAAACAGATGCATGGCAGACACAGACTGAACTTCTCATCAACAAGCTGGGACAAAGCAGTCTGCAGGCGGTGACTCTTCTGGGGGAATCGGCACATGTGCAAGACACACTCTTAAAGAACCAACAGGAGTCGACGCTTTTCCAGAAGGACCTAGCAGACTCCCAGCATCAATTGCATGCAGGTCTGGAAGCGTCGACGATACAGTTTAGCCGTCTTACCGATGAAGTTGAAACAGGCTTCGGAGCCATTGGGGAGCAGTATCAGGCTCTTCTAGACATGCAAGAGTCTAATATACAGCGACAAAAGGAACTTTTGGCTGGATTACAACGAGCCAACGAAGAAGTCCGCGATTTCACCATGCGTATAGAGGAAGAGTTCGTGAAGGAATCCCAGCGCTTTAACTTAGTCAAACAGGTATTGGGGCAAGCTTGTATTATCCTGGATGTTGCTTTATATGGTGGGCGACTGGCTTCAATGGCAGTGTGTGTGGGTGCATGTTGGATACTCGCACCTGCCACCACGGAGTATTATGCAAGTAAGTGCTCTGCCGTGGCAATTTTACTGACCACCTTGGTAAGTATGGTCCACAGCGTAGTTGTAGCTGCGCGGTACATTCTACTGCCAAGCTTGCTTTCATCAAAAGTGCTTGTCATTTTGGACACGCTTTTCGACGGCGGTAGCGGAGGGATTCGCATCCTGCACTCCCTAGCCGTTGTCGGCGTTCTTCTTTCCCTCTGGCGACGAATAAGGAGGCCATCGAGGACCATGTGGCAGATCATCACAGGTAGAAACATTGAAGGATCAAAGAGTAGTAAGTACGGCGACGCGAGTGAGAACACTTGTAATGATAGGCGATTAGGCGATACAGAAGAGATGAGGCTGCGCGCTGTTTTGCAGAAAGTTGTGCATGGAGGAACCGGAACACAAGTAAAAAGTGGTGTTAGAAGAAAATGTGAAGGTGTTGAGGAAATAGGAAGAGCCATTTCACTGTCGGCAGGCTCATACACTCAGCCACTGGATGCGGCATCTTCGTCTTACTCAGGCCTAGTCACTCCTCTTCACAGCGTTTGTAGCAGCGAAGATGGTAAATTTACTCCCCAGCGACGTTCCGCACGTCTACAGTCCCGAACGTCTTTCAGTTTCGACAGCTCTGGAAAGCCTTGTAGTAGATTATTGATGAATCGAGGAATCCTTGAGACTTTGTCCGAGAGCAGTGAATAGGATATGTGCAAAAGCTCCCTTGCATTTCAACCAAGAACATATGAAGCGATACAAATACATTTGCTTTATTCTTAGCGTGAGCTTCCAACCAAGTCGATTCGCGGGTCTTCTCTGATTTGATAACCACATTGATTTTGATAGAGGTGAGAGCTGTAGGTGTGTGTTTCCACAAAAATGGGTGAGGCAGAACGGAGGATTATGACACGCAGACTGAGTACGGACGTGCGCAAGTCTTCTCTAAAAAAATCTGCATGAGTACTGTTCCACCCCTCTTTCGGTTTTTTGAATCGAAAATGCCTTATGGGGATCGTGCTACGCAGAAAGCAAGGCAAGGCAAGTCTGTATGAACAGATCGGAACGGAAGGGTGACGTCGCCGACCGGGTCCTTCACGCATCTCAGTGCGCCCGCTTTCACATGCTTGCCAGTGTTGTTCACCCGGTATGCTACAGGATTTCACTATTTCACGAGGATGACATTCAAAGTTTGGCATTTTGCCAATAAAATTAGAATCTTCACCATTGCTTGCTCGTTACAATACCATGGATCGTTGTTGTTGATGTTGTTGTTGTTGTTGTTGTTGTTGTTGTTGAACAAGGAGTCCCACAGCAGACGTGACGTCGCTCGCATTCACAAGCAGGAACAAACGGTGGGTGTGAGAACACCGGTCCAGGGATCCGATTGTCTGCAGTTACTCAATGCACAATTATGGGTGCTACGACTGCAAGTCAGAACAATCAGGCTCTTGGTAGGTGGTTTGTGTAGAACAAGAGAAAGGTGAAATATTACGGTACAATGTCCTACTTGACTCATTCGCTCACTCTTCCATTAGCGCAGGATGAGCTTATTTTGGCCAGTACACGGCCTGATATGGCATGTGATGTAGAAAGGGTGTCATCATCAACTACATCGGGACCCTCTGTCAACTTGTCGAGGTCCACGGCGCCAGCAACGAATATGCCCGGGACGCCAATTGTGGTGCGCCCTGATCCATGCCCCCCAGGCCTGTGGGGCAGATTGCAGACTTGGGGTGCTGTCCTATTCCTCGCACTTATGGCCTCATCACTCTATCTTGTAGTCGCTTCCGCGCTATACATTGTCATCGGCCTTGGCGTCCTGGGCCATCGCGTGCTCCCCTCAATTCTGTTGGGAGTTTGGGTGGGCCAAGCACTTATTCCTGTCAAAAAACTGCATCAAAATCCTGCGGCCATCAAGCGGTCGTGGTTGTTCAGAGAAATGACGAACTATTTCGAAATGACGCTGGTCATGGAGGAGAAGCTGGATACTCGTAAGCTGTACATGTTCGCGCAGCACCCTCACGGGATCCTCCCGCTCTGCCCTGTCCTGTCTGCTTACTTCGTGTCGGACGTCGTGCCGGGAGGAAAGATATTCTGTCTGATACACAGGTACGCACACTAAGGTTTGTAGATCCAAGATCGTACTGGTCTTAATATGGATGAGAAAACGCGGGAGTGGGTTCGAGCTCCATTCCTCCATAAAAATGTTGCTTATGGACGCATATAACATCAATATCTTACATATCACGCGCATCCTCCTATATGTATGAAAACAGTGGGATTTTTCATCTTCCCATCGTACGCTTTTTCATGGGCGAGTGGGGTGCGCTTACAGCAGATAAAGAGTCCGTAGCTAAAGCTAGACAGGAAGGGGAGCATTGCTCGATTGTAGTGGGGGGGGTAGCGGAAATGTTCTTGCAAAGCAAGTGTAAAGAGCAGGTGCAACTTCGCAAGGGCTTCATCCGTGAGGCTCTGCGGAACGGGTACGATATAGTCCCTATGTTCCACTACGGGGCAACGCGTATGTATCGATTTATCGGCTCCGCCTCCTTCTGGCGATCTTTGTCCTCTTATCTCCCCTTTCCTTTCTTTCTCGTCGGAGGCCGGGGTAGTGGGCTGACGTTGGTGCCGAAACGTGTACATTTGGTGACAGTAGTGGGCTCGCCCATGAACATAGCGGCGCTGTACGGCGCGCCCGCGGGACAGCCTGTGCCGGAGCCAGATCCAGCCAAGGTTGATGAGATATACGATAAATGGAAGAAAAAGGTTGCCTGCATGTACTATCGTCATCGCCCGAAATGGGAGACCAGGGATATAGATTTCATAGAGAGTTCTCGTGCTTAACATTCAAGAAGGAGATTTGCGACAAGAGGAAAATATTTCCTTAATTGGTAAGACTTTCGACAGTGGTAAGTCATGCCATTCATGTCAAGGAAGTCAATGGAAGCTGGTGCACGTTTTGATCTTAAGCCACCGCTGGGATTTGTTTGGATCCAGATATGTGGTCAGGCGGAACGGCTCACTCAGAGACACTGTACGGCAACAGACATTGAGATTACGGTCGGCTAGCCACGTTATCTCAGCTTTTTGAAAGCACCTGCGCAGAGGCCAGATATTTCTACGTTGAACTTAAACTGTTCAAAAGTAAACGGAAGTGCAACTCAAAGACACAGCTGAGAAGATAGTCGGAACCTTTGTTGAGGGCGTATACGCTCTACATTAAAACGTAGATCGTTGTTTTCTTTCATTCTATACCATCTAAGCGGGACGACAGCGATTTGAAAGAGCAGCATACTCTTGTCACGACCCGACAGATACTCAGACGAACGGCCAAGTTAAACTTGGACCCGTATGCGTTGACTACTTTCATACCACTCAGCTGTGAGAATGAAAGAGGCTTTGCTCATTCGGGGGGTAATATGTGGCGAATAGCCAGTTTGACGTACTTTAGGAGCAAATGTTCCGCGGAATTATATGTGTATGCCGAACCACAATATCCAACAATCAAGTGAGACATCCATAGCGAGGTACCGGGGCTGAGTGGGTGCGGGCGGCTCGTGAGAGGGGTGCAATGGGTAAAACATCGCTTGCGTGTGTGCGATCTAGAGCCAGGAAGACAGGCATCACGGCACATACTTCCAACATAGTGTCATTCATGAGATGATTTATTTTGGCGACGGTCGAGGGAGCGAGCCCTGATGCCGCTGGCAGGAAGCGAGACGGTGCTGAAGAAGGCCCTCTTTGCGTGAACGAAACCGTATAATCAATCATTTCGTCCTCAATAATTAAATCATACGGCTCACTATATTCAGATACCGCTCCGATTCGTGCTTTGCGTGGGCCAACGCGTCCCCTTCGTGGCGGCGCGTCTCCATGGATGACGAACAGCTCCGAGCTTCAGCGGTAGCGAGGATGACGCGGGCTCCCGTATTGCCCCTGCTACAAGGTGTGAATGAGGACGCACATGATCAAGAAGGCACAGATTTATGTGCGTTTGAGGAGCTAGAAGGTATTGCCGCACTGGAGCCGCTTCAGACAAGAACGCCTCAATCTCAAGTACTTGTACGAATTTGCAGCTTTATCCTTGTCACGGAGTTCTGCGAGCGCTTGTCTTATTATGGAATCGGGGGGAGTTTGGTGTTGCTTTTTCAGTCGCAGCTGAATTACACCAATGCACAGGCGGACAATGCGTACGCCGTTTGGTCGGGGCTTTGTTATTGTGCCCCTCTTTTAGGGGGATGGCTTGCCGATTCATACCTTGGCCGTTTCAAGACCATTGGTATTTTCAGCGGCGTTTATCTACTGGGACTCATAATCTTAATTATCGGTGTTCTTCCCCGCGATCAGATGGATGCTACTTATGCGGACGCATCGGCTGCCCGTACTCTGACTGAAGCTTTAGTTTACATTGGGATATACACGATGGCATTGGGTGATGGGGGTATTAAGCCAAACGTTTCAACATTTGGGGCCGACCAATTCGACAGCCGATCGGCTGAAGGAAAAAGAGCCATGGAATCATTTTTTAACATTTTTTATGCGGCTATCAACTGCGGGGCCTTGATTAGCTTTACTCTGGTTGTAAGTATCACTCAGTACGGAGTCTCTTGGATAGGCGGCATGGACTATCGGTTCTCAGTGGGCTTCAGTGTCGCAGCAATAATAACTACATGTGGAATCGCTATCTTTCTTTTCGGCCGCCACCGTTATACAAAATTGCCGCCCTCAGGAAGTGTGTTAGCCAGGTCTTTGAGTATTCTGTTGCAAGCTGCGCGCAAAGGCTACGGGCATTGGCGCGGAAGTCGACGATCGGCATTTTCGGAAAGCCACCGCGGCGATATTAGTAATGGCGACCATGCAAATATTGGCACTGTACCCTTGTTGCCATCAGCGCCACCGCCCTTTTCCTCGCAATTAGGAAGCCCAGCATTACCCTGGTTAGACAGAGCTAAACGGTCAAATGGCGGGTCTTTCGCGGCCGCAGATGTGGAGGGCGTGAAATGCGTGTGGCGGCTGCTGCCGTTTTTACTCTTTCTGATCCCGTATTGGACGTGTTATACGCAGGTTAGAACCCAATTCTACCCCAGAAGTCAGATTGCGTTTTGTGACTGTCTTAGCTTGTTTTGGGGCCTCTCTCTGTGTATTCGCCTGACTTATGCCATCGTTTAAAACCCTCACATCCATTTTTTCTCGGGTGGCAGATGAGCACATCCTTTCAGAACCAGGGCTGTCAGATGGACCTCTCCCTCAAACCTTTTTTTCCCGCCACAAAGATCGCGGTCTCCACGCTTAATCTGTTCGATACCCTCGGCATCATTCTCCTTGTGCCCTTATTCGACCGCGTTGTTTATCCCTTTTTTGAACGGCGTGGTCAGCCTCTGACGCAACTTCAGCGTTTCGGCGCGGGTTTTGTCTTCGCGGCTCTCGCGATGGGAACTGCGGGTGTCCTTGAGCTTTATCGCAAGTCGCAAAGTCCTGTAGAAACAAAATACCCTACCGACGCCGACGATATGACTACTGTACATTTTTTGGAGGAGCATATTTCTGCATGCAAGAACATCGACGACTACAACCCTCTTGCTTATCAGTCCTGGTTTGCCGCTGGGGCCGCTGCTTCCGGTAGACCCCCTCCATCGGCTTGCGCGAAAGTTGGTCCAACCTATTCCAACGGGACACTCCCCTTGTCATCTATTGAGTGTGACTTTGTGCCCCTGATCTCACATGTTAGCGTGTTTTGGCAGATTCCGCAGTTTATCTTGGTCGGTATTTCTGAGATTCTGACGAGTATCACGTCCTATGCCTTCTTTTACGCGCAAGCCCCTCCGAATATGCGAAGTTTCTCGGCCTCTTTGAATCTTTTGACCACCGCCCTCGGCACATGGTTGTGCATCCCCCTTGTTGCCCTAGCGAATTCGGGAAAGGTGCAGTGGGTTCCCAGCGACGTGAACAAGGGCAACCTGGCGGCATTTTTTTTCATGCTTGCTGGTATGATGGCATGCATGATTGTAGCATTTTTTTTCCACGCACGGAAATACAAGCCTATTTCCCACTTTGATGGGATTGACAGCAATTGAGTAGTTTTGAATCTTTTTCCTCGGTCTGGAAAAGATACTAATGAAAACCGCCACAGTTTTTCCCACGCTACGGAGCTTTTCAGGCGCATGACCTCGCGTATAAATTGTATAAATTGGTAAAATTTAATAGATTGTATAGTTGTAGTATGGCAGTATAATCACATGAAATCAATATTGACTGCTTTTGTCAGATAGCTCAGCTGTTAACCTTCTGCACATAAAATTACATGATTATAGCCACAAAGCTCGTTGTCCCAAACCCCTGTTGCAGTACGAGCTCGTTTTTTTCCGCCTTGATGACCTTGCAGTGTCGTAATCTAATTAAATCAAAGTGTATGTCGTCAGTCGAGCAGCGTGGTTTCTTTCCGGGGGGAAGGACGGGGCACGTTAACTACTGTCGCCTATTTTACAAGTGTTCAGATTGACACTTTTTGCACTGTGGTATCTATCTTTCACGTCTGCCACAGTTTTGCCCTACAACTCCAAAGTCAGACTTGGAAAGCCCCTAAGGAATGAATTTCACAGGCAAGAACAGGAATTTCTCATAGAATGCCGCAACAAGGCGGACTTCCCAAAGTTTCTCATCAGTTGCCGACCTCGTCCGCGGTGCCTCTCCCTTCTTACCTCGAGCAAATTGCTGTCAACCTCTCCGTCATGCCTGTACTGCTTTCGTATGTACTCGTCATTCCACCTAAGGCGTTCGCATGCGACCAATAAAATGGCTTTCCACTCGAGCAAAAAGCTGTCAAGTTGTTAACAGGAAGGACTCTTCCTTTTCTTTTTCAAGTCTGGGAGGGAGAAAAAAATGAACCCCACTGACCATCCACGGCAAAACACATGTGTTGATCTTAGTAAAGCAGCCTCAGAAAACACAAGCTTATATTCATTATAACCTGTGTATTTACTCTGAAGAGTAAAGTCAAAGGATGAGGCTCTTATACGCATGCCAGATGATAAAACTCGCGATACCCCCCCGCAGGCGCCGGTCGGCGAGTCGGATCCGTTTGAACGTTTGAACCCGCCACCTTAACTCCTCCCTTGCCCTGCACGCCCTCCCGTGGCGGCCACGCTCTTCTTTCCTGACTTCCTCTTCCCCTCGCACGCTTTACTACAGGAGAGCAGGGCAGCGGTGTACTATCGCAGCATGTGCTGAGCCCGAACAGACGTACGCAACTCTCATATGAAGAGGAAAGTCCTGGCCGATCAGCAGCGGATTACAGGAAAAGGGGACGGAGAGCTCCACAGTGGAAAAATGCGGAAGACCACCAAGGCAATCGATAACAACCGCCAGCCCTTAAGTACCCGGCCCCAGCGCGGAAATGGCCCTAAGACACGTTTTGGTTTTGTTATTCCACCAGCAGGTGCAGAAAATCCTGCGGCTGCCATTGAAAGCACGCTGCAACCGGCGGTGGCCAAGCCGCTGAAAGCCCACACCATCAAAGGCGCTGGCGTGGTTATTCCCCGTCGACGTATCGCCGCCGAAAAGAATGGAATTGAAAGTAATTCTGCCGCTGGAGCAGCGGCTGGGACGACCAAGGCGGGAGAGTTGGTGCCGGTTGAGGAGGAAGAGGTGTATCAGCAGCAGCGCGAACAAGAGGAAATGATTAGTGCTATCGAGGAGCTCGCCTCCCATGCCTTCGGAGAAGAGGAGGAGCGGACAAAGGTGGAGAGTTTGGCAAGGGGTAAGCTTACATTGAGCAATAAATGGGACTACAAGGAGAAAATCGCCAAGCGCGACGACGTTATTCGGGCTCTCCGCCAAGGTTTCGCTGGCCTCCTCACGCACAAAGAAGAATTTGTGCAGGCGGCCGTGGAGATTGAGATGAAGCTTCGAACGGAGTTGCGCACCGCTCGTATCGCGCAGGCCTTAGTGGCGGACTTAAAGGCGCGCAATCGGACAGTTGAAGGCCAGGTGGAGGCCCTGCGCGCTGAGTGCGAATCGGCCCTCAAGCAAGCAGCTACCCAAGCAGAGGCAGCGGAGACCAAGGATCTGGAAATGGAGAGGCTCAAATCCAACCTGGACGAAAGTCAAAGCGCATTGGAGAAGAGCAAGAATGATGCCGCCGCTGCCGAATTCGCCAAGGCTGAGGTAGCTGGGGCGATGGAGAGGCAGCTTGCTGAGACCCGGGCGGTAAACGAAGGTTTGAGCGGCGAATTGAGCGAGACCAAGATCGCATTAGAAGGCGTGCGAGTGGAGAGAGACGACTTGAAGGAAATGAAAACAGCGCTCGAGATAGAGGTGGCAGAATTTTCAGGGACTTTGAAGGAAGTGCAAGGCCGCTCGGCGGTCGAGGCGAAAGAACGCGAGCGCTTGGAGGCAGAGAGTGTCAGACTGGGAGAGGAACTCAAACAATTGCGAGAAACCCTGGCTGTGCGGCAAGATGAGCTGGCTCAAACCCGTTTGGAGGCAGAAAGACGCTTGAGCGAGGTGCAGCAGGAGCTTATCGGGAAGGAGGCCATGAGGCGGGAGAGCGAGGTCGCTAGGAGCGCAGCAGAGGCAGAAACTATGGCGCTGAAAACCAAGCTAGAGGACACCCAGAAAATTCTGGAGGATAAAAACAAGGAACTTTTCATGGCCTTGAAGTCCTTTGCAGATATGCAACTGTCCGCGCAAGAACGAGAGGGGGAGCTCCGGCAGGCCGGGAAGGACGGGGAGGAGCGCGTACTGCGTGCTGAAGCGAAAGTGAGCGATCTGGAGGGGGAAATGAGCCGATTGCGGACCGAAATGGCAGCAAGCATTGGAGAAGGCACAGCCCTGAAGGTGGAGCTGGCGTCCAAGCGGGAGGAGGCCAAGGCCCACTTAAGCGCCGCTCAGGAAGCGCAAGCCGCCTTGCAAGAACTCCGAGCCTCCCTGGCTGTGGAGAAGGAGCTGCGATCGCGGGCCGAGGGGAAGGAGGCGGAAGAGCGGGAAGAGCGCGTGGCTGCAAATGCTCAGTTGCTGGCCATGCAGCAGGCCCATGGGACAGAGATGGAAAATCAACGTGCGGAGAAGATGGAGGCCGTCAAGGAGTGGGAGCGCCGCGCCCAGGATGGCGAGCAAGAACGAGAGAGGCTTCTGCGGGAGAATCGTGACGCACAGGAAGCGGCGTTGACCCTAGAAAGTGAGCTGAAGACCTTACGTCGGGCTCTTGAGGATGCAGAATCTCGAACCGAGCAGCTTCAGGAGCTGGCGCAGATCTCTGGTGAGGCTGAGGTCCTGCGGCGTCGTTTGCTGGAGGCGGACAGGGACCGGGAGATGGGCGCGGAAAAGTACCGACAGCAGGTGTCGGACCTGGAGAAAGCCGTGCAGGAGGGCGAGCTTCAGCGACGAAAAATGCACAACCTGATCCAAGAACTGCGAGGCAACGTGCGCGTGTACGCCCGCGTGCGACCATTTTTGCCCTCAGATCAAGTCGACGCTTCCGCTCAGCACTGCATCAACGTGAGCGCGCATGACGACAGCCTCGCCATCTTGAAAAAGGACGGGAGCAGCGATGGAAATGTCTTGGAAAGCCATGGATTCACTTTTGACCGTTGCTTTCCCCCCTCAGCGGGGCAGGAAGTGATTTTTGCTGAGGTGTCAGAATTCGTGCAGTCCGCGCTCGACGGCTACAACGTCTGCCTCTTCTCCTACGGCCAGACAGGCTCCGGCAAGACGCACACGATGCAGGGCTTCGGGTCGGGGCCCATGAAAGGGATCATTCCCCGTGCGATGGAACAGGTGGGGCGGTACAAGAAAATGCTGGAGGCTCAAGGCTGGGTATATGAGATGGAGGTCTCTTTCATTGAGATCTACCAGGAGCAGATCCGAGACCTGCTGCGGAGCCTTGCAACCCCCAACGGAGGAGCCGGAGAGGAGAGCACCAGCACCACGCATGACATCAAAAAGGACGGAAAGGGGAACATGTTTGTGACGGATGTGGCGATGATCCTGCTCGACCCTAACGACCCTCAGGCTGTGCAGCGCATAATGGACGTTGCAGGCCGGCACCGATCTGTAGGGGCGACGTCCATGAACGAGCGAAGCTCTCGTTCCCACTCCGTTTTCACACTCCACATGCGTGCATCCAATAAAGAGCGACGCTCCCAGCTCAGTGGGAAGCTGAACCTTTGTGATCTGGCGGGCTCGGAGAGGTTAAGCCGGTCGAACGCAACGGGGGAGCGGCTCAAAGAAACACAGGCGATCAATAAGAGCCTAAGTGCTCTCACAGACGTTTTCGTGGCCATCGCCAACAAGCAGGCACATGTGCCCTACCGCAACAGCAAACTGACCTACCTGTTGCAGCAATGTCTTTCGGGGGACGGGAAGACCCTCATGATGATCAATCTCTCTCCCACCGAGCAGTCCTACTTCGAGTCTTTGTGCACACTGCGTTTCGCCAGCCAGGTCAACAAGTGCGAGCTCGGGCAAGCCCGTCGGAACCTCCATATGGTTGGGCAAGACGGAAGTAGCTTCGCCAGCGCGGGGGGACCCGGGGCGACGACTAGCACCCTGAGCAGGGCCTCGACACTGACGTCGGCGACAGCCTCATCGTCTTCCCGACTTGCTAAGCGGTAACGATGAGACAGAGATTGCAAAAAACGGCCGTGCAAGTGAGAGGCAGAGGTGAAATTCAACATCTTATGGCTACTGTAATAATAAAGGCTTTGTGGCAAAAGTATTCGTTAGTGATGGTGGAGGCCTGAAGTTTAAACTCCCAAGGACCATGCAACCAGGAAATAGCATAGAAATGGCAGAGATGAAAAAGCGAATGTTCACGGAAGCACAAAGTGGTTGTCTTTATCCCATACGAATATTGAGCTATTGAAAAATAAATTCTTTGGAAATGTACATTCTGTCGTCTGCCATCAAAATTCCGGACGGTGCATGTATCACTTTTTTTTTTCCTTCTTCGCGATGGACTCCTTTGTAACGCCTCGATCCAACGCATCCATCCTCCTTTCCTTGCGGCGCTCCTCAGGATTATAAGTCACCTCTCGCACGAAGCCCTTGCCCTCGTGCGCCTTCAACCTCTTCAATTTTCCACGCTTCCCAGTCACCGTCACGCCCGGCCTCTCACCCGTCCCTTCTGACGTCACCTTTGAGCGCTTTACCCTCTCGGAAAGAGGGAGACTCCTCTCTTCCAGACGCGCTTTGGCGCCCGCTTTCCGCTCGTGATCATGCAGAAGCATGGCACGCCCGCTCTCGCCTACCCCCTCCGCCTCCATAAATCGCGGCCGCCGGACCTCCCTCTCCTTGGCTTGCGGGCCTGACGGGCGCGGAGGCCCCTGATTTTCCGAACGGAGGCTTCTCTCGCGGCCTGTCACCCCCGATATCCCAGACAGGTACGGCACCTCGTTCTCATCACTCTCCTCTCCGCCATCATCACCTCCCCCCTCTCCTCCAATCCCCTCCACCTCCCGGAAGTGGCTCTGCACGACGGCCAAGTCGTCGTCCGATCCCTCCTCGTCTGACCCCTCCCGCCGACCGCGCCGTCTCCTCCCCCCCGGGACGGCCGCCACGCCGTTCGGGTTCCGCAGCTTGAACTCCTCCGACTCCTCGTCCACCTGGAAGTCCGAGCGCGTGAAGAGGCTCGCGAACCGGTCGTCTCCCAGGGGGTTGACTGCCTCCGCGCCGGCCGCGATCCTCCCCTCGCCCCCCGAATCCTCTTCCGCACGCTCACCCCCCTTCCCGCTGCCTCTCGTTTTCAAGAGCCGCTCAGCCAGTGCCCGATTGACGGCGGGCAGGGCTTTCTGGAAGGAGATGCGCGCGCTCCGCCGGGCCTCCAGACGCTCCCTGACGCGGGCCTTACGCCACTCGTCGTACGCGGCCGGTTGACTCACCGCCCGGAGCTTGGCGTGGAGGCCTGCGTCCATGAAGAAGCCGTGCATATAGCCCCGAAGCAGGGGCGTCCCTATCAAATTGCTCCCGTTCAGCTCCTCCAGCTCCTCTCGGCTCACAAACTTGTAGTCATCGTAGATCGATGCCGCCCCCCCCCCGGCCCCAGCTCCCCCCTCAAGGCCGTCCCCCCCTCCTTCCTCCAGTTCCTCCGTAATAGAGTCAAGAAAGGAGCACCACCGAGGGGCAGGGCCGAGCGCGGGCACGTAGTAGGTCATGATCCTCTCCTGCTCCCCGGCCATTACGAGCAGACCCGAGTCATTCCTCTTCCCGCCCCCCCCGTCAGGCACCACGCACAGATCATTGATGGCTGCCGGGGTCTCGATGTTTGTGAGCAGAGCCCGCCCTCCTTCCAGCCCCGCCCCGTCCCTCCCCCACACCTTGAGAACCTTGGAGTCCGCGGAGAGGACCTGCCTGGCCCTCTGGTGGAACTTGAGGGCCACGATGGGCAGTCCGTACTGGTGCTCCTTCAAAGCCAGGGGCCGGGACGAGCGCAAGTCATACAGGAGGCAGTGCCCGGCAGACGTGCCCACCGCCATTGTCAGTCCGTCGCGGTCAAATTCCACCGCCGAGACCGCCATTCCCCCCTCCGGGCCCCCGCCCCATCGCCCGGCCTCCGCCACGGCCCCCGCAACGTCCAGGGAGGAGAGCGCCTCGCGAGATCTGGGGTCAAACATCTCCACCCTCCCGTCTTCCCCCCCTGCACCCAGTAGGAAGTGCATAGGGTTGAGCGCCAGCACGTTTACGCCCCCCGGGGAGGAACACGGGACGGGCGCGCGGAAGCGACCCTCCTCCAAATTGAGACGGTAGAGCTCTGAGGCAGCCGCGGCGATGTAAAGGTCGCAGCTGGGGGGATGGTAAGTCAGGGCACGCCCGAAGGTAGGGATACGAAGGCTGTAGTGAGTGCCGTAAGGGGCGTGAAAAGAGAGAGTGCGATCGTTCTGAAGGAAGCAGAGCTTGCCGACATCCTCGGAGAGAATGAGGAAATCCACAACCTCCGCCGTCAGTCGCCTTTCAAATTTCAAGCTCATTTCCTGCAGTTCGTACACGCGCACGGCGGGAGGATACATGCCCGAGGCCACCAAAAATTGTCCGTCGGGCGAGACACGCAGACGCTGAGAGGCCGTCGGGAACTCCAGGTCTTGGATGAGCTCCACCCGCCGCCGGTAGTCCTCCTCCTTGGAAAGCTGACGTCGGTGCTTTTCTGACAGCCATTGAGGGACGGCTTTACCTAATCGAGCGAAAAAGTCGATGTTAGGGTGGAATTCAGTAGCCCGGATACATAGGATTCTCGGAGAGGGGGGGAGGTCTGCCTGAATCCTCTTTCAAAGCGCTTAAATTCAGTGCATGTGCGATGCATGTGCGATTCATATCTTCCTCCATAAAGGACCGCTGAAAATAAGAATCTCTTATCGTCGAATACATCGGGTATTCCGAAACACACAGACGTTACATTGATCAGGGCAACCACCACGCCGATAGTACTATTTGATGCTCACCCAATGGGGGTGTTGATCACATGATTGCTGGAACAACATACCTGCGCTCAAATTGTATACCTTGCATCCCGAAAACGTGGCTACTTGCATGCGTGACATGCTTCAGTCGTCTGGGGGAAAGGTGGGATGGCGAGGGTAGTCCCAGCAGACCACGATGGAAGGCGCGGGATGGCCAAAAATAAGAGTCCCCTGACGGGCTACCTCCTGTTCGGATTCTCGACGTCTCGCGTGCTTTCGCTCTTTTGCATCGAGTGCCGTGCGTCTGTTGGAGGACGGGAATGTGAGTTGCCTTGGGGGCGCGGCCAGGGGCATGGGAAGATACTCCAGCGAGAGAGGAGCGAAGATGGGGGGAGGGTGACAGACCGGCCGGTGACAATACTGCCGTGGGCGCTCCACGGACCACCAAGTGGGCTTGGTTGGGTCCTCACTTAAAATACATGTACATTAACAGAGTTTGGGTGCGGGGACGCGGAGAAGCTGGGGGGATCGCTCCTTGTCGCACTCTTGCTCGAAAGATTTCGAGGGGTCGAAGGGGCTAGCACCCTTGACATGGCAGAGCCACGGCGGGCGGCAAGAGCCAAATCGTTCTCTTCACGAGTTGGCCACAAGGGATGGTTTAGCCAATTATTTCGCAGGTCATCTACCAGTTTGACCACGAAAGAGACGCCCGTGGGGATAGGGATCCCTTTCGGCGTCCAGACTGCCTTGCCCGACCAGAAGGAGGAGAGCAGCAGCAGCTCTTCGTCCTCGTCATCACAGAATATTACAAATGGTGAGTTTCTATTGTTTGAGCCCATGATTTTTATGGTTTAACCATGGGTCTGGAATAAGAAAGTGCTGCAGGGTGGATGAGAACATGAAGGACCAGTAACTTTGGTCGAGTAACTTGCAAGGGGTAGAGAAATGGGGAATGCCGCCGTGCGTCCCGAGAGCTTCTTGTCATCGTGTCTGGATTTTCGGTCGACGTCTGTTTTGATCTGGCTCTTACTATTTCATATCTAAGGCATTGTTTGAAAAAATGCCCACCTTTGGCAACCCTTTAACCTAGTCTTTCTTTGGCGTCCACATTGCTTGACGCGGACATTTTCCTCATTTCTCATCTTTTCCTTTGCGCGCGCCCAGCGGGGTTACCAGGCAAAAGAATGCATGACAGTAGTACAGACAGTCCTCAAGACTCACCGGCGACTCAAGCATCTCAAGAGGAGACGCTTGCATCGGGCGTGCGCTCCGGACTCGAGCAAGCTGTGGGCAAGCCCAACGCACGCAGTCCTCGCTCCCCCGCCAAGCTGAAGTTGGAGCTCACCTCGGACGTAAGAGGATCCTACGTGGGTGCCTCGGCTAAGATGCTGCGGAGGCTGTCCACGTCCTCGCAGGTGGACTGGGGCGACGACAGCCCTGAAGACAGCGGCAGCGAGGGCCTGGCAGCGGGGGAGGAAGGGGGAGAAGGGGACGGAGGTGGAGTTGAAGATACGGTAGGGAGCGAGACCGACTCGACGAACACAGCCGACAACGTAGATTGGGACGATGAAGACGAGGAGGAGGACTCGTTGGGGGAAGGGGAGCAACCCCCCATGGCTTCCACAATCCGGGACTCACGCCCGCCCCCCCCCAAGGCGCAAGTGTCCTCCTCGGCGCGCACCCTGGCCACCACCCCGCATGCCGGCATGGCCGCCAGTCGTAGCAATACTCCAGGAAGGCTGGAGCGTCGCAAATGTCTACACATCAACGTGGAGGACGAAGACGGGGACTGCTACGATACCCGGGGGGGCGGCGGGCGTCGGATGGGTCCGAACGGAATGATTCTCTCACAGGGCTACGGGGGCTACTATGGATCCCTTAGTGTCAGCAGCGCGTCGCTTCCTCAGCAGGAGAAACCGGCGCCGACGGCAGGCTACGGCAGCTGCACGAGCACTAGCAGCCGGGAGAGCAACGCCAGCAGCGGGAACAGCAGTGCGCAGTCTTCGAGTCGGCTTGCGGCGGAGCACAGGGAGCTTTCCCAGCCCTTCCTCTCACCGCTGTCTCAAGAAGCGAGGGGCGGGAGTGGAGGAGAAGACACTGAGCGCAGCGGGCCCTTCGCGGACGGTGCCGGGGGAAGAAATGCGCAGGAGGCACTCGAGGGCGTGGGAGGGGGTGGTGAGGAGGGAGGCCTTGAGGAGGGGCAGATGTGCACGGAGGCCCGTCAGGATATGAATTCGGCAGCAGCTTCAGGAGGGATGGATGGAAGCGGTGGGGAGGGGATGGCTCCTGCAGAAAGATTCGAGCGTGGGGTGCCTGGGTGGGCCCCTGGGGGGGATGCGGCGCCCGGTCAGTGCGTTCAATACCCGCCGCCGCTGCCTCACCATGAGGGCGACTTCGTGTTTCGGCCCTCCGCAACCCTGAAGGCGGCGCGGGCGGCTCAGGAGGACGAAGATCTGGGCGAGGCGGGAGTGCGGGCGGGAGCAGGCGAGGGAGAGGAGGAGGGGGTGGTCTTCTACCGCTCGGCCGGCGAGAACTTCGACCTGGGCGGCTTCACCATCGGTCGTGGCGGACTGGTCAGCTCCCCCCGCAACAGCCTTCGGAGGCGCCCCTCTATGAACCAGGGGGATAACTTCCTGGTCCTGGCGCGACTCGGGTCCGGGAACAGTGGCGCGGTCCACAAAGCCTTGCACGTGCCGAGCATGCGCCTGGTCGCCCTGAAGGCTCTGCCTCTGTACGATGCCGGGAGACGGGCGCAGGTCATGCGGGAGCTGAAAATTCTTTACTCGAATCTGGCCAGCATCGACGCCAAGAGAATGACACGAGTGGAGCCGAGCATCGAGGACATGGAAGAAGACGGGGAGGAGGGCGGGGAGGAGGGCGGAAGGGAGGGCAAAGTAGCCGAGGAGGGTTTGGGAGAGGAGAATGCGGATCCTGGGGCGTTGATGGTGAGAAGGGATAGTCTGCACGGTGAAGAGGACAAGGAGCAGTGTGCTGCGGGGCCTGAGAGGGAGGAGGGCGGGGTCGCGGACAAGGAGGACCTTGGGCGCGAAATGGGAGGGGGGGCAGCAGCTTTCTCGACTGGACAGACAGGGATGACAACGTTGAGAGAGGCGACTGGGGTGCTGAGATTGGAAGAAAAGAAGGAGGTAGAGGAGGCGAGGGAGGATATGAGATGGAGGGATGCGGGGTCTCCGGCGGAGAAAGTGGAATCCAGCGCCGACGGGGGGCACTGTCCCTACATAGTCTCCTTCTACGATGCCTTCGCGGACGCCAAGCACGGGTGCCTGACACTGGTGGTGGAGTATATGAACGGGGGATCGCTGCAGGACTTGCTCGTGGACCGGGGGGGCTGCGGGAGCGAGGACATACTGGCGCACGTGGCGTACAATGTGCTGCAGGGACTGGAGTTCCTGCACGCGCGCAAGAAGATCCACCGGGACATCAAGCCCTCCAACCTACTTCTCAATAGCGCGGGCTTCATCAAGCTGGCGGACTTTGGGGTCTCCAGGTCCTTGGACGGGGGGGAGGCAGCGGAGGGGGAGGAAGCGAAGCAGCCGCTAGCCGACACCTTCATCGGGACGCTCGGCTACATGAGCCCCGAGAGGATCACCGGCCAGGGCTACTCTTTCGGCGCAGACATCTGGGGCTTCGGCCTGAGCATGCTGGCCGTGGCTGTGGGCGCCTTTCCCCTCAAGCAGCCAACGGCTTGCTACTGGGGCTTGGTGCACGCGGTCTGCGACAGCCCGTCCCCGGAGGCCCCGCCTGCCTTTTCCCCCCTCTTCCGCGACTTTATTCGACAGTGCCTGACCAAAGATCCGGGCCAGCGTGCCTCCTCGCACGCCCTCCTTCAGCATCCCTTCATCGCCTCCCGCCACCACTTGCACAAGGACGCCCGCGGCCATGTCATGGAGTTCTTGGAGGACCGGGAGGTCAAGGTCGCGGAGCTGGAGACGGTCTGCCAGGTTCTAGCCAGACACTTGACGCAGAAGCGGAGGAAGCTGGCGGCTGAGGCTGATTCCGCGTGTAGAAACTCTGAGTCGGATACAGGGTGGAAGAGAAGAATGAAGGTCGAAAAGGGGGAAGGTGCGCTGGGAGAGGCGGAGGAGGAATGGCGAACTGGCGAGGGACGTGGGGAGGATAACAAGCAAGAATCAGGTGTAGATAGGGATGAGGAGTGTGTCAGGGAGGGCGACATGGGGAAGGATATTGACGAGGAGGAGGACGGGAAGGAGGGGTGGCAATGTGGCAAAGCGGGGATCGAGGGCCAGCGCGGTGAGGAGAAGGGAGAGCAGACAAGGCTGCCCATGTTGCGAGAGACCATGGTGCAACGCCTGGCGGAGGAGCTTGCTCTGGAGGAGGGACTTGTTGCAGAGAGCCTTGAGGCTGCTTTTGCCGCCGCTGAGGAGGAGTCAGAAGAAGCACTGATAGCGAGGGCCCCCTCGCCCCCTCCCTTGCTGCCCAAGAACTCTTCAGTCTTGTCACTGACCTCCTCATTCGACTTGTCGATGCTGAAGAGAAGGGAGTCTCTCGAAGGTAAGGAGCGGACAGAGGGACGGAAGGCGGAGGAGGGGGAGGGAAAGCCTGAGATCTTCACGAAGGTGACAGCAGAGAGTGCGTGGAGACAGGAAGAAGCAACGGGTCCAGAATTGGGGGCCGGGAAGCGAGATGAGAGAAATGTGGGCCTGCAAGGTCAGTTAGAGCAGTGTCGATGAAAAGCAGTGGTGTGCAAGAGCTGGGAAGATTGAGAGAGACGGAGCAATGCGGGGGGGATTTACACAGGTAGTGGAGGAAAAGGTTTCAGTGTCTCAGTCTTTCTTTGACGCGGTTATCCAGATTCTTAAGGGCGGCGTGGTGCTTTCCAAGTAACATGTGAATTTGAAAGGGCTTGGAATAAGGTCGGTTGTGCATTGTGCATTTCTGGAGTAGGGAACGGTGAAAGGACGGCATGTGTGATGCCTTGAGGCAAAAGTTTAGCGAAAAGTTAGCAACCGAACGAGCCCATGTGCACGGAAGGTTGCTGTTACACACACAAACAAAAGGGAATCAGCTTGTCTCTTCATCATATGTCGAAATAAAGTGGGGCCTGTAGAGGCTTTTGCTTTTACTGTATCTCTCCTTTCACTTTCGTTCTCATTTCATTTCTCTGACCCTGTGAAGAAACTGTCGAACGTTTCATGCATTTTGCACATCTTTAAAGACCTTGTGTGATACTCAGAATAAATATGCCAGCTGGCGGAGGTAAGAACAAGGCTGCGCCGTTCGCGGCGAGGCTCAGCTCGCATGGAAAAATCGTCTCTGACATCCTCAACCTCTCTGGCGAATGACAATCTTGCATAGTCCTAGTCATAACGTCTGATATACATCTTCTTTATCCGCACGTGTCGTGGTGATGATCCGTAGGGAGCAGGAAACCACCCCCGACCGCGACGTCTCGAGCAGACCTAGCATTCGAGGAGCACCACGTACCCCCATCGGCCTCAAGCCGCTCACCAGCACCCGCCGGGGCCCCGAACACAAGCCTGGCACACAAGTCGGCGGGTGCGGGTGAAACCGTACTCTTGCATTCTATTACGGACCTTTCAGCCCTAGGTCGATGAGATAAAGCATATGGTCGAATCTCTCACTGCAAAAATGTCGTCCTGGTCTGTTCCATCGACTTACGATGAAAAATCGCTGACCGGCATGGGCCTTCTCTTTCATGTCAAAACACCCCCACGCTTACATCGCGTCCATCATATCTGCTAGAGAACCACGCTCCCATAGTAGAACGCACCCGGTACCCGGTGGTATGCCTGCATCAGCTGCCGGCGTTACCCTTACATCGGGCGGAAATTCTGTTGTCCCTCGCCGCTATATTTTGTCGGAACAAGACGAGGCCCATGTAAATAATAGTAAGTTCGAGGCGGCTGCAGACTTCCAAGGTCCCGTCAAGAAGCGTACATGTACGGATCCCTGCTTTCTCATTTTATTGCTCGGGGCTTGGGCAGTCATGTCATGGATCGGACGGGAGGCCATGTTGAATGGGCATGTTGAGGTCTTGACAAACGGATACGATTGGAATGGCACTGTGTGCCAAGGTTCCACTCCCTTTTTCATGCCTCTGAACATCAAAACTATGGGCGTTTGCCTTGAGGAATGTCCCGAAATCTATGATCCGGCTGTCGTCTTCTGCATCGGGGAGGTGGCCCCCACGGAGGACAACATCCAGAAAGGCTACTGTATTCCTCAGTACCCGACCAAAGAGATCATGAATCGGTGCTACATTACCAACAGCACGGCATTGGAGGCCTTCAGCATGGCTAAATCATACAGGGACGATCTGGATGTATCAGTTTTGACGGAGTTCTACGGAGACGTGATAAATGCTCGGACCTTCATTTTCGGAATCGGCTTCGGCGCCGCACTGATCTTGGGATTCTTGTGGACATGGCTTTTACGTACCCCTGGTCTCATTTATGTGGCTGTTTGGACAGTCAATATGCTTGTGTGGGCGTGCTTGGGCGCCCTAGGCGCGTTCATGTATCTGTGGGCGAATGACTGGAAGAATGATGTTCCCCGGACGCATTCGGACCGCGAGGTTTGGGTGGCGAAAGGCCTCGGCATCTTTTTCTTGGTAATGTGCGCCTTGTGGCTTTGCACGCTTGTCTTTTTGCGAAAGCGGATCAACTTGGCAGTCGGATTAGTTAGGGAGGCGGCCCGGGCGGTGATCGACATGCCCCTGATTGTCCTGTACCCCTTTCTCCAAGCCGCCGGCCTTGTGCTTTTTCTCGTGCCTTGGTCTTTTTACTCCGTCAACATTGCCTCCATGGGCCACTTCGAGCCTCGCCTTTTCCAAGGCACCGGCGTCAATCCATTTGCGGAGGCTGGCCCCGAAGTAATCGTCCAGCGCTTTCAGTACGGCGCAAGCGGCTCGGACTTCGCCTGGTACATGCTTTTTGTTCTTCTCTGGACCGCCCAATTCATAATCGCAGTCGGGCAAATTACCCTCGCTTTGGCCGTATCCACTTGGTATTTCACGCGAGACAAGGGTACGATTGGAAGTGGTACTCTATGTAAGGCTGTGGGCATCACGGGGCTCTATCATCTCGGGACAGCCGCATTCGGTTCTTTGGTCATCGCTGTTGTCGAAGCAATCCGATCAATTATCGCCTACATACAAAAGATACTCAAGCGTTCAGAGAATAAGGTCGCACAGTACCTTCTCTGTTGTTGTCAGTGTGGCTTTTGGTGTCTGGAAAAGATTTTGAAATTTGTTAACAAAAACGCCTACATTCAAACCGCTGTGAATGGGACCTCTTTCTGCACCTCTGGGAAGATGGCATTTTTCCTCATCGCCCGCAATATCATGCGAATCGGAGCGGTATCCCTTGTAAGCGAATTCGTCATAATAATCGGGAAGGTTTTTGTCTCTGTTACTGCCGGCGCTATCTCTTTCTATACCATGACTTTCTTTTTGGAAGACAGGATTCACTCGCCTATCGGTCCTACCATCCTAGTTGTAATATTGGCGTGGTTTACTGCCGACATGTTCTGTCAGATTTTTTCGATGGCAGTTTCTGCCTTGCTCCAAGCATTTATCGCAGACGAAGAAATGTTCGGCCCTGGTGAGCGTTATGCCAGCACGGCGCTTGCTGTCTACATAGATGAAAATGGTGGCAGCAGCGATGGTGGAAATCGAAAACAAAATGGAAATGCGCATCGCACACATTACGATGACGACGATGGTACAACAGGCAAAATTAAAAGCGTAAAGGACAAAGCTGAAGAAGCTGAAATATTCGCTAAAGTCGCTTGTTAGATCAGTCTCAAAGAAATAAATGTAATCATGTATTAAGTGTAATATCACTCACGGCGCGCCTTTCATGTCGTCGTTCTTCCACCGCACATTCAAAGCACACAATATGAAAGAGAATGGCGTGATGTTTTGGTATTGTAAGTAATGACAACTTTCACTTGTGGGCATGGGATGGACTATTTTGTCTTCTTTATTATCTTCCTGCCAGCGCCCTCTTTTTTTGAGCCATGTGCTGCCTTCCTGAGTGTCCTGACGGGCGTGGCCGACTCATTCTTCGATACGTTACTGACTGCGGCTTTTGATATGTTTGCTTTCTTGACAAAGCCCTTAGTACCTGCTTTTACCCCCGGTTTCTTTTTCTTGGCTTTTTTGTCCCCCCCCGCCAGCTTACCTGATTTCTTGAGCGCTTGATATCCCATTACAGCCTTGTGCTTCCGGAACACGGACTGAATCCGAATAGCACACTCAACAGCATGACGCATACGAGCTTCCGCTTCTAAAGCACGTTCTTGCCGCTCTCGCTCCATGTTATTGAGTTCAGCTTGCTGGCGCTCTACCACCGCAAAATGTTCCCGCAGCGCGTGCAATTCATTTTTTTCCTCCCGCGCTGTAGCCCTCAACCAACGAAGATCATCCTGCTTTTGTTTTACGTCCGCCTCGTAATTCTGCATTACATCAGCCAATTTTTCTTCGAGAAGTGTCTGCTTTTCCTTCATCAATTGCTCTGTGAACTCGTATTTTTTAGCCTCCTGAGCCAGGATCGGGACTAAGTCTTCTAGGCACTTTCTGAGCTCTGTAATTTTCGCTGCATGCCTTGTGTGGGCGAGGTCAAGCGAATTTTTCAGTTCCTGGGCAATGTTATCCCTCTCTTCCTTACTTTGGGCTTCCTGTACAGCTAGTTCAGTTTCTAGCTTTTCGCGCAAGCCTTCAAGGGTTGTAATCTCTTCCGATTGTTCGCGCTCTTTGGTGGTAGACACATGCTGAAGCAAAGCAAGGCTATCAAACATGTGTTTCTCTTTATCCGTTAATTTTCCTAGGGTATTCACCCTTCGAAGGTCATCTTGTAAGGTAGTGGAGAAGCGTTGAGTCAAAATATTTCTAAGGTCGCAAAGGGCACCAATGAATAAAGAGAATGTAGGCGAAGCACATGCATCAATTTTAGGATGGAAGCGGCGCATTGTGCGGACCAGGTGACGGGTAATAGATAGATGGTTTTTCAACATTGTATCACGTGAGGAATTTCCTGACGAATGGGGGGAACACCTGGAAGGAAATAGGTTCGAGGATTGACTTTGGTATGCAGATAACTCGGTTTCTGGCGGTGGAAAAAGAGGAGATGATTCAGGGATCGGCAATGCAGGCGAATATGGGAATGGCGGCATTAAAAACGACTTCATCACGTTTTCTTCCATATCCTGCTGTTCGCTCAAAATATTCGAAACATCTGGGGAGAAGTGTAGGTTTGGGTCTTGCGACAGACGTAGAGGGATTCCGGCTAACAAATTTAGAGAATTTAGCGCATCTTCCAGCAATGACAGTATCCGCTGAGCTTCCGTCTTATTGGCTATCACAATCATTGCTGCTGTGATCTCTGCAAGAAAATTGACCTCAGAGGTTTTATCAAATGAAAGAAAGGCACGTTTTTAATAGTTCTGATTTTTGGGTAAGGCCTTTCCTAGTAACGGAAAATCAGCGAGCAAGAAAATTTCAAGCAGCCGAGTGCCTGGGGAGGTATAAGGGGTTTGACGCGAAAGCGTGCAGCCTTTGAAGACACGCCTCAGTTGTGTCGGTTTCGCTGTTCAAATATGCATTTCAAAAAAGCATCCAGTCAACATTGGCCTTCTCATTGTCTAAACAGGCTACGTGGCGTGCACAATCAGCATCGTGGCAGAATTATTTGTGCAGGCATGAGAGGAAGAGTTCGTTTCAAGCGTTGGCTAAGAAATTTGTCACCTTTTTCGCTCTGAAAGTATGTATGTTTTAGACATGATTAAGTTACTCCCTTTCTTTCAGAAATCCTGTTCGCCTTCACTCGGGTGCTCGTCATTTGGGGAATTATTGGTGCCATTTTTGGCTTCTGCCCTCGTTTTACCTATCCCATTCTTGGTGCAACGACTATCTTTCTGTAAACTATCTTTGATGTTTATATGTTGGTGAAAAATTCCACCGACTCGGAGGAGGTTTTGGTTTTCATTTCGATTACATCTGATGAGAAGATACGCTCGCCTTCATATGATTCAAGAGGCGGTGAAGAAAGCTTGCAAGAAGGTGTCTTCTTCATACGTCTCTTTGTCGAATTACTTTGCCCCAACAAGACATACCAAATATCTTCCTATTATGTTTTAAAGGCTTGCAGGAAGTCAGCGACAGCAGAGGCAGCAATGACACGGGGAAAGTATGTTGTGGTATGTGGAAAAGACTTCATGTTTGTCATTTCTTTGGTTTCCTGCTTGGCCTGGGCCAGATAGCAGCTTGAGCACAACCACTTAGTCTCTACAATCCAATTACAAAGAGGTTTGCGGCACGAAGGACGTTATGTAAGGCAACAAAAAGAAGCTGAGTAAAAAAAAGAAAAAGCAAGAATGTACATGCGTCAAAGGGCTCCCTTTCTGGCAAGAGCAGAAAATAGGATCATGTCATGAATGTTGCTTTTTACACAGGATGGTACAATTTTACAAGTGGCGTGCACAAGCTTGTGGACGTAAGTCAGTCGTCCATCATCTAGTCAACAAGTCCGTCATAAGTTCCTCTCCGTACGCAGCCAGCAGCGAAATGGAGCTGGCTCTTCTCAAAACATTCTCTGCGACCTTTCTTTGCCCCTCAGTCATGAGCAAAGAGAGATCGACACTTTGACAGCTTTTGCCCGGCAGTGGCAGCCCCACTATTGTCGTCATCTCTCGCGGCACTCCTGCGGCATCCGCCGCCTCCATTGCCCGCTGGATCATCGCCTGGACACGGTTCTCGTCCATTTGACCAGTCCTCCTCCTGGCCTCCCACGAAACTTTGTCATCTCTGCCAGACTTCTCCTCATCTTTCCATTTCTCGTGCCAGGACAAAATCACGAGCATACCTGCGGCGCCTCCAGACCGTCGAGCAGATTTCAAATAGTCCGTAAGCCGACGTTGAGCCCAGGTTGGAGAAAGAAGCAAGCGAGGTAGATCTATGACACATATACTACATTTGTCATGTCTCCTGAACCTGGGTCTGACATAAAGGCGAATGATAAACGCCCCTCCTCGCGGCATCCAGTACACGAGAAGAGCGGACGCCGAGATCCCTCCCAGGAGACCCAGCTCTGTATCAAATGCAAGGGTGATTGCAAATGTGACGAAAGCTACGATTGCGTCGAGTTTGGACCGCCGATACTCCCTTCTCATGCCCTCAAAGTCCAAAAGATTGAGGAGGGCTACCTCGATGATAGCACCCAAAGTCGCGCGGGGAAGGTAATAGAAGAATTGCGCGAAAAAGGAAAGGACCATCATCACACAGACCGCACTGATGGCATTGGCGAGCTGAGTCTGCGTTCCAGCCGAATAGCTGACTGCACTCCGAGAGAAGGAGCCTGACACAGGGTAGGAAGAAAAAAATGAAGCGCCTAGGTTGGCGGCGCCTAGACTTAGGAGCTCTCGATTGACATTCAGATGGTAGCCTTCTTGAAGGGCGTATTTTTTGGCCACGGCATAGGCCTGTGAAAACAAAGAGGGGAAGAGAGCATCGTGGGGTGTAAGCGAAAGCGGCCGGGGGGGTGGCTACGAGGGGAAAATGGTGCCCACCTCCATAAAGGCCACCAAAACAACGCCCAGACTGTGCTCCACGATGGTCCAGAACCGATCCAACCGGGGGGCTCCGGGGGAGGGCAAGCCTGCGGGCACATTTTTGACAATAATGATCTCCACCCCTCGACTCAGGAGAAGGCGGGCGACCAGGGACGTGACGATCACCAGGACCAGGCTAAGGAGGGGGTACATGGCTTCCAGCACAGACAGGAAGCGCCGTGGCACACCCGTTCCCGCGGGGGAAGCACGCTGCATGAATCTTTTTCTGAGCTGTTTCGCGGCGAGCAGGAAAACAATGCACCCCAGACCCACACCTGCTGAAGCTGCTTGGCCATCCCCTAAGTGCCGCAACACGTACCAGCCCGACTGCCAGGTGTAGTCAAAGCGAGGGACCCCCTGGAGCCCCAGCAACTCCTTGATCTGACTCACACCTATAGCTAGTGCGGCGGCGTTGGTGAAGCCCACCATGACCGCCGGAGGAATGAGATGCGCGATCAGACCCAAGCGGAAGAGTCCGAGGGCGGACAGGATGACGCCGGAAACGAAGGCTATGGACAGGGCGGCGTGGACGCGTACCGCACTGGCCTCCTCTTCTGGCAGCGATAAAAGGTCAGGGTACAGCACGTCGTAGACGCGGGGCAGGCTCAAAGAAACCAGGGCGACGGGACCTATGGAGATGTGCCGGGAGGAGCCTAGGAAGGTGTAGACGAGGGGGCCGGACACCGCGCAGAAGAGTCCGTACACAGGAGGCAGCTCGGCCAAGACAGCGTAGGACATGCCTGAAGGAAGATAAATATGCGATCTTTCAGCCCATAATCAGGTTTTTGAAACTTATTAAGGGACATGTACAATACCTTGAGGGATCACCATTACGGCTACAGTCAAACCGCCCAGCAAATCCCCCCAAAACTGATGTCTGGTGTATTTCGGAAGCCACTTCACGACTGGCGGTGGAAACATTACCACGCGTGGAAACAGTTCGAGCCACCTGCGGTAGCGCTGCTCTTGGTTTTCGTGGGTCACCGGGCTACTCGACTTCGGATGATGAGCAGCTGTCCATGCAAACAAGGGGGCGGGCGGCAGGAAATGGAGCAGTCCTTCGTCTGTGTCGGTACTTTGATACTCTTGATCGCTGTCACTTTCCTCAACCCATTCCCAAGGGGTCCTTGGAGCGTCTGCAGCGTGAGCTGCGTGCCCGGGCAGCAAACGCGAGGTGGGATGGGGGGGTTCATCACATTCTCGCTCTTCCTCAACCCCACACAGCTGTTGATACTCCGAGTCTGACCCCCTGGACACCGGCGAGGTCGAAGAACCCATCTGTTGATGTGAATGTGTGTGCGTGAGTGTCCCTTGATGCGTGGCGCATGTGTTTAAAGGGGGATGAGCCCTCGACCCCAGAGGTTCTGATGCATTGCGCCCCCTCGCTTGCCAGCCCTTTCCACCGTCCACTCCTTGCGCCCCGCTTCCCCTCACAGACCGCTCTTCGCGCGTGTGGACGTCTCTTGGCACCTGAACGACTATCTCATCCGTCAATGCCTCCTCTTTCCGTTCAGCAGTCTTGTGAACAGTCCTAGCCGATAAGTGAAGAGTTGACACCATTTGCGTGTCGCGGAGGAAGAGGAGGTCGACCGCTACATTTCATTGCTGCTTTTCCAGACCAAGAGCATGTCGACACTCCAGGTATGACATTTGAGATCATCATTGGCAGCTTTTTCCTTGCTTCAAATTTTTGTGGCGTTGACTGCATTGTATTTTCCGTTGTGCCTGTTCGAAGAATACTCTCCGGTCACGCGCTTACTCTTTTAATATCAACTTTTCTTCTTAACTTTGATATCACTGGTGCTCACCTGCAGAAAATTGCCGAGTTGGAGGCGGAGTATGCCAAGACTCAGAAGAATAAGGCGACAAATTATCATCTGGGCTTGATCAAAGCCAAGCTTGCAAAGCTGAGGCGAGAGCTGATCGAGCCCTCGGGAGGCGGTGGAGGAAAAGGGGGTGAGGGCTTTGACGTTGCTAAATCCGGGGATACACGCGTGGGCCTTGTGGGCTTTCCCTCCGTGGGAAAGTCTACGTTGCTGACAAAGCTTACAGGGACGTTCAGCGAGGCGGCTTCCTACGAATTTACCACTCTGACTGCCATCCCGGGTACCTTGCACTATCGGGGAGCCCGTATCCAGGTCGTTGACCTCCCAGGGATCATTGAGGGGGCCAAGGACGGGAAGGGTCGTGGGCGACAGGTTATTTCCGCGGCACGGACATGCAACATCATCTTGGTGGTCTTGGACGTTGCCAAGCCCGCCACGCACAAGATCCTCATCGAGCGTGAGCTGGACGGCTTCGGCATCAGGTTGAACCAGGAACCCCCTCGCATCATGTTTCGAAAAAAGGATAAGGGCGGGATCAACTTTCAGGCCTTCGTGCCGCAGACGACTCTGGATGCGGAGGCGGTGACGGCCATATGCCGGGAGTACAAGATCCACAACGCCGACGTGCACTTGCGCTGCGACGCGACGGTGGACCAGATCATCGACGTGGTAGAGGGCAACAGGAAGGTGCGACGGGAGGCGGAAGATTCTCTATGGCGTTGGCTTGTCCTCCCAGCCCCCTTGCCGTCTCCCACTTCCCCTCCCCCTTCTCACTTCCCATTCCCCTTCCCCTGCCCCCCTCCCCACCCCGACTCCAGTACATGCCCGCCGTCTATGTCCTGAACAAGATCGATCAGATCTCCATCGAAGAGCTCGATATCATCAGTCGGCTGCCCCACTGCGTGCCCATTTCGGCCCAGCACGGCTGGAATCTGGACGAGCTCATCGACAAGGTTTGGGACGAGTGCAAGATGATCCGTATCTACACGAAGCCCAAGGGGCAGATCCCCGACTATACGGCGCCTGTGAGTCTCAGCCTTCTTTCTACCCATATCGTATTGGTTCGAAGAGGCAGGCATCCCACCTGTTCCTCTCACCCCCCTCATTCCCTTCCCCCGTCTACTTCCATAGGTGATCCTCCATTCTCATCACCCCTCCGTGGAAGATTTCTGCAACCGCATCCACCGCACCCTCATCTCCTCCTTCAAGTACGCCTGGGTGTGGGGCTCGAGCGTGAAGCACCAGCCCCAGCGGGTGGGGAAGGAGCACATTCTGGCGGACGAGGACGTGGTCCAAGTGGTGAAGAAGAGCGGATGAGGAGAGGAGGCCGGAAGAACACAGGTGGCGCGGAGGGCTGTCGGGATGGCCATGACTGCGAACCGGTGGCAGATCCTACAGCGGCAGAAGCGACAGCAATCTACCAGGGCTCGTTTTGCACAGTTGAAGCGCTCACGTGCAAAGGGATGCCTGTTTCTGCAAACCAGCTAGACCGAGAAAAGGGAAGCGGGAAAGAGGGGCTAAGTGGGTCGACGACCATTGTCAGGGGAGGAGAGCGGGGCGAGGAAAGAGGATGGAACAGGTAGAGAGGAGACAGGAATCTCAAAGATGCGACGGTGCTTTCAGGACATGGTTGTTTTCCTTGCATACAATTTTTCCGTTACTGTTTTTCCGAACGACCCTACTGTTCCGTTCTGTCCGCACATTCCAAGTCTGCGCCGCGTCCGCGAAGTCTTTTCATTGGCCTGCTCCCCGACCTGGGGGTACCGCGACGAGCCACGACCGACCCGCGGTTCCCGGGCCTCTGCCGATACATGAGAAGATCCCACACGCCTCCTGAACGAGACGCCGCGATCTCTCCCATGGTCCACTCTCAAAGACCTCCCGTCCCTCCGAGCTAACCGTGCGCCATCGTCACACTCGACCACGCCGCAAACAAGGGCTCTCCACACCT
>Ga0102934_1000144_pt1 | contig 41531 bp, 44 predicted proteins | sample SalPonR2_A_D1_MG_FD_78175 | JGI IMG/M metagenome (GOLD analysis project Ga0102934, IMG submission 78175) | Salt pond soil microbial communities from South San Francisco under conditions of wetland restoration - Salt Pond MetaG R2_A_D1_MG | ecosystem: Environmental > Aquatic > Marine > Intertidal... | reverse complement strand
GCCGTGGCTTTCCCCCCGGAGCTCGCACCCCTGTTCTCCCATGCCAATAACCTTATACGCCTCATCTTATCGCAGCGCCACGGTGGGCCGACGATCCACCGCGGTGCCACGGAAGCCCAGATTTCGCGGCTCCCTGTTCACTTCGTGCCCCGCCAAGCAAGGAGCAAGAAGCGCAAAGCATCGGATATTTCGACTGCTCGGGAAAAATGTGGAGCGACTTGCGCAGCCGGAGCTGATGTCAATGGTATCCTGTGTCAAACGGGGCCGGGAGGTGCTGCCGCGCGCGTGGGGCTCGGATCGGAAGCGCATGCCCGTGACAGGCCAGCGGGCCGGGAGACAGAGGAGGAAGAGGAAGGAGGAACATGCACCATATGCTTGGAGAAATATAAGGGTGGAGAAAAGCTTTGTACATTGCCCTGTGCACACGTATATCATTTTAAGGTACGTGGTAACGCCGTCGGAGAGTCGGAAATTTTTATTGCATAGGGCTCACACTTTTTTTTCACATTGCTTCCCCCTTCCATGTTAGTGCTGCAAGAAGTGGCTTAGAACCAATAGCGTTTGTTGCATTTGTCGCGCATCGATCGACAGTACCTCCTGATCGACGATCGCTCCTCGCATGTGTACACTTAGGTTCATGCCCTGCGAAGGGCCCTCAGAAGGAGGATTCCATTAAAATGCTTGTCCGTAAATTAAAGATGTTGAAAGACAACAGGCTCTAGTGTAAAGTCACCCTTTAGATGCATGAAAGAAATGAGGTACAGCGCGGATTGTTAGGGTAGGAGAACCTCGATCTTAGCCGAGATTGTGGTTGCCCCACACATGTTGCCCTTGTCAGTTTTGATCTTTCTTTTGCTCTTCATTATGGATTCCATTCGCATGCCATCTGTTGCTCGACTGAAGCGCATTCTCGTCCGAGGTCCTGCGACTGCCCATGAAAGTGGTGAGCAGAGCGTCAAGAGCCTAGCCCGGGGCCCGCGCGGGGGCGGGGCGATGAGGGCGATGCGGCCCGGGACTCTCATGTCTCACTGGCCAGCGCACTGCCCGCTCTCCCGCTCATCACGCCTCGAACGCCACGCTGCTCGAGGCTGTATTACTCGTTCAGTGCTGGAGGCATGGCGAGTGGTCGGCTGGCATTGTCCTCATCGCTTCAGGCTGCCCGCGCCTCGGGAAGCAGCGCCGAGAGGGCGACAGCCTGAGGGAGGGCGAGGGGACAGCGCCGCGCCCTAGCGGATAGAGACATCATGACCTTTGGTGGGATGCTTTATCTGTCTCTGACCCGGGCTACTACATCAACAGACATTGTAAGAAAGTAGCATGTTTGCCGCCCGCCGCATTGTTGCGCATTCCTCGGCGCTCCGGCCTGCATTTACTCATGCCACCGGACGAGCGCAGGTGAGCTTGTTGGAGAAGGGAAGTGGGAGGGGCTCCCGATAAGTTGTCTCTCTTGCGTGTCAACTCCTGGAGTGGGTTTATTGATTCATTCTATAACAGGCTCCTACCCGAGTCGTGAGGCGGACATTGGCTGGCCATGGGAGCGCTCCCCCTGCCACGGGCTGGGAAGGCGAGGTGCGGAAGGTGCTAAAGGAAGATTGGCAAGTAGTCTGCGGCATTATGGGGTTCTACACGACGCTTTATCTCGTCTCTAAGCTGTTTTCTGGGGGCAAAAAAGCGGCTCCTGATACTGGTACGAGTCGGAGAGCAGGGATACGGTGGTCGCTGCCACAGACTTTTAAAAGGGGGTTTCGTGTGATCCGCGTTTTGCATCCAAAGCCTTTGAGGGAGGTGGTTATCCGTTTTGTTAATTTGCGTTCTCTTCCTCATTTGACACCTTAATGTCATGTGTCTATTTCTTTATCTTCGCCTCCCGTTTCTCGCTAACATTACGAGATTCTTTCTTTGCATGACAGTGGCTGCGTCCTCCAGCGCGACCAGCGCGAGCAGTGAGGTCATTTCCATGGCCGACGACAAGTTCTCTGAGTACGTGGGTAACTCTGAAAACATGCTCAAATGGGAGCAGAGTTTGAATGATCCGAAAGCTTATGAGTAGAGGGTATGGAGCAAACGGGAGGAAGTCAGATCCTCTTGCAAGGACAAAGCTGCCGAGAGGGACGGGGGATAGCGTCCACCTTTTATTTGTATAGGACACTGGTGCAACCATTCGAAATTGGGGCTGGAACGGAAAGTGAAGTGACGTTTGGTGAGGGTGGTGGACTACCACGTTGGTGGCAAGGAGAATAGAAGGAAGAAAAAGGGGATCGCGCGTACCTCAATACAACAAGCAAGGACCATCGAAATGCTAGTCGACGTCACATTACCTGTTTTTCACGACAACGCACAATTATTTGCCCTATTTCTTTCTGCTTTTAAATTTCGAGATCACTTCCTAGAACTATCAGTTAAGCGTCTCCCCACAGCTGCTGACCCTGAGAAGGGATTTCGGAGCCTCAGAGCTTCTTCAGCCGGAGGTAGGGGTGGGCACAGAGCTTCAGCACGTCCGGACGGTCAGCCTGACTATGCGTGAGGCAGGCGCGGATAAATTCTTTGGCGTCAGCAGAGATTGGGGGCTTAGCAGGGAAGGAGACGCGTGTAGCGCGCAGCATGGTGCTCTCGTGCAGGACCTTCTCCTGGGTCTGGCCCTCCCCGAAGGGCCGCGACCCGAACAGCATCTGGAAGAAGATGACGCCCAGCGCCCACACATCGACTTTGGAGGATATGCGCGGGGGGGTGGAGCCCATTATGAAGCACTCGGGGGGAAGGTACCAGTACGTGCCCGCGCCCTGCGAGGTCAGCTCCAGCGAGGAACCGTCGCACGACCCGTCCACGATCTTGGAAAGCCCAAAGTCCGTGATTTTGACGTCACCCTGCTCGTCGAAAAGGATGTTACCAGGCTTGAGGTCGTAGTGAATAATTCCTTGCCGCCGGTTCGCCCCCTCCCCCGAGGGAGTGTTCAGGTACCGCAGCCCGGACAAAATCTGCATCGTGATGGCACGCGCATCCCTCTCTGGGATTATCTTCTGCGTCTTCATCAAGTGGTCCAGATCCGTTCCTTGAGTTACCGGCCGAGAAGTCAACCAGAAATACGATAGAAGTCAGTAAAGGGGAATAAGCGACCGCCCAGTTAGACAAGAAGAAGGTCATTAACAAGCGTTTGTAGAATTAACCGCAAAAAGGAAAATATGCAATACAAGAACTTCAAACTGGTAATTTTCTCCCAAAAGGCCCTTTCCTTTGCTTTGCTGCATCCACACTTACCTTTGCAATATTCGAGGACGGTGGCAAAGGAAGAGGAGTCAATCTCGAAGACATCGAAGAGGCGCACCACGCGAGGATGGATCATCTCCCGGTGAATAGCATACTCTCGCGTTGCGTGCTTCATGTAGTTATGCTTCTTTTCCTCCGTCCATGCCGAGTTGAGCTGGTGAATCTTTACCGCCGCCTGTTCGAACCGATCAAAGAGTGCATCGCAGACGTGTGAGAGGGCAAAAGGGTCAAAGCCAGGTGTTTCCCGAAAAAACGCATCAGTGGGCACCCAAGCCGTTCCTCGACTCTGAGCATACCTCGCAATACTCTCGCATGTCAAAGGCTTTCCAGACCTCGCTGAAGCCGCCGCGGCCCAGCAAGGCCAGAAGCAAGTAGCGCCCGTTCATGACCGGTCGACGACTAAAGCGCGAGCGATCCTCGTGCTGGACTCGACGGAGCTCCCGCACGTACAAGGACTTCTCACGCTCCAAGGATTTCCGCGCCTCTTGTACCGTGGCCTCGTCCTTCTTCAGCTGGCCCAGGTGCATGCGCACCCCTTCCTCCGCCTCCATGAGCTGCAGCTCGTCGAACGGCGCGCCATCGGCAGACCCCTCGCCGATGCCAGGACCCAGCCCGGCTTCCCCAGCCGGCCCGCCGGATAGGATCCATCCCGACGCCGAGGTGGAGCTGCCGGTAGACGCAGAGTTTATAGTAGCCAGGGCTTTGCGGCTTTCCTTCGCAAGTTGCCGTTTGCGCCGGTCCAGCTCCTCTCTGCGTTGCAGCAATTCTGCGCTTTGCTTTTGAAGCTCCTGCAAAAAATGCATGCGAGCAGGTGAGACGAGCGTTCCAGAATTTCGTTTTCCACGCGACCTTGTTGCTCAGTCTACAGCTTCCTGAGGTTTGTTACCACAGGACACCTTTGATAAGCGACGGCTTTACCTTGTGCGCGGTGCCTTCCTCCCAGATTTCTGTCATGCCGTGAGGACCGTTTCGGCTCGAGACGATCCGCCCCAACCGGTGAGAGTTTTTCCCCAAGAGTTCGCGCGTTTCTCTCTCTTGAAAATGTATGAGTTTTCGTAGGATATCCTCCATGCATGTAGCTGTAAATAAGAGGTAGACATTGGCGTAGATGTAGAGGCTTAGGCCCTGCAAAACATGCACAACTTGATACCCTGCGCCTATAACCCTTCGAGAAAGCATCCATTTCCTCTTCACATGACATACCTGCACGTTGCTCTTTCTCTGCGGCCTCCTCCTTCAGCCGTTGCACTTCGTCTTGCGCCCGAACCAGCTCCTCGCGCAGATTCGTGGAGAGGGCCTCATGCTCCTCTCTCTCACGACCTAAGCGTGCAACCTCTCCTGTGGCCTCCTGCAGCTGCCGCTCTAGGTTCTGAATCTGGCTCAAGAGCGCTTGCTGCACTGCCTCATGATCAGGCATTGTGCCACAAACGGCGTGGGGACCCACGTCGAAGCCTCCGCCATTGCTCGCCTGGGCCCGTCCCGCCTCGCTCCCTGTCCGCTGCAATCCACTCCCCGCATGCCCGCTGCTGCTGCTTCCGCCAGCCCCTGAAGGGTGAAAGTAGGAGACGATTGTACGAGTCTTCCCGACGCCATCGGCCGCCATGCGCCCCGGAGACATGCTGGGAGGACGGCTGCCGTCGTCCACGGGGCTCTTCTGCGAGGCGGGCAGGTGAGGCTGGTGGGCGGGGGGCTCCTCAATGACCAAGCCGCTGGTGCGGGGCCGCTTCTTCCCAACACTAGCTGCGGTCGCTGCTGCTGATACGTTGGCTGTCATACACATACTAGCCGGAGCCACTGTGTGGGATTCACTGGCAGTCATGCAAGTACCGCTGCTCGGGGCGCCCTTGTTGCCTCCCAGACTCGGGAGAGAGGTCCCTGCAGGCACGGGAGGGCCCGCAGCGGCACCGATCGACTCGTGACTTGTCTCGCGTACACTAGCTGACAGTCTATCCGCTATAAGAGTGGCGGTGTTATCACGAGAAAATGGGCTTGACAGCTGCAAAGCTTTCACATCTGTGTGGTTCCGGCCCTCCTGTCCTTGTTCGGCCTGCCTGACGTTCTTGCCGCCAGAGTTCTTGGGGTTGTTGTGCTGCGAGGCAAGGAAAGCATCTTCTTTCCCACGAGGCTTATAGGGAGGCTGCGGAGGGTGTGATTTGGGCAGATGCCGCGGGAGATCATGAGAACTCGTCCCATGAGCATTGACCGCACGGATTGAACCCGCAGCTGCCGCCGCGACAGGCGGTGCGGCGACGGCAAATGAATGGCGGTGAGATGTTGGAAGGGACGTCTGGAGGCAGTTCTCCCGGCTTTCGTCACCTCCTGAGTTGGTGTCAGTCATGTCGAGGACTGTGGGCTCCGCGCTCTTTTGCCTCCCCAAAATTCCCGGAGAGAGGAACAACGACGGCGTTGGCGAACGTCCCATCCCCTCTTCATTAACGAGTCCCTGGTGTTGCTTTTGAAAAGATGCTGGAGAACAACTTGTGCTGCGGCTTCCAGTTGAGAGGCCATCCAAGCTGCTGGGCGCCTGTCTGAGAAATCGCGCCTCAAGCAAATTCTTTTTCCGCTCCGACAGGTTCTCCAAAACTTCGTTCCCTTTACTGGAAGCCATCCTGACACGCCGCTGATACTCTTCGGTAATCGGAGTGTCGTGAATCACGTCACAAGGAGTCAAGATGGTACTCTGTTTCCTGTACCCCTTACGTCACGTAGTAGGAAAGTCAATTTGTAAAGCGATTTGTGCTAATGTGAAGGATAGTCAAAGAACATCCTTGCTAAGGTCGCTCTGATACCAAGGAGAAAAATTACACATCCTCTGGCAGGCAGTGGAAGCTGGCGCTCAAGACGCGTCATACTCCATTCCATTTTAAACCAATGAACAGGCATACAGTGGCATTGTGCGGGCAGCGCGGGTTCTGGAGGGGGACGCGGCCCGCCTGTCGAAAGGAATTTGGCGACAGGAGCGAGGCAACCTCGGAGCCCTCCCGTCAGGCCCCTCCGACGCGAATGCACGCAGTGATTTCACTCGAGTCTTAGAAGAAGGACAGGTTTTTGAACGTCACAAGTCTACCCAAAAATGAAAATTGGGCCCAAGTCTTGTCTCTTTCATTTTTCTTCTCATTTTCCCTGCCACTGCATTTCGCTGGCATGACAGACTACGTGAGAGCTCTCTCAGATGTGAGGGTTAAAAGAAAATGTTTGAGCAGAGAGGTCTTTGATTTTTCTTCAGATTCACCTCCTTTACAGATAACCACATGATCGAGTTATTAGAGGTGGAAGCGGCGGCGAGTGGTGTCCATCTCTTTACGTTTATGTAGCCATTCATATTCCCCAAATTTAGTGTCGAAAGTGCCTTCTTGCAACCATCTCAATTTGAGAGTGAAACGCGGACCCAGCTCTTGAAGGCGGGCTCGAATCCCCCCTGCAGCTATTGCTTTTGACCCGTCTCCGGCTGATTTTATTTTTTTAGGGTTGTTAATTTCCGGGACGCTCTTGGCCTTCTTCTCGTCGAAGACGTATCGATGGTGTCGGACGAAAAGGAAGTCTCGCTGGTTATGAAAAGTTACCACTTGTCGACCACGGAATTCCGGAGCATGAGGAAAAAAGGAGCCAAGAAAGCGACCCACTCGATGCCCAAGCCGAGTGTTAAAGTTGTTGAGGATGAGCTCTGGGACGTGGGCGGTAGGCTGCCCATGGTGTGCAATCTTGGCGCCGGGAGTGACGTTTGAGACTTTGAAAAAGACAGTTGGGCCGCAAGGGAGGTGGGAAACGAGAAGCCCGTTACAAGCCTTGTACTTCTCACTGAGGATGAAAACATGAGTAAAGCCGCCCTCCTCAGCGTGCTTGCAGATTGCTTTGACCTCGAAGCTTTTCCGCGGATAGAAAAAAGCGTTGGGTATCACCTGCATAAGATCACCAACAAAGTGAAACAGTTCCCGTGAAGGTCTGGGCCGTGTTGTAATAAGGATTTTGGGGGTTTCTTTGCCTGAAAAATAGGGCTGAAATTCGTCCTCCGCTTCGTCCGCTACGACCTCAAGATCGTCGGGCTGCACGATCGTCTCGTCTACCTCTCGCGTATTTTCTAGTGTACGCGGCACCTGCACGCCAAAAAATGAGAAAGATACAGGACATTTATTCATGTGGATATGACTTATCGTGGAATACATGACGTGCATTACATCCCCGCGATTCGCAGTAACCTGGTGGAAACTCTTAGATTTTCAGGAGAAAATCTCAGCAAGGTCCAGGTCTTGGTTAAGTAGTACTATATACTTAAGAGTCGTTCCACGAACCTGCTTAGGTGGTGCCTCGTCACCCAGCTCCAGGGCCTCTCTCTGCCTCTTAGTCCGCTCGCTCTTCTTGACCTTCTTCTTCTCAGCCTTGACCTTGGCGTGCACCTCCCGGCGCTTACATCGATTCCTGATCCGGGAAACCTCCTTTTTCACCATGACCTGCCGAGGAAAAAACGAACGTCAGCATAGCGAGAGTTAAACTCGGGAAAGCAACGCTTCAAGAGGATACAATGAAGACCTTTTTAATCTCTAATGCACCGCATCGCTCGGATGGACTGGAACGCCCTGGTGCCTCATGATCCTTAACCCTGCCGTGTCCAAGGTAAGGATGCACTCCACTTCAGGTTATCTCTCCTGATAAAACAGACATTGAAGGCCAAAATGGGATCTGAGTCTACGAAACCTGTCGAATCATGGTCATATGTGATGCTGTCGGCGTCCGAGCTTTGGTCCGGGTATGAGAAGTCCCGTGCTGGGCGAGAAGGTAGCCGCGTGAGTCACCACCAATTAACGAAGGATCATCGTTTACCAAGGAGCTTTGCAATAATTGCTGTCACAAAGCATATCTCATGCAAAACAAGAAACTTGCTTTAATGTTTACTCAAATCTCGTGTGTGTGACATATGCTCAAAGTGCTTTTTTGCTGCAACAAAACAAGGGAACTGTCACCAGGCTTCCGAGTCGAGCTTCTGTGACAGATGACTTGAGAAATAGCGCACGATTATTTCTTAAATTGTAAAATCCTGTAAGTTCCTGATATGAAACATCATAACAGCATCCTTTTGGCTGCAATATGTTTTCCATATGCAATATCTGAGTTTGTTTTAATTAGAAACATGGCACCATGACCATGACAAATTAAATTAATTTTGACCTGGCGACGCACATAGAAAGTCTAACTGATACGCATGTCGAAAATTTTGAACTGCCTTATTGGTGACACAGCACAACTAATGTTAGATGATGATCAACAGTCGTTAAACTCGCAGGCTTCACTAAAAATTGGGCTCGTTAAAAAATGTTAATCGAGTAAGTTAGTACGTACTTCGTAGCAAGAAAACAAATCGCCGATGATAATATGTTAGACATAAGTAATTTTAGTAGCAAGCGGGCCAAAAACCTTCAACAAGAACTATATTCTGGAATTCTCGGAGACATACACAACACAAAATAGAGGAAGTGTGTCTCCTTTTTTTCTTTTCAACGTAAGAACAATTCGGACAATATCCTCATGCCTGCCTTTTCATTGCGAGACACTTCTGTCGTAAAGGATGACTGTCAAAATGTCATTTTCGAGGAAAGGTCTGAATTTGGCGTTTCCAAAAACCGCGGTGGGAGATAGACACGACGACGTCTGGAGCACGAGTCAGCTAAGTCGTCATGCTACTGCTCAAAGCAATACCTCAAAATTACTATCATACAGTGGTCATTTCAATTTTATTTTTTTATTTTAAATGAATCATGGTGGATAGGGATTATAGCAATAGACTAAAATCGATTGGAAAAAAAATCAACAGGTGTGCAGGCGATTGATGCATAATGTGATTTTTGAAAATCCTAGTAACTACGCACATGTCAACGTGCGCGACGGGGCTGAAAGTCTATCGAGTAGTTTGTTGATGACTGACGTCTTTAGTTAGTGCAAGTTGGACAGTGAAACAGGTGGGGACATCGTATTATAGCGCTGCAAAAAAAAAAGATCACCGTTGGTGACTTTTTGAAAAACCGTTTTCCTGGGCTTTTTGAAGTCTCGCTGATAGGTTGACTCGGCCCATATGTCCCTTGAAATCGTCGCATCAATTTCCCACCCCACTGCACATCATTGCATACCTGTCTTGCGTCCTGGAAACATATTGTGACGTATTTTCTCATTATAAGACAGAATAACAGGCGTCCATGCCCCTAAAGGCGTGCTCCAAGCCTGTGACAGTACTCGTTTGAGTAACACAGTGCCAAGACAAGGCCTAAGCCTAACAGCAAAGTAGATGCTTATGAAAGATCGTCAAGAAGCATTATGAGCTGGATACTTGCGCACCCCGAAGTATAAGGTATCGCTGCTTGAGATTGCACTTTGCCTCCGGAGGCTTGCAAGGGCACTTTCTCCAAGCAACGGCACTTCCTCCAAGCAAATTACAGAAGACAGCATGGAGGAAAGCCAGAAATATGACGAGGAGGTCGCGCGACTTCGGGACACTAATCACAATATTATTGGTGAAGAGGAGATTCAAGACCATCTACAATGTGAAGTGCAGAAAATTCCATCGGCCAAGTCTGCATCTGCTCAAGAGGCTTCTCATCATGACCCCAAGCCTAAGCACATTTCAGGGCTGTCATTAGGCAAGTATGCTGCTACAACTCCGGTGGGACCGTCCAGGGGGCCGTCAAGACGCATAAGCTTGCGTACATTAGCGCCGCTAATGCGACTCCGAAGTCAAGATATCAAAAAGCATCCTTGGATTGTTGCACTCAACAGCACGCGTGTAAAAGAGAAGAGGTTGATAGAACAAGGTATCGCTAAATTCAATGAGAAAGCTGCCGCTGGTATTGACTTTCTCATTGAAAATGGAGTACTCCAGAGAGCTCCAGCAGACGTTGCCGTGTGGCTGAACCAGCAAGCATTGGAATTGAGTAAAAAGCGTCTAGGGGAGTATCTGGGAGGTAACGATTCTTTTGCGCAGGAGGTTTTGCATCAACTCCTACAGGACTATGACTTTCAAGGGATGTCCATCGATGAAGCTATGCGGGTAAGATTAGAGGGAGGAAAAACCCTTTTTTGATTTGTTATCTTCAATTTTATCTTCTCGCGAATGGAAGTTTCATGTCTTCAGCATATTCAAGCCAAGCTTGGAGGACGGAGGGCGGCGAGATATATATCTCCACAGACAGGCTCTTATGGCTTTCCTCGAATGATTAAAATAAAAGACCTCAATGCTCACTTTCCTTCATATTCATCTCGCGTGCAGGTGTTTATCAATGATATTCGCATGCCAGGCGAGGCCCAGATGCTGGATCGAATCCTAAATGCTTTTGCGAAGCGCTTTTTTGAGACCACTCGAAATGAGAACCAATACGCAACAGAGGATACTGTATATATCCTCTCCTTTTCCATCATGCTTCTCAACACGGATCTTCATAACCGGAATCTTCCCCGAAAGGAAAAAATGCGCCTTGAGGACTTTATCCGAAACAACCGCGGTATTAATGCCGGACGAGACCTGCCACCTGAGCTTCTTTCAACGTTATACTACTCGATCAAACGCAAAGAATTGCGGATGAAGGAAGGAGATATGTGGGAGTCAGAATCCCTTACCTTTGTGGCGCCACGAATGAGCGGCTGGCTTGAAAAACAGCTTCAGGGTCAGCTTGGGTTTTGCCGTTTTCACAGATTTTGGTTCGTCTTGACGAATGGGTGTCTCTTTTATTTTTCAAGCCCCGTGGATAGAAATCCGCGCTGCATCATTATTCTGGAGGCTGTCATGGTAAGTCTCGTATACATTTTATCAGGGCATAGTAGTGCTAAGTGAGACGGCGGTTTTAAGGCTGGTGCGTTATTAAGTGGATTGTCCCATTGATGCCCGACGTTTATCTCCAAGAGACATTTCGTCTTAATTGTACTCGCGTTCTCCTTGCCATATTTTTTCTGATCCTCTTTTGGAAAGTCAATTCCGAATTGTTTATGACTTCCATTTTTCGCGTCAATTTGCAAGGCGATAAAGGGCGCGTCTTCCACGGAGATCATCCTCTACAGCAATGGGGGGGGGATAATCAAAAGCGTGAAGATCGGCAAGCGAGACAAAGCCACGACCCGGGGCCAGCACACACATTTTATTTTCCGAACAGGCTCACAAAAGGAGCGCGACGAATGGGTGGAGGCATTTCAAACCGAGACGGAACCTTTCCAGCGCCATCATCGCCTTGGGGGCTGTGGCATTCCAGGCGCCAGCCAGGGAAAATGTACTAGCCCTGAGGTAGCAAGTGCTGGGAGTGATCCAAGTGTGCAAGGTATCGCAAAATTCTTAAGTCAGTATCGTAGCCCACGCTCGGTAGGAGGTGTACGTCCGGTCGCTGAAGTCCCACACGCGCACACGTCATGTCTAGCCGAAGGTTGGATGCGGCGCAGGTCTTACGGAAGCCGAGGCTGGCAGCGACGGTATTTTATGCTGATCGCAGTGGGTAAAACAAAGCATCGGCCTGAACATTCTGAGCTTCATTGGTATACGACATTGGAAATGGCCCAATCTCACATTGGCATTCGAGGCTGCCAAGGCAGCATATCGCTCGATGACCCCTATCTAGTCTTTTGCGTCACTACTGCTATCCACAGTCCATCCTACCGGCTTCCGGAGCCCGCGGCTACTGTCTTTGAGTTTGAGACCATGCTACATGGTAGCAAGGTGAAAGAATTGATTTCACCCGAGGATCAGGAAAGCCTCAGTTTATGGTTGAACGCGCTTCAGCCACTTGTGCCGGTTCGCAATGGCGAGCACAGGCAGCGAGACACGGCCATCCCCGATTCATAAGTAGCTTAGACCGTCAACTAAACACTGTCCACTTCAATTAAACTCGCTGACGCTATGTGCATTTGAAATTAGAATTGTCTTCTTGCACCTATGGAATTAGCTGCATAGTGCGCTTGATAAGTATGGACTGTTAATGTCGAAGCCCATGCAGAAATAGATAAAGGTCGTGGTTCTGAGATGATGTGCAATGTAGAGGGGAACCACGCACGGAAAAGAGAGAGGTCTTCATTCCGCACAAAATTTTCAAACATACATCCACGCAAACATTTACGCGTCCTTCCAGTTTAAAAGTAAGAAGGAGTGCGCCCCAAACACCAATTTTCCGAGAGATTCCAGGCAATTTAGTTATGTGTATGGAAATGAATCCAAAACCGGTGTGTTTTCATGCCCTTTGCAGCAAAGTGTAGCTCTTCAGCGCACTGTGAGTACGTGTTGAGATGTTATCTCCCTTCTTTACAGAAAAGTGTCGGAGCTGACTGCGAAAAAGGAAGCAAAGGTGAACTTAAAAAATCTTTGTTACCATGTTTTTGGCTCACTTTCATTCATTTTTTCCCATAGCACTCTCTCATGAGAAATGCCATATCGGTTTTCCCTAAGAAGCCCTTCCGTAACATGCTTACTGGAAGTCACACGAATCACAAAAATGTATCAAGCGTTATCGACATAGATGACATATAAGTACCTCTTTTGCTCTGCGTCTCTTGACCAGAAAACTTCTGCTTCAGCCTTTTTAGGCGGGTTGTCGCTTAAGCAGAGGCCCTCTTCAGACTGAAGACAAAAAGCGACCCGGAGCACATGGATTGGCACTAGATCATTCACTTAGCATGGCATACACAGCGTACTTAGCATTTAGTCAGCATACAAATGGGAATTTGGGATACATGGCAGAAGTTCGTCTTCAAAAAACAATTTAGAAAATTATGGCTTCCGTTTCTTCGAGCTTTACTGCATACACGAAAACAAAAAAATGCAAAAAATGCGCCCAAAACCCTCCGTGATGGCGCAGGAAGGCTTCATTGGATGAGATTTTAAAGCTACTGGTTTACGTTAAAGCGGACTGAGCATGCAGATGTAGCGCTATCTTCTGGCAATGTTGTCGCACCGGACGCGGTAAAAATTCATTATCATGATGTGCCATTCTAATAGAGACGGAGTTCGCCTCCTAAAAATTCTTTGCGAGCAGATTAGAACATACACACTTTGCGCATAATTCCCTGTGGAATAATTTGTCTGCAGCTTACATTTCACGTTTGTCCTCAGTTGCGGCTCACCTGCGATTAGCTGCGTTGATGCACACAAACGGATAATTAAGAACACACGAGCAGCCATTGCGGTGAAACAAACGTTAGCAATAGTACCAGTCCTATCCGGTCGAGCCAATCATTAATATCACAATGAATTTTGCCACAGCATCGGCTCAATATGCGGGACACTCCGGAAAAGAGAAAGGATTACAAGCATTACTGGTACGCACCCGTATATACCGGTAAGTACCCTGGCTTTTTATGTCTACGACTGCCTCCTGAGCTTTAGCAGACATCTTACGACTGGTTAATCAATCATGGCCATGAGCGCTTTCGGTGTCTGCATCTTCTTTGAAATGTCACAATGCTGATCACTTTGATATTTCCCCCGTCACAATGTAATAAGGTCTTGCTGGTTCAGCTGTAGGAGCAGCAGTCGGGGCATGGCGCGGCCAATCAGCTTTATTATTTTCACTACATTTGGGAATCGGCTACACCATATTCGGGGCATCATTTAGCTGTAAGCGTTTGTAGTGTGTAACGCTAAAAGCTTAGTGTGTGTGACCAGAAAACCATAGACACAAGAAGGCATTTCCAGACGAGGGAGCCGAGGGTTTTAAAGACATATATGGTGTGTGCTTTATAAAATTCAGGTCTTTTGACGTGCTCGCGGCTAAAAAATATTGCACTTTCAAACAGCTTCACTTTATGGCTTGGAGTACGTACGACAAGAGGAAGGCATACTAAACTGGGTGGGCGCCGGTGCTGTCGCAGGGGCTGTGACCTCTCTCATCACTGGTAAATTTGCTTATTAGGTCACATGAATTCGATAAATTTGAAATGCTACACTCGCATCAAATTATATCGAATAAGGTGCTTTGTCTGCGTCTGATCTCAGAGCAAAGCGCATGAAACTAGCGGATTTCTCACTCTGACCTGTATTAATTTCACAACATATTCGACAATCAAGCTGGGCCTCGCCAAGCAGGCCGAGGAGCCGTTTTCTTCGGTGGAATGGGCATGATTGCAGAAAGTATTTCCGATTTGGTGGAGAGCTCAATCTCAAATTACAAGGATAGGAGGGCCAAGCAACGCTTCGGACACCCCACTGCCCCATCTGCATGGGGAGGGGACAAGGCGATAGGAAGGGCAGAGAAGCGATGAGCAAGCTCCTTTAAAAAAGAATGCGGTATTGTACATGACATTGACCCAGTGTGCTGTGAACCCCTCCCCTCATGACCTTGTCGCGCGGGGTGGCGGGAAGATCGGATCGAATGGGATCGAATCGGATCGGATCGGAGCCTCCACTTTGGCCCCATTCGGCCCCACTCCGAGCGGCAAAAACCGCTAGCCGCACGTACCCGACTTGCAGGTTTTGCGCATTCTTCTATTCCTTTGGTAACTTTTGTCGATGCCTTTCAGGTTTGTCCGTTTCTATTTTTTGGTAAAGTGTGTGGAGCCGGCAGAGTGTTAGCCTGTGCGTATGCGATTGCATTGCAGCTTCCGCCCATCTCCCTTCCATGTGTCGCTCAGCCAGTGCTCGGCTTCACCTCCCACACCACAACACGACTCTCATCAGGCAAACACCGACACTTACGCATCGCACTCTAAATCAATTTTTGTACCTTGCGATGGTTTTGTTGGCAGGAAAAGAATATCTCTTTCCAGGCAAAAAACGGACGCAGGGTAATTTTTGCGCTTGCCACCGCTCGATACATACTACTTCTCTCAAAGCATATGCTTTCCAGATGTTGGTTGTGTTTCGGTGTTCTTGAATTTGAGAATTGCTTTCGCACAAGCAACTCTGTGAATAGAACCATTTTAATTAAATAGTAGGCGACGCGAGAAATGCAGTAAGTTATCCAAAGTGAGCCGTACCTTCTCACGTTGGGATGCTTCCTCTGTACTACAACGATCCTACTACACGGCAGGTGATACAATCTATAAAGTGTTCTTACATTCTTCGGTATGGTCAGCATGAAGGATCCAGCGTGGAAAAAGGTGCGGGCGTTACCCGAGGCACCGGACTCGGAGCCTGGAGTCGTGGCCTACCGGTGTGCCATCGTGCACAGCAAGTCCCTGACGGAACTTGAGATGCTGCCTGACGGGTTGCTGGTGGTCGATCATGCTCGAGATGGGCTGATCTTGGATTTGCTGGATGTGGAGCACAAGACTTTGGAGGAGGTCGATGAAATTGCTGCGCGCGCTCATGCTCATGAGATTGTTGAGTTCCACGGCCGCATCATGATGCCCGGCTTCGTCGACACGCACGCCCATGCTCCCCAATACGCTTTCACAGGCACAGGAATGAATCTACCTCTGCTTAAGTGGTGCGTTTTACAAAAATATTTCCCGTAGATGAACAACTCCCCAGATTTCCTATTCTTATCTCACCCTTCACCTCGCTGTGTCATGTCTCGGTGTTGTCCCCCTCTGGCAATTAGGCTGAACACTTACACGTTTCCGTGCGAGGCCAAATTTGCCGACCTCAACTTCGCCCAAGACGTGTATTCTAAGTCAGTCCGTCGACACTTGATGAACGGCACGACCACCTGCTCCTACTTCGCCACTTTGCACCTGGAGGCTTCCAAGCTCCTGGTCGACATAGTGCGAGAGCAGGGTCAGAGGGCTTACGTGGGGAAGGTCTCCATGGACCGCAATTCTCCGGTACGTTTTATTGATAAGAAGGGCTTGGGGGAAGCAAAAGCGAGCTCGTTTCTAGTGTTGGGGTGCGGGCCAACAGGGTCAAGATCATACTTCTTCCTCTCTTCCCTCATCGCCAGGATTTCTACATGGAGACGACGGAGCAGGGGATTAAGGACGTGGCCGATTTTGTACGCTACACGAAGCGCACTTCTGTGTGCCCACAGGCAGCTCCCGGCGCCTCCTCCGTGCCTCCACGCATGAAGCGGGTCGCCTCCGAGACCCGCATCGTGCGTCGCGAGAGCTTGGGAGAGGCGACAGACGTGGAGTCGCCGGAGACGAGCGATCCAGAGAACGAAGAAGCGGTCAGAGCGACAGGCACTGCTAGTCCCACTGAGGATAAAGGCGGCGAGAAGAGGGACTCATGCTCATTGCCAAGCGGGGCTCTCACGGCAGCCAACGCCCTGCCCCCGCCCGTGGGAGGCAAAAGCGGAAGGATCACTCCGGGTGCTACCGGTAACCTTGCCGCGTCTTCCAGTCAGAGCGACCCCCACAAAACCCGGACGGTAGAGACGCCTACCCCCAGGTCTTATGCATCGCCCCCCCCACTGGTCACGCCTGTCCTCACCCCGCGCTTCGTGCCCAGCTGCACGCCCGAGATGCTCCAAGCCCTGGGAGAGCTCTCACGAGTACAAAACCTCCCTGTGCAATCCCACCTAAGCGAGTCGCAAAGAGAGATTGCCTGGGTGCGGGAGCTACATCCCGAGTGCGAGCACTACACGGACGTGTACCGCACCTTCGGCCTCTTGCATGAGAGGGCCTACTTCGCTCACTGCTGTCACTGCGGAGCCGACGAGCAAGCGATCCTCAAAGTCAACGATGTGGGCGTCGCGCACTGTCCCTCCTCGAACTTCATGCTAGGCAGCGGTGTTTTAAATGTGCGCCGACTACTGGATCGCGGCATCAAGGTAGGTCTCGGGACAGACGTCGCGGGTGGCTATTCGACTTCGGTGCTGGACGCCGCACGCCAAGCTATCATTGCGTCGCGCTGTATCTCGTTCACCGAGAAGGACGAGCAAGGTCAGCCTTACGAAGCTCTGACTATTGATGAAGTCTTCTTCTTAGCGACGCAAGGAGGGGCAAACGTGCTAGGCATAGGCGCGGCGGTTGGAAATTTTTCTCCCGGGAAGTACTTAGACGCCGTAGTCGTAGACCCCAAAACAGAGGATGGGCCACTCGACATGTTCGATGGCGAGTACCTGCACTCTGCCTTCGAAAAGTTTCTCTTTCTAGGCGATGACCGTAACATAGAGCAGGTCTACGTCGGGGGGAAACGGGTATTGTGATTGAAAAAAAGCGTGGAGGGCAGGAGGTGGACAGGATGGACTTCACGGAATAGAAAGGGTGCAGGGCGCACAAGGAGGACTGTGCACAAATGTAGAACCAGCTATCCCACGGATGCAGTGGGCTACGCTTTGAGCATCGCGATTGGGACCGTGAAAATTTAGACAGAAGTTTCGAAGTGTGGGTGTATTTTTGGGATGGAGGTTTCCTCTCTGGATGGAGCCATGCATCATGTGTTGCCTCATACGCGGAGGCCGAATTTAAAGCGCGTTGAGACGTGACTAATTGGTCGAAGCCAAAAAGTGAAGGCTGTAGGGAAGCGTAACGGAGATCTGCACACGTGAAAGGTTGCATGCGCGTACACTGAAAAGCAGCAGCAATACGCATGGCTCACCAGGAAGCAAGTATGACTTATGTGGACCAAAATGACGAACGATGCCAAAATGTTTCAATGAATAACGACAAGAGATGGACAGCAGAAAACAAAGCTCTCAGAACTCGAGCAGTACACATTTTTCCATGTATCATACTTCTTCATGATTCGTCTTCCTCATCTATCTTTCCTGACTAGATATCCAGGCGGTTGTATAGAGACACATCATATCATAAAGCACAATCCTGACTTTCACTCACCTCAATGATGTCGTACACGGCCTTCTCGTAACGCTCTTGCCACAACCCGGTAAGAATACAATACTAAGTAATATCTCTTGCGAGACCTACTGAGAGCTGCAGGCTACAAAGTGACATCCCTTTCGAGGCGTACTTAGAGCTGCACGCGATTCGAGATTCAAGATTCCGGTAAATATAGCCTCGTTACACATACGACAGTGCATTGACATCAACACAGAGCTCTCAATGCAGATGCACCGCATGTGAGGCGCACAAAAACACACGAAAGCTGTTTTTCGGTACTCTTCCGTTTCTCGCCAGATAGGCAGAGTCATTTCCGCCTTATCACACACACCTCGGGCGCTGATCCGTCAAATCCTCATGCATACCCATCGTGTAGGCTGATTAAAATTTAGCCCATCCATACAGGTTTCCGGTAAGATTTCCCAGCGTACACAGCGTCTGCTCCCAATTCTTCCTCGATACGCAGGAGCTGATTATACTTGGCCAAACGCTCCGAGCGGCAAGGAGCTCCCGTCTTGATCTGACCGGCGCAAAGCCCGACAGCGAGGTCAGCAATATAATTGTCCTCAGTCTCCCCCGAGCGGTGGGAGGTCATGATACCCCAGCCGTTCTTCTTCGCCAGCTTCACCGCGGCTATCGACTCAGTGACAGAGCCAATCTGGTTCACCTTCAGCAGGAGCGCGTTGGCCGCACTGTGCGATGGTTATTGAGTCAGATTGAAATTTGGGGTCTGATAACCGATCTATTCCCCACAACCCTCAGATTTCCTTCCAAACCGACACATAATTTCTCGCGCGCGGTACGTGCAAGTGTGCGTGTGCAGTGTCTGCACCTAAAAATCATCTGTGCGTCCACCATTTACCTCTTGTCGGCCGCCTCTTGGATCTTCTTGGGATTGGTGACGGTCAGATCGTCACCAACCACCTGCAGCTCCTTGGTCACGGCCGTGTTAAACTTGACCCAGCTGTCCCAGTCATCCTACGGGAACGAGGGTTAGGACGCAGCGCGGCGGAAGGGCCGATGAAGATGAAGGTATGAGATGGGCCACTTTCAGTGCATAATTGAGATTCGTAATAATGGCTCGAACATTGAATACCTGATCAAAAGGATCCTCGATGGAGACGATGGGAAATTCACGGGCCAGCTCCTTGTAGAACTCGCCCAGCTGCTCGCCGGTGATCTTCGAGCTTCCGTCGTTGTCCTTAGTCTGTACGAGTGGTGAGACACCTGTGAGAAGGGACCACGTTAAGAGCCCTCGGCACCATGTCCTCACCTTGAAGTCCAAGTCGTACATATCATCCTTGGTCCGGAACTCGGAGGAAGCCACGTCCATACCGATGACCACCTTATCCAGGTATCCCGCGTTCTTGATCGCGTCCATCAAGAGCTCTACGCCCTCCTTATTATTCTGAATATTGGGAGCAAAGCCACCTTCGTCACCCACATTGGTGGCGTCCTGACCGTACTTCTTCTTGATGACCGACTTCAGGTTGTGGTACACTTCAGCACCGATCTGCATGGCCTCTTTGAACGACGAGGCCCCCGTGGGAAGAATCATGAACTCTTGGAAAGCCAGCTTGTTGCCCGCATGGCTACCTCCGTTGATCACGTTGAATGCAGGGACCGGCAAGACAAAATGAGTGTTGCCCGCCAGAAGCCCGAAGTACTTGTAGAGCGGCATTCCCTTCGCGGCTGCACCCGCTTTGGCCACGGCCAAGGAAACACCCAAAATGGCGTTGGCGCCCAGCTTGCTCTTGTTCTCAGTCCCATCCAAATCAATCATGGCCTGATCCAAAGCATTCTGCTGCGTCTCATCCTGGCCGACAAGTTTAGGCGCGATGATGGTGTTCACATTGTTCACGGCGGTGAGCACACCCTTGCCCATGAAGCGACTCCCTCCATCGCGCAGCTCGCAAGCCTACGGTATGTTCAGCGGAGTGCAAAAAGAAAATAAGGCCTTTTTTGAGCTCATGCACATTCGTTATCCCGTAGAACATGCGTGCAAGAAGTAGGTAGTTGTTCTCGTACCTCGTAGATACCCGTTGAGGCACCGGATGGCACAGAGGCCTTGAAAAGGCCCTTTTCAGTCGTAACATCCACCTCCACCGTGGGATTTCCGCGTGAATCAATGATTTCGCGAGCGTGAATATTCTTGATCGTCTGTACAAGAAAATAAGAAAATCCTCGTGATTGCGTAATTCTATTCCTTTCTCTTATGAAAATATTTTACAGGAGATGCGCTTACCATGGATACAATGTGCCTAGTCCGTGCAGTGACCTTAGAAGACAGAGGGCTTGGAGTGAGGAAAGCTGTGAGGTGCAGTGAGATGTGTCAACGGTGGTGTGAAAGAGGAGAGTGAGCAGCGCTTTGCGGGCCTCTGAGTGAGAGCGGACTTGCGCGATCGATTAGGCGCGGCCGCCAGCTTGTTCATAGACACCCATGCGCGATGTCATGGCATTCGAATCCCATCCCCACCGCAAACGTTCCTTTCGTGGGAAGGCGGTTCACATCCATACAAAACACAACGTACAGGACGAGTAAGAGAGGGACCCCAGGAGGAGACACAGAGCGGACGATGTCCTCATCGACAGGAATTGGAAGACCTGTATAAATGTGTAGACCGGACGTGTTGCGGGTTCAGGTGGCATCAGGACAAGCACGAGACGAAGAGCGACGCGTCCTGATACGGGGGATCAGCCATCATTCGTCTCGGCGCATGCGTCGTCGGGGCTCCGTTTGTAAGGCGGGGGCAGGCCGCTCAGTCTATAGTGCCCCTTCCTACGATCCACACTGACTTCTACACTGCCGCTTCGAACCATGCCGAAATGTGACCGGTGAACACAGAAAGCAATTCCTTCTCCTAGTGCTTACAAGAAGTGAGCTTTTAAGCGACGCGACACGAGTGTGCGTGGGATTCGACGTTGCACATCATGTGTCGCTCCACGATTTCAGATCACTCGTCTTGATCGCTAAAAGCATGATCGTAAATCTCGTGATGTTCACAGAATGTAGGAATATGGCCATTTCACGAGGCCTGTAGTGTCGTACAAACCTGCTGTGTTTATCCCGCTATTCTTTCAAAGACTTGCAGTCAGCTTGACCTTGTTTTGTTGTTCAAGATCCATGCATGTCCAAGCCCGCCACGTCCCTGCAGCCTTGCTTGCAGGAGGTTGATAACATGATTCTGGGCACTGGGCTCGCATCTACGGATCTCAGAGACCTGCTACTGTAACATACGTTTCGACAGACAATCAAAACATTTGAAGATCAATTTCTGCAATCAAAGGGACAATTTTTCCCGGCTGAGGTGGGAAAGGGCTAAGAAATCCTGTAACGACCATGATGATGATGATGATGATGGTTGCCGCCCCGGGTGCCGGCAAAAATGCAGCAACACTATCCACACGCAATCGAAACCGCATTACTGTAGTACTGGTAACATTGGGTATAACAATGGGTAAGTGAGCTGCGGTAAACGTGTAATACTGGTTGTTAAGCCTGTCATCCGCATGCTTACTGCGGCACAGCATTTCATATCGCATTGGTATGTCTTTCCCTCACACGTCTTCTTTTTTTCGGAAAGAGCAGCATTAGTATAACATATTTCATTTCAAATACTTTCGTGCACCGAATCACAGCGGCTCTTCTGCCCTACGGTATCCGCAAACTCCGCGATGGACGGTCCTTGTACCAGAGCGACAAGCCCCTTACCGGGAGCCAGATCATGCGGGGGGCCTACATGAACTCTTCCAGCCAAGACATTGGACCTGACCCGGACTACGATTTTCGATCAGGAGAGTGGCATGGCAGACGAAACGATCCTACCAAGAAGTAGTCAAGGACGATGCCGGGGATCCTGGAGAAGGATTGCTATAAAGCCTCCGCGCCAAATCCAGTCCTTGTAAATGCCTGTGTGTGGATAAGAAAGACCGAGCAATATAATCATTGTTCAGAGCAACACCTTTTCGTTGTTTCTATTGAAGATTTTCCTTTAGAACTTTAGAACATCTCGCTGAGTGCCAGTTCAAGACCACGAGACCGTCAATGTCATTCGTTCATGATTGCGAAAAGGAAACCAGCTGCTTGCATGCTCTTCAACAAGGTTTTGTTCGTGCTTTACATCACGCAACATGCTGCTCCCTGTGCATTGGGATCACCCATTTCCTTCAGAGCTTTGACAACCGCAGCGTGTTTGCCCTGCATGGCCAGATCGAAAGATGTCTTGTTGTCAGCATCGCGAGCATTCACGAGGGCGTCCTTGTCACCCTTCGTGAGGAAGAGCCGAATGAGCTCCGCCCTTCCACCCTCGGCGGCCCCGTGTAGGGGGGTCATTTTAGAAGAAGTTTCAGCCATGAGATTCGCACCTCTCTCTACAAGAAGCTCAGCCGTTTCCTGGTGTCCGCTAATGCTGGCCCAATGTAACGCTGTGCGTCCACTTTTATCTGCCTGCAAGAAACGTACACGGAAAAGTAAGTCTGAGAAAAATACTGCATCTGAGGTGCAGAGAACAAGGAGAATTTTTGAAAAGCAGTGAGCAGGACATGGAGCCGCAGCATATTGCTCGTCCGCGACATTTGGCCCCTTGTAAGAGTTTCCATCCACCGCACTCTTGCTCACAAACCTGATCAATTTTGGCCCCCCTCTCGATAAGGTACCGGCACACCTCAATATGATTACTTCCTGCAGCGCGATGAAGCGGTCTTCTGTCCCCCGCTCCGGCTTTAAGTGGAATATATAGGACATGGAATAAAACTAGTGCAAGGCACTGCCCACTTTAGACATCTCAATTCAACATTTGCTTTAATCCACCCTTACCCCCAACAAATATAAGGACATACCTTCATTAACGTCGAATTCTTTACCCTCTATCATACGCTGTACAGCATCTAGGTCTCCGTTGTGACATGATTTGTGAAGTGCCGTGTCGTTAGGCATATTTGGTGTACCTGCAAGATGGGCAGAAACGTCCCAAAAAACCCCTCATGATTCCAGAATATGTTAAGAAAAAGGAAAAGAAAAATGAGACCATCATAAAAAAGTAAACTAAATCCATACAGAATCCTATCTTGGAGAATGTGAGATCAGTGACGCAGAATTCATTGTAAAAGAAAATGTTTAAAACCAAAAAAACCGTTACTGAAAACGCGTCCAGGGTCGCGGGGCGGGAGGTTGTTGCTACCTTGCGTCCCTCGAGTAATGGGCAGAAGAGGACTAGGGGGGCGCAAGAGCCAGAGTCACATTGAAAACAGGCAAGGATAGAGTATCGGTATGCTGACGGAGTGTAAGCGGACGTGAGATGCTTAAAATCATGCATACATCGAAAATTGAAACGTACCATAGCCCGCCAAAAAGTAAGAGCTCAACAAAAACGACATTCGAACATGCTTTAAGTTCTAATTTTACACAATACCAGTGGCACTCTGAAGCCTATCCAACTCATCAGCTTGTATTTTATGCCTCCTTTGTCTCTGCATCGTCTTCTAGAAAGCCGAGAAGCTGCAGCATGGATCTTACTCTTTCTCCCCCGGGGATCGTGTCCAAGCGGGCAAGCGTGGCTCGACTTACGGCCGTCAGTTGACGCGTCGCAGGTTCCATGTCTTTCCATATAGGCTTGAGTAGAGCGAGAGCCGAGCCACCAACAGAACGTCGGCAAATCGCCTCCTTATAGATATTATGCATAAGCAAAGCCGACGGGAAAATCGATGTAAGAAGGAAATACTTTTGGACAAGAAAGAGCGTGAAAAGGCCTCCTCATGACACACACCTTAAGCCCAGAAATGTGGCCAATTCGATTGTACAAGAAATTTGCGAAGAGCAGCGCTGCCAAACACCGCCGCAAAAGCGTACCGCCTTGGTTCCTGCACCGCAAGAGGGCCACCGCCAAAGACAGCCCCAGCGATGCCTGTGAAAGAATGACGATAAAAAATTTCAAAAACGATAACTGCTTTTGATGCATTACACTCTAGTCATTCTTGCCACAACGCACCTCAAGCAGCAAGCTAATGGTAGAGAGTGAACCAGGCATGGGCCTCCGCGGTCCACAGCGAGCAGCGGAGCCAGGCCCTGAGGCAGCCTCCGAGGACACACCTAAAATCTGAAGCAAATCCAGAACTGCTGCTAAGGCCGTGAAAAATTCACGGAGAAGGAGCGGCGCGAGGCCGTTAACTACCCCCTTAGGCGAGTCAGTCGCGGGCCATGCGAGCAGTGCGGCTGTGTAGAGCAGATAGGCAGGAGCCCCGGGAACGCTTGTCAGGCCGCCAACGAGCTGCGTAAATGTAACGAGTCATGTTTGTTAATGAGCCATACAACATTCTGTCGCATGCTCTTGAGATACAGCGCATAAATGTCCGCCCGCACACCTGCCTGGCCTCTTCTCCTCGCCGTCACGCTTTACCTCCACACTCGCCCCATCTCTCTACTACACTCCATCTCTCCTGATACCTCGTGAATCCTTCTTCTATTGACAGCGCCATCCGCCGCCACCAAGAGCACGCGGCGCACGTCCGCCGCTAGGCCAAGGGCGTGCCTGGCAGCCAGCACACGTAGGATCGGGCGGTCTCTGCCAATGTCCGGAGGCAAAGAGGCCGCAGCCAGCTGATGATGAAAGCGTATCATGGCAAGAGTGAACATTGTGGAAACGCGTTTACTTACAGCACGACACGTCTTTAAAGGGGAATTTGAATGCCGTAAATGCTATATCGTCGAGCACACGATTAAAAGAATCGAAATCCTCTGACAGCATCCCACAGCTTGTGAAAAGAAGCATGTTCTCATAAGATTATACAAAAGAAGAAGAGAAAGAAGATTTATAAATTGCGAAGGCACAGGTAGGTCGTCAGCACTGGTAAGGCTGCCAATGAATTCTGGCGAGTAACGTACCACCAGAGCCCATGCCAAAGCGCTCGCCACAAGCTGACCCGTCCATAAAGGATCCGCTGCAAAGTATTTATTGATAGAGCGTTCACGTATAGCCTCTTCTAACAAGTCCTCCTCCTCCACCCGTGGCTCCTGGTCCGGCATGGCTGCAGCTGCACTAGACTCCCGCTCCTTTTGGCCTTGATCAATCCGTCGCCGGTGGAGTTTGGCATCTCCATGGGTTTTGCCGCGTGTCTGCCTCCCTCCTGAATTCGACACTCTCTGACGCTGGACCCTGATTTCCCTCCGTCGCGCGAGGAAAGGTTGATCTAATGCTTTTCCTACCGGTGATGACGGGTGGCCTTCCCCCAAGTCCTGCAATAGGAGGAGAGCCAGAAAGAAAGCTGCGCGCATAACATGCGAGTGTGGTGCGCCCCAAGGAAAATGACCCATGCTGACGCGACGATCTAGATGGTACGGTCCATGCGTTTTACTACGTAAGTCGCGAAAGTTTGGGAAGGTTGAGGAAAGGTGCAGTGCGTGTGGTAGCAAAGTCGTACTGCTGCTCGTAGCAGCGAGTGGCACTGCAGGAGGCGCGACGGGCGACGGGAGGGCGAAGGGCGAGTCTCACGCTTCCTCTTTCTCAGGCAAAGCACTTAAACCGTGATGCCCGACAGTCACGCGTTGGGTGCATACTCCTAAACCTAATAAAAATAACCGGACTAGCAAGTTGCGGCAGGTCCACGATCCGCAAATGCAGTGCCTGACTCCTAGCAAGCCGTGCTCACGAGTATCTTCTGCGGCGAGGCTGAAGGCGCTGCTACCACAACGAGCAATAGACTCAACCTGCTTTTTTCGTGATCAACATAAAATAACTTCTATTCATACTGATTTATACAGGATTTTGAGGCGATTAAGAGAGGTGGGAAGCTTTTAGGAGCAACTCAAGTGTCCAACCATGTTTGTGATCGACCGACTGCGCAGATCTTCTGGGGAGGGCAGCCGCGTGCCACGTCGCAAGCGCGGAGGGCACACCGCGGCGCTAAGCCATGCTGGTTACACCGCGATATTTTTTGGAGTTATACGCCTCATCTATATGGCTAAAAATTCCGGGGGGAAAGAGTAAAGTCAAGGAGATCAGACGACCTCCAGGCTGCTCGACGAAAGAGACCGTACACCCCTCCGGACAAGTGATTACAAAAAGATTTATGCCTACATTATCACGCCAAATGGGTCAAGTGTTGAGGCATAGTCCATATGGAAGATGGCGGGAATTGTGCACCCCGGAAAGTTTGCATTAGGACAGGCATTAATGTGACCCATACGGAGGGATGCACATTTTGGTAGCTAGGACTGAAAAGTAGACCAAAGAAATTGTGCAAATTATATAACTTCGTCCCACAGGCCAGACTGTTCCTTTGCATATTTCGTTTTTCGTTCAGCGAATGAAACGCAGCCATGGCCTCTGGATGTCCTCAAAATTGGTCGACTGCCCCCCCCCCAAGATAAGAGAGCACGGGCTCCGCGTCGCCAGGCGTCCTCTCCCCGGCTCTAATTTATTAATTAATTAATTTATTAATTAATGAAGCTTTGTAGAAGTCCATTCCTGGGAGCTTTTTACGCGATTATGATCTTGAATTCTCATTTCTTGCTCATCGCTTATCTGTACTTGCCACTTGCTCACTGTCTCGCATGGTTCTGTTTTTTCTCACAGTAAGAAGGCGGGACGGCACGCGAGCGAGCAGCACCAACGGCAGCCACCGCAACTTTCTGACTTTCGAGTTCTGTTAAGAGAAATCATGCGTGCCCTTATCGCTGTGTTCTCCCTGTACATCTGTAGCGCCATGGCCTTTATGCCAACTACGCTCCCCAGTGCGTCGCGAGGTGAGCAAAGGTTTCAATGTTTTGTTCTCTCCACACACCAACGCCGGTCCTTCAAGTGCTGACTTATTGTACTGAATAACAAACATGGAGGCCCAAGACAAAACCAAAACCCTCTCACTCGTTCCATACTTTAACATTGTAGCTTGCGTTAGGACAAGCGCCGGACGCAGGCGGGCGGGGACGAGGCTCACCCCCATGATGGCGGTTGATCAGGGGAGCACGCTGAAGGTGGGCATCGTCGGTGCCACCGGGGCGGTCGGGGAAGAGATTGTCAAGGTCTTGGGTCACCGGAATTTCCCAGTCTCTGAGCTCCACTTATATGCCTCTGCACGCTCTGCCGGTAAAAGTGTTGCAACGCCATTCGGATCCGTGTCCATTGAGGAATTTGACTTGGACAAGGCACGCGGCCTGGACGTCATTTTTCTGGCCGTGGGCGGGGATTTCTCGAAGGAGTATGCGATCAAGCTATCGGCAACAGACGGGCCTGTGGTTATTGATAATTCATCCGCCTTTCGCTTGGACCCAAGTGTGCCGCTAATTGTGCCGGAGATCAACCAGCAGGCGGCCAAGGGCAAAAAGCTTATCGCCAACCCGAACTGTACCACTGCCATCGGGCTCATGGCGCTCTTTCCGCTCCACGTGGCCTTTGGGATCAAAAAAATCATCATGTCCACTTATCAAGCAGCCTCAGGAGCAGGCGCAGAAGGTGAGTGGTTACGGGTGAGGGACGGAAGTTCGAGGGGCTATGGCGGGGCTGCGATGCCAGTAGGACAGGTTGGCATACATTGTATCGGCTTTGAAGAATGATGTGCTCACGTGTGGATGTCTGTCTTAACCACAAGGTATGGACGAGTTGAAGGCGGGCATCGCAAGCTTCGTCAAGGGGGAGCCCGTCAAGAACGAGTTCTTCGCATATCCCCTCCCCTTTAACGTCATTCCGCAGATTGACGTCTTCACCGACAATTTGTATACCAAGGAAGAGATGAAGGTCACTTGGGAGGCGCGAAAGATCTTGGGCGTGCCCGATTTACCTGTCAGGTAGGCCGGGTAAAGCTTTGGAGACGCGGGTGTATGGGAAGGGGGGAGCGGCACCGAGGCTGCTCGCATGATCGATTGCCTCCCCGCGCTTATCTCACTTGCTCCACCAGGTTAGAAGCCTCATCCGTTTCACTCTTACTATCCCGTTTGCCATTTTTGCATGTACTCCCTCGTCAGTTGCACGGCTGTCCGCATCCCCACCCTGCGCGCACATTCCGAGGCTATCACCATCGAGACCGAGCGGCCCGTGACTCCGGACGGAGCGCGGGAAGTTTTGGGCAAGTTTCCGGGCTTAAAAGTGGTGGACGATCCCGCCAAGAAACTTTATCCCATGCCGCTGACTGCCACGAGCGTCTACGACGTCGAGGTTGGACGAGTTCGTCAGAACATCGTCTTTGGAGACCATGGTCTGGACATTTTCGTTTGCGGTGATCAGGTAGGAAAAGCGAAGGATGTGATTGAATGTTAAGATATGTCATGCAATTTTCAAGACTCACAAAGAATTACAATGACATTATCATTTCACCTGCACATTTATAGCTGCTGCGCGGAGCCGCTCTGAATGCAGTGATCATCGCTGAGAAGCTCTAGAGGTCAAGAATCGGGAATGGAGGCTGGACATTGAGGCTCTTGTCAGTCGGGTATGACAAATGTTGAAAATTTTGGTGAAAAGGAAGACGTCTACGAAGGGTGCCCAAGCAGAAGCCATCACACATCCGAGAAAAGTAAATAGACGTCATAGGAGATATACCTTAGTAGTAGTAGTATCCGCTGTCTCGTCCTTAAACCCACTCTTTTTTACTTCATTAAACCTCGTTTCAACCTCTTCCGATCAAGTGCAATCATGGGTTGGGAATTCGTAAGGCTTTTGAAAAATTAAAATGGTCGAATAATCACGTGGATGCCAGCCTGTTACCGACAGGTAGCCAGGGAACCAGACGGAAGAATACCTGAGGATACCCGGAGGTTTCATGACGTCGTAACGTCACGGGGCCTCCTTTCCTCCTCCTCCCTCTCCTTCCTCCTCCTCGTCCTCCTCTACCGTTCCTAATCTTTCTGTGACTATCTGCTGTAAGCGTAGTATTTAAATTGAATTAACTGGAGCAACTTTATCAGGTTTTAAATCCTTCCCTCCTCCTCGTTCATAACGTCTTTTGTGCGTTTCTCGTCGCATAGATCGACGACGCCCGGACAAGCTTCCTGTTCTCATTCTTCCTGCGCACACATGTGTGAAAGCACGAAATAATAGGATGTTGCAGCATTCTCTAGCATATCATTTTTAACTGCAGTCCTTACAGTCTGGCGCCCTCAAATTATTCATGCTCCGCATTCACATTATTTCGTTAACACCTTCGCACGTTCTTTACAAACCCACCTTCATCATCATTCCTGCTCAGTATACTCAGGATAACGAATGGAAGACACTTGCGAGGAAGAAGAAGGTGTCTTATATGTACACTGCAATCGCTGTCAGCAGGTGCTTTCATCCTTCTACAAGTCCTCGTGTGGGCATTGTTTCTGCGTAGAATGTGCCACAGCCCATTTCGCCAAAGATCCATGCTGCCCGGTTTGTGGCCTGCGTCTTTCTCAGAAACACTTTCGTGGACCATTTGATGTGGGCATCTCAATTGCAGAGCCTATTGAGACAATCATGTTCAAGAATGTCTTCAGTTCTAACCGGCTTGACGAGGTACTTCAAAGGGCCCTTCAGTCCTTGCCTGCCGTGGAGGACGTCATATCCCTCGTCACAACACAACTCTATTTGGAAAATCAACGTAGCCAATTCCAGCGGGAGAGAGTTGAGCGCAAATGGAGAAAAGTACGCGGGGACTTGAAGCTTACTGTTCAAGAAGCCCGCAGCAAGATCGCTCTGCTCTCCTCCCAGCTCGCAGAGGCCGAAGCTTGGAAAAGAAAACTCAGTGAGTAGAAGCATCAAGGCTCTTATGTTGATATGCTCCATTTGGTGATGGAGCTCTTTATGTGCGAGCAACTTTTGGACATGATGGGAAGTTTTGTGAGCTGCCTCCGTTAAAGTTTCCTCAATGTGACCACTTTCTTCGATAGACGATGAATTGGCCACAGCCAAGCAAGAGGCGCATGAATTTCATCGCAAGAACAAGTCTATGGAGCAGGTGAGAACCAGTTAAAGGGTATTGCAAGAGGAAATGGAGACCTGAATAGGATTAGGATTTGAGCAATGACGTATCTTGTATCCCTCAGTTTTCATATGGGACCTTGACATCAATCTTCAACACACTCTCTCGTACCTCTAAGATCCTAGCACGGCTTCGCAATGATGGACATGCGATCCCATCAGCGCTCTCCAGCCCTGCGTCGACCCCCCCGCATCACAATCAGCATAGGTTGGCCCAGGCGCATCACCGCCCGCAGCAATCCTTCTACCCACCTCCCTCTCCTCGCCTCAATTCTAGTAGCAGCAAGGTACAATAAAGCTGACAGATGATGTGGTATATTTCGCTTAAGCAAGCTTGTGAAGAATAAAATTTCTTTTCCTTTGCCCGTCCCTTAATTAGTCTGTAAATGGGTTACAGTTCCCATCCAATCAGGAACAGTCGTATCGGCCTGCCTCGGCGACAGCTATCTCTCCACGCATTCCATCCTATCCTTGCACCGGAGGAAGGAATGGAAAAGCAGTCGGAGGGAGTCCGCTGGGTTTCAATCAGCCCAGCCCACAGCCGACTCCTCCGCGCTGCCTGAGCGCCACCAATTCCCTTTCCCGCAGTCTTTCCCCGCATCATAGTCATGCGTTCGCTCCGCCTATTAGCCCTTATTCCCCAGCTTCATCCTTCTCTACGTCTTCATTGAACAGTGGCCGTAATTTTGGAGGTGTGAGTGACTATCGGGCGCCCTACCAATGAAGAACGAACGTAGCAAGCTGCGGGCTAAGGAAAAGCGTACATCAAAATGATCACAGAATGTACAATGGACAAAATGGCCTACGAGTGCAACCCTATAGCCCTTCAGAAAGGTAAACATGCAGCATGTCTACTATTATGTGTTCATTCTTTTTAGGCAAGCATCCTAAAGAAAGCTCACAAGCAGACCATCGGGACGGAAGATAACGTTGCTAAGTGTGAGAAGACATTAACAGAAGAGCAGCAAGAGACCAATCGTTAATTCGTTGGGAGAGGAGTCAGGTAACGGTACGTGCAGAATGTCCCGTCTTGCCTTAGAAACACTCGTGGAGGGAAGCTTATCGAATAAATCACAGAGGAAAATAACACAGGACTCACAAATAATTTATGCTTTGCCATCCCTATGGTTGCACGCGCTTTGTATATACGTCCTAAGTGATACACATGGCCACTACAGCTCTTTCGTCACTAAGTCCTTCCCCTTCTCTGGCCTCGACCGTCCCCCCTTTTTATATCTAATAATCTCCTGCACGCACACTAGAATTCAAAGATCGGCGCCATACCACTCTCTACCTTCTCAAACTTCTTCAGGCCCGTGAAGAGGGTGAACTTCCTCAGAATTTCTTCGCCATCGTACACCGCTTCTGGCGCCCACGTCCCGTGTAAAGACAAAGGAATGTTCGAATCAAGCTGCAGTCGCGCCACAGGCCCCTTTCCGAGCTTCTGCACGTCAAAGATCAGAACTTGCGACAGGGAGGTCTCCCCATTGAAGACATAGGTCATCAGATACCCCTCGTCCTCCAGGCCCTCGCCTCGCTCCTCGTGTCCCTGCCGGGGCACCACCACCGTCTCGCTGATGAACTCCTGCGGCTCGGCCCTCCACGAGTCAACGAGCCGACCACACTCCACGTCGAACTTAGCCACCACGCCCACCGGCGTCGGCACTGTTGGGTCTCTGCCCGCGGCCAGGTACGTGTAGCGGTAGGGCTGGCCTGTGCGGGAGGCGGGGATGGAGGGAAAGTCGCAGTACACGTCCCAGAGCTCTGCCTTTGTGTGCGTGGCCTGAGCGGGGTTCAGCCGGTAGCGCCAGAGCGTGGATTTTGGGACGTCGCGCTCGTAGTCGACAGAGCGCCAGATCGGGTCCCCGGTGACCCCCTTCGTGTCCGTGAGGTAGAGCTTGGGCACGCGGATGATGTCCACCACAACCTCCCCCGTCGAGGAGTCGTCAAAAGCGTTGGAAAAGTGGAAGGAAAAGTGAGGGTCCACTGGGATCTCGACCATGGGCCTGCTCGGGTTGTTGCGCGGGATCAGGTAGGCAACTGCGGGCTGGTCGTCCTGGAACCTGATGCAGGAGGCCACGCCCGTGCGGCCGAGCAGCCATGGGAGGGGTTGTAGGTCGAGTGGGGCCTTGAAGAAAACGTAGTAGGAGGGAGTGATCACCATGTCGTGCAGGAGGGAGAAGCCCTGGAGGTTCTCCGAGCGCTCGGCCACCAGCCTGGAGGGAGGGACGTGAGGAGGGAGGGTGAGCGAGGGCACAACAGGGACAGCCACGCGCAAGTACACTCGAGCTGGGGTAAGGCCACTCGGACGTTCCAAGTGTGCGGTTCAAAGGCCTCTTCGTGAGGCTCGCAGCTATCTGTGTTTCACCATCTAGCGTCATGACCCGCTACTCACTTGAAGTCCGTGTCGAACTCGTAGAGAGTAATCTTTGTCTTCCGCGGGTCTGGATCTGTAGAGAAGAAGACGTAGCGGTCGGTGGCCGGGTCGTACCGCGGGTGGGCGCACAGGTTTTGGTTGCGTTTGAGGACATTAGCGAGCCGAGACTCGCCCAGAGTCTGCAGCGTGATCGGGTCCATCAGGTGGGGGAGACCGCCCTCCCACAGAGCCAGCAAACGATTGCCCCAAAAGATCACGTTAGTGTTCGCCACATTCTTACGACGCATATCGAAAATATTTGCGAGCCATCCCCCGGGCTTCTGAGTTCCGAAGGTACCGCGGTACTCGATTTTTTGACTCTTCTGCTCCCGTTTGTAGCCCTCCGTTTCGACAAAGCGGTTGCGAAAAAATGCTCGACCGTCCTGGAACGTTAAAGCACTAATCATCCCATCGCCATCGAAGGGATGCGCGATTTCCAGCCCATTCACGTCGAATTTGGCATGTCCGTTGCGGAACAGCGTTCCTCTGATGTCGGTCGGGATACTGCCCTCTTTTATGTCCTTTACCTCGTAGGAGGTCTCCGACCGCGCAGTTTCGAATCCCTTGATCCAGCCTTCTCGATTCCATGTTCCCGTGGTGCCTGCGAGGTTTCGCGAGTCTGTCGTGGAAGTTGCCGCCTGAAGGGCCGTCAAAGATGAGGGCATCGGGCTGAAGAGGCTGGGAGGCCGAAAGCCGAGTGATATCCCAAAACATAAAACCAAATGAAAAAAAGTTTGGTACAAACGCTCCGCCATGCTTCTATGCATGTATAGAGAAGAGGAGAGGGGTGAGTAATGTTTTTAAAAGGCGTGCGGCGCGCGACTGAGGCGTGCTTTTCAGGCAGTCAGAGAGCGGAGTCAGCGTTGACCTCCTGCCCCCACCAAAAGGGGACTGTCTGGCAGTATCCGGCCCGGGAATGGTCACGCTCTCTCCGGCACAAGTTCCCTGCAAAATTATGCGGCTTGTATGCGGGGACACTCCCAGAAATTCAGAAAAAAAAATATTCGTGTGGATAGGTTGCGCCCTCTGACGTGAAGGGTGACCTCGCCTCCTCGCTCTCTGTCGGTTGCCTCGCCTAAGAACCCTCAGGACAACACCCACACAGACACAAACAAAACAGCCTTGCTCGCGATGCCTTGCGACTTCTTGACGCCGCTTCAATTTCGTCTTTGTCTTCGTATTTACGGAAATTACAAACCTTAAGGTGCTCTTGGTGAGATGCGAGTATTCAAAGACATTCTCTAGCTAGTTGCTCAGCATGTCGTTACGAGAGCTGATATACTCTCAACAAGACGACGTTCATGGGAGCGACTGTCCTTCAACCGAGGAACAACAGCCGATACATGCACCACAAGGCTTAGAGGTCGCGAATGGCCTCCTGGAGGCCGCCATGTGGCGGCAGAGGTCAAGAGACACGCCGAGATCCTGCCGATGGCGGGGCCTCCGACCAAGCAGGCGGGCGCCCTTGTATCACTGGCCTACGTCCATACTCCCAGACTGCCAAGACAAACCCGTCCTCTTGCACACGGTACTACTTCAGAGACTGCTGACCTTGTTTGTGGCAGCACGCGATGTGGCAGCCGTTGCAACCACCCTCGGCCTCTTGCATGCGCTGCAGCCCCGCCTGGAGGACACTAGCTTTGAGGGAAATCTATGGCTTTTGACCGAGCTGGCAGCGCGTGAAGCTGGTGACACTCCATATTCTGGGAGGGATGACACCAATGACGCGGAGGCCGGGGCGAGGAGGCGACTTCCTCCTGCACAAGGTCCTCGCGCCCGCCGGCTCCTTCTCTTTCTCCGCACCATGATGAGCGCCCGCATCCAGCTCCCAGAGGCAGCGGACGTTGAGAATGGACATAAAACCATAGCGCCGCCGAACACTTTGCGGATCCTGGCGCTGGCCAAGCTCGTAAACTTCCTGGTGGAAGGTGGGCGTCTCTCCGAGGCGAGGGAGGCCTTGCAACAAGAGTCCTTCTTGCGTCCCTTCGCCGCCAGCCCGTACCTGCGCTCGATGAAAGCCTTGTTTGCCTGTCTGGAAGCAGGCCTTTCGGACGGCGGCGGGGGGGACGGAGGGCGGGGCAGGAGGTTCTTCAACGACCTTGCCGCCGCCCCAAGTCGATGCTTTGCGCCAGGCCCGCCGCAGCGAGGCAGCCCGGCGTCTCTCCGATGGGCTCAAGCGGCTCTGGAGGAAATCCTCCGCGCTATGGACGCAGGAAAAGACCTACAGAGTGGCCTTCTCGCAACCTCCTTGGCCATGCTCCGTATGGGGGGGGGGCAGAGGCGGAGGGAGCGGGTTTGCAACCTCGTTCTCGCCCGCTGTCAGCGCCACCCGGACTCTCCTCGCGCCCAGGAAATTGCCCACTCCGCCTCGCTGCTCGCGCGCGGGCAGGACCACAAGGCCACGCTCAGGCATTTGAAGCGGTGGCAGGCCCTCGACCCCTCCTCCGACCGAGCCCTGGCCGGCCTCCTGCATGCCTACCGGCGCCAGCTCCTCCGCTCCTATGTGAGTACCTCGGGCGAGGGTCGTTCCAAGCCTCGATCTGGGCCTCGGTCTGGCATCTCCGCCTCCGCCTCCCTCTCATCCCCCCTTCCTCTTACCCCTCTTTTGCCTCACAGCGGGACCCAAAGAGCCCCGTTCTCCTCAGCCGCCCCCGCCTCACACGCGCCCTGATCGACCGCCTGCTCACGCTCCCCCCCCCCTTGGGCCCGCCCTCCCTCGGTCCCTCCCCACTGTCGCCGCACCTGCGCTACTTCCGCCTCCTGGCCGCCTACCTGGGCCCGCTGCCTCCGCACAGGCCCGGGGGTCTCCACCGGGAGGGGCCCGGCCGCGCCCCCGTCCGCCTGCACTGGGGCGACAGGGGGGCTCTAGAGAGCGCGCTGGCGGGAGCGTACGAGGCGTGGAGTCCGGGCTGTCGTGGGGCGGAAGGCTCGGCACTGGAGCTCTTCAACGTGGCGGACCTGGGACCCTGCCCCCGGGAGAGAGCGTTCTCGTACCAGTGGGACCGGGTGCTGGGAGAGGACGGGTGGCCTCGGTCGCGACGGGGCGGGGAGATGGAGAGAATGTGGGCGCTCGTCAAGTGAGTCTGCGTGGATGGGTGGTAATATCGTGGGAGGGGATGAGGCGTGGCGCTCCCCGTGTGCCCCTCTGCGTGACTGGAGGGAGTTGGCCGTCTTCCCTTGCCGAGAAGAGCGTCTACCCCCACGCGGTTCCCTCACTCCCTCCTGGGCCTTGCCTCACAGGTTCTCGCCCTTGGGGCTGCAGGACAAGGACGAGGAGGCGGACGCGGACGAGGAGGGGGAGGAGGCGAGGGAGGGAAGGAGGGAGCGCTCGAGTCAAGGTATATATCGGGAGGGGGGTGATGGTGATCGCGATAGCGAGGAAGAGGAGGAGGAGGAGGAGGAGGGAGGGGGGAACCAAGATGAGGGCCCGGACGATGACGACATGCTTTTGCGTGAGTGCGCGGCCGGTGACGAGGGGGACGGTCCAGTGCCCGAGGGAGTGGAGGGGGAGACCGCGGCGGTTGTCCGAGAGCCGCTCCTCCTCCTCGCCTACAAGGCCGGGGTGGCCGCCCACCTGATGGGCCCGCGCAATCCCTACACGGTCACCGCCATCCGCCGGCTCTGGGAGCTGACGCAGCCGGGGCCTTTCCTCGCCAAGGGCCGCGCCCCCCGCCCGGCCCGCGCCCCTCTGACCGGCCGCTGGCTTTTCGGGCGGCTGCGCGAGGCCTTGGGTCTGGACGTGGCCGGCATCTTGCGCCTCAGCGACGCCCACATCCTCGCCCGCGCCCGCGTGCAGCCCCCCCGCTCCCTCCTCATCCCGCCGGATGCCGCGGGCGCCGAGGCCGGGGCCCTAAGCCTGGGTCTGGCAGCGGCCGCTTCGGGCTGGCCTTTGCCTGACTCCTTCCCACCTCGGGCCGGTCGAGCCGCCAGAGCTTTCCTAGCAGAGCCAGTCCCGGGGCCCACGGCCCGGGCGTCGGGGGCCTCTCTGTGGAGGGCGTTTCGGAAGGCGCAGAGGTCCCGAGAGCCGGAGCAGGGTGGGAGGGGAGGTAAGAAAGGAGGGGGGGGGAGGGGCGCCCGAGGCAAGGCCAGGAAGAGAGGGAAAAAGGCAGGAAGAGACGCCGGGAAACGGGATGGCGGAGGCTGCGAGATAGGCGCAGTGGAGGAGGATGACGGGGGCGAGGCCGACAAGGAGGGAGATGGGGGACAGGGGCAGGGGTCTCGGGACGGGGAGGGCGAGGGGGGCCCGGGGAAGAAGATGAAGGGAGCTGAAGAAGGCTAAAAGGGAGTAAAGGAAGAATCGTCGACTGAGAGAGGACGCGCTCGAGCGAGGGCTGAGTTATTGCGAGGGAGTGAGCGATCTGGGGGGGGCTTTCTGCGGCCAGAAAGGATATATTCAGCTCGGCATCCCGTGTGACCGACGCAAGACCATAATCAAAATCGCTTCTGTGTTACTGTACACTTGCTAGTATTATCATCGCCCCGTACTCCAAATTGGCCCTTCCCCTCACCCCCCCGCCCACGCCGCTTCCCTCGTCCCCAACATCCTCCAATCAGGCGCCTCCAAGGCCGTTCGCGCGACCTCTATGTCGCTGCGTATGGCCGCCACCAGCTCTTCCAAGGAGGCGAAGGACCTCTCCGGCCTCACGTAGCCACACACCAAAAACTTGAGCTCCTCGCCATAGAAGTCGTCTGGGAACTCGTGCAAGAGGTGGGGCTCCACGGTCTGCGGGACAGCCGTCGGCCAGGGGCCGTGGAGTGAGTGAGACATGTATACATATGGGTTGTTGCGTGCGTGTGGTGCTCACCTTCTGGCTGTTCTTGAAGTAGGGATTGGTTCCGATACTGGCAACGGCCTTGTACACGTCACCCTTCAAACACGAGAAGCCGTAATAAATGCCATTCGGCCACGAATCCACCACAGGGCCCACTTGATCCATATTGAGATTTGCTGTGCCGATTGTAGGGCGGGAGAGGGGTCACGGTGAGATCCACGCCAAGATAAAATGCGGCACGGGAAGTCGGGTCCGAGGTCACCACGATGGCTGCAGGTGAAAACAAGACACAAACTCATGGTGAAAATGGGGAGGGATTTTCCTGCTCCTCTTCGTGAATTGAAAGAGGGTTACATCTTACCTGTTGGGATTCCCAGTAGCTTGCTTCCCCTCCCAAACCCTTTGACCACCGAGGCTTTAAGCAGGAATGGAAGCTGCGGTGTTGTGCCTCCTGCCCCGTTTACGGCACTGCCATCACTGCCTCCGTCCCCAAGGGACTCTATCGACATGACCTTGTAGCGGCGGCTGCCTGAGACGGCTGTCGCGCTGGTGTCCTTAGTCGCGCCTGTCCGTGTGCCCATAAAACCAGATTTAAACATCGTGAAAAACCGGCGGGCCAAGTCTGCGCGTCGCGCTGGTCTGGCATCGCTAGCTGACCTTGGCGCCAGGGTCTCCGGCCCCATCACGTTTTGTTGCGAATCCCAAAAAGTCGCACAACGCATGCGCGTGACCAGAAGCTGGCAAGGCTAGCGCGTTGTAGGTTGGCAGACTTGGCTGTGACCACGGTCCATCCAAGCGCCGTGACTGCGCCGTAACTACCGCGAGGGCAACTAAGGCCGGCGGTCCCAAATGATGACCTTCCGACGTGCACTGAATCACATCCCATCGAAATCCGTCCGCCCACTTCTGTTTCCCCCCGCAGGTTTGTATGCGATGGTGCCTAAAGGTACTAGCATGGCACATCAGCTTTGGGCATTGGCGTCCCGGGTGGCCCGTGGTAGCACTTGGCGGGGGTCAACGGTGAGGCAAGGCCACCTGATACCATCTTCCCTCTGCGGGGCAGCGTTCTCCAACCCCCTCCGACCCCGAAACTCTGCTATGTCATCGTCATCCTCTTCGTCTTCGTCCTCAGGGGGCTCCCCGTGGTCGTCCTCCGCACCGCCCGCTTCGCCACCCTCTCCCCCCTCGGGTGAAGCATGCGACGCCGCCAGCCCCAGAGGGGGGGCGGCAGGTGCCGTGAACTTGTCCGGGCCCTTCTTTGACGTGCGTGTGTACAGCGTGGAAGAAGCCATGGAGAAACTGCACCTTCAGCGCCCCGCGGTTCCGCTTGGCTTTGTCTGGGCGCACGAGGAGAAGCCGGATCCTTCCATTGACGGACCGCGGTCTGGTAGGTGGGGCTGAGGGCGACCGAGAGGGGGAAAGAGGTGGTGTGGCCGGTAGGCTCTTGGTATGGAAACGTTTTGTCCGTGTTGTCATCCCCAACTAATACGGAGTCGAACACGAACAGCACCGGTGCTCGATGACAGCGCCGAGGGAGGCAGCACGGCCGGCGAGGGCATGCACCTTATCAAACGCACATTCCAGCCCAGCGTCTTGCGACGCAAGCGAGCTCACGGCTTCTTGAATCGGCTGAAAACCAGGGACGGGAGGAAAATCTTGGCCAGACGGCGGGCAAAGCACAGGACGCGGATGGCGGGGTAGGGGGATATCGGAACGGGGCGAGGAGTGGGAGAGGGTAGAGGCCGCCGACTGCGCGTGGGAGTGCGCAGCATGTGTATAGTGAGAGGGACGAAGCGAGTGAAAAGCCAGAAGAGAGGATGTATGCCTGGCAGGATAGCGATTACGGAAGGGGGCAAAGAGGTTTTGGAGCGTTGTGTGACCGAATAGCCGTCTGGCTCGGAAATGCCTAGCTGTCGTGGCATTTCTAAAGCAGCAAAATGTACCGGAAAATATTATGGCAGGAGGTTGCGTTCAATTTCTATTTACACTACTTTTGGCTGATATCTCCACAGTCATGGTCGGCAGCCTCAGGCGCTTCGCGGAAGGGTTCATGCGAACGCCGACGTGCAAAAGGCGAGAGCGTGAAGCACTCGGCTACTGCAAGCTGCCCTTCCCCGAGCCCTGCCACCACCTCCCCACCATCTCCATACACAGTATCTTGCCTCCCCCGTTCTACAATACAAAGGCCCGCTGGTAGACATCGTACCAGCGCGTAGACCAGCTCCCGACGCTGTCGTCGATGAGCCCGTTCACAAAGTCGCCGCACGCGCGGTCGTTCAACTCGGGCTGGAACCGCTGCCGCAGGGCCTCAACCGCCGCAGCCGGACGCCCCCCGAAGCATGGCAAGTTGTCGTTGGCGTTCATGGCCATCTCCACCAGCAGGATGATCTTGTGCCTCTGCCGTCGGAGCTCCAAGAAGGTCTTGACGCACAGCTCTCGGAAGCGACGAAATGCTGCCGAACGCGGTCCGCCCAATACGTCCACCATCTCTGCCGTCAACTTGAACGGCGCCCGCTCGAACTTCACGTTCCCGGGAGAGCTGGCCAGTAGGAAGCCAAAGTCAATGTGAATCACGTGCCCCTCCGCGTCCAGGAGAATGTTCCCGTTGTGCCGGTCCTTGACCTGAAGGAGGAAGCAGACAATGCTGTAGGCGGCCAGGGACTCCAAAAAGCACTGGCGCGCACGAGCCAGCGCAAGCTCTCCGTCGGGTTGACGCGCCCCGAAAAAACGCTGGAAGAAATCAGGCAGGGTGGTGTAGGAGGGGTCGTTTCGGCGCAAGGCGTCCAGGGAGACCGTGTCAGGAATGGCTTCGATCAAGCCCCCGTCGAAGGACGTGGCGATTATCCCGTAGGGGCGTATCCAGACCGGCACCTCGGCCTGGCGAAGCACGTGGGCAATCTGGCCCAGCAGCTGGCTGGCGAATTGCTCCTGACGGAGGTCGTCGTTGGCCTTGACAATGACCGGCACTAGGCGCCAGCCCGGGAGGTGTCCGATTTCCGACCGCCCGCGGAGGCGAGCCTCCTTCTCTTTCCAGCGCTCTTTGAAGATGACGGGAGGCTGTACAGCCGCGGCTGCGGGGGAGAGGGTCGAGGACGGGTCGCAGGCCTTCGCCTCTAGACCCTCCATGCCAAGCGTGCCTGAGCTGCTGCCGCTTCTCCTGCCAGCACCTTGGCCGCCGAAGCCGCTCGTGTCTGTGTGGACCGGAGAAGGGACCTCCGTCCGCGGACTCCCACGGCCCCGGCCCCGCTCTCTCTCTCGCCCTTCGCGCGCCCTCTCAAGCCGCCTCTTCCCGGGGGACGTGCCCGGGGAGAAGGTGCCGTAGTCTTCCACGACCGCCGGCTGCGCCGCTCCCAGCGCGCTTTCACTCAAGTCTTCCCCCAGCCCGGCCTCCCCCTTCCACTCCGCCTTCCCCCCTACCGCCTCAGGGGATGCTATGGTCCCCTGTCCCCGCTGTGCCTCCTTACTCTCCTCACATTGCCCCTGCTCCTGGGCTTGTCGGAGCTGACTGACATTCAAGAGCACATGCTCCCCTCCTTCTCGCCTTCCCCCCTCCCCTCCCTCGGCCGCCACCTCGCTCGCCCACTGCCCCATCCCGCCCGCGTCCAGGGTGGCTGCAAGCCCATCTACCCCCACAGAGGAGGAAACGCGGCGCATCAAGCGAGGCACATCCGGGACCATGGACGGATCCGCTGGAAGCAACGGCTCCCACTTTCCCAGCTGAGCAGTGCCGTCCCTCTCGTCCGCCTCCCCGCCCCTCGTCTCCTCCCCAGCCTCCCCCTCCTCCTCCCGCCTGGGCTCGCCGATTTTCAACGTCCACTCCTTGTCTCCAAATTTAAAGGTGTGCGAGATAGACGGCATGCCCTCCCCCACCCCGTCCATCACCTGCTTCCACCACTTCCTCCCGCCCCCCTTTTCGCCCCCGCAGGGACCGTGCCGCCGGGGACTTGGGGCGTAGTCCACCACCTCCAGGCACACGAGGCAGGGCACGCGCTCCTTGGTCGAGAAGGCGAAGGACTCGGAGGCATGCAGGCGCCAGACGCGGTTGTAGGGGTTGCCGACGGGGACATACACCAGGTTGGACGGGAGGAGGCGCCGGCCGAGCTCGCGGAGGGAGACCCGCAGGTTCGGAGTCCGCCTCTCTCGGGGGACGCTGCCCAAGGAGCGGGCGATGAGGACGAGCGCGTCGAGAAAGCGGGGGAGCACGCCGAACATGTCGTCGTCGGTGCCCTGGTATCGGCACAGATGGAGGGGAAAGCGCGCGACGGGCGAGTACGGCGAGTCCCCCCCGGGGGCGGAGGGTCCACTCAGGCGGACGGGGGGCGGGAGGGGAGGCGAGGACGCCGAGGCCCTCTGCGCATCTCTTTGCTCCGACGGGGACCAGGACGGTGCCTGCGGCGTCTCTCCAAGCCGCGCCACGTCCACGTAGGTGGTCCCCTCCTCCTGCGCATCCCCGTCTCCCGGGGGGGGGGG
>Ga0102934_1000143_pt1 | contig 41562 bp, 40 predicted proteins | sample SalPonR2_A_D1_MG_FD_78175 | JGI IMG/M metagenome (GOLD analysis project Ga0102934, IMG submission 78175) | Salt pond soil microbial communities from South San Francisco under conditions of wetland restoration - Salt Pond MetaG R2_A_D1_MG | ecosystem: Environmental > Aquatic > Marine > Intertidal... | reverse complement strand
GGAATAGGGACAAAATGGGGGAATTAGCATGGAAACCTCCTCTGGGTAAAAAGTGTTTTAAAAGTGCTTACACTCTACTAGAGGGGTAATCATGCCTCTGTGCTTCAAATCCCACAGGATTTGGACCATTAAACTCACAGTGCCCCTTCCTGACCCCGACTCCACACTTCCTACACACAATTGAGTATTAATGATACAGCTAAAAGGTATTTTTGACCCTATGAATCATTTTTACCCAAATATCGCTGTTTCTCCTCGATTTTACTTGACTTTCCATACCTGAATATAAATACTTAATTATTATAATAAAAGCATTTATATAACTTTTCAATAAAAAAATAATAAGTTGGCACACATATTGCATAATAATAGATAGAAAGATTAATCCAAGGAGGAAGAGATATGAAATACATGGTACATTATAAACCTACAAAGAGTTACGGAAATACATTGTACGATTTTGATACAATGTTGAATAACCTATTCGGTACGGTAAGTTCCGGAAGCCGTCGTACTCCGGCTGTTGATATTATTGAAAACGAAAACAGCTACTTGATTGAGGCGGAAGTTCCCGGTTTTAGCCAAGACGAAATCGATGTGAAGGTAGAAGATAATATTCTCACTATCTCCGCCGGAATTATCGAGGAAAACAGCAAAAAAACAAAGGATGAGGAAGTTAAGAAAGAGTACCTTGTCCGGGAGAGGAAGAACAACGGGATATCCAGAAGCTTCTCATTGCCGAAGGATGTAGATGTTGAAAAGATTGAAGGCAGCTATAAAAACGGCATACTTCGTCTTGAACTTACCAAAAAAGCCGAAGCAAAACCCCGCAGTATTAAGGTTGCGTAAGTAGGTGCGCCCTGCCGGGCGTATAAAAATAGAGGGGCTGCTGCAGGAAACTGCAGTCAGCTCCATTTTTTTTGCTGTTTGTGTACATACATTCTTTCATCAGCCTTCGCTATCAGCTGATGCATACTTTCTTCAAAACCAGGGTCGGTTTCCGCAATACCATAGCTGAAGTTTAAGGGATACATACGGTCGCTTTGATTTATGTGCTCTATATCCTCCTCGATCCTCTTAAAAATAGCAAGGGCTTCTTCTTTTTTACATTCCGTTAAAAGAATAAGAAACTCATCACCACCGAAACGACTTACCGAATCACTCTTACGCAGATGTGTGCGCAGGAGCTCTACCACCTCTTTTAGGTAGGTATCCCCCGCCTGATGACCGAAATTATCATTCACAATCTTAAGTTTATCCACATCTACAAAGGCCACGGTAAGGGGCTGCTGCTTCCGTTTTGCATAATGCAGGGCTTCTTTTAGCAATTCCAGCCCTGCCCTTCGGTTGTACACTGACGTCAATTCATCAAAGGCGGCAAATTGCTCCAACTTTTTTTCTACTCTTTTACGATCTTCAATTTCCTTTTCCAGACTCTCCTTAGTCTCCTCAAGCTTTTTATTGAGGTTTTCATAACGGGACAGCTCCTCATTCACTTTCTCCCGTCGCCTTTCGGCCAGGTAGCGCATGCGGAACTCGCGATAATAGACCCTTTCGATAAGTGTGGAGGTAAGTGTTCCTAAAACCCATGCCGCTAAAGGAAAAAGCGCAAGAATCATAGTTTCTGGTCCGGAATCTAAAAGGAAATAGGCCGCGGCATACCACATCAACAAGGGCAATCCGATACAGACAGGAAGCACCTGTCGCAGAGAATAGGCAGGTAAGAACTCAGCTCCTACACCCAACATAAGCACCAGCACTATCACCGTGTGCCCTAGAAGAGAATACTCGTAATATGCAACAAAAGAAGCAAAGGCAGATATAAAGAGAATAAACAAAAATACTTCCAGCCCGTATAAAATGTGGAGGCTATATTCGAAAAAACCGAAATTTTTCAATTTTAAAACCCGCATCAGCACCAGCCAGCCGGCGACAATGATTTCCATTAGCAGCAAGAAGGAACTATTTATGAAAAAGCGTTCGGCGGGGATAAAAATGCACAAAACACCGAAGTGCACAGCATTGATAAAGGGATATGCCGCAATCAGCTGTTCTTTTCTTTCACTTTTAAATTTATCATAAATGGGATGATACCTATGTATGCCCGACCCTTTCAGCAGTTTCATTGGTCCGCCGCAAGGGGCCCGGCGATTACTTCCTGCAGGCGCTGGGCCAAACTTTTTTGCATCTCATCACTTAGCTGCTCCGTTTCAACCGGCGGATGTATATGGAGAAATACCTTACTAGGCTGCAGATACCCCGGCCCTTCAAACATATTAAAACTATTGCGGATTGTCACAGGAATGATGGTAGCATCCGACCGCAGGGCGAGCTTCAAACTGCCCGGTTTGAAAGTTCCCATTTGGACAGAACGGCTGCGGGTTCCTTCAGGAAAAATGCATATCGGCTGCCCCTCCCTTATACGCTCAACACCGGCCCGGATAGCCTGCACCGCCGAGTGGGGACTTTTACGGTTGATAAGGACCGAACCAACCGCAAATAACCAAAAATTAAGAAAAGGAATCCACGCCAGCTCTTTCTTCGCAATAAAACCGCTTTTTACAGGAAGATATCCAACTATCAGAGGAATATCAAAGAGTCCCTGATGGTTTGCGACAAGGCAGATACGCTGCTGTTTCTCCAGCAGCTTTTCCGGCAGGTTTTCCTTGCCGTATACCTCAACCTTAGTACCGGTCCCGAAAATAACCATTCGCCCCATAGCAGATGAGGCGTGCCTCATAAAACTGTGGGCGGTCTTTTTTAAACCGATTAAGCGCAAAAGATAATAGGGAAGTATGAAAAAAACTTCCGATAAAAGCAAAAGAATTGAAAAATAGAGCACATAAAAGATCGTAAAAATCGTTTTCAACGGTACATCACCTCATCATTCCGTTTCTATTTTATAGTGTACTATAATAAAGTCGGGCTATAAAGACAAACCTCTTTCTTTACAGGTATTCATTTTGGAAGTCCTAGGACTTCCAAAATGAGAATACCCACACCATCTTTAAGATAAACTACCTAGCTTACACAAAATGTGAGCATTCGCAATGTGAAAAATTTTAAAAATTTTTCACATTGCGAATTGCTGCTTTCTTTAAGTAAGAATATAGTACCTCTCAGGCCTAATACATTCGCACTACGGTCCTCACCGCCTTGTGCCACCGCTTTGAACGTGCATTTCTCTCTTCAGCACTTATTCCAGGGCTGAACACATGATACTCATCTCCCAACCCCCGCAACTCTTCTAAAGAATTCCACACACCCACCGACAGCCCGGCTAAATAGGCTGCCCCCACCGCCGTCATATCAACCTCCGGGGCTCTTTCAACTTCGTACCCCGATAGGTCGGAAATGATCTGCAGTAAAATATCCGATTGACTTACCCCGCCGTCAACCTTTACGCGGATAATGCACTGGTGTGTATCCTTGGTTATTCCCTCAAGGATGTCAACAATGCGATGGGCAATTCCCTCCAGGACCGCCCGGGCCACATGACGCCGGTGTGTTGTGAGGGATAAGCCAAAAATAGTCCCCCGGGCCTTTGGATTAAAATAGGGAAACCGTATTCCCGCAGGAGTAGGCACAAAGACAACTCCATTGGTATCTTCGGTTTGCGCCGCAAAGTCGTTCAGTACCTTCGGCGTATCGGACAAACCGATCCCATGCCCCAGCCAGTCAATCAATCTGCCGGCGGTGGCCACCGACCCCTCAAGCATATAGGTAGCCTTACCATCTAATTTCCACGCTACGAGGGGGAATAAGCCCCTGCGGGAGCCTTTTCCCCGGAACCCTACATTTACATCTACAAAGGACCCGCTCCCCTGACTAATTTTTACCTCCCCCGGTTTAAAACAGCAGTGACCGAATAGGGCGGACATCTGGTCCCCCACAAGAGCACGAATCGGAATGGAATAATCGCGGAGTTCCGGAATATCTATAGTACCGAAATCGCCGGCGGTATCTCTCACCTCGGGAAGTATCCCCATGGGGACCGAAAAAATGGTGCAAAAAAGACGGTTCCAGCGCAGATCAAAGGGATTATACAGTGAAGTTGCCGCCGCATTGGAGGCGTCGGTAGCATGGAGCCTGCCCCCGCTTAAGCGATATAAAAGGAAGGTATCGATAGTGCCGAACAAAATCTCCCCCGACTTTGCCCTCCGATACAGTTCAGGCTCTCTTTCAAACACCCACAGGAGCCGTGTTAAAATGTGGTCGGTCACAAATTTCAGCTGTGAAGCCGCAATAAAAAAGGTGCTCCCCGTTATTCTGCTTAACACACCCGATCCGAACTGCACGATCTTCCACAATGGGTTGTGATTCATACGGTACGCCTGTTTAGCGGCCCGGACATCGGACCAACTAATGAAATTGGTACAGGGGGTACCGCTTTCACGTTCCCACAAACAAAAGGTGGCACGCTGTACACTCATTCCCATAGCAGATATTTGCCCCGGAGCAAGCCCCTGCTTTTTAATGAGTTTGAGAAGCACCCGACGTACCGTCACCCAAAGCTCCTCAGGGTCGTGCTCCATAGCCCCTTCTTCTGGGGAAAGGGTCTTCGAAGAGCTATACGCCCGGGCGCTTACTTTTCCGGCGGCATTCAACAAGACGGCACGGGTAACCGTACCTCCCACATCTACCGCCAATACATATTTTTCTGAAGAATTCTCACTACTCATTTTCGAGCTTACCTGTGTTGAGCATACCAACGAGAGATTGCAAAACAGCGCATACTATGTTGCTAGTATTTTAAAATTGTCGATTAGTCAAGTAAAATTTGTGCTTTCGCCGACAATAAGGTTTCATAAGCGTTTTTATAATCCATCCCGTAACTGGCGGCATATACGGTTTGTTCAATAAAATCCCCATTACCCCTCGAAAAACTGAAAATGGGATGATGAAGTATTTTAAGAATCTCAGAATTACTCATCCCTTGCTGCAGGAGAAACTGGTAAAACTGAATTTCCGTCAAGGGTATATGGGAACCGTCTCTGTTATAGAGAAAACCTATACCGTCGAGAATTTGTTCGAAGGGGCTTCTTGAAAAATGAAATACCCTGGTAAAAGCCTGGGAGTGCTGCAACAGTCCGTCCGCCTTTAGTCGATCGACCATATCCATCATCAAAGAATGAATACTCTCCGGCCCCAGCTTTGTTCTCAGTATCATAACAGCAATATCGGTGCTGGTCCGGTTCTTTTGCAGGATCGCGGGGATGTCGTAATTTATTATAAACATCTCCCCAACCCGTTTAATGGTCTGCCCGTTCAGATGAAGAATATCCTTCGAGGGAACCCACAAATCGAACAGCTGCTCCCTTGAATAATGGAGACGTTTCATCGCCTCAAAGGAGCCGAGGATGTGCGCCTGCTCAAAGGGAATTTGAAAATACCGACTGAATTCCCTCTGCATATAAGAGGTAAACAGGCGCTTACCGTGCTTTGCAAAGGAGAGTTTGAGCCGATAATGCTGTTCAATAATGCGGTGTTTTGCGATGAAATCGCCGGGGATATTAGCTAAATAGACCAGTTTTACATTGTCGTGGTAATGGGGGGTATTTTGAATGGTGCGCATCATAGTGCTCTCTACATGAATACCATTGGCCTCCGGACGCAGATACACACATACGTCCTGGCACACTTCAGTTCGACATTCAGTATCAAGGGGCACCACTACCGTGGGCCGGCGCACCTGTATTTTGCTCATACTCTCACCCTGCTACACCTCAACTCATATTTTAATTGATGAGAGAGGCGCTGTCATATTAATTAGTGCATTTTTTTTGGTTCTTTATCTCTTCAACTTCTTTCTCAAGTAAATGTCGATTGACCTGAACAATAAACTTTGCAAAACTGCTTTCCGGAGTGAGCTCCGGCATTTCTACCCCGTCAACGTTCCGTATCGGGACCGCCCCCATGCTGGTGCTGGAAATAAACAAGCCGTCATACTCTTTGTGTAGAATTGAATTAATCGGAAGGCCTTGATAATTCACGTCGCGGCCTGTGTGCGTACACCATTCCAGAATGTGAGTACGGGTAACCCCGTAGAGCACATCCTCCTCGGCGGTGATTACCCTCCCATGACGAAAGGCGTAAAGGTTACTGCGGGTCCCCTCAAGGGCCTGGCCGTCACGATTCACCAGCAAAGCCTCGACAGCCCCCCGGCGCTGGGCTTCCCGGGATGCAATATAATTGAGCAGGAGACAGTTCGATTTCGCCCGGGGCATTACCCGCTCCCCCTCGTAGCTTATTGTCGGCACCCCCTGCTTGTAATACCATTCGGGGTAATGGGGAAGCGGGGAAGGGACGGCGTAATAAAAGGGCTCCTCTCCTCCAAACATTTGAATTCGCAATGTAGCTTCATCCATTTGATTTGCAGCTACCAGCCGCTGCAGCGCTTCTATAAAATGCGCCGGGTCAAAGGAATGCTGCAAATCCAATATCCGGGCTGATTCGGATAGTCTTTCCAGGTGCTCTTCTATGAACAGGGGCACACCGCCGCGCACTTTGAGGGACTCATATATTCCGAAACTGAAAAGCACTTCTCGCCGCGAGAGGGGAAGCAGCGCTTTTTCCGCCGGTATCAGCTCACCATTATAAAGTACATACTTCATTACATATCCAATGAAAAAAAGTCACCCTCGGTAGTAATGGCGGTATCCAGCAAATCAACCGCCAGACATGAGTGCACTGGGATGACACACAGTACATCCCCCGGCTTGAGCCTTCGGCACATCTCCTCCGACACGCGAGCCACCCCGTGTTCCTGACTTACCCCTCGTACATAGTTTTCGTTCTTAATAGGGCCCCATCCATCACTCCGGGGCTCGGTTACATATCCGTACATACGTCCCGAGGAATCATTCTCCGAACTCAACACTTCAAATTGGGCGGACAAATGGATTGCCCCACCATACAGCAGTACCTCCTTTCGCTCCGGATGGACCGCCACCACCGGACATGCAACAGCAGCGGCAATATCCTCATCGCTACAAGAACCCAACCGGTACTGCTGAGCGTCAAAAAAGACAAAATTTCCAGGACGCACTTCATCTACCCCCTGGAAGCTTTTAACAGCGGTAGTGCCGGGGGTATCGCCTACTGAAATCAGGCACTCATCCCTAGTTGCCACGCCGGATTCTATTATGTGGTCCCGCAGGCGCTGCATCCGGTCCTCGGTCTGCTTAAATATCTCCGCCCGGGCTTGTGTTGAGTGAATATGATAGGTCTGTCCGGCATGGGTAAGCAGCCCCTTAAAGTGCAGCATCTCCGATCTCTTTATCAGAGCTGCCAAATCTACTACACCTTCTACATTGTCCCAGGGTATACCGGTCCGCCCGTACCCAACATCCACTTTTATCCACACCCCGACTTCCGCTTTCAATTCGGAGGACAACTTGGCAGCAACCCCTTCCGAGAGTACCAGCAGGTGCAGGTTCACCTTACCGGCGAGATCGTTAATATCATCAATTTCACGAAGGTTCACCGGAAAGGCAATTGTAATATCCTTCCATCCATGGGCGGCAAAATAGAGGGCCATCCTCACCGAAGAAACGGTGATATGCTGAACTCCCCCCTCAGCGAACCATTCGGCCACCACTGCACTTTGATGGGTTTTAAAATGAGGACGAAATTCCACTCCGCTTTGGGAGGCCTTCTCCGCCATCTTCCTTATGTTGTTTTCCGCCCTGTTTTTATTTACCACCAGGGTCGGACGCTGTATTTGATCTCTCCAATCCATACAAACTCCTACCACGGTAAAGCATTCAGGTCAACATTGCCGCCGGATAAAATGATTCCGACCCGCGACCCCTTTGCATCCACAGTACCGTTCAGCAGTGCTGCAAAGGGTACCGCCGCCGAAGGCTCTACCACAATCTTCATCCTTTCCCAAATGAGCTTCATTGCCTGAATAATTTCCTCCTCCCGCACCAACACAATATCATCTACATATTCCTGCACAACAGGAAAAGTATTGGACCCGAGGGCGGTTTTAAGACCGTCCGCCACTGTATCAGGGTGGTCTGGAAAAACCAGCTTTCCGCTCTTAAATGAACGATACGCATCATCCGCCCTGGCCGGCTCACACCCAATAACTTTTAATGTCTTACTCTTCTGGCCGCTTTCAAGGAGCTTTGCCGCCAGGGCGGTACCGCTTAATAAGCCGCCCCCTCCTACCGGGACCAGGACCACATCCAACCCTTTTGCTTCAGTTTTTAAGATATCCTCCCGGAGCTCCTGATAAGAGGTAGATTGGCCGGCAATCACCCGTACATCATTAGAAGGGTGGATGAAGGCCGCCCCCTTTTCTGCTACTACTTCTTCAAGAGCAGCCTCCCGGGCCTTGAGGGTCGAGGCACAAAACCGAACCTCCGCACCATACCCCCGTACCGCATTTACCTTTACCTGTGGAGCAGATTCAGGCATTACGATTGTGGCCGCTATCCCCCGCATACGGGCGGCCAGGGCAACCGCCTGGGCGTGGTTTCCCGATGAGTGGGTGGCCACCCCCTTAGCTGCCTCGGCATCGGCAAGAGAGTAGACCGTGTTCACCGCACCTCGAAACTTAAAAGCCCCGCCTTTTTGAAAATTTTCACATTTAAAGTAGAGCGAGCCCCCGGTCATCTCATTAAAAGTGCTGGAGGTAAGCAGGGGGGTGTGGCGAACCACGCCTCTCACTCTTTCAAATGCACTCTGCAGCGTCGCTTTATCCGGAATAGTATCCATAGGGTCTCCTTAGAAATAACTGTTTCATACATATCCTTTACTAGTGTAAGAAGAGAAGCCCCTTTGCGCAACTCCCGGCGGTTATCAGCCTGAGTTCATCGGCCGATAGGGCCAACTGAAGCTGTTCAGCCGCCTTAAATTGAATCTTTTTCTTTCACTACATAGTCAAAATCGTGAATAAAGCAGTTTTTATATACACAATGAAAAAAATAAAAATATTCTTATATATTTTTATTGAGAAAAATTACACAATATTGTATGATATGTTGTAAATAATCTATATTTGAAGGGGGTTATACAGCCGTGAGTGACGTAAACTCTACAGCTACTTCGTCCTCGGGCGGAAGCAGCATCCGACGCTCTTCCCGTTCACGAAGTCGAAAGAAAAAAAAGAACCAACTTCCCATCGGGATAGCGTTGCTCGTTCTTATTATTGCATTTGGTATTTTTCTTGGTACCCGAAATGAACAGTTAGTCCTGTTCTGGGTGACCGGACTTGCCTTCGGCTACATATTACAACGAGCACGGTTCTGTTTTACCGCCGCCATGCGTGATCCCTACCTTACTGGTGGGACCAACCTCAGCAAAGCGGTACTCTTAGCATTCGCCATTACTTCGATCGGCTTTATCGCCATAAAGTACGGGGCCCACGTACAGGGACTGCCCATTCCCGGACAGGCATATATAGTTCCTGTAAGCTTAGCAACCGCAATCGGCGCATTTATGTTTGGAATCGGAATGGTTATCTCCGGAGGATGTGCATCCGGGACCCTGATGAGGGTTGGAGAAGGTTTCACCATGCAACTGCTTTCTTTGTTCTTCTTCGTAGTGGGTTCACTATGGGGAGCACATGATTTCGGTTGGTGGAAACTAAACGTAATTTTGAAGGGAGAAGCCGTCTTTCTGCCGGACCTGTTTGGTTGGCTGGGCGCGGTTATTATCCAACTGCTCATTATCGCACTGCTGTGGATTGCAGCGGATAAATGGGCCAACAGAAAAGAAAAAGAAGCATAAGGAGAATTGATATGCAAGAAGTAGAACTGGATTGTTACGGTGAAGCGTGTCCGGTACCTCTGGTAAAGGCACAGAATAAATTGAAAGAACTGGAAATCGGTGATGTAGTGATCGTCCAGATCGATCACAGCTGCGCCATGAAAAACGTTCCCGAATGGGCCCGCAAAGAGGGGCACAACGTTGAAGTTGAAGAGATCGACGACGGCGAATGGGAAGTTATCATCGAAAAGGCAAAATAAGGAGTAAAGATATGAAGGAAGTAGAACTGGATTGTTACGGTGAAGCGTGTCCGGTACCCCTGGTAAAGGCACAGAATAAACTGAAAGAACTGGAAATCGGCGATGTAGTGATCGTCCAGATCGATCACAGCTGCGCCATGAAAAACGTTCCCGAATGGGCCCGCAAAGAGGGGCACAACGTTGAAGTTGAAGAGATCGACGACGGCGAATGGGAAGTTATTATCGAGAAAGCGAAATAGCACGCGGAGGTACCCGTTTTGGGCATTAAAGACAATAAATACTATAAAGAGTGGATTAAAGGCGCCTGGCCGTATTTAACAGGTGCAATACTGCTCTCGGTATTCCAGATTGTTACGCTGGCTACTACCGGTAACCCCTGGGGGGTATCCGGTGTGCTGGCCAACTGGGGTGCCTGGCTGTTTGAGGCTGTGGGCGGAAATGTGGACAAGTGGTACTACTTTTCCAGCGAAGGTGCACAGAGGACTCTTGAGGGCGGCTTTCTGAACCACGGCGGAAGTATGCGAAATATTGGAATCATTTTCGGGGCCCTGCTGGCCGTACTTCTTGCCGGCGGATTTAAAATTAAAAAACTTAAGTCTATGAAACAGGTGATCGCAGCAATACTCGGCGGTCTTCTTATGGGCTACGGCGCACGAATCGGCTTTGGCTGTAACATCGGTGCACTTTACAGCGGAATCGCCTCCTTCTCCCTCTCCGGATGGGTATTTGCAGTATTCATCTTTCTGGGAGCAATTGTAGGCAGCAAGCTGCTGGTCAAATATTTTATGTAATTTTGGAGGATTTTTTAATATGCGTGAGAAAAAACGTGAAGAGTACGATGTAGTGATTATCGGCGGTGGTGCCGCCGGGCTGACCGCCGGTATTTATGCCGGTCGTGCCCGCCTGAAAACACTGATCATAGAAAAAGCGCTGGTCGGAGGACTGGCCACCTACACCAACGAAATCGAAAATTATCCAGGTTTCCCGGAGGGCAGCAGCGGTCTTGACCTGATGAACTTATTTAAAGCCCAGGCCGAAAAGTTCGAGGTTAAGTTTAAACTAACCGATGTAAAAGAGGTCAATCTGACCGCCGAGAAAAAAACTGTAGAGACCTTCCGCAATATCTACGAAGCAAAAACCGTCATAGTGGCATCCGGAGGCCGCCCACGGGTAACTCAGGCTAAAAATGAAGAGAAGTACCTTTTCGATAAGGGGATCTCCTTCTGCGCCACCTGCGACGCTGCAGCAAACACCGACAAAACCGTTATGGTAATCGGCAGCGGAGACGCAGCTATTGAAGAAGGTATGTTCCTGACTAAATTTGCCGCCAAGGTAATCGTATCGGTTATCCACGACGAAGGTAAAATGGACTGTAACGAGATTGCCCGAGACCAAGCCCTGGCCAACCCGAAAATGGAGTTCAAGTGGAACACCATCGTCGACTCCTTTGAGGGCGAAGAACACCTGGACACCGTGGTGCTGAAAAATTTGAAAACCGGAGAACTGGATCCCGTTAAAGTCGACAACTGTTTTGAGTTTATCGGCTACGTTCCCAATACAGAGGTCTTCGAGGGCGTGCTCAATATGAGCAAGCAGAAATATGTAATTACAAACGAAGAGATGGAGACCGGCATACCCGGAGTCTTTGCCTGCGGCGACGTACGGGAGAAAGGCCTTAAGCAGGTTGCTACAGCAGTCGGCGATGGTGCCATTGCCGGTGTAAACGCCGAAAAACATATTGCCGAAGAGGAAGTCTTCGAAAATCAGATTATGCAGAAAGAGAAAGTCGGTATGATCTACATCTATTCGGCCATAGACGCTCCAAGCCGTGAGCTCCTCCCCACGCTACAGGAAATCGAAAAAGAGTATGATGAAAAGGTTAAACTCAATGTAATCGACCTGTACAAGGGTAAATCTCTCTGCGACCGCCTTAGCTGCGATGTAGAGCCAATGACAATTTTCTATACCCTTAACGGCGAAGTTGCTTCGGTGAGCACAGACTGCTCAGTCCCCGCTGTAAAGAAACAGCTGAACGAGCTGGTAGCGGAAAAGGCGAAACAGAGCGCCAAGGCATAGACAGCATACGCTGCCTGCCCAGCAAAGCCGGACTGACTTAGCCCCTGCCGGGCTTGTCAATAAAACAAAAAAAAAAGCCGCCCTGCAGTACTTTCTACTGCACTGGGGCGGCTTTTTTATGGTCCTTTCCAGGGCCACGCGGAAACTAAGGGCGGCCCTGCACTCCTACTTGTACAGCACCACTGCCCGTGGTTCAAATACCTGGAGGGTAAAGGACTCTGTGAAGTAGAGCCCCACCGTCTTGGTGGAATGGGTTCCATAGCCGATTGAAAGGTCCTGACCGAGGGTCATTACAAAATCTCCGCCGCGCACCGAAACCAGCAGCGGCTTTTCAAGATGCCGGGCCGGTACAACCGAGCCGCCAAGCAGGCGCTCCACATGCGTTTTGAGGGACGAACCCTTGATATAGCCGGACAGCTGCTGCCATATATCCATGGGGACCGCCAGGCTGTAGGGACCTTCAATTCCGTTTTTCACCAATTGTGCGATACCCTCTGAAACCGCCTGAACCATCTGCTCCGGGTCCTGGGGAAACTGAATTGGAGAGTTCTCCGAGGCCGGTTTGAGACCGGTAATTTCAGCCTCCTTCAATCCCTCGAACAATACCTTGTCCTCAAAGGCGGCAACCTCTTCCGCCGCTTTCTCCAGTACATCCAGGTCCACATCTTTTGCACCCCGGGAAGCGTTATCGAGCTCCCACACATTCAGTTCGAAGGGAACCCGCAGCTCCAGGAGCGGTTTAATATCGTACATACCGTAGGACACGGCTCCACTATCTTTCACAGGACCCAGGCGACCGGCACTTACTCCGTGAAAGCCCCAGCCCTTGGGCCCCTCCACATCAAGCAATCGGCGTGCGGCCAGAGAATTTCGCAGATAATCTGAAGCCAATGAGTCTATCTCCTCCCAGGCTTCGTCGGAAATTGGTGCTAATGATCTTCTTAATATATCCATGGGGTCCTCCTAAAATTTCCCTATACCCAGATCGGAATTTCCACCTGAGTTCTTTTTCTCACCTTCACCGGATTCCATCTCATCTTCCAGAGTAGTGATATCACCGCTGGTAAACATAAAGGTACGCAGTGCATCGTCCCATTCGGGCATATTGCGCCGCAGCCATTCCAGGGCCATACAGGCGTGTTCAATCTCTTCATCACGATTATGTGCCATAATCGCCGCCAGTTCCTCGTTATCAGCTACATCCACCCGCTGGTTATACCAGTCGATGGCCTCTACCTCTTCTTTTAAACTTTTCAGTGCCCTCGAAAAGTTTTTCGCCTCCGAAGATACACCATCTTCATGATAATCTGCCATTTTTATAATCCTCCTTAACTTATTCTCATTAAAAAATACTAATACCCGGTGGTTAAATCAAACCTCCCCCGGCGTTACAAAATGCGACGCAGTTCAGCAGCAGAATGGGAGGGAGTTCCCTGGCAAATCCACATACCCAGATGCTCATATCCCCCGGTTTCCTGGGTATAGGGCAAAAACTCGTAGTACAGCCCCGCCCCCGGTCCATTATGCACTACCATATTATATGCTATTTCTTTTCCAATGCGCGGCATAATATCCATAATGGCGTACATTGCATCACCTATACCCTCGGCTATATCTCCAAGCTCGTCATCATCCAGCTCGCACACATACTGCTTGCCCGTATCTTTTAAGAACAGCATCATATTGAAAGGACGCTTCATAAAATAAGGGACCATCAGAATCGCCCGGCCGTAGTCCTTCACCTCAAGATCAAGGGGATTCTCGTTTTGCATATAGCTGCTGAAAAACTGACGGTGGCGGGTGAAAAAACTCCAGTTGTTATAGAAGCTCCTCGGCATAATGTTGCTCCATGCAACCTGCTGGTGACCGTGTTCCAGGGAACCGCCCACCGGTGCTCCGAAGTTTTTAATAATCGAGACAAATCCGCTGGTCTCTTTCTGGCTCCGCCACTGAGAACTGGGGGGCATGTACCCCTCCGAATCGTACAGCAGAGTTCGCTCTAGTGCCGCCAAGCGCTTCAATACCACCACACGGTCCTCCAGGGCCATATTGTGCCAGTCACGGTCGTGGTGTGATGAGGTCCACTGCAGAAAATGCATCCCGTAGGAGGCCCGGCCGTGGTGGGAGGGGTCGGGATACAGGGGCTCCTGCAGCCACTCCGGCTTTATATAATCGGGGGGAAAAAGCACCGGAAAGAGGTTCTTATTTATGAAGGTATAGCCTTCACTTAGTTCGGCCACATCGACAACTCCAGTAGTTTTTCCCAGACAAACAGGACAGGTCTCTCCATTGCTGTAGGGCCCTACATGCACCTCATCCCCCTTAGCCTTTTCTTCTTCCGTCTTGTTATCGTGGGGCCGTTTTGCACGCTTAGAATTGTACACCACCAATGCGCCATCCCGGGGGTCTATCTGACACAGAGCATCCGGGGCATGGGCCGGCAGGTCATTGTCATGACGAAAGAAGTTGAACAGACTCTCTACATCGGCACCTTCGATATTTTCACGGTCGGTAATCGCTTTAAGCTGTTCTCGGCTGATGCTATTCATGGGGGCTCACTCCCATTTTATCGAGTAATCTTCGGGTCATCATTTCCCAGGTAAAATAGGGTACCGTGATCTCCAGGGCTTTACGGCCCATCTGAGAACGCGCCCTCTCATCATGAAGCAGGTACAGCAAAGCCTGGGCGAAACCGTCGGTTTGGTCCGCCGGGACCTCTATCGCTCCCTCCCCAATTTTCAGATACGCACCGTTCTCTCCGTTATTTTTCAAGGGTGCCCTCTTAGGCTCATCCCCCAGCAGATACTCCGATACGAAGGGGATCTTATCACTACCTACCACCGGAACTGCAGTTGCAGCGGCCTCCTGCACGGACATACCGAAGCCCTCCATTACGGAGGGAGAACAGTACACACTGGTAAGGGCGTACAAGAGGGGAAGCCTATCTGCTTCATGACCAATGGGGATAACAAAATCTTCTATCCCGAGCTCCTTCATTAAGTCGGTAAGCTCATCATAGAGCTCCGATTCGTTTTTTTCCATCGCCACGATCAAACGTGTTTTGGGCAGTTCGGTATGGACCTTCGCAAAGGACCGCAGAAGTACATCCTTACGCTTAGTCTTATCGGTTCGGCTAATTTCTATAATAAATCGTGAGTTTTGGAGGGATTTCTTCGATTCACCTGACTTTTCTACCAAAAAATCCCAAATTGCTTCGTCCTCCGTAACAGTACGGGGATAATATCGCTCCGGATCAATACAGGGAGGCAGGAACAGTTCAATCTCACGGCCGTAATCCTCACGCATCGATGTCCGGATAAGGGAGCTGGTAGCGGCCACATGATCTAGTGTGGGAATAAACTCCTTTTCAGTTTCGATTCTTTCATCTACCCTCAGCTTTTCCCACGATTCAGGGGGCATATTCCGTTTTTTAATCGCTCCGAGGGAATGGGGGATCCAGAGATGGGGCACCTTTGTCTCCAGGCGCTCATTCAGCTTCACTCCCAGCAGAGCGGCATCCCAGTAATTACTGATAATTACATCTACACTCTGATCTTCCTTAGAAAGCGTATCATACAGTGAATCTACCAGCTCAGGGATATGAGACTTCATATCCTCCTTGCGAACGAACTCCTTTGTACTGTCCTCGGTATATACAATCCGACGGTCGGAAGATTTATAGCGGAACCCTCTACGCATTTCACCGGTCTGCGGATGGGGATACCCACCCCGGTTTGCGATAGTAATTTTAAAGCCGAAGCCGGCCAACACATCAGTCAGCTGATTTACATAGACATCCTGTCCTCCGGTATCCGGCAGGCCTAAAATTACATCCCATTCATGCACACCGTGATTGGTTATCATAAGAATATGCTTTCGGGGGGACTGTACAAACTCCTCATGCAGTTGTGCTGATTCTTTTGTGCTCATTCTGCTACCTCCTATTCGTGTAGAACGCCGAAATGTCTCAACCCTTCACGTACTCCTGCAGCATAAGGATTTTCAGCAAAATAGAAGGTTGAGATCGGGTGTTCTTTTCTTAGATGTAAAAGTTCAGGCTGGGCGTTTGAAACAACTATTCCACTTTCAAACTCATCAAACATTGAACGGTCGTTTCCGCTGTCGCCGGCCACAATGGTATCCTCTACATCGAGCTTTTGCAGGTTCACTACAAAGCGTATAGCATTCCCTTTCCCGGCGGCCGCGGGGATAATATCCAAATCCCTTCCGCTTGACCACACAACCTGACACAAACCGTCGCTATCGTATTCAGCCCGCTTTCTGATTTTTTTTACCGCAGCCTCCGGGTCTGGTGCGGAATCCAGGTAACAGCTGACCTTCAGGGGAGTATTAAACTCCTCGGGCTGCATCTCCACCCCTTCAACACCATCAATTACTTTTAGGGCTTCTTCCCGGGAAAAATCTTCCATCAACATATCCCGCCACACATGGAGGGGATCGTCACCTCGCTGATAGGGGGGTAAATAAATTTCCGTACCTACCTGCGAAACAATTGCATCCGGCACAGGAATTCCCTCCTGCTCAAATCCATCGATTACCTGTGACAGCCTTCGACCGGTGGATAAAATCAAGTACAATCTATTATCGGCCCGCAATTCATCAAGTTCCGCCCGTAATGTATCCAGGGCAGGCCGGTCGCCGGTGAGTGTATTATCAATATCGGAAGCTAGTAACCATTTTCTCTGCATAGATGCCTCCTTTAAAAACATAAAGGGGTCCCGACTCAGCATCTGCGTGAATCGAACCCCTGTAAAAATGTTCAAACTTCATTAATTCTAGAATAATAAGAGAAAAAATGAAAATCAAGGCGCTTCCTTTGTATGCCCCTCCATTGTGCGCAGAAGGCTATATCTTATTCCTCTTCTATCAACTCTACCAGCTCCTCCACCGAGGGGACCTTCCCCTTAGATATAACCTTTCCGTCGATCACTAAGGCAGGAGTTATCATCACCCCCATTTCAAGTATAGTATCCACATCTGTTACCTTTTCAAAGGTCACATCAGTATCGACCTCACCCAGCGCCGCTTCAACATTTTGGGCGAGGTGTTCGCATTTACGACACCCGGAACCAAGCACCTGTATTTTCATATATTCCTCCCCTCACGTTTCTTTATATGACTAACTGAAATATGATAAATACAAATTCCATTGTCAAGTTTTGGTCCACTACCACAGCAGGTGGAATTTGGACCATTAAAAAAAGAATGAAAAGATTGATTTTTTAGGTTAACTCTATTATACATATGAATAAAGACTATGCGAAGTATAATTAAGCAACTACACGTTTTCAGCTGGGTCTCAATCATTACCATACTTCTCATCGCAGGATCCTTCAGCAGCTATCTTTATATCGGAACACAAAGCGAACAAAGCTCCGAAGAATACCGTGAAATTATCACCCTCATAAACTCTTCAATTAGTATGCTCCACGATTTAGAATTGGAGAACAAGGGCCCCGAAGAATCCGAACAACTTTTAGCAACAACAGATCGCCTCAAACAATTAATAGATAGTTCATCCTATAAGTTTGTGTATGAACATACCAATTTTACCGGGGACTGTAAAAATAATTTTAAGGGGGCCTCCTCGGAGCTTATCAGCTGCTTGGGAAATGTAGCGCGGCATATTGGAAATAAGTACCGGGACCATAAAACCGAACTTTTCTACTGGTCTATAACCAACGCGGTGGTCTTTTTTACCCTCACAGTAATATTTCTTCTCTGGCTTCTCTATTCGCGGAAGGCGATATCCTCATTTATATCTACCATCTCCGGCGGAATAGACCGTCTCCAAAACATGATCACCTACCGAGACAACGATATTGAGCTGCAGCCGCGCTGGCAGGAGGAACAGAATTTCCTTCACACAATTGAACACATCGAAACAGAGCTCAGCACCGACCGCAGACTCACCGAGATGAACGTGGGTGCCTCTCTAGAAGAGTTTCTCCCAAATTTTAAGAAGTTGGTCGACAAAAACATCCCCTGCGATCGCCTAGCCCTGGCCTTTCTAAGCCCCTACGGCGATGTAACGGCGGAGTCGGCGGTAACCGATCTCAATGTACTTCACCTGGAGCCCGGATTTGTGGAGCCGATATCGGAAACTACCCTTGATGAGATAGTTTCTTCCGGGTATCCACGGATAATCAATGATCTTGAAACTCATTTACAGTCGGTACATCAATCAAAGGCTACGGAACTAATTTTAAAGGAGGGCCTGAATTCCAGCCTGACCGCCCCCATCATTATTAATGGCAAAACTATCGGATTCTTGTTTATCAATTCCCTTCAGAGGGAGGCATATAACAAGCATCATATTTATCATGCGCTGCAGCTTGTGAACCCCCTGCGTCAGAATATTTATTACCAATATCTGATTCAGCAGATTATTGCGGAAACCGCAAAATCCTTTGTTATTCTCATGGCTAAAAAGGATAATGAAACTTCTCTGCATATAACCCGCATGTCCTTGTACTCATATCATATAGCAAAACAATTGTTCGAGCTGGAACACCGGATAAATCCGAGGCTGATGCGAGAGATACTCTGGTTTTCCCCTTTACACGATATCGGTAAAATAGGAATTCCCGACAATATTTTGCTGAAACCCGGTTCCCTTACCCGTGATGAGTTTGAGGTGATGAAACAGCATGTGAGCATCGGTGAGAGTGTAATAACTAAAATGGATGAATCGATGCAGGTAACCGCAAATATTAAGGGCTTGAAGACGGCGATCGACCTGATTTCCACCCACCATGAAAAATGGGACGGCACCGGCTACCCCCGGGGGCTTAAAGGACGGGATATTCCCCTTTCCGGTAGAATTGTGGCAATCGCTGATGTATTTGACGCGCTCACCTCGCGCAGGCCCTATAAAGAGGCCTTCTCTATAGAAAAAACCCTTGAAATAATGCGTGATTCCGCGGGAACGCACTTTGATCCTTGGGTTTTTGATGCCTTTGAGGCAGCTCAGCCAACTATTTTTTCTATTTACGAAAAATATAAAGAAATCTAATTTTATACCTTAAATGCTATCTTAAACTCTTTTGTCCCATCTCCGTCTTTGTCTATCAATAACTCTCCATTCAGCTGGTTGGCAAGTATTTTTACCAGCTCCATGCCCAGAGTTTCGGTCTCCCCTTTTTCAAAGTTTTCAGGAAGGCTTGCACCGTTATCCTGTACACTCAGTATATACTCACCGGTTGTCGAACCCTCTTCATGAAGACCAACTATTATTCTTCCCGACTCATCCCTAGAAAAGGCGTGTTTAAATGCGTTTGTAAGCAATTCATTTAAGATTATTCCACAGGGAACCGCATGAATAATATCCAGTGAAATATCATCTATTTGTGAAATTAACTGGATTTTTTCGAAGGGGTTATAAGAACCGCTAAGTTCATTCAGCAAGCTCTGAATATATGAGCCCATCTGTACATGTGAGAGTTTTTCCGACTTATACAAATCTTCATGCACCAGGGCCATAGAAAAAATTCTGTTTCGGCTGGCGGTAAGTGCTTCTTTTGCATCTTCAGAATCGTCCACCTGGTCCGACTGGAGGGATAAGAGGCTCGCAACTACATTTAAATTGTTTTTTACGCGATGATGCATTTCCTTCAGCAGTATTTCCTTCTCTCTCACGGCCTCGTGCAGCTCATTTTCCCTCATCACCACTGCATCATGCATACGTCCAAACCCCTCTTGTAAAGCCTCAAGCTCAGAAAAGTTCTTATAATTGTGGAGAGATGTATCAAAAACCCCCTCCGAGACAGAATCCCTTTGTATGCCCTTTACAATTTCCGTAAAAGTCGAAAGGGGACGAATCACTTTCGTGCTCAGCCGTTTATTAATCCCGTAGATAAGCATAGTCACAAGGAAGCCCATTATGAGAAAGACCACCCCTGTAGTATAAAGGGCCGGTTTAATGAGCGTAGAAACTTTTTGCGCGCTTACCACCTTCCAGTCGCTTAAGGACAAACTCGCAGCACTCATAAAATATCGGTGATCTTTATATGATACTATATCCGAATCGATTTCTCCCTTGTTCAGATTCTTTAGCAGTTCAAGATGGCCCATATTAATGTGCTGCTCCACCAGCTTCATATCCGGATGGGCTATCACGTTCCCATATGCGTCGGTAATAAACACAATTTCATCACGAGAACGGTCCGTCACCCTGGAAATGTACCGTTGCAGAGTTTTCAAATTTAATTCCAATAAGAGCTTACGCTGATAAAAAGTGTTGCGTACCATTCCTACCACTATCCGGTTCTGGCGTAAACTGTAGTATGCAGGGGTTAAACCAACGGGGGTTTCATTACTAAGCAAAAAGAACACTCCGGAAAAATCTTCTCTTCCACCCCCCACCGGGACCTTCGCCAGTACCCGGCCGGCTTCATTTATAAGTAGAATTCTATGATAAAAAGATTTGTTACTAATAAAGGGCCCGAGATTTTGCTTGAACTGATTAATATTTCTAGAAGTCGAGGCGGCAAATCCTATATCTTCTTCCGCATGGGCAAAGAAAGAATCTACATACATAGCAACAGACTGTATGTTTTTTGCCTGGCGTTCTTCTATATTATTTTTCACGGAGTAAAGCCAAAGGCTTGCTCCTATAAGTACCAAGAGGGTTAAAGGTACCGCAAACCAAAGGATGATGAAGCGCTTTATATATTGTGAGAGTGATCGGGATTTAGTATGCATATACCCTAGTATAATTAAGAAAAAGGGGAATACCAATCATACTGGTACAAAACTTGTGGGTTTTTTGAGGGGGTGCGGAGTGAGGGGGGGCGAGTTGTAACATTTTTTCAAGTAAATATCTTGACAAAAAATGGGGACTCCAGTACTGTTGGAGCATGAATGTATCTATCAATAGAAACACCTGGTGGCACTCTCTTTCCAATGGCCGGTTTGACCTAGAATAGGGAGTATAACGCCGGCCCGGAAATGAGGGCCGGCCAAGGGGATAGCTAAAACGCTCGAGGCAAGGCCTCGGGCGTTTTTTTTGTAGTGGTACAAAGCTTGTGGGATTTAGTTTACAGGGGGAATCCATATGATAAAAGAAAAAACTGTTGCAGAGGACTTTTTCAACCTTGAAACAGGAAAAGGAAGACAGGACGGAGTAATAAAAACACTATCGGGGGAGCGCTTTACCCCTTTTACATTGGCGAAAAAGCTCAATGCTAAAGTAATTCTTGAGTCGGCCTCTTTCAAAAAGGGGCGTGAGCGCTATTCGCTGCTGCTGGTCCGGGAAGCCTTCACTATTCTGCAGGAAGGGAGCGACCTTGTCATGAACCGGGAGGGCAAGCGTCACAAGCTGAACACCGCCTCAAAAGATATACTGGACTTGTTGTCCTACTTTGCCCGTCAGCACCCGCCCCTCTATCAGGACATCCCAATGCCGGCGGGGGGAATCGGCTTTCTTTCGTATGAGTTTGCCCGTTTTTGTGATGATATGAAGTTTACCCTGAAGGAAGATACTCTAAACCTTCCAACCGCGGCCTTTATATTCGGACATATCTTTATCATCTTTGACCACTACACCGATATCATCTATCTGATGGGATTGAATTACAAGGAACATGAAATCGACCTCCCGGCTGCAATGGCAGCAACCGAGGAAAAACTCAACGACCTGAACTTTAACTACCTCTCCCCCCAGCAACCCCGCTACGAGGGTACCATTATCAACTCAAAAAATGAAAGGGAAACATATATGGAGGGAGTCAGGCGTATAAAAAATGAAATTGTGAAGGGGAACCTGTTGCAGGGAGTACTCTCGCGCCGGGTATATATCCGCAGCGAGATTCCGGCCCTGCAAGCCTACAAACAGCTGCGCTCAAGCAACCCATCCCCCTACTTGTTCTATATCGATTTCGGCAGCTACCAGTTATTCGGCTCATCTCCAGAGGTTCACGTCAAAGTGAAGAACTCCAGGGCCGAGATTCACCCGATTGCAGGGACCCGCCGCCGGGGAGCTACGGTCAAGGAAGACCAAAAACTCGAGGAAGAGCTGCTGAACGATGAAAAGGAACGGGCCGAACATCTCATGCTGGTTGATTTGGCCCGCAACGATTTGGGGCGGATTTGCGCTCCCGGATCAATACACATCGATCAATATATGGAAGTCGAACATTTCTCCCATGTGATGCACATCGTATCCAAGGTCAGCGGAGATCTTGCACCGGAGATGACAGGAGTCGACGCGATACGGGCTACTTTTCCCGCTGGTACCGTATCCGGCGCACCCAAAATTCGGGCGGTAGAGACAATCGACCGGATAGAAAGCGAGTCGAGAAGCTTTTACTCCGGCATAGTCGGCTATATGGAGCCCGACGGCGGGGTTGATACGTGCATTACGATCCGCAGCGGCCTGAAGAAAGGCAACACCCTGGTACTACAAGCCGGAGCGGGAATTGTATACGACTCGGTCCCGGAGCGGGAATTTGAAGAAACAAATGAAAAACTGCGGGCCTTGGCCGCTGCAGTAGGAATGGAGATCTAAAATGATTTTATTAATCGACAATTACGACAGTTTTACCTACAACATTTTTCAGTATTTGAGGGAGATAAGCCGACAGGAAATCCAGGTGGTACGCAATGACTGCATCACCACACAAGAGATAGATGACCTGGGGCCGGATATGCTCATCGCAGGTCCCGGCCCCGGCCGCCCCGAAGAAGCAGGGCGACTGGAAGAGATTATTCTACACTGTATGAATAAAATGCCGGTCCTTGGGATCTGTCTCGGTCATCAAGCCATAGTTCATGCGTTGGGCGGAAAGATAATTGAAGCAAAACATATTGTCCATGGCAAAAGCGAAAGAATCCAGTTAAACGGCAAGGGCATCTACCGTGCGGTCCCATCGCCGGCGGTATTTACCCGCTATCACTCCCTGGTGGCTGACGAATCTACCCTGCCCTCTGAGCTTCAGATAAGCGCCCGCAGTGAAGATGGAGAGATTATGGGAGTGCAGCATGCAGAGCTCCCGGTTGAGGGGATCCAGTTTCACCCCGAATCGATTGCCTCGGAATACGGGAGAAAACTGCTGAAGAACTTTATCGAATACCAGCGGGAACCCTTCCCGATTCGGGAAACTTTGCTCAGGTGCATTGGAGGGGAGGATCTCTCCTTTGATAATGCCCGCGGCTTTATGGACGAACTTACCGCCGGGAATCTCAGCCAGAGCCACACATCAGCCTATTTAGTGGCATTAAACGCCAAGGGGATTACTGCAGACGAAATTGCCGGATGTGCCGCAGTTCTAAAAAAGAAACGGGTGCCCATCTCTTTGCGAACTCCAGTGCTGGATACCTGCGGAACCGGCGGCGACGGTGTCGGATCTTTCAATATCTCTTCGATGGCTGCTCTGGTCGCCGCGGGGGCGGGGGCAGCTGTGGCAAAACACGGAAACCGGGCGGTGAGTTCCCTCAGCGGAAGCGCCGATTTCTACACAAAGCTTGGGGTGAGCATCGACCTTACACCGGATGAATCGGAAGCATTGATTAATGAGAGCGGCTTCGGTTTTCTGTTTGCACCGATCTACCATAGTGCCATGAAACATGCTGCTGCTGTACGCCGCGATCTCGGCTTTAAGACCATCATGAACCTCCTAGGACCGCTGTCCAATCCAGCCGGTGCACAATATCAACTGCTTGGCGTGTATGATCCTGCTTACTGCGTACCGATGGCCCAGGCCGCCATTACACTGGGAGTGGAACGGGTGCTGGTCGTACATGGCGACGACGGGCTGGATGAGATATCTGTTTCCACTTCCACCACAACTGTATATGCCGATGCCGATGGTACGATGGATGTGGGAACCTTTAATCCGGGCGATTTTGGATTGCAACTGTATCCACCCGAGGAGCTGCAGGGCGGTTCAGCTGAGGAAAACGCCGCCGAGGCCCGGCGAATTTTGGAGGGAGGCGGCCGGCCGGCCATACGTACTTCAGTGTTACTAAATGCGGGCGCCGCTTTGTTTGTCTATGGCAGCGCCGGTTCCATTATCGACGGCTATCAGTTGGCTAAAGATGCCCTTGAAAGCGGCAGGGTAGCCGAAAAACTGCAGCAGATAACGGATATAACTAAAAAACTGCAGAAAAAAACCGCAGCGGCATTGGAGGCGGTAGGATGAACACCAAAAGGGTAACACAGAGCAATATTTTGCACGAAATTGTGGAACAGAGGCGCCGGAAAATCGATGGGTTCGGCCCCACCCTCGGGGTCCCGGTACCGAAAGACCGGCAAATACCTGTTGTGCCCTTCGGCCGGGCACCCTTTGTGATCGCCGAGATAAAACGCCGTTCACCCTCACGCGGCAGTATCGGTACAATCTTTGATCCGGTGGCACAGGCCCGTGTATACAAATCAAAGGGCATTATAACCCTCAGTGTCCTCACCGAGGAAGATCATTTTGAAGGATCCTTACAAGATCTCATGCAGGTAAAAGCGGGGCTTCCCTCTTTGGCGGTACTGAGGAAGGATTTTCTTTTGACCGTCGAGGATGTTGAAGTCTCTTACCGAGCCGGCGCGGATGCCGTACTTTTGATTGCCTCGATTTTAACACAAGAGGAACTGGAACAGCTCCATCAGCGGGCCGTAGATCTCGGGATCGCGCCTTTGGTGGAGCTCCACTCCCCGGAGGATGTTCGTAAGGCTGAACAGATTCGGCCGATGTTTACCGGAATCAATTCACGGGACCTCACCACTTTTCGTATCGACCCTGCCCATCCGATCAAGATGAAGAGCATGATTTCATGGCCCACTGCGGTAGTGTATGAGTCTGGTATCCGCAGCAGAGAATCGGCAATACTCCCCGGGAGAAGCGGTTTTGCGGGAATCCTGGTCGGCGAAACCGCTGTAAAAAAGCCGGACCTTATTCCCGATTTAATAAAAGGCTTTGAGGCAGGCCGCGCCGCCCGCGGCGGTTGCCCCGCTGAAAACCGGCCGGAGCGCTCATTTTTCTGGGACACGCTGTTTGGGAGCCCTTTGCCTCCCGGGCCAGATAAAAAAACCGAGGAAAAAACCGGTATAGCACCGCCGCTGATAAAAATCTGCGGCCTCACCCGCCACCAGGATGTAGCCGCCGCTGATGAGGCCGGGGCCGATATCCTCGGCTTTATACTTGCCTCAGTATCACCGCGGAGGACTACTCCAGACTTTATTCGCAGTGTGGGCCCTAGCCGTGCGCTTAAAGTTGCTGTTGTGATCGGTACGGACTCCGAGCCAATGCCGGAGGTACGCCGGCTTCTGCAGGAGGGAGTTCTGGATGCGGTGCAGTTCCATGGAAATGAAGCACCGGAGGCATGCGCCGCGGCTGGGTATCCATATTACAAGGCACTGCCCTTGCGTGATGCCGCGGACATAGAGACTATCGGGAACTATTACTGCCCGCGGGTACTGATAGACGCGTACCATAAGGGCGCCTCAGGAGGGACCGGAAAACAGATTGACGGGGCACTGGTAAGGGCGGCCGCTGCCGAATATCCGCTGTGGTTGGCCGGAGGGCTACACCCCGGGAACATCGGGGCGGTGGTAGAGCAGTACCATCCCGAACTGGTGGACGCCTCCAGCGGTTTGGAGACCTCCCCGGGAATCAAGGACCCGGAGCTTATCCGCCGGTTTATTCAGAACGGCCGCACTGCCCACACCGCAGACGGAGCGGCCGGTGGAAGCCGAGAATCCAGCGACGAAAAATTGGAGCCGAGATCATGAAAAACCACAATAACTATTTTGGAGAATTGGGAGGCCGATATGTAGCCGATATGCTGCAGGCTCCCCTGGAAGAGTTGGAGCAGACCTTTGAAGAGGCCCGCCACACACCACATTTTTTGGACCACCTTGCACGTATGCAGAAAGAGTACGTCGGTCGCCCTACTCCGCTTTTGTATGCCGAAAACACCACCCGGGAGATCGGCGGGGCACAGATCTTCGTAAAGATGGAAGGGCTTGCCAACACCGGGGCCCATAAAATCAACAACGCCCTGGGTCAGGCCCTTCTGGCTAAGGAGATGGGGAAAAAGAGAATCATCGCCGAAACCGGGGCCGGCCAACATGGAGTGGCCACCGCTGCGGTTTGTGCCAAATTCGGTCTGGACTGTACCGTGTACATGGGAGAGGTCGATATCAGACGGCAACGCCCCAATGTATATCTGATGGAACTTTTCGGGGCCAAAGTCGTACCCGTTTCAAGCGGCAGCTGCACTCTTAAAGACGCGGTCAACGAGGCCCTTCGGGACTGGGCCTCCTCCTTTGACGGGACCCACTACTTATTGGGCAGTGCCCTGGGCCCGGCCCCGTACCCTGGGATGGTGCATTTTTTTCAGTCGGTGATAGGCGAAGAAACATCCTCCCAGCTGGCCGATTGCGGCATCAACCCCGAGCTGGATGTGGCCGCGATGGTGGCCTGCGTGGGGGGAGGATCAAACGCAATAGGTTTTTTCTCGCCCTTTCTTGACAGTCCTGAACCGCAGTTGATCGGAGTAGAAGCCGGGGGCCGGGGGCCCGACCTGGGTGACCACGCAGCTCGTATGAACGGAAAGGCTGAACTCGGTATTGTACAGGGCTACAAGAGCTATTTTTTGATGGACCCTGACGGGCAGCTTGAGAAGACCCACTCAATTTCCGCCGGTCTGGATTACCCGGGAATCGGCCCCGAACTTGCCCACTTGGGAGACACCGGCCGTATCAGTTTCACCAGCGCAACTGATGCAGAGGCGCTGGAGGCGTTGAAGCTGTTTGCCCGCAACGAGGGAATAATCTTTGCCCTTGAAAGCGCCCACGGCGGGGCCGAAGCTCTTAAACTTGCCGCACCCTTGCCGAAAGAAAAGGCTGTGGTGGTGAACATGTCCGGCCGGGGAGACAAGGATATATTTATTTCTGCAAAGGCCCTGCAACGCGAGTCCTGGATAGGGTTCTTAAAAAGCGAGGTGGAAGAGGATAACCGGCTTCGCGACCACCGTGTACCGGGCCCTCAGAACGGCCGGAGGCGGGAGGAGTATGTCCATGAAAGATAAGCCCTCACTTATGGCACACTGTATCGCCTTTTTCCCCGACCGGGAACGCTCTTTAGGGGCTGCGCGGGGACTGGCCCGGGGCGGGGCAGAGTATATTGAGGTGCAGTTCCCCTTTAGTGATCCAACTGCAGACGGCCCTGCCATTCAGTCCGCCTGCCGGAGGGCTCTGGAAAGCGGTTTTACCGTAGACGCAGGATTTCACTTGATCGATCAGCTTACCAGTGAAATATCGGTGCCGGTATTCATCATGAGCTACGGCAATCTGGTATACCGACGAGGGACCAAGGGTTTTTGCCGGGACGCGGCAGCTGCCGGGGCCGCCGGCCTGATCATCCCCGATTTTCTTCCGCCGGCCGATGAGGGGCTCTACCAGACCTGCCGGGAGTTCGGGCTGGAGGCTATGCCGGTGATTTCTCCTGGAATTTCAGATGAGCGGCTTTCCGCGGTTGTACACCTTACACCGAAATTTATCTATACGACCCTGCGCAGCGGTATCACCGGGACACCCACCGATATTAATTCAAAACAGATCAGTCATCTTGAACGATGCCGGTCGACCGGCGCCCATATAGCTGCAGGATTCGGGATTGAGAGTCCGGAACAAGTACAGGCCTTACGCCCCCATACTGATACACTGGTAGCCGGATCGTTCTTTGTAAAAGAGCTCATTCGGATTGGGCCGGAAGCGTCGATAGAACAGATTGAAAAGAGTTTGGAAGAGAGGGTTCACTATCTCTTCGGGAAGTAAGCAGCAGGCATGCACGCCGACTCAAGGCTTACGCCGGCCTGCTACACAGGGGGCCCCAGGCCCGGCCTGGTCCGGCCCGGTCGTACTGAAGCGGACCGGGCCGGACAGGGCGGTGGTTTTAGCCCCTCTAAGGGAAGAGCATTTTTATAAAAATTTCCAAAAATTTTTCCCCAAAAAAAATCCGCCCCCGTACGCGTTGTACCAAGGGCGGAAAGTGTGCTTAGGTTCTTCTGCTTATTCGGAAACGACCGGGTAGCCTTTGTTGCCCCAGCCGAGGGGATCGTTGCCACCGGTTCCCATACCACCTTTGAGTGATACGGCGTCATATCCGAGGACGCGCAGACCGGCAACTGTTTGGCCGGCGGTTTGGCCGGAGTAACAGTAGACAATGATCTTTTTGTCAGTGGGCAGAGAGCTGAACTTCTTCTGCATTCCGTCGCCCCAGGAGATCAGTTCGGCGCCGGCGATGTGACCTTCGTTGTAGTCTTTTTCCTGACGGATGGAGAGGATGTATACGTTGTCGTCTTTTGCATCAACAATTTTTTTGGCGTTTTCTTCGCTGATGATGTTTGATGCGTACATGGTACCAGATACATCTGCAAGGCCTTCAAAGTAGTCCACAAAGGTTTCGCGCAGGACCGAGTTTACTTCGATACCTGTTTTACCGGGGAACTGAGAGGCTTCGGTGGTGACAACATCGTCAAAGCCTTCAACTTTTGAGATGCCGAAGTTCCATCCGTATTTAACGGATTTGGAATCTACACCAATGAAGTTGAGCAGCGCGTTAGCCTGGTTGGCGGTCTGTCCGGAATAGCAATATACCATAACCGGTTTGTCGGTGGGCAGAAAATCGATGCTCTTTGCAATTGCGGGTCCCCAGGGTACATTGACTGCGCCCTTAATGTGACCTTTTGCATAGTCGTCTGCACGGCGAATGTCCAGGATAAGCATATCTTCACCGGCTCGTACTTTTTCTAGGAAGTCGGCCTGTCCTATCATGTAGTTGCCGTTGGCCGAGAGTGCTGAGAAATGTTCGTCTATCGCACCTTGTAAAACTTCTGCTCTTGACACGCCGCTATCGGCTGCGGGGGCCTCCTGCTGTCCTTCCGCTACCACAGCGAAGGGAACCAAAAGAAGGGCCATAAGTAGTAAACTGCTCACTACTGCTTTTTTCATAAAATACCTCCAAAGTATATTTCAGCGACACGTTGGGCCGCTTAATGCACGAAATAGTGATGCCCGCGGAGCTTGAAGCGCCTCAGTTTGAAGCTTCAAGTTAATTGCTTCACCCGCCGACGGGCGTTTTTTTAATTATTCTTTTTTCTTTTCTAGGAACCGTCCTGCTGGGTAGGTACCGGCATAGTCGGCTGTTCGGGGGTGTAGACCGGCAGACTTGGCTTACTGGACCATTCCACCCAGGCAGCGTCGTAGAGTTTCAGGTTGCGATACCCGGCATTGTAAAGGGCCATATGGGTTTGCGCCCCGCGGATCGAGGTTTTGCAGAACATTATGACGGTGTCCTCCGGCTTTATCTCGTTTTCGAGGTAAAGAATTTGAATTTGATCGGCGGGTTTGTAGGTGTCGTCTTTGAAGTTGTTGTTTACAAAGTTGATATGCACCGAACCTGGGATGGTCCCTTCCCGATACTCTTCGAGGGTCCGGGTATCGATGATGCAGGTGTCCTCTGAAGGATCGTTTACCTGGGCTTTTACATCTTCGAGAGTCGCCATCATAGAAGAGTCGAATTCCTTAGCAGTATATGCGACGGCGGAGGGGGCAACTTTATCGTTTCCAACGGCTACACCTGCCCTTTTGAGGGTACTTAATCCACCGCTTACTACTTTAATTTTATCAACCGGATGTCCATAGGCCTTCATTGTCCACCATAGGCGGGCGGAGTCCATATTTTTATTGGTATCGTATATCACCACGGTAGAATCGTTGGATATACCCTTTCCACCAAGCACCTCTTCAATCTGAGTTTTTGTGCCCACCAGGTTCGGATAGGGTTCACTGACCACTATATCCGCACGGCTTATGTTTACAGCACCGTCTGCATGTTCCATCTGATAGAAATTGGCCGCTTGTGTATCAACCAATACCACTCCGTCTTGTTCGATTAGTGAAACCGCCTCCGGCCCATCAATTATTGAGTTTCCGCTCTCGGCGAAATCTGGTCCACAGGCGCTTAGCAGGAGTACCACCGACACTGCCGACAGCACTTTCACCAAGTTGCGCAGCACTTTCATTCTTCACCTCCAGTAAAAATTCCATATAAGACAATAATTATGCCTTAAATTTTCTATTTAACCTTTTCTTTTTATAGCAAACATTATATACATAAAATTGATGAATTTACAGAGGAAATTTCACTTTTTTAGTAAAAAATATTCATTTTTTATATACATCATCGTTAATATACTACTGCTGTCACAATTTCCGTTCATCCATAGCGACGAAAGCTGGCTAAGCGGTTTAACCCGGGAGGTTTTTGCTGTTGGTGAGGGCACAGCAACAAGAAAAACAGCCGGCCCAGCGGAGGCAGGGGTAGCGTCGCCGGCATTGGCGGGGCCGGCGGGGGCTGAGAGCGCGCAGCCGGCGACGCAGTCGGATGCGGCGGCCCGGACGGCCGATACCCACGGCACGGGTAGCGAAGGCGAAAGAGAGACGGCGGGAGACGGGGCGGCTGAAGGGGCCGACGGCATCGACCTGACCGCCACCGAGCCCTTTTTCGACCTCCTGCCCCGCTTTCCTCATTTTGTTAAGATGCTGTTTCACGCTCTGCAGGCGCCCTTCATCGCCCTGTTTGGCTACGGTCCCTTTGCGGTGCGTCTGCTGTCTTTGGCGGCCGGCTGCCTCGCGCTGTGGTTTTTCTCCCGTGCCGTGGGGGAGGTGCACGGGAGTGTCGGGATGCGGATGCGTGCGCTGGAGGGGGAGCCGGGCGCGCCGCTGTTGTTGGGCAGTCCTTCGGATGCGCGGCCGGCAGCAGCCCGGCCTACGGGCGGCGGATCCCGGCCGGCGGACGCCCTACCTTTGTCCTCCCCAGCCGGGACCTCCCGGCCGGCGGAGGTTCAGCCTACAGAAACCCAGCCGAGAGTAGCTCAGCCGACAGCGGCCTGGCCATCAATAAGCTTTCTGACAGCGGCCCTGTTGGCCTTGGATATACAGTTTATCTACGCTGCCCACTTCGGCAGGCAAGAAATACTGCTGGTGACGGCCCTGACCGCTGCACTCTGGGTTTACTTTCGGGAAGGTCAGGCTGCATCAGCCCCAGCAGGAACTCCGGCGGGAACTCCATCCTGCGGAGGGAAAAACGGAGAAAGTGATAGAAAAGGTGGTGAAGTGAGAGAAAGCCGGCTGACTGCGTGGTCGGCAGCGGGCACTCCAGCCCGTCACGTCCTCCGCGGGAGGCCCCGCGTCAAGGGTCACCGCGCCGCCGCCATGATAATCGGTCTGAGCATCGGCATTCATCCCAACAGCTTTCTGATCTCGCTGCCGATCGGGGCCTTTCTGCTGGTGGATGTAGTGGCCGCCCGCTCCTGGACCGAGCTGGGTTCGGCGCTGCGGCGCGGCCTGGAGTATGTCGCTATTCTGGCGGCCTGGGCGACACTGTATGTCGGCCTGAGTTATCTGCTCGACCCACAATTTTTGTACCACTACCGCAGCTTCGGCGACCGGGTAGGAGTTGTAGAGCCGCTTTACATAAAGGCATTCCGTTTTCCCGATTTCTACCAGAAGTTGTTTTACCAAATCAGCGGTACCTATTACACCCCGGCGATAAAGGTGCAGTTCTATCTGTTCGGGGCGGCTCTTGCGGCAGCGCCGATTGCAGCCTTTGTTGCCCGCGGCGGGCGGGGGCGCGGGTGTTGGCTTGGGCGCTGGCGTGGCCGTGGAAGCGAGACCGCGCCGCTTAAGGGCACTCCGGCGGGGCCCGGGGCCGGCCGAATGATTCTACAGCTGCCGGCAGCCCTGCTGCTGCTGAACATCGGAACCCTGGTGCTGGGCAAATACAGCCAGCCCAGCATTATACTGCATTTTCCGCTGTATTACCTGCTGATCGGCCTGGAGTTGGCGGTTTTGGCCGAACACTTAGGGCAGCCCGGGCAAAAAGCCTGGATAGGTAACCGGCGGCAGCTGGGTAAGCTGAGTGGGCTGAGTAAGCTGGGTAGGCTCGCAAGGATTCTTACACGTGCAGTCCCGGCTGCACTGATCATTCTCACCGCCGCCAACAGCGCTTACAATATCGGCCAGGAGCTGCACCTGCTTTCGCCGAAATCGCGCGAATACTACGAAACTTACGCCGAGTACGGACACAACCTCCACAAGTTTGTTCCCGCTAACACCACCGTACTGGCCAATCTGAATGCCGAATATCACTTCGGCCGCGGCCGGCTCTACGACTACCGCAACCTGGAGTATCTCGATGAGGCCGGGCTGAGCTTCGCCGAGTACATTGAGAAAAACAGCATCGAGTATATTGTGTATCCCGAGGAGATGGACCTCATCTACCAGCAGCGGCCGGTCTGGAACATTCTGTATGGAAATGTAGCTGCGTATTATGAGGATATGCAACAATTTCTTGCGGCTAACTGCCGCCCTGTAGGCAGCTTTGAATCGCCTATCTACGGAATGCGGATTACCCGCTATATGGGGCGCGAACCGTGGCGGGTGCAGGTCTATAAGATCATTAGATAACTACTTGGAGCCGGCCGTATTGACCCCGAAGACCCGCTTATTCAACGGCGATAAGTTGTACCACCAATATTCTTCACCGCAGCATTTCGGCGATTTTATCGGCTGAAAGAACCTTGCCCACCGATTTTACTTCGCCGTCAATGGCAATTGCCGGGGTCATGGCTACCCCCATGTCCATTATCTTATCCACGTCGGTTACTTTTTCAACCGAGGCTTCGATTCCGGCTTCGTCGATTGCCGCTTGGGCATTCTGGGCGAGTTCTTGACATTTGGGACATCCTGATCCGAGTATTCGAAGTACCATACTTTTTCCTCCCTGGTTATTGCTTTATTGGCAATATAACCAAATAACCCAGAAGAGTCAAGATCAACGAGTTCGTTCAGCTCTCAGGTCAGGGCAGCGGAATCGGCTTGGGCTTTCATTTTGAGCAGCGTTTCGGCCCCCTGTAGAAACTGCTTCAGGCAGCTGCAGGCCAGGCTGTAATACACGGTGGTCCCGCTTTTTTCGCTGCGCACCAGGCCGACATTACGCAATATGGTAAGGTGTTTTGAGATAGTCGAGGTATCGGCGCCCACCAGCTCGGTCAGTTCACAGACACAGTGCGGAGCCTCCCGCAAACGCTCGCAGATGTACAGCCGGGTCGGATGGCCTAAAGCTTTAAAGATATTCGCCCGGGCTTCACAGCGTATTCGTTCCTGTTCAGTCATTGATTCTATTGTGGCCTTATGTGTTTCATAGGTCAAGTGCTCTTGACGAGTTTTGCTTATTTGGTTATATTACCAAATAAGAAATAAACTTCAAAAGGAGTTCACAATGAGTTGCAGTTGCATGAGCGATGCTCCGGTAAAACTGATCTACTCCTGTTCCGGGGTTGCAAATACTGGGCTTTTAGCCGATCGAACTGCCCGCGGATTGCTGCAGATTGGTCTGGGCAAGATGACCTGTTTAGCGGCAATGGGCAAAGAGCTGGTCAGAGATGTACAGCACCAGATGGCCACAACTCTGCTCGGCTTAAAGGAGACGGTGTAAGATGGGAACTCCAGCGGAAAAACAAAACAGCTCCCCTTCCCTTCTCAAGAAGTTCTGGATGGAAAAGAAGAACCGGGTACTGACCCTTTTGACAGGTATTTTTCTGGCCGCCTACTTTATTCCCTTTCAGAGTGAACGGGTCTCAGCGGCCCTGCAGGAATCATTTTTGATGCTGGCCGAGTACGCCCGTGAACACGTGCTGCTCTGCCTGGTCCCGGCCTTTTTCATAGCCGGTGCGGTAATGGTGTTTCTCAACCAACAGGCCGTCATTCGCTATCTGGGCCCCGATGCCCCCAAACCCCTGGCCTACGGCGTAGCATCGGTCTCCGGTACCATACTTGCTGTGTGTTCTTGCACGGTACTTCCGCTGTTCAAAGGAATCTACCGTAAAGGCGCCGGCATCGGGCCGGCGGTGGCCTTTCTTTACTCCGGGCCTGCCATCAACATTCTGGCAATCGTACTTACCGCTAAAGTGCTCGGCCTGCAGCTGGGAGTAGCCCGGGCAGTCGGGGCGATTCTATTTTCTATCCTCATCGGCCTGAGTATGCACCTGATCTACCGTAAAGAGGATGCGACCCGGGTAACCAACGGGGCGATGTTCTCCTACCAGGACAATGAAGATGAGGGGCGCTCCTTGGGCCAGAACGCCCTGTACATGCTCTCGATGATCGGTATTCTGGTGTTTATCAACTGGGCCCCCGCCGGCGGATCCCTGGAAGTGTGGGACTTCATCTACCGCAGCAAATACATTATTACCGCAGTTTTTGCGGTGGCACTCATATACATGCTGGTCCGCTGGTTTAACCGCAGCGAACTTGGCAACTGGGTCGTGGCCACCCGCGATTTTGCCGTACAGATACTGCCGCTGCTATTCGGCGGTGTACTGGTTGCCGGATTTTTGCTTGGTCGCCCCGGCCATATGGCCATTATTCCCGAATCCTGGATTGCAGCCTTGGTAGGCGGTAACTCGATTGGTGCAAACCTTGCGGCGGCAGTAGTTGGGGCGCTGATGTACTTCGCCACCCTTACCGAAGTACCGATTATGCAGGGATTGCTCGGCGCCGGTATGGGCAACGGCCCAGCCCTGGCACTACTGCTGGCCGGCCCCTCTCTGAGCTTGCCTAACTTGCTGGTAATCGGTGGTGAGCTGGGACTGAAAAAGACCCTCACCTACGCGGGGCTGGTGGTGGTCTTCTCAACTATTGTTGGTGTGATGTACGGCAACCTCATTTTATAATTCACTAGTTATGGACTACGCTGGAAAGATATAATCAAAAGAACTGATAATATGAACGAAACGCCGCACAACCATTCACATGATTCTCTTACAGCAAACCAAGGAGAGATGGGAGGTAAATTGCTGCTTTCCATAGGAATTACATCTGTGATAATGATTGCTGAGATAGTCGGCGGTATTCTCACAGGAAGTCTGGCGCTTCTCCACGTAATTGGAGATAGCCTACCACAGTTTTGGTATTCAGCACACTACCATTCAAACCGAGTGCACCGACTGCGGGCAGGATTGCTTTTCTAAGAGTGATAGTGGGACCAACTCATAACCGCCCTGTCAGTACAGGTTCTTTTAGTACTCATCAATCCGCCCACACACCTTGAAAAAAAGAGAGCTCCGTATTATTACTATGAGGTATGAACTGGAACAGAGCAGAATTAAAAGCGAGGGCCAAAAGCCTTTTATCAGGTAGCTACTGGTACGCCTTTTTAGTGAGTTTATTGGTGGGGATAACCGGGGGGAGCCACCATTGGGGCGGCGGAGGCAGCGCCGGCGGCACTAGCGGCATCGGGGGTGATGAGTTCAGTCTCTGGATGGGGCTTCTCGCCTTATTTGCAGTGATTGTTGCGATAGCAGTACGCGTGTTCCTCGGATTCGCAATTGAAGTAGGCGGGAGAAAATTTTTCATCCAACTACCCGAAGGTGAGAACGACCTTGGTTATATCGGCTACGGTTTCCAGCACGATAGGTACTACGATATTGTGGTGACCATGTTGTTGCGGGGGATATACCTCATTTTATGGACACTGCTGCTGATCATACCGGGCATTATTAAAATGTACGCCTACCGGTTGGTGCCCTATATTCTGGCCGACAATCCCAATATCGGACACTCCCGGGCGATCGACCTCAGCAAACAAATGACAATGGGTGAAAAGTTCGACATTTTCGTGTTGGACCTCTCGTTTCTTGGCTGGTTTCTTTTAGGAGCGCTGGCCCTGGGAATTGGGGTCCTTTTCGTACAGCCCTACTACGATGCAACTAATGCCGAACTCTACTTCAAGTTGAGAGAGAAGGCATTATACCGGGGTATAACCACCCCTGAGGAATTAACACTCTAGCAGGGAACAGCATATGAGAAAACCTATAAAGCCGGCTTTGGACGCCTCCGGGCTTAGTGGTATTTCTTACTGGGTGGACAAATTGGAATTAAGTTTTACAATTTGCCCAATAGTGATATAAAGAAGAGCCGCAGCTCATGTAATGCCTGTAGGTCGGGTTATCAAATACTTTGCTGCCCTGGCAATTTCTGTCACCTGAGGAATTCTTCGCTAATAAACTCTTCTATCTTGGCCCTAATCTGATCGCGAATTCGGCGGGTGGCCTGCAGCCGCTCCTCCTGGCTGCCCTGGGTAGATGAGGGATCGTCGAAGGGCCAGTGCAACCGCTCTCCGGTGCCGGGGAATATCGGACAGCGCTCCTCGGCCTCCTTGCTGCAGACCGCCACCACAATGTCGTAGGAGCGTTTTTCCTTGTGAAAATCAAACACGCTGTTGGTGGAGTTGCCGGAGATGTCATACCCTTCTTCGGCCATCACCTGCACTACCAGGGGGTTCAGGGTCCCCGGTTCCAGTCCGGCGCTTTCGGCCGCGAACTTCTCACCGCCTAAATCGTTGAGAAAGGTTTCGGCCATCTGGCTGCGGGCGCTGTTGTGGATGCAGATAAACAGCACCTTTTTCTTATTGCTCATGTCTACTCCTTTGCCCTTCGGCGTTATCTGGTTGTTCAAAAGGAACCCATTTGTGAATTGTCCGGCAGGAAAAACCACGCTCCCGGTAATCCTGCAATCTTGCGATATCCCCCGGATAGATCTCATCCGAGCTGCGTGCACGCAGCAAAATCTGCTGCACCAGACTGCCCTCGGTGGCGTGTTCACCGGCAATCTGATAATGGGACCACTGGGCCTTTTTATAACTGGTGAGGAAGCCGGCCGAGTGGAGGCGGTGCAGCTGCCGTGAGGTATTGCTCTGCTTTAAGGCAAGAATCCGCTCGACCTCGCAGCCGCACAGATCTCCCGCTTCCCACACCAGCGAGAGAATCCGCATACGGTTTTGATCGGCCAGTGTTTTCAGCTCTTCGATGATATCGCGCATTTGCACCTACCCTACCACATTCACTCTATTACATACACCTTTTTAAGTGTATGCCCGGAATGAGCTGCGGGTGGCCACCGCGATCTTTACCAGGGTCAGCATAACCGGCACCTCCACCAATACGCCCACAACAGTTGCCAGGGCAGCGCCGGATTGCAGGCCGAACAAACTCACTGCCACTGCAACCGCCAGCTCGAAGAAGTTGCTGGCCCCGATCATCGCCCCGGGGGCGGCAATACCGTGGGGCACTTTCCACAACTTGGCCCATCCGTAGGCAATTGCGAAAATGAAAAATGTCTGGAGCACCAGGGGCACCGCAATCAGCAGGATGTGCAGGGGATTGTTTAGAATAATATCACCCTGGAACGAAAAAAGGATAATCAGGGTCAGCAGCAGCCCGCCGATGGTGGTGTTGTCGAATTTCTTGAGAAACACCTGTTCGAAGTACTCGCTGCCGTGCCGCTGGAGCACAGTGCGCCGCAAGATGTATCCGCCGGCCAGGGGAATGACTACAAACAGCACCACCGAGAGAAACAGGGTATCGTAGGGCACATGGATATTGCTCACCCCTAACAGAAAGGCCACAATCGGGGTAAAGGCCACTAGAATGATCAGGTCGTTCACCGCCACCTGTACCACCGTGTAGGCGGCGTCGCCCTCCGACAGATGGCTCCACACAAAGACCATAGCGGTACAGGGGGCCGCCCCTAACAGCACTGCCCCGGCCAAGTACTCGCTGGCCAGAGAACTATCGATAAATGGGGCGAACAGCACCTTAAGGAAAAAGTAGGCAATCAGGTACATGGTAAAGGGCTTGATGAGCCAGTTGGTCACGGTAGTAATGGTAAGCCCCTTCGGTTTCTTGGTGGCATTCACAATGCTGGTAAAATCCACTTTGAGCATCATCGGATAAATCATCAGCCAGATGAGCACCGCCACCGGAATGGAAACCCGGGCGTACTCCAGGGTGCTGAGAAACTCCGGAATTGCCGGGAGAAAGCGTCCTATCAGCGTGCCCGCTGCAATACAGAGGGCCACCCAGAGGGTAAGATATTTTTCAAACAGACTAATCTGCTTTTTCTCTGCGGTCGGCATATTGATTTGTACTCCCTCAGGTGTCTTTTCTTGTTTAATATGATTTTATGATCATATGTGAATATAATAAACAAAGACAGCTCCCCTGTCAATTCATTAAACGGTTTGAACCCTGGTACCTATTTATAAGTCGGGTGCAGCGCTGGAGTAGGAATCTTTTATTCAGCCGGCGCTTTTTTCGATCGGCTCCCGCCGCCGGTCCGCCGGCTACTGGTCGCCTCACCGGTCTTCCCGCCACTTCTCTTCTGGCCGGACCGCCGGCCCGCCTTTACCCGTTCAGACCTTGGGCGGCGCAGCAGCTTATAGGCAACCAGGGTGGTGCGGGGAATGGTGCGGTAACTCGATTTTGCACCGCGCACGAGAAACTCCGGAATATAGTGCAGCCGCAGCAGTCCGAAACCGAGAAAGAGCGCCAGACTGAGAGCAATGAACAGGTAGAGTGCCACCGGTCCGAAGCGTGCCATTGCAATGGATGCCAGCAGCGGACCGAGCATCGAGCCCAATCCGTAGAACACGTACAGGGCGCTGGCCGCCTCTATCATTTCATGTGAGGCGAGCTGATCGTTTACGGTAGCGAGGGCCAGCGGATAGAGCGGCATCATAAAGCCGCCGATCAAAAAACCCATCAAGAGCAGGAAAGGACTCATCCCGTCTGCCAGGGTAAAGCCGAGTATCGCCGCAATCGATACGGCGGAGCTGATAATGAGGGCGATTCGACGGTCGCGGTGGTCGGAAATCCAGCCGAGGGGCATCTGCAGTAGAATTGTACCGAAGGAGGCTACCATCAGCAGGATTCCGATCGCCCCAGGGTCCATTTCCAACGTCTGGGCATAGCGGGGCGTCAGGGTCAGATGGGCCCCGATCACCAGTCCGCTGATGATCACACCGGTGGAGCCGAGCGGAGATTTTCTGAACATCCCCACGATGCGGATCTTGATGCTGCCGACTTGCGGATTGCCATGGACATCACCGAGGCCGATCGGCATCACGCAGATCGAGATAAGAATGGAGGTAATGCCGAACAGATTGAAATCTGCCGGTGAAAACACACCTAACAGCGGCTGGGCAATACCATTGGCAGCCAGAAATACAATACCGTACAGCGAGAGGATCCGCCCCCGGCTCTTATTCGGTGCCGAGGAATTGAGCCAGCTCTCCACCACCACCAGCACGATAGACAGACACATCCCGTGCAGCAGGCGAAATACTACCCACCAAAAGGGTGAGATGACCAGCACATGGGCCAGGGAGGTTGCCGAAGCCAGCGAGGCGAAGGCCGCGAAGGTCCGCACATAGCCTACGTTGCGAATAGTCAGGAGTGCGAGAAATGAACCTGCCAGTAGTCCACCGTAATAGCTGGAACTGATTATGCCGATAGCCTGTTCGCTGAAGCCCTCGATTCCGGCGCGCAGCGATACCGCCGTCGTCTGCAGGGCCGATCCGCTGGCAAGCAGGAATACACTGGCGAATATAGCGAGAACGGTGGTAAGACTTTTCTTTTGCGATGGCTGCGGGGCGGCAGGGCCCGCGTGCTGCTGAACCTCCGCAGCCTCATCACCTGCCGACTGTTCGGTACCCGCTTCTACACTCATAGCGTTTCTTCTCTCTTTGTTCCCATATAAAAAGCCTAACAATTGAGAATCCACTAATCAAGCAGCTACAATAAATCCGGCCCCATATTAGGTACGTATATACAATATATCACGTACGTGATACGATCATATATGAATAGGAGGTTATCATGCGATACTCAGCCACAAAGCTCCGGCAAAATCTTTACCACATACTCGACATGGTCATCGACGAGGGTCAAGTAGTCGAGATAGAAAGAAAAGGTCATATACTCAAGATCGTTGCCGATTCTCCTCTCTCCAAGTGGGACCGCCTTGAACCACACCAGATACTAAACGACGACCCTGAATCAATAGTAAGCATAGATTGGTCCGAGTATTGGAGCGGAGGAGAAGACGTGTGATTTACCTCGACACACATGTTGTTATCTGGATGTATCAAAAAGACCAGCAGAGGTTCACGCAGCGAGGCTACTCGCTCATCGAAACGGAAGATCTCGTTATTTCCCCGATGGTACAGCTTGAAATCGAGTATCTATTCGAAATAAAAAAAATAACTGAGAGGAGCTCGGTTATCATCGACTATATGCGGAAGCAAATTGGCCTACATATCTCCGATACGCATTTCTCTGAAGTGGTACAACGGGCTGAACTGCTCAAATGGACAAGAGACCCCTTCGACCGGTTCATTACCGCCCAGGCTGACCTGCAGCAGGCGTCGCTGCTTACAAAAGACGGCACCATCCACACCCACTATCCAATGGCGGTGTGGTAAAACTGCGAATCCTCACGATGCGAATAGACCAGGATATTAGTATCAACTGCAATCATCCCCAGCGGCCCTCATAAATCGTTTTGCGGATGTAGTTCCAGTCACCCTCCTGCACTCCCTCACACACCCCTTTTCCTTTAAAAGAGTGATTCTTGAACTGATACGCCTGAACTGCATTTTTTGCTTCTCCAGGTAGAGCCGCAGGGCTGCTTCTATAATACTGCGCATTGTGGTTTTACGTTGATTTGCCAGTTCCTTCATTTCGCGCATCAATGTGTCACTTAGCTCTATGGTCGTTTTCATTCATTCTATAACAAGTATGGTTAGCTGTAAAATAAATTATGGGTACCCATATTAGTAGTATTTCATGTGTGTCAATAACAGTACCGGCCCCGCCGGAATACCGTTCCCCCAGGAAATAATTAAAATTACTCTTTTGTAATTGGACGCTTGTGCTATACTTGTCTTAGCGGGTAATACAAATTATGAAAGGAGCGGAGTCATGCGGAGAATTGTTTTATTATTACTGGGAGTATGTTTTCTCGGAGGAACAGCAGGTCTAGTGTTCGGGCAGTCCGCGGATACTGAAGAAGAGAGCTGGATGAAGCGGATAGCCTCACCTTCCTACGGTCTGACTTTGGGTTTCTATGAACTTAAGTTTGGTCCTGAAGATCAGGAAAGTGAGACTTTGCTGATGCCGGGCATTGATTTACGCCACTTTAACGGGGTGAACGTGCCGCGCAGCGGCGGCTTCTATTACGGGTACGAGATTGGTCTGTTAGCCAATTTTTACCTTGGAGAAGCGGAATCCCTGTTCGATGTGAGTGGTACTATGGTACCGGGCACCGTAGAAAGTATGATGGCAGCCACCGGATTTTTAATGGTAAAACACGGCTACCGCTTTTCCCTGGGCACAGGAGATTACAGCCCGGTATTCGGTTTCGAGCTCGGGGCGGGTATAGCTGCCGGCGGGGCTGAAATCCAAATTAGCAATCCGGATGGCGATAATATTGCAGTTCTCCTTGATGAACCTGTCGGACCGATCTTCGAGCTCGGACTCGAAGGCGGCCTGCCTTTAGGGAAAGACCTCAGATTTGTTACCCGCTTGGGCATTACGGTAGTCCCCATGTCACCTCTCATAACGGAGAATAGAGGAGAAATGGGGCCAG
>Ga0102934_1000142_pt1 | contig 41621 bp, 34 predicted proteins | sample SalPonR2_A_D1_MG_FD_78175 | JGI IMG/M metagenome (GOLD analysis project Ga0102934, IMG submission 78175) | Salt pond soil microbial communities from South San Francisco under conditions of wetland restoration - Salt Pond MetaG R2_A_D1_MG | ecosystem: Environmental > Aquatic > Marine > Intertidal... | reverse complement strand
TAACAGCAATAGGACATCACTTCCGGTGGAGCATCGGGAACGCAAAAGCCAGCCCCAACTCGCTCAAGAAGTGGAATATCAATAAGATCGTCGCCAACATAGGCAATCTCGCTGTCATCAAGACCATATTTATCTCTGATCTCTTCGTAGGAATCACGCTTGTTCAATTTCCCCTGATAAACATCTTCAGTTATATGCAATTCATTCATTCTATAGGTTGTGGCCTCAGAATGTTTCCCGGAAATGATGGCAACTGGCAGATTAGCCGCTTTGAGCAAACCAATTCCTAATCCATCCCGGGCACTAAATTTTTTGTATTCTTTTCCAGAGCCATTAATATAGAAAGCTCCATCTGTAAAAACACCATCGACATCGAGAATAAGTAGTTTTATTTTTTGCAATTTTTCTTTGATTGGATCGTTCAATTTATAGCTCAATTTGTACTCCTGGTTATCTGGCTGATTTTTATTAATTGTTTTAGTAGTGGCTTGACTTTTGAGAAAGGGTATTGAGTTGCCCGATCACTTTTTGCTGAACTTGGATTGTCGTGAATTTCCATGAAAATACCATCACATCCAGCCGCTACAGCAGCCCGGGAAAGATGAGGAATATATTCCCGGCAGCCACCAGTTGTTTTTGAGCCGCCTGGCATCTGAGCACTATGGGTGGCATCGAAAACAACAGGATAATGGCCATTAATATTTTGCATAATTGGAATTGAGCGCATATCAGAAACAAGGTTATTATAGCCAAATTTGTGGCCTCTTTCTGTGAGAATAATATTGTGATTGCCTGTGCTTTCGATTTTTTTAGCAATATGCTCAACATCTTCAGGGTCTAAAAATTGACCTTTTTTAACATTAACAAACTTGCCAGTTTCTCCGGCTGCTACAACCAGGTCTGTCTGGCGGCACAAAAAGGCCGGAATTTGCAAGACATCGATCACTTCTGCAGCAACCGCAGCCTGATCAGGTTTGTGGATATCTGTCAGCAATGGGAGCTCAAACTTTTCTTTGACAGCTTGCAAAATACGAAGACCTTCTTCCAACCCCGGTCCTCGATAGGATTTGATGGAGGTGCGATTAGCTTTGTCGAACGAGGACTTAAAGATCAGCTGAAAATCAAGTTCTTCCGACAATTTCTTCAGATTTTCCGCCATAAAGAGAATGTGATCCCGGGATTCAATCACACAGGGTCCTAGAATGAAAAATAGTTGATTACGGTCTTTTATTAATTTTTCAAAGTTATGTTTATTTTTTTTCATCTTTGGTTTTCTTTTTATAATTCAGTGATGCTTTAACAAAATTTTTGAAAAGAGGGTGGGCACGATTAATTCGGGATTTCAACTCAGGGTGAAACTGACAGGCAACAAACCAGGGGTGATCAGGGTATTCAACCATTTCGACCAGATCAAGTTCCGTGTTTTTAGCGCCAACCACCAGACCATTCTCCTGCAAAGTTTCCAGATAAGCATTGTTGACCTCGTAGCGGTGGCGATGGCGCTCACTAATATTCAATTTTTTATAACAATTAAAGGACTCTGAGTCTTTTTTAATTTTGGCAGGAAAATGTCCTAGCCGCATAGTTCCGCCCATATCGGAAATGTTTTTTTGTTCTTCCATGAGATCGATAACAGGTTGTTCTGTCTCCTCTACAAATTCAGTGCTATTGGCCTTTTCCAGACCACAGACATTGCGGGCAAATTCGATGACAGCACACTGCAGCCCCAGACAGATTCCAAAGAAGGGTATATTATTTTCGCGGGCTACTCGAATGGCGACAATTTTCCCCTCAATACCCCGCTCCCCAAATCCACCGGGAATTAATAATCCATGGATATCACCCATAACTTTGCGGGGGTCTTTGGCATTGGATATTTCTTCAGCACATAGCCATTTGATTTCTACATGGGCATTGTTTTCTACGCCAGCATGAACAAAGGACTCGAGAATTGATTTGTAAGCGTCATGTAATTCTGTATATTTCCCACAAATTCCGATTTTTACATTATGTTTTGGGTTTTTGATCGTTTTAACAAATTTTTTCAGCTTAGTCAACCGAGATTGTTTCATCGGCAGATTAAGTTTGCTGGAAATAATATCGCCCAGCTTGTGGTTTTCAAATAGCAAGGGAATTTCATAGATAGTTTCAGCATCTATGGCCTCAATTACCGACTCATAGTCTACATTACAGAAAAGAGATATTTTTTCACGAGTTTTTCTATCAAGATGCCGTTTGGTCCGCCCCAAAATAATATCAGGCGATATACCAATTTCCCGCAATTTTTTCACACTATGCTGGGTAGGTTTGGTTTTGATCTCACCGGCTGTATGAATGTAGGGAACCAGGGTGAGATGAATATTGAGGCAATTATCTTCACCGTGTTTAAGATTGAATTGACGGATAGCTTCCAGAAAAGGCAGTCCCTCGATATCGCCGACAGTGCCCCCCAATTCACTAATTACAATATCAAAATCGCCATTTTTACCGGCTTTGAGAATTCGTCTTTCAATTTCATTGGTAATGTGAGGAACAACCTGAACAGTTGAGCCCAAATAATCGCCCGCGCGCTCACGATCGATCACATGCTGATAGACCATTCCCGTCGTTGTGTTGTTGTCTTTGGTCATGCTAATATCGAGAAACCGTTCATAGTGTCCTAGATCAAGATCGGTTTCTGAGCCATCATCAAGCACAAACACCTCTCCGTGCTGATAAGGGCTCATCGTGCCTGGGTCAACATTGAGGTAGGGGTCAATTTTTTGGATTGTAACATGAAAACCCCGGGACTTTAAAATGTAACCAATTGATGCTGCTGCGATACCTTTACCAAGTGCAGAGATCACCCCCCCTGTGATAAAGATATATTTGGTTGCTCTGGTTGAATTCATGGCCTTATAACTCCCCTTCTGCTAGTTTGAGATCCTCGGGCGTGTCAATTCCCGGAGAATCATGATCTGTTTTTGTTATATATATTTTATAGCCTGCTTCTAATAAACGCAATTGTTCCAGTTTTTCCATTTTTTCCAGAGCTGACGGCGCCATACTGGTAAATTCCAGTAGCATTTCTCTGGTATAAACATAAGCGCCAATATGTTTTAATGCGGGAATTTCATCTTCTTGTATTTTTTCACGATCCCGAAGGTATGGAATGCTGTGTCTGCTAAAATAGATTGCATACCCATTTGCATCAAGAATCACTTTTACGATATTGGGATCATTAAATTCATCCTGGCTAATTCGCGAGCATGCTAATGAGCCAATTTTGCAGCCGTTGCTAATAACATTTTCAACCATACGGTCGATATCAGAAGGTTTAATAAAAGGCTCGTCACCCTGAACATTAACAACATAATCACAATCTATATTTTTTATTACTTCTGCAATCCTATCTGAGCCTGAGTTGTGGGATGTAGATGTCATTTTTGCCTGGCCACCAAATTTTTTCACCTCTTCAAAAATTTCTTCATGGTCTGTGGCCACGATGAGATCATCCAAAATATTTGCTTTTTTTGCATTGAAGTAAACGTGATCAATAAGTGTTTTTGATCCAATTTTTTTTAATGGTTTACCCGGCAAGCGTGTGGATCCATAGCGAGCCGGTATAACCCCAACAACTCGCATTATTTGTCCTCGATAACTCTGGGCACCTGAAAATAGGGGCCTTTTCTTTCAGGAGCATTTTCCAGGTGTTTTTCCCGGTCAAGGCTTTGTTTGGATTGGTCGTCTCGCAAAACATTGGTGAGATCGTGGACATGGGAAAGGGGTTCAATATCCTCGGTATCCAGTTCTTCTAGCTTTTCTACATACTGCAAAATTTTCTCAAATTCCTGGGCATATTTATCCAGCTCATCTTCTGATAATTTTAAATGAGCTAAATTAGAAATCTTTTTAACAACGTCTTTTTTATCTGTCATCTTCTCAATCCTTATTCTAAAAACTACATTCCGTCCTAATTTATCAATTTAGTTTACCTAAATCAAGCCACCTGTCAGTTATTTGGTATGAATATTGTTAAGAGGAGAGTCCCGAATAGAAGACACCTGAATATGTTTGTTTATTAATGGTTTTAGGCATTTAATTTTTCTATCAATTTTATGATTATTGTAATAATGAATTTCAGGACTTTGGAAATAATTAGATCATAAGACTAAAAATTTAATGTTTCCCGGGTTTAATAATTTACCGATTTTTTAAAAATTTGGATTTAAGCTAAGATTAAGGTCGAGACAAAGTTGAGTTTGAATGCTTTGGGCTTTTGCATAACAATCAGTCGGAGTCATTTTGAATTACAACTTATATTATGAATGGAACCTTTTTTTGTATTAGTTTCTTTTATCAGTTTCACCGATATTTTTAGGATTATAAAATAATTTTCCCATCGAGATAAAAAACCTTTATTTTTTTTAAAAGGAATCCTATAATTTTGATTGTATTTTTAATCCATTAAAGGAGGTGCCGATGAAAAAGGGATTATTATCAGGCTTAATTTTGGTTTTAATGACAAGTTTTGTTTTGGGCGGTATTTTTTCAAACTACGATATGGAAGGTGGCCGTCTTGATCAGACTTTGATCAAAAAATTGCAAAGTTCATTTGAACTCAAAGACGAACATAGGGCAAAGCTAAATGCAATTAGCGAAAATGGCCCTGAAGACCTGGCTACCGACCATCAGGTCTATAACAAATATGACCATATTTTTAATTTTAAACTTGACGGTCCTGGAATCACTGATCAAAAACACTCCGGTCGCTGCTGGTTGTTTGCAGGTCTCAATATTTTACGGCCCGATATTATTGACAAATATGATCTTTCATCTGACTTTGAATTTTCCCAAACCTATTCATTTTTCTGGGATAAGCTGGAAAAATCGAACACTTTTTTAGAACAAGTTATAGCCACTCGCAAGAAAGATATAATGGACCGCAGTGTTCAGGATCTGGTCAGAGCTCCAATTGGTGACGGAGGCTGGTGGAATTATGTCGTTGAAATCGTAGATAAATATGGAGTCGTGCCTAAATCTGTAGCCCCGGAAACCCATAACAGTACAGACACTCGAGGAATGAACAAAATGCTGAGTCGCCTTCTAAAACACGACGCCGTTGTTCTGAGAAAAATGCATGAAGCTGGCGAGGGTATTGATGAGTTAAGAAAGCGTAAAGAAAAAATGCTGGAAGATGTTTACAGGGTTCTTGTTTATCATCTAGGCGAGCCTCTTGATCCAGAAGAAGAATTTGTGTGGCGCTTCAAAAATAAAGACGATGAAATTGTAGAAAAAACTTTTACACCCAAAAGCTTTTACCAAAATGCTACTAGCATAGACCTTCATGATTATGTTAGCGTTCTTGACCATCCGATTCATGAATACAATCAACATTACAAAATCAATTATTGTAAAAATGTCGCCGATGCTCGCGATATGGACTTCATCAATATCAAAGTCGATAAGTTCAAAAAATTCACAACTGCTGCTGTTCTTGACTCTGTTCCGATCTGGTTTGCAGCTGCTTCGGGATTTGATATGAGCAGTGAGAATGGAATTATGGCCGCCGGTTTAAAAGATTATGAAACCTTGCTTGATGTTGATATGAATTTTTCCCGAGAAGAGGGCGTTGCCTATGGAATTTGTATTCCCAACCATGCCATGGTTTTTTCAGGACTGGATACTACCAAAAGCGGCCAAGTCAGAAAATGGAGAGTTACCAATTCCTGGGGAACTGATAATGGCAAAGCCGGTTACTATACAATGACTGATAGCTGGTTTGACAAGTATGTTTTTAATGTAATTCTACCTAAAAAATATTTATCAGAAGATGCTCTTGAAATTCTAGATCAAAAAGCAAAAGAAATTCCCACCTGGGATCCTATGAAAACCAGTTATTAATAAGCACATTAAAAATATAGGTTAAAAGCAAAAAGTCCCGACATATTTCGGGACTTTTTGTTATTTTCAGATGATTACTCAGCGAAATATTTATACAATTAATTAGATTCTAGAGTGGAATTTTAATTTTTGTTATCTTCGGCTGTTCAATTTAACCAGCAAACGCAAAATTTCCAGATAAAGCCAGACCAGAGTGACTAGCAGACCAAAGGAAGCATACCATTCCATATATTTTGGTGCGCCCTGCTCTGCACCGGTTTCAATAAAGTCAAAATCCAGAACAAGATTAAGAGCAGCAATGGCCACAACAAAAAGGCTGAATCCAATCCCAAAAATTCCGTTACTATGAATAAGCGGCATCTGAATGCCGAAAAATCCCAGAATCATGGATAGAAAATAGAATATGGCAATACCACCAGTAGCTGATACAACTCCCAGCTTAAAATTTTCAGTTGGCTTAATAATTCTACTTTTATAAAGAAAAAGCAGAGTCAAAAATATTCCAACAGTCAATGCAATGGCCTGAGTAACGATTCCATTATAAGCGCTCTCATAAATTGCTGAAATTCCACCCAGTACAAATCCTTCACAAAGAGCATAGATGGGAGCCGAATATTTTGCGACGCGTTTATTAAAGATTGTGACCAGGGCAGCAATCAATCCTCCAATTAATCCACCAATAATAAAAGGGGTCAAATTGACAGCGCCTTGCGCTGAGAAAAATTTATTCCAGACAAAGCCAGCTGATCCTAACAAAATAAAGAATAACAAAAAAGATTTATTGATCGTGCCATCCAGGGTCATCGCACCAGCCTGGTCGGCAACTCCAACATTCTGAAAAGTCTTCTTATTTAAAGCGGGATTACCTGTTCTCATCATAATTTCACCTCTTAGTCATAAATCCACAATTGTCTATCTAAACTTCGATATTGTATAGCTTCACTTAAATGCTCATTCTTGATTTTTGTTTCCCCGGCCAGGTCTGCAATCGTGCGGGAAACTTTTAAAATTTTATTATAGGCACGAGCACTGAGACCTAATTTTTCCAGAGCAGTGTTTAATAATTTAGAACCGGAATCATCAATTTTGCAATACTTTTTTATTAATCTATTATCCATATGGGCGTTAGCGTACAATCCTTTTTCATTTTTAAAGCGCTTTTGCTGAATTTGGCGAGCTTTTTCAACTCTTGCTCTGATATATTTGGATTTTTCTCCTGGTTTTTTACTGGATAATTCTTTGAAATCAACAGCAGGGACTTCAATATGAATATCAATTCTATCCAGAAGAGGCCCGCTAATTTTCGAAATATAACGCTGAATTTGAGAAGGTGTACAACTACAATGGTTGTTAGGGTCGGTGGCATATCCGCAGGGACAGGGATTCATTGCAGCGATCAACATAAATGTGGCTGGATAACTGAGTGTCGATTTTGCCCGGGAAATTGTAACCTCTCCATCTTCAAGAGGTTGGCGCATTACTTCCAGAACATTTTTCTTAAATTCTGGCAATTCATCAAGAAAAAGGACCCCATTATGGCTGAGACTGACTTCGCCTGGCTTGGGAATTCGGCCACCTCCAATCAGAGCGGCATCAGAAATTGTATGGTGGGGAGAGCGAAAAGGACGTGTGGCAATTATTCCCCGTTTAGAGTTCAGATTACCTGAAACTGAGTGGATTTTCGTTGTTTCCAGGGCTTCATCAAGAGTCAATCGAGGAAGAATGGTGGGAATGCGGCGGGCTAGCATAGTTTTTCCCGATCCTGGCGGCCCGATCATCAGAGCATTATGAGCACCGGCTGCTGCCACCTCCATTGATCTTTTTACATTTTCCTGGCCTTTGACTTCGGCAAAATTAGATTTGTAAAGTGCATTCTGGTTAAACAATTTTTTCTGATTAACTTTTAAGGGTTTGGGATTTATTTCTCTATTGAGAAATTTTACCGCATCTTCCAGGCCATTAACGGGAATAACATCTAGTCCCTCTACAACCGCAGCCTCCCGAGCATTTTCCTCTGACAAAATAATTCCTTTTATATCAGAATTTTTTATAGAAATTGCTATGGATATGACACCTTTAACTTTTCGGCAGCGCCCGTCCAATGACAATTCTCCCAAAAGAACATAATCAGAAAGCCGATCGCGATCAACGTATCCGGCTGCTGCCAAAACCCCAACAGCAATTGGCAGGTCAAAAGCGGTTCCTTCTTTTTTTATATCGGCTGGAGCAAGATTGACAACAATTTTATTGCCAGGATATTTGTAACCGGTATTTCGAATTGCCGTTAGAACCCGTTCCTTGCTTTCTTTGACTGCGCCTTCTGGCAGACCTACAGTTACGTAGCGAGGCACTCTACCCCGGGCCAAATTGCACTCCACATCAACAACATAGGCATTTATTCCCAGAACAGATGCGCTTTTTACTTTACTGAATTTTGCCATCTTACCCTCCAGACTTTAAGCTCTATTTTATTGTTTTCAATTTATTTGAGCTGCTATTTATGCTATGCTTTAGAAGTAAATTTGACCGTCTGGTTTTAATATTTTTCAAAAATTACACCGTTACAGTAAAATTATCCAAAAATCAAATACTGTTAGGCCTGAACTAGGCCTAACAGTAAAAAATTAATATTTTTTTAAAACTATCCGTGCATTATAAAAACTATAGATACAGGCGTTTGCCTGATTAAAAAATTATAGATATTACTTCTGAGTTATCAGAGAGCAATTGTATATCGGCAATTATTTAGCCGGTACAGTTCCCCACGACCAGACGTAATTTAAACTCATGATCTGAGCCGGTCGTTTGGATTTTTCAAATAAGCGTAAGATATCACGCAATATTGCTGTATTTAGTGTGATACTATTGGCAGGGCCAAAGGGCCGACCAAAAGGAAAATTGACATAGGCGCAGCGAGGAGCAGGTTTTTGAAGAAGTTGCTCATAAAACATACTGATCATTGCAGTAGAAATAGAAGCGCCTTCAACCTGATTGCAAATTTTCCAGGCAACCTCACCAGTTTGGACTGATGCTGGGGCAACAATAGCGGCGTCGATTTCATTTTCTGTGAGATCTTCTATCATTTTTTTGATGCTTTTATCCAATTCTTTTTCATCTTCATCATGACCGGAAAAACTATAAGCGGTTTTATGAACATAACCAATTACGCCTTCTTTTTGCAATAAAACCAGATTTTTTACTGGAAAAACGACTTTGGGGTCTTTCTGAGCTTCGGTAGTATCCCAATCCATTCCCAGAAAATTGATTTTTTCTTTATCATATTCAGCATCGATTCCGCGATATTGATGATCCTCTTTTTTGCCCTCTTCTGTAAAAGGTTCCTGGTCATCTGTATAGGCTCCTGCTACAGAAATAAACACAATGCGCGTTTCTTCCAGGTCCTCTTTAAATGGTGTCCAATGCTCCGGTTTTACCAGCCCTTTACTGCGATAAGCACGGGCAAGTTGTTCATAATAAAGTTGTTTTCCCTTTTTATAGAATGAAAAATCTGTTTTTTTCATAGTCTCCGCTCTTTGTTTTTATATTCAACCCGATAATTTAAGACTTAGAGAAAATAAATTAAAATATATTTTCTGCAAATTATTAAAGAACATAGGTTTTAGTTTATTTTTATTGCTAATCAATCAAGTCCTTCCTCTTATTTCAGCCTCGATACTATTAATTTTTGATCGAAAATCTTCTGAGTCACGGATTTGTTTGTCAACTTTTTTACAAGCGTGTACCACAGTAGAATGATCACGACCTCCAAAATAGAGGCCAATTTTTTTGAGTGAGAGGTCAGTCAATTTTCGGGAAAAATACATGGCGATCATGCGAGCCTCAGCAACCTCCTGTTTTCGGCTTTTACTTACCAAAGTATCCAGGGAAATATCATATTTGTTACCCATAATTTCCTGTATATTGTCAATAGAAACCGAAGCAGGCGCAACTTTATCAGGATCCGAGCCTGTGATATCGCTGAGCATTCGCCGAGCTAAATCCAGATCAACATCGACTTTGAGAAGGGAAGATTGAGCCATTAATCTTATAAGGGCGCCTTCCAGCTCTCTAATATTTGATTTAATGTTTTTGGCAATGTAAGTAATAACATCGAAAGGAATTGCAAGGTTTTCATCTTCTGCTTTCTCCTTAAGAATGGCAATTCGAGTTTCCAGATCAGGAGGCTGAACATCAACAGTTAAACCGGATTGAAAACGGGATAGCATTCTTTTTTGCATTCCCTTCAATTCCATTGGATGTTTATCAGTTGTTAAGACAACTTGATTACCATGTTGGTAGAGTGAATTAAAAATATGAAAAAACTGTTCCTGAGTTGACTCTTTGCCTTCAAAAAATTGAATGTCATCTAACAGGAGCATATCAACGTCGCGATAATAGTTTGAAAAATTTACACTCTTATTTTTTTGAATGGCATTAATAAAATCCAGTGTAAAAGTGTCACTGGTAACATAGACAATTTTTTCAACTCGCTCTTCCTGCAATACCTCATTCCCAATAGCCTGGATCAGATGAGTTTTGCCTAAGCCTGTGTCGCCGTAAATTACAAGAGGATTGAAAGAAGTTTTTCCAGGTGATTTGGCAACAGCAATTGCTGATGCTTTGGCAAATTGATTGCTTTTGCCCTCCACAAATCGGTCAAAGGTATAATTTTTATTTATTTTTGTGCCTTTTTCAACAATGCGGCTTTTTTTCTTGCGTGGTTGGTTTTGAGAATCTTTTTTTGCCTCTGATGCAATTTCCTCAACAGCTTTTTTATCAACAGGGTTGTTTTTTACTTGTTCTTTGGCGGGCTTAGAAACATTAACAGTATAATGCACTTTCAAACCATTGCCGGTAACATTCTCAATTGCTCTGTTCAAAATTTCTTTATAATGGCTCTCGATCCAATCGTAAAAAAATTGATTGGGAACCTGTAAAAATATTTCTTCATCAGATAAAGATAATATTTTTATAGGCTGAAACCATGTTTCATAAGTTTGAGTTGGGACATTTTCTTTTAAAAAGCCAAGGCATTGGGACCAAACCTGCTTAGCTTCCGACATTGCGGCTTCCTCTCATTTATTTTATCAACAGAGCTTCAGTAATATAATAAATTTCCAGCAATAAATCTAACTTGTTATCAACTTTATTTATCCACAAAGGTAACCACCTATTAAACAGCAATTTAAAAATCAGTTATTAACAACTTCAAAGCGGTTATCAACAATATTTTTTAGAAGTTAACATAATATATCAATACTTATCAACATGTTATTAACATTCTGTGACGGTTTTTATAATTATCTGTTAATCAAATATTCATTTTATTGATAAATAACAAATAATCGTATAAATTATCACCTGTTTATTACAGTAGAATATTTGTAAAAAGGATGTGTGTCTGAAAAAGACAATATCAAAAAGGGAGCGAAGTTTAAAATGGAAAGAGGCCAGCACAATTATAAAAAAAGGCCGTAAAGGATCCTATAAAAATATTTTGTTCGCTTTCCAAAAATCTGGACAATGGGGATTTAGAATTAATTTAACAAAAAATGTTAAACCGGCCGTTACTAGAAACCATTATAAAAGAATAATCCGGGAAGTCTACCGAACATCGAAACCCATTATCGAACATCCTTATAAAATTGTTTTTACAGTTTTGAATAGTAATGAAAAAGTTAATTTTCATGAATTTAAAGAAAAATATTTAGAATTATTTAGCAATGCGAATAATTAATAAACTGGTCGTTTTTATCATTAAGGGTTATCAAAAATTATTAAGTCCTTTGACTGGTAATAACTGTCGTTATTATCCGACCTGCTCTCATTACTCGATCACCGCTTTTAAGCGATTTAATTTTTTCAAAGCGATATGGTTATCAACGACCAGAATTTTACGATGCAATCCCTTGTTCAAAGGCGGAATTGATCCAGTACCTAAAAAGAAAGAGGAATAATTTATGGATAAGCAGTCAATACTTGCTTTTGTAGTTATCTTTTTAATCTTAATAGCAATGCCTTTCTACTATCAATTGATTGATTATAATCAATCGGAACAGGCACCCCAGGATAGTGCTCAAACAGTTACACAGGATACACTCAAACAGCCAGAACCTTCTCCTGAACCACAGGAAACCAGCCCAGAAATTGAGCAAGCCCAGGATACTCATCCTGAAAGTCTGGTTAAAGAATCCCGGCCAGAAAAAATACTAACTGTTGAAAACAAATACTATAAATTTGATATAAGTTCAATTGGTGGTGGAACAGTTAAAAATTTCATTCTCAAGAAGTATCATGAATACAACGACGAGGATACTACTTTTGTAAATCTTGTCAAAGATCCTGACCAAAGACCCCTTAAAATCAAATACAATAGCATTTCCAAAGAAAGATCGGTGATTCTTGATAATAATTTTGAAATTGTTAAATCCAGCCGCCTTCTTTCTGATAGTTCGATTTTCCTCAATGAAGACGAAAGTTTTTCTGTAACCTATGCCTACAAAAAAAGTGGAAAGAATCTGGTCACAAAAACCTTTACATTTCATGGCGATGAATACCGATTTGACTTGGTTACCGATATGACCGGTCTATTAAAAGATATAGCCGGAAATGAATTTCAAGTCACCTGGCTAGGGGGACTTTCTTATACAGAGAACAAGCTGGAAAAAGAAAATAATTACGCAAAAGCCTATGCTTTTACTGCCGCCGAAGAGGTTGATAAATTTGACATTAAGCAGGGCGAGACAGACCAACGTGAATTTCAGGGCAATACACTTTGGACAGCAATTCGTAGTAAATATTTTACTGCTGCTTTTATACCGGATAAATCTGCTGACAAATACACACTAAAAGCCGCCACTGTCCAATCTGGAGAAACATTCAAAAAAATATTTGATATGGAAATCACCTATGCCGCTAACCAGAGACAAAAGACATCTTTGTTTATTGGACCATTAAAATATGATGTTGTAAAAGGATTGAATGCCGATCTCCAACAGATAATGAATCTGGGTAGCATATTGAAATTCATTTCTCGCCCTCTCTGTACAGGAATATTGATCACTCTCAATACTCTTTACAATTTTATACCTAACTATGGTATTGTGATTATAATTTTTGCTGTTTTTATCAAAATAATACTATCACCGCTGACTATGAAATCGATGAAATCGATGAAAGAAATGCAACTGCTACAGCCTAAAATTCAGGAATTGAAAGAAGAATATGAAGACGACCAGCAAAAATTAAACAAAAAGACAATGGCGCTTTACCAGGATTACGGAATCAATCCTATGGGCGGCTGTTTTCCAATTCTACTGCAAATGCCGATTTTAATTTCCATGTTTACAGTAATTCGTAGTACGATTGCCTTGCGTCATGCTGAGTTTATTTTTTGGATAACTGATCTATCATCACCGGACATGTTATTTACACTTCCTTTTACAATCCCCTTTTATGGTCAATACTTCAATCTATTACCAATAATTATGGTAATTACTCAAATTTTACAACAGAAACTTTCGGGTTCCTCTTCCAATCCGCAGCAAAAATCTATGGCCTATGTAATGCCAATTGTATTTTTCTTTATTTTCAACAAATTCCCTTCTGGTTTGGTTCTGTATTACACCTGTTTTAATATTTTCACAGTTATCCAGACTAAATATTTTACACCAGAACCTAAATTGACAAAATCTAAGAAGAAAAAGAAAAAAGGCCGTTTGGCTCGAATGGAAGAGATGCGAAAGAAGATGAATAAATAATTCAGAATGAAAATAAATAATGATACAATCGTTGCCCGCTCAACTGCCGCTGGCTTTAGTGCCCTTGCTGTGATTCGATTATCAGGTCCGAAATCCACTGATATTATCAATAAAATCAGCAATATAGATAATAATTTTCAACATAGCCGGGCTATGTTGACTCAAATATTATCCCGAAGCCAAACAATAGACGAAGTTATGATAACTTTTTTTCGGGCGCCCAATTCATATACAGGAGAAGACATGATCGAAATCAGCTGTCATGGTAGCCCTGTAATTGTGCGCGAAATTATTGATTTATGCATTTCAAAAGGTGCCCGCATGGCAGAGCCGGGAGAATTTACCAAAAGGCGCTTTTTAAATAATAAAATTGATCTTACTCAGGCGGAAGGTATTAATAATTTAATTCACTCTCAGACGAAAGCTGCAACCCGCTCGTCTAAAGCCCTATTAGAAGGTGAAATTGGCAGACATTTGCGTTATATCAAACAGCAAATTATTGATAATATTTCACTTTTAGAGTTAGAACTTGACTTTACAGAGGAAGAAATTGAACACACTTCTCCAGATACAATAAAATCAAACATTTATAAAATTATTGATGCTGTTTCTTCATTGATAAAAACCTATCAATACGGACGTTTAATTCATTCAGGATTGAAAATTGCTTTAATCGGACCGCCTAATTCTGGTAAATCGAGTTTGTTAAATGCAATCATCAAAGAAGAGCGTGCGATTATATCATCTAAAGCAGGAACTACCAGGGATTTTATTCAGGAAACAATAGATCATAATGGTTACAAGCTCACTTTTTTTGATACCGCTGGAATTAGAAAGCCCCTTGATTCTCTTGAACACAAAGGCATTGATAAATCCCGGGAAATAATCAATAAATCTGATTTGCAACTTTTAATCATAGATTCTAGTCAGGATCATTCTATTTATAATGAATTTATTCCAGAAAGGCGCGACAATATTCTTTTCATAGTGAATAAAATTGATATTATAAGGAATAATCAAATTCATAAATTTACCAGTAAATATGATATTCAAAATCATATAGAAGTTTCTGCATTACAGAGAACTAACATAGATATTTTAAACGATAAAATTATAAGCTGGCTTGAAGATAAAAAACCGGAAAGTGAAGACCATATTATAACTGTACAACGGCATTATAATGTTTTAAAGAAGACAAAACAAGAACTGCAAAAAGCTATACAATCTATCCAGAACGGTTTTGCCTCTGAATTTATTGTTACTGACTTGCGTCACGCCCTAAGCAAGCTCGATGAAATTTTAGGTAAGACCACTAATGATGAAATTTTAAATAATATATTTAGTAATTTTTGCATTGGAAAATAAATGTTTCACGTGAAACAAAATAAATATGACGTTATTGTTGTTGGCGGTGGGCATGCCGGCGTAGAGGCATCTCTTGCTGCAAAAAGACTTGGAATGAAAATTTTGCTTATAACTATTTCAAAAGAATCAATAGCAAGAATGTCCTGTAATCCGTCAATTGGAGGACTGGCAAAAGGACATCTTGTGACAGAAATAGACGCTTTAGGCGGCGAAATGGGAAAAGCCATTGACGCAACTGGAATCCAGTTCAAAATTCTCAATAAGTCAAAAGGTAAAGCCGTTTGGTCGCTCAGGGCCCAGGCAGATAAAATTAAATATGCTAATTATATGCAAAATAAACTTGATGAAGAAAAAGTCTCAATTTTAGAAGATATAGTAGTTGGAGTTACCGCTAAAGATGGTAAAATCACAGGCGTATTGACTGAAGAAAATGGTAAATTTTCATCGCAATCTGTTATTTTAGCATGTGGAACATTTTTGAATGGGACAATAACGATTGGTGAAGATCAATACAAAGGTGGAAGATTAAATGAACGTAATGCACAGGGTTTAACATCGTCTTTATCAAAACTTGGTTTTAAACATGGTCGATTAAAAACCGGAACTCCAGCCCGTTTAAAAAAGAGCACATTAAACTTAGATAAATTAGAAAAACAATATGGTGATAAAAACCCAACGCCTTTCTCCTACTTTACAGAAAATTTTAATCCGCCTGATATTCCCTGTTATATAACCCATACCAATAAAGAAACACATAAAATTATTCGCGAGAACTTAGATAGAGCACCACTATTTACAGGGGTAATTGAGGGAGTAGGGCCGCGTTACTGTCCCAGCATTGAGGATAAAGTTGTAAGGTTTGAAGATCGAAATTCGCATCATGTTTTTCTAGAGCCGGAATGGGAGGATTCAGACCAAATTTATGCTAATGGTATTTCCACCAGCTTGCCTATTGATGTACAAAAAGATTATATTCAAACAATAGAAGGACTTGAAAATTCTGAATGGTTTTATCCAGGTTATGCAATTGAATATGATTTTTTTCCTTCCTATCAGATTTATAGAACGTTAGAGACAAAGAGTATTCAAAACCTATATTTCGCAGGGCAAATAAATGGAACCTCTGGATATGAGGAGGCAGCTGCTTTAGGTCTTATTGCCGCAATTAATTCATATTTTAAACTTGATAACAAAGCCCCCTTTATTCTCGATCGCTCCAATGCTTATATAGGAGTTTTAATAGATGACCTTATCACAAAAGACCCTCGTGAACCCTATCGAATGTTCACTAGCAGAGCTGAACATCGTTTAATATTACGCTTTGATAATTCTGATCGAAGATTATACAAACATTCTCAAAGGATTGGTATTGTTCCAGATTCATTTATAAAAAAAGTAGAGAAAAAAATTCGGTTTTTGAAAGATTTCATTAACTACTCAAAAGACAATTATCTCAGCCCAGACCAGATAAACCCAATTTTAAAACAAAACGATTCTAGCACAGTAAACAATGGAATCAACATTAATAGATTACTTAAGAGACCCGAAATTAACCTTACTGATATCATTGAACTTTTGCCTGATAAATATCGAAAACAGTTTAAGAAGCATTCTGATTATATAGACCAGGCTGAAGTTGATATAAAATATGAAGGTTATATTAAACGAAATCAAAAACTAATCGATCAGATGAAAAAATATGAGCATGTTAAAATTCCCGACAATATAGATTTCAGTAAAATTAATACATTAAAGAAAGAGTGTGTTGAAAAGTTGAACAAAATAAAACCAGAGACACTGGCTCAGGCATCACGAATATCAGGTGTTTCTCCATCTGATGTCACATCATTAATGATTTATTTAAAGAAATAATTGGTTTCACGTGAAACATTTTCCTCAATTTTTAAACAAATATTTTCAGAATATAACAGATATTTCAGAATATCATGAATTTCACAAGGCAATAAACACGTCAAATGATGTTCATATTTCAGGTTTTAACTTAAGCTCTTTTGCAATTTTTTTATACGATCTCTATCATAGAAAGAATAAAGATTTATTGGTATTATGCTCAGAAAACAAAATCGCTGAAAAATTAAGGGATGATCTTGATTATTTTTTCAATCAGGATAAAACAGGCTATTTACCAAAAACAAATAGTAAAAATAAAAGAAAAGCATTTTCGGAAAATGAATCTTTCTTTTATAATGATGTAAAAAATAAATTGTTTGATTCTTCAAATTATTTATATATTAGTGAAATTTCGGGTTTAAATATTCATTTTCCATCCAGGAAATCTCATAATAAAAATAGACTCTATATAGAAAATAATGTTGAAATAGATCGAGATGTTTTTATCAATAAACTATATTCCTATGGATATAATAGAGTAGAGCAAACCACTTTTCCTGAAGATTTTTCTGTCCGGGCATCAATTGTAGATATTTTTATTCCAGGATATTCATTTCCTTATCGAATAGAATTTTTTGGTGATAGTATTGATTCTATAAGAAAATTTGATCCAGAAGACCAAAAAACAAAAAATATTGTAAATCAGGTAGAAATTTTTCCGCTACCGGACTCTGAAATTGACACAGAAAATAAATCTACCATTACGGACCATTTAAAACCTGACAATAGTCTGATAATCTATTATGATTTGGACAATATTGATGAACATTATGATGAAAGAGTCAATAACTTTAAAAGAGTTTATAGGCACAATGTTTATTCGCAGAAAATTGATTTTCCTTTTTTTGATGTAACTATACAGGATAAAAATTTAAAAGGTTTAAGAAAATATATAGAACATCAATCAAAAGACAACTCTAGTTTTGTGATTTTTAGTTCCCGGGATAAACAGGTCGAAAGGTTGCGCCATATTTTTCAAGATTCAAAAATAAGTGTTAAAAAAGGATATTTTTCTTCAAGTTTCTATTTTAAAGAAAAAGATGAATATTTTATTTCAGAAAATGATGTTCTTTCCCATGCTTACAGAACAAGATTAAAAAACAAACGGCTTCCTTCAGATATTGACGTAAAAGAAGTTGATATTGAAGATATTTCTCCTGGTGATTACATGGTGCATGTCGATTATGGTATAGGTCAATTTGAGGGTTTAGACAAGGTCGATGCTTTCGGTACAACAACGGAATGTCTAAAATTGGAGTACAGAGGCGATTCAATTGTTTATGTTCCTATGGAAAAATTGCACGATGTAAAAAAATATAGAAATACAGGTGAAAATCCACCTCGAGTAACAAAACTACACAGTGGTGAATGGGAACGAAAAAAATCTAAGACGAAAAAATCTGCCGAAAAAATTGTTGATGAATTAATTACTTTATATTCAATAAGACAAAATGCTGATGGGTATAAATTTTCAAGAGATGATGAACTCCAAATAGAGATGGAATCTGAATTTCCTCATCAGGAAACACCGGATCAAATACAGGCTACAGAAGAAATTAAAGACGATATGGAATCAGACCAGCCAATGGATAGATTGCTCTGTGGTGATGTTGGTTTTGGAAAAACTGAAGTTGCCATAAGGGCAGCTTTTAAAGCTGTGCTTGATCAAAAACAGGTCGCTATTTTGGTTCCAACGACAATACTTGCCGACCAGCATTATAGTTCATTTAAAGAAAGATTAAAAAATTATCCCATTATAATTGAAAAATTATCCCGGTTTGTTACCAAAAGTAAGCAAAAACAAATAATAGATGATATAGAAGAAGGTAATTTAGATATTGTAATTGGTACTCATAGGCTACTTTCCGGCGATATTGAATTTAATGATTTAGGTTTGTTGATAATTGATGAAGAGCATCGGTTCGGTGTAAAGAATAAGGAAAAGATCAAAAATGTTAAGAAAAATCTCGATGTATTATCGCTAACTGCAACACCAATTCCTCGAACTTTACAATTTTCTCTGATTGGCGCGCGTGATTTTTCTCAAATAAATACACCACCAAAATTTCGTCTCCCAATTGTCACTGAAATAATAAATTTTGATAAAGATTTTATTAGAGACCGTATAAACTTTGAATTAAGTAGAAATGGACAGGTTTATTTTGTCCACAATAGAATAAAAACAATTAAGGCCGTTACAGCAAAAATTCATTCAATTATTCCTAAAGCATCGATTAATTATGCTCATGGGAGAATGAAAGAAAAAAGACTAGAAAAAACGATTAATTCATTTATTAATAATGAATTAGATGTCTTGGTAACCACATCAATTATAGAATCAGGAATTGATATACCGAATGTAAATACAATGTTTATAAATAAGGCTCATAATTTCGGTCTTGCTCAGTTATATCAATTAAGAGGCAGGGTTGGTCGTTCCAATAGAAGGGCCTTTTGTTATTTAATTGCACCGAAGATGAAGAAATTAAATGACAGCGCTGTAAAAAGACTAAATACTATAAAAAGATATACATCATTAGGTTCAGGATATAATATTGCCTTAAGTGATATGGAAATCAGAGGGGCGGGAAATTTATTTGGTGTTGAGCAAAGCGGAAATATACAAAAAATTGGTTATGATCTTTATGTCAAAATATTACAAGATACTTTTGAAGATAAAAGAGAAGCAATTTCTGATGCCGTTAATATTGAGAAAAAAGAGGAAAAATTAAAACCAGCTGAATCGGTTAAAATTATAAGCCCTTATTCAGCATTTATACCAGACCATTATGTAGAATCACAAAAGCTGAGATTGGACTTCTATAAAAGATTATCAGAATCGGAATCTACGCAGGAAATTGAAGACATCAAAAATGAAATAAAAGATAGGTTTGGAATATTAACAGACGAAACAAAAAAATTAATAAATATCACCAAATTAAAAATATTTGCCTACTTAGTTAATATTGATAAAATTATTATAAAAAATAGTGGAAAGTGTGAATTAAAATTCAATGGACAGGAGATCAAAAATAGTGTAAATAAAGTACTAAAGAGTGTGAAAAATATATGTAATAAGTTAGATATTTCTTATAAATTTAAACCTTCAGAAAATCTGGTGTTAATTTTATACACCAATGAAGAGGAAACAATGGAACATTTAAGCAGTTTTTTATTAGAATTAATTGATAAACTTTAAATTTAAAATTTGGAGTGTTTTATGAAACGTTTATTGGTTTTATTTTTGTCTCTTTTAATGCTTTTTTCCTGTACAAAAAAGCCGACAACTGATACACTTTTAAAATTGGATGGAAAATATTATACCTTACTGGACTTTTTTGAAGATACTTCAAAAGATAAATTTATCAAATTTCCTGATAATGTTAAGAAAAATAGAATTAATGAATGGGCCAAAAATGAAATGTTTTTCATTGAAGCTGAGAAAGTTTATGAGGATGATAAAGATGTAAACAGTAAAATTCAAACAAATTACAAAAATAGATTAATTACCAACTATTTAAATACAACAATATTAGATTCAATCATTAGTGAAAAGTATTTACGTGATTTATATGAAGACTATATTTCTGAAGTCAAAGCAGCTCATGTCTTGATCAAATATTCAGATAAAGAAGGCGATGAATTTCCCAGTAAAACGGAAGCTCACAAAATGGCCAAAGAAGTTGCCAACAAAGCCAAAGGCGGAATACCATTTTATGAATTAGCAAAAAAATATTCTGATGATAAGTCTTCACTGCCCGATGGTGATCTTGGCTGGACTCCAATGGGTAAATTTACTTCAAATTTTGAAGAAAAAGTATTTTCCATGAAACCTGGTGATATTTCTGAACCTGTATTTACCCGCTATGGTTTTCATGTAATTAAATTAAAGGATCGTAGAAAAAAAACCAGCCGTTCTTATGATCAATTGAAAAATCGCGTTAGACAGATGGCAATTAATAAAAATAGGAACAAACTCCAGACTGCTTATAGAAATATGATTGAAAATTTGAAAGACGAAATTGGTTATAAATTAAATCAAAGAAAAACTGAGGAACTGGTAAAAAAATATTCGGAATATCAAAAAGTCTCCAATGGAAAAAACAATTCTCTTGATAATTTTTTCAAAGATGTGGATATAGAAGGAGTTTTAGTAAAAACCAACGGTAAAGAATATGACCTAAAATGGTTTCAAAACATGTATAAAACCGATAACAATTTTAGGCCTTCATATTTACAACAGGCTAACAATTTTAACCGCTATCTACAGAATGACATTTTATCAGAATATTTATTAGATAAAGCAAAAGATTTAGGTTTACATGAAGAAGATGATTTTAAAAATAAAATGGCAAAAGCCAGAAGAAAATTGTATATAAACCAGATTAAAAAAGATAATATTTATAGAGACATCGATGTTGATGACAAAGAAATAAAAAAGTATTATGATAAGCATAAGAATAAGAAATTTATGAATCCGGTGAAATATGAAGTAAGAGAAATTTATTCAAAGGACAAAGCACTTCTTGACAGCATACGTCTGGCTATAAATAATGGCGCCAATTTTGATACTTTATCCCAAAAATATACAGAACGACGGAAAAGAGGAGAAAAGAATGGATATTATGGCTACATTGCTGAGAATCAGTATGGACCGCTAGGAAATATAGCCAGTAAAACAGAAATTAATACTGTCAGTGATTCTTTAATTGAAATTGGATCAGGTTATTCTTTGATAAAGGTTTACAATAAAAAGGAAGGTAAACCTAAATCTCTGGATCAGGTAAAAGGTAAAATAATTACAACTATAAAGGATAGAATTAAAGATAGAAGACGGGAAGAATATATTAGCAAACTTAAAAACAAATATGGTTTTAAAATATACTGGGAAACAGTTAACCTAGAAAAGTTAGGATCATAGTTTGAAGAAATATTTGACTTTTTTATTATTATTTCTGTTGCTAGGTTGTGGCGAGAGAAGAAAAGATGATTACATTGCCAAAGTTGGTGACAGTTATTTGACAAAAGAAAAATTTTTGCAGATGATTCCAGAATCAAAAAAAATGGGGACCATTGATAGAAATTATTTAAATTCACTAATTTCAGGCTGGGTTAGAGACGAAATATTGTATAAAAATGCTCAGAAGTATCATTTTGATAGAGATAATAATTTGCAATATAAAGCTGATCAATATTTTCAGGACCTGGTGGTCAATGAATTTTTGAAGTACCATTTCCAGAGCAATGTCCATTTTACTGAGCAACAGTTACGAGATTACTATAATGATAATAAAAGCATATATTTAAGAAAAAGTAAAGCAGCAAAAGTAAAGCATTTTTTCACAAAAAAATATGATTTGGCCAGACGAGTAAAAAAAATTATGTCTTCCAGAAACCAGAAATTGAAGAATGAATTAGATACTACTTATAATTTTAATGTACAGTATATTGAGGCAGGAAAATGTATACAGGAAATCAATGAATTAATTTTTCAGAATCGTCCTTTGACTTACTATGGGCCGATTGTTTCTGATTTTGGCTATCATGTGATTGAAGTTTTGGAGCGATATGAAGAAGGCTCCTATAAAAAATTCACAGAAGTACGGGATGATATATACAAACGTCTGGTCCACAAAACAATGCTAGAAAACTATGTAACTTTTGTTGATAGCCTCAAGAATAACACAGAATGGAATTTTAATCAAGAAAGTCTCAACAAAATAGCAGGAGAATTATGGCAAAGAAATTAGGAATAGTTCTACTTTTAGTAACAAATTTATTATTTCCAGAACAAATAATTGACGGAATAGCAGCCGTTGTATCTGATATGATAGTTTTAAAGAGTGAAGTACAGCAATATGCACTAATTCAGGCCCAGCAGATGGGAATTCAGAATCCTAATAAGCTTGATAGACTGCTGGAAAATTCATTGGATCAATTGATCAGCAACAAACTCATATTAAAACAGGCTGAAATAGATACAATCGAAGTACAAGATCGTCGTGTTGATCAAATGTTAGATCAACAATTAAATAATCTTATTGCTCAAGCCGGGGGAGAGGCTCGCCTTGAAGAAGAATTTGGTAAAAGTATTTTCCAGATCAAAGAGGACTATCGCCCACGCATAAAAGAAAGATTAATAATTCAAAAATATCAGCAGCAAAAATTAACTGATGTGACAATTACAAGAAGAGAAGTACAAAATTTTTATGATCAGTACAAAGACAGTATTGGAACTATTCCACCTTCATATACTTTTGGCCAGATTTTAATTAAAGTTGAAAGTGGTAAGCAGGAACTTTCGGAAGTTAAGGAAAAAGCTGATAGTGTCTACCAGCTTATTCAAGAAGGCTCTAATTTCAAGGAAATGGCTAAAAAATATTCAGAAGATCCTGCTACAGCAAAATTTGGTGGTGATCTAGGCTATACCAAACGAGGTAGTTTTGTGCAAGAATTTGAGCGAAAAGCCTTTTCAATGGATGAAGGTGATATTAGCAAACCTGTAAAAACGCAGTTTGGCTATCATATAATTAAACTGGTTGATCGTAAAGGTGAACAGGTTAGAACCAGACATATATTATTCACTGTAAAAAAATCGAAAAATAATTACCAAAAAGCGGTCCAAGAAGCAGAAAAAGTCAGGAAAATGATTGTTAGTGAAAAAATATCCTTTGATAGTGCTGCTGTGGCTTATAGTGATTACAAAGATGCCTATGTAAATCGAGGTATTGTTAATAGATTAGCCAAGAATGAAATCCAGAACCCTGATATTGTCAATACACTGGACACTTTGGAAGTTGGACAGGTTAGTGACGTATTCCAAAATGAAATGGGCTATAACATCATTAAATTAATTAATATCCATGATGACAAATGGGTTCGAATTAAAGAATATGCCTTAAATATGAAGAAACAAAGAGAATATCAAGAGCATATCAACAAGTTAAGGGGCAAATTCTACGTTAAAAAATACGGAGTTAGGTAGTTTATTAACATAAATGTTTATAAGTTTATCCAGATTCAGTAACAATTGTATGCTTTTTAACATCATTAGAAATATTATTTATTTTTACTCAACACTACTAACGTTTTGCCAAAGTAATTAACACACTTATTAAGAGATGAATTATGAGGAGGTAGTAGGTATTTATAAACAAGCTAACAGGATAATAAATATAAATAGTTTTTCTTTATAAATAATAAGTAATATTTTCTTTTTTTATTTATATAAGTTAATTTTAGAGGTTAATGAAAATTAATTTTTGGAGATCCCCATGAAATTTTCCATAGACAGACAATTATTTAGTGATCAATTATCAGAAATAATTAAAGTAGTCCCAAGCAGAAGCACAATGCCTATTTTAGGAAATCTATTATTCCGACTTGAGGGAAATGAATTAAGTTTACGCGCCTCTGATATTGAAGTCTCAATGCAAACAACAATGAAAGTTAGAGGACAGGAAGACGGAGAAGTAGCAATACCTGCTAATTTTTTACAAAGTCTGATTGCAGAACTGGAAGATGAAACAATCGACTTTACTGTCAATGAAAATTACAAAGTGGTTATAGAATCCAATGTTGGTGATTATGAAATTAATGGTCGGTCTCCTGAAGAATTTCCCGGTCTGCCTCGTTTAGAAGAACCGGCTGAGATCAAAGCTGATAAAATTAGTTTAGGTAGAATGATATCGAAAACTCTGGTTGCTGTTGGAAAAGACGAACTTAAGCCAGCTTTTTTGGGAGTCCTCTTTCAGATAAAGAACGATGAACTTCGCCTGGTTTCTTCTGATGTCCATCGTCTCGTTTATATAAAAAATGATAGTTTCGAATCAGAACTTGATGATCATGAGATAATCATACCTACAAAATTTCTCAATGTTATTTCCGGATATTTGACTGAAAATGGTGAGATATCATTAATAGTGGGAAAAAATCATGTAAAAGTAGAAATGGACTCCAAAGAAATATATAGCCGTTTAATAGATGAAAAATTTCCTGAATATCAAAATTATATTCCAGATGACAATGATAAAATAGCACTTTTTGCTACTGAGGATCTCAAAGCGGCTCTCAAAAGGGTATCCATTTTTTCTGATCGCAAAACCCATGAGATTTCTATAAAATTTTATAATGATACTGCTAAAGTTGAAACCTTAAATAGAGAGCAATCTACCAGTGCTGAAGAATTTGTTGATATAAGTTATGATAATGAACCGCTTAGAATTGGATTCAATGCTCAATATTTCAGAGAAATGCTCAATAATATTGATACAGAAAAATCAATCTTGAAAATGGATTCGAAATTGACGGCTAATCTTCTTTTACCAGAAACACAACGGGAAAACGAAGAATTAAAAATGATTGTAATGCCCATTAGACTGGAAGATGACGAAGAAGTAGTTTAAAAAAAAAGTTTTAATCAAAGTATTTATTGCTGATTTGCTGCTTATTACTCCATAAAAATATGCGTGTATGATTTTAAAAATAATTAAAATGGTTAATTTCCGTAATTATAAGATATTTGAAAATGAATTTGACGATTCTATAAATATTTTAACTGGCAACAATGGAGCCGGAAAGACGGCAATACTGGAAGCAATCTATATTTTATCCATTAGTAAAAGTTTTAGAACTAATTCCTTTAGAAAAATTATAAATAATAAAGAGGATTTTTTACAAATTTTTGGTAAATTTAGGGATCATAAAAATTGTGATGTAAATGTAAATTATACCAAGAAAGAAGGAAAGAAAATTTTCTTTAATGGTTCGGCCTTAGAAAGAAATACTGACCTGATAGGAAAAATTCCGGTCATCATATTATCTCCTTCTGATCAGAGAATTACTGAAGGACCTAATAGTTTGAGAAAAAATTTCATAAATCAAATTTTATGTCAGGTTAATGAAACCTATCTACAAAAATTATTGAACTACAATAAACTACTGAAAAGAAGGAATTCATTATTAAAAAATTATAGAAATAAAAATAAGAAAAATTATGATCTTTATTTCGAATCTCTGGATGAACAGCTGGCTACAGCAAGTCAATATTTAACCCGGGAACGTAGAAAATTCATCAAAGAATTTAATATTAGATTGCAGAAAAATTTCCAAAAAATAACCCACCTTGATGCCAAAATCGAAATGCATTACAAAAGTAAAATGCACTATGAAGAAAACAATTATCAAAAAAGTTTTCTTAAAGATATGCGTTCTATTTTTAAATCTGATCTGGATAAAGGCTATACATCAAAAGGTGTTCATCGCGATAAAATTAGAATACATTTTAATGATAATAACATTAGGGAAGTTGGTTCCCAGGGAGAACATAAAGTAAGTCTTATTGCTCTAAAAATTTCAGAAGGTGATTTTATAAAGGAGCATATGAAAACTTCTATGATCTATTTGCTTGATGATCTGTTTTCTCTGCTTGATAAAGAACATTGTCTAAAAATAATAAAAGAATTGAGCGATGAAAATCAGGTTTTTATAACAACAACTGATCTTAATAATATTGATGAAGATGCTCTTTCCAGTAAAACTTATAGTACATTCAACATTAGTGGGGGCATCAGCTGATGAGTACGGATCTTGGACAGGCTCTGGAAAAAATGCTCAAGAGATTCAAACTTAAAGATAAATATGAAGAAACAAAGACACTGGAAGACTGGGAAAATCTGGTTGGTCAAACAATTGCTGCCCATACATCACCCAGTAAAATTGAAAAAGGTAAATTATTTATAAAAGTTGATTCTCCGAGCTGGAGAAATCAACTCCTATTTCAAAAGGATTATATCAAAAAACAAATCAACCAAAAAATGGACAAAAATTTAATAAAGGAGATCATTTTAAGGTGAGCGAAAAAAGACATGAAGTAAAATACGAAGCGGAAAATATCAAGGTGCTCAAAGGCCTTGAAGCTGTTCGCAAAAGACCAGCCATGTACATTGGTGATACTACAAAACGTGGCTTTCATCACCTGATCTACGAAGTTGTGGATAATTCTATTGATGAAGCCCTGGCTGGTTATTGTGACAAAATCACGGTGACAATTAATGAGGATAATTCGATTTCAGTAGAAGACAATGGTCGAGGAATTCCTGTTGATATCCACAAAGATGAAGGCATTCCAGCTGTGGAAGTTGTTCTTACTCAATTGCATGCCGGTGGAAAATTTGATAAAGGCACTTACAAAGTTTCCGGTGGTCTGCATGGAGTTGGTGTTTCTGTTGTAAATGCTTTGGCTGAATGGCTTAAAGTCAAAATCTACAGAAATAATAAAATTTATTACCAAAAATACAATCGTGGAATTCCGGAAGACAAATTGCAAGTTATCGGCGAAACCAACCATAATGGAACTTATATAGAATTTAAACCTGATAGTGAAGTCTTCGATGTAAAAGATATTGATTATAATGTTCTTGAAGAAAGATTAAAAGAGCTGGCTTTCCTGAATAAAAATCTTAAAATAAAACTGATTGATGAACGCGATGAAGATAGGGGCGAAACCTTTCAGTATTCCGGTGGTATTAAAGAATTTTTGGAATATCTTGATGAAACTCGTCCAGCAATTATTAAGGAACCAATCTATTTTGAAACTGAAGTCGATGATATTCCCATCGAAGTTGCCATGCAGTATAATGATTCCTACCGGGAAAATATTCTTACATTTGTAAATAATATTAATACAGTCGAAGGTGGAACGCATTTGTCCGGATTTAGAATGGCACTAACCAGAACTCTGAACAAATATGCTTCTGATAATGGTCTTTATAAAAAGAACGATTTTTCACTTAGAGGCGAAGATGCTCGGGAAGGCCTGACTGCCATTTTGAGCGTAAAAGTTCCTGAACCTCAGTTTGAAGGACAAACAAAAACAAAACTAGGAAATTCAGAAGTTAAATGGGCCGTACTATCTGCTTTGACTGATCATCTTTCCGAACATCTGGAAACTCATCCGTCTGATTCCAGAAAAATTATCAAAAAGGGTGTTGCAGCTGCTCGTTCACGTGAAGCAGCCAAAAAGGCCAAAAAATTAACCCGCAGGAAAAATGCTCTGAGTGGAGCAGCATTACCGGGAAAATTAGCTGACTGTTCAAGCACAACCCCTGAACACTGCGAGCTCTATATTGTTGAGGGTGATTCTGCGGGGGGGAGTGCCAAGCAGGGCCGGGAAAGAAAATACCAGGCAATTTTACCATTGAAAGGTAAAATTTTAAATACTGAAAAAGCCCGCATTGATAGAATCCTTAACAATAAAGAAATCAAAGCAATGATTACGGCCATTGGAACTAGCATTGGTGAAGATGAATTTGATATTACCAATCTACGCTATAATAAAATTATTATAATGACTGATGCTGATGTTGATGGTGCCCATATTATGACTTTGTTATTAACTTTTTTCTATCGTTATATGCCAAGATTAATTGACGAAGGTCATATTTATGTTGCTCAGCCACCGCTTTACAAAGTTACCAAAGGTAGAAAAGAACAGTATGCCTACAAAGAGGAAGAAAGAGTTAAACTTATCGAAAACTTAAAAAAAGGCAATAGCCGCGGCAAAGTTAAAGTTCAGCGCTATAAAGGATTAGGTGAAATGAACCCTGGTCAGCTTTGGGAAACAACCATGGATCCTGACAACAGAATTTTGAAAAAAATCAATGCTGAAGATGCTGCTATAGCTGATAAGACTTTTTCGACTCTTATGGGCGGGGATGTAGAACCGAGAAGAAGATTTATCAAGAAAAATGCTAAATATGTAAAAAATTTGGATGTATAAAGTATGAGTAAGCAAGAAGAATTCAATTATCATGATGAAAAAATAATACCTGTTAATATTGAAGATGAAATGAAAGAATCCTATCTGGATTATTCCATGTCTGTGATTGTTTCTAGGGCTTTGCCCGATGTTCGGGATGGTCTCAAACCAGTTCAAAGAAGAATAATGTATGGAATGTCTGACCTAGGACTGAGTTATAATAAAACCTACAAAAAATCCGCTCGAATTGTAGGCGAAGTGATGGGAAAATATCATCCCCACGGTGATTCTGCGGTTTACGACACTCTGGTAAGAATGGCACAGGATTTTTCTCTGCGCTATCCTCTTGTTGACGGGCATGGAAACTTTGGATCCGTAGATGGTGATAGTGCTGCGGCAATGCGTTATACAGAAGCACGCATGGAACGTATGTCTTCGGAATTATTGCGAGATATTAATAAGGACACTGTTAAATTTGTACCTAATTTTGATGAAACACTTGAAGAACCTGCTGTTCTTCCCAGTGTAATACCGGCTCTTTTGATTAATGGTGCTAGCGGTATTGCTGTCGGAATGGCTACCAATATTCCACCTCACAATTTATCGGAAGTCATCGACGCCTGCATTCACCTTATTGATAATCCTGATACAGATGTTGATGGAATTATGGAATACTTAAAAGGCCCTGATTTCCCTACTGCCGGTTATATTATGGGCGCTGATAAAATCCGAAAAGCCTATACTACCGGAAAAGGCAAAATTAAATTAAGAGCAAAAGCCCATACTGAACAAATCAAGGGTAATAAAGAAAAAATTGTAATCACTGAATTACCTTATCAACTCAATAAAGCCAAACTAATCAAAAAAATTGCCCGCCTTGTAAAAGATAAAGTTATTGAAGATATATCTGATCTTCGCGATGAATCGGGCAAGGAAGGAATTCGGGTAACTGTTGAAGTAAAGAGAACTTCCAATGCTGAAGTTGTTCTCAATAAATTGTACAAAAAAACACGGCTACAAAGAACTTTTGGTATGAATATGCTTGCTCTAGTTAATGGAATACCCAAAGTTCTAAAAATCAATGAAATTCTACAGCATTTCATTGATTTTCGAAATGAAATTATTATCAAAAGAACTCAATATGACCTACAACAGGCTAAAGCCAAAGCCCATATTCTGGAAGGATTGAAAAAGGCACTTGATAATATTGATGAAATCATTAAAATAATTCGTGGCTCTGATTCTGTTAACAAGGCTAAAAAGAATTTAATTAATACTTTTGAATTTTCAGACAAACAGGCTCAGGCTATTCTTAATATGCGTCTGCAGCGTCTAACCAATCTGGAAAGACACAAGGTTATTGATGATTATAAACAAACTATTAAAAAAATTGAAAAATTTAATTTTATTCTGGAAAATAAAGACGAGCAATTCAGAATTATTAAGGAAGAGCTCCAGGAAATTAAAGAAAAATATGGTGATGAACGCCGTACAAAAATAATTAAAGATCATGAAGAATTTTCAGTAGAGGATATGATTGCTGAAGAGGATATGATTATAACAATTTCAGAAAAAGGCTTCATCAAACGCTTTCCTGTAGATTCCTATCATAGTCAGGGACGCGGTGGACGTGGACGTCGTGGCGCTCAGACCAGAGAAGATGATTTTATAAGTAATTTATTTATTGCTAATACTCATGAATATCTTATGTTTTTTACTAATAAAGGTCGCTGCTACTGGCTAAAAGTTCATGAAATTCCCAGAATGGGACGCAATGCTCGGGGAAGAGCAGTTGTCAACATGATCAAAATGCAAAAAGATGAAGAAATTAGAGCTGTTATTAATGTTGATGAATTTGATGAAGATCGCTATCTGGTCTTTGCTACCAAGAATGGAAAAATCAAAAAATCACAATTGTCTCTATATGGCAATCCCCGCTCAACAGGAATTAATGCCATTAAAATTGTCAAAAATGATGATCTAATCGATGTCAATATAACTGATGGTGAGATGGATATTGTTCTGGGAACCAGAGAAGGCAAAGCCATTCGATTCAATGAAACTGATGCTCGTCCTATGGGAAGAAATACGACTGGTGTCAAAGGTGTTGAACTACCTGGCAAAAACAATAAGGTCGTCGGCATGGTCACGGTAAAAGGAGAAAATGCAACCCTGCTGGTTGTTTCCGAAAATGGCTATGGAAAAAGAACTGATATTAAAGATTACACAGTTCAGAAAAGAAGTGGAAAAGGAAACATTACTCTTAAAACTTCCAAAAGAAACGGTAAAATGATAGCTCTTAAAAAAGTCGTTGATAAAGATGATATTATGATCATTACTGAAAATGGAGTTTTGATCCGACTGCCTGTCTCTGATGTGAGAACAATTAGTAGAAATACCCAGGGTGTTCGCTTAATCCGCCTTGATAAAAACGATTCCATATCGGCTGTCACCAGTGTAGTAGAAAATGATGAAGAAGAAAAAAAAGAGAGTGGCAGCAAAGAAATTAAATTAATGGATGATGAATAAATGAGGTTAAGCCTATGTTTATTATAGGTTATCTATTTCATGCTGTGGGCAATTTGCTCAATTTCCTGATCAATGCATATATCATTTTGATAATTATTCATAGTATATTCAGCTGGGTGAATATACCTCGTAACAAGTTTATAGCAACCGTTGATTCTCTTGTATATCCTTTTTTAAACTGGATTCGTAGAATCGTACCTTTTGGTATGGCGGGAAGTATTGATTTTACCCCTTTGATTGGAATTTTACTACTTCATTTTACTAATGAATTTGTTGTAAATGTGCTTCTGAGAATAGGAAAATCACTTATATGATTGAAAAAGATGATATTATCAATAGAGAATTTGATAAGTCGTTGTTTGGTTATGATAAGGTAGAAGTTGAATATTTTCAGAAAATGATTGCCAAGGAATTTGATGCGTTAAAATCTAAAATAGATAAACTTGAAAAAATAAAAGAAAAATATGAACAAATTCAGGGAAAAAAAGCCGAGGAAATAGTAGAAGAAGGGCGGGATAAGGCTGATGAAATAGTGTCCGATGCCCGTAATAAATCTGATAAAATTCTTGAAAATATGGAAGAGAAAAAGTCCCGCCTCAAAGACAGTATTAATAAGTTGGAATTAAAAAAGGCCACGCTTATTAATTCTATCAACGATATTTTGAAATCGCAAAAGGAACTGATTGAACTCTATTATGATGATGACGGTTAAAAAGAGGAATATATGGTCATAATTTCCAGTATAAAGCCTGATAATTTAGGAATTCGAAATAAAATCAAATACAAATATGATAATTATATTGTGTATCAAGAACAGAAATCCTTCGCCTTTGTTCATCTTTTAGAACGCAATCCCCTTGAATGGAAAAATAGTGTGAGAGATTTTCTTGATAATGGGCATAATAGTTTTCTCTTTATTGGAAAAGGCCAAAAAGTTGGAAAAAATTCATCAAAAGCCTGTATTGTCGAAGGGCACGTCAACTTATCAGGAAAAAATCCTTTAGTAGGAAAGAATATAGATAAGTATGGCCCCCGGTTTTTTGATGTGACTAATCTCTATTCTAAAAAATTGGCAAAAGAGGTGTTTAAAAAAGATTCTGAAGTTAGTTCAGGAAATATTTTAATTCCTAATCGTATGGAAAAACTAACCGATCTGGAAAATAAAGTACTCAATCTTAAAGATCTCGATTTTGCAGGTATTACTCAAGATATTTATGCAGGTGCGCTGACAGCCAAACATGCTAAAGCAAATTCAGTTGCTTTGCTTCTTTTCCAGGATGAATATAATATCACAAACGTGATTGATCTAAATAAAATTTAATCCTCATGCAATATTAATTCTTTTCTTCTTTTCTTTTGAGCCAAAAATAATCCCGATAAAACAACAACAATTCCTACAATTTCCTGTAAGGAAAGTACGTTACCATATAAAAAATAGGAAAATATAACGGTTGCAACTGGTATTAAATTCAGGAAAACATTGGTTTTGTTTACACCCAAATTTCGAATTGATGTTGTAATCAGAATGAAGGCAAAGGTTGATGCAAAAATTGATAATTGCAGGAGCGGCGCTAAAATGTCAAATGTCATTTGGGTGCTCAAAAAATTTTGCCATTCAAATATTAGAAAAAAGGGAAGAAAATAAAAAATTCCAATGAAATTCTGGATAAAGACAATATCTACTGAAGAATATTTTTCTGTTAATTTTTTGACAAAGATGCTATAACCAACAGCAGACATGACAGCCAGTGATAAAAGCATTATACCTTTCATTGAAAAAACAAGAGTAGAATTTTTGGTTGTTAAAACAATTATAACCCCACCAAAAGACAAAATAAGACCCAAAATATTATAAATACTCAAACGTTCGTCTAAAAAAAGAAATGAAAAAAATGGAGTAATGACGGGAATAGTTGAAATCATAATCGATGCGACAGCTGGAGAAACATAGTTGACACCATAATTTTCTCCTAAAAAATAAAAAAATGGTTCTAATAAAGCTAATAAAAAGAAATATTTATAATCTTTTTTATCAATTGAAAATGAACGGCGGGTAAAAATATAGATGGACAATAAAATGACTGAAATTATAAGTCTTAAAAAAATTATGGTGAGAGCACCATAACTTTGCAAAAGAATTTTTGTCCATATAAAGGACATACCAAAAAATACAACAGCCAAAATAGCAGGTAAATACTTTAACAATTTTTTTATCAAAATAATTTTCCCAAACAAATTCTGAAGGAACATTCAATTTACAATAATCCTTATAGAGCTTCATCATATTTTTGATAATTTTTAAATTTAGCATAAGCAAAATCAAAAAAGATCAACCTCTAGTAACGTAGTATTATTTATTTTAAGATTGACAAGCTCAAATAAGACTTAAAATTTTCAAATCAATTAATTAAATTTTACTGTTATGGTTTAAAGTTAATTAAATATAAAGGAGATTATGATGGGACAAAGAGGATCTGACATTATTGGTGTTGACAAAGAAGAATTAATTCAGATGCTCAATGAAGCATTATCAGAAGAATGGTTAGCCTATTATCAATACTGGATTGGTGCCCGCGTAATGGAAGGACCAATGCGTGTTGAAGTTGAAGAAGAGTTATTGATTCATGCTGATGAAGAACTTGCTCATGCTACATTGGTTGTAGATCGAATTGACCAACTTGGCGGTACACCAGTTTTGACTCCGGCCGACTGGATGAAACTTAGTGGATGTGACTATGAAACTCCTGAAGATCCCTATATTGAAGTTATTCTTGAACAAAATCTAAATGGAGAACGCTGTGCAATCCAAAGATATCAGGATATTGCTAGCTTTACTCAAGGTAAAGACCACAGCACCTATCAAATGGCTGTCCAAATCATGAATGATGAACTGGAACATGAGCAGGAAATTGAAGACTGGCTTGGTGATATCGAAAAAATGAAAGAAAATTGGAAAAAACTACGCATGGATTAAACCATTTACAAAAAATAAGAAATAGGATTAATATTTAATTCTGAAAATATTAAACAGGCTCCGGAAATCACGGAGCCTGTTTAATTTTTATGAATAATTGTTAAAAAATTTTACACTATAAAACTATTGACGTAATTTCAATTCTCCAATCTAAAAACAATGAGCAGTTCGATAATTGTTTAATAATTTACTGGAATATTTAAATGCATAATAAAGCTTCTTCCAGGGGAAAGTGTATATCCCTTGTAGGTATCAAGAAAATCACGATAATCAGAATTCAATAGATTGTTTATTTCAAAATCAAATTTAACAGGTTCAGAAAGCAGGGCAAAATCAAAACCGAAACCGATATTAAAAAGATGATAAGAGCCAGTAGAGGCAATTCCAAAAGGAATATCTGGACCTATTCCCGAATCGAATTGGCCAAAAGGCTCATAAATTCCTGCTGCTGATTTTTCAGAAACATATTTTAGATTTACTGAAAGATAGGGTGATAGAAGAATATTCCTATCGGGCAAAATAAATTTAAGTTTTGAACATAAACAGTTAGGAGGCATAAGTGGTAATTCATTCTCCTGATGAGGGCCGCTAGAGAATTTACTGGATAAATAGGAATAATTTCCACTAGCCAATAACCATTTTGTAAGTTTGACCTGAAGACTTATATCAAAACCAGACAAAATAGCGTTAGCCTGATCGTGAGCAAAAACATAGGGCTCATTTTCAGGAGCAAGATTGTGATTAGGGGCATTATATAAAAAAATGTAATTATCTATTCTATTCTGAAAAATGTTTATTTCTGCCCTGGTTCTTTGATTTCTATATCTTAGCGACGATGTTAGATCAAGTGAAATTTCATTTTTTAATTCAGGGTTGCCAATTTGATAAGCGAAAACACCACCGTGATAGCCATAAACATAAAGATTATAAAAACTAGGCGTTCTAAAACCACGACCAATATTAAATGTTGCGGTTAATTGATTTGATAATTGATAAGAGGCTCCTAAAGCACCTGATAGAGAAGAAAAGGTCTTTTTATCGTCAATAGGTAGAAGCGGATTTGAATCAGAGCCTAAAAATTTTTGATAGCGGTAATCAAAACGGGCCCCAGCATCCACAGTGAGTTTATTAATTTTCCATTCTTCAAACATAAAAAAGGCCAGACTGGTAAAATGACCAGTTGGCTGTAAAGGAACTTTACCAATATTTTCATGGTCATAATATTTAATTTCTGCTCCAACTGTTCCTGATAGATTAAGAAAATCATTATGCTCTAATTCTAACCGGCCGGTGAGTACATTTAAAACTAGATCAATATTTGCAGAATCTGGTAGTAAACTGCGGGATTGGCCAGGTTGAGTGGCCTGTCTATGATTGCGCTGGTAACTTAATTTTGGTCTTAAAATAAAGTTGTTCAGTGGAAAGTCACCTTTTGCAGTTAAACCATTATTAATCAGGCGAATTCCGATAGGATTGCCAGTAGGTAAAAGAAAGTTGTTTTCATTGAAATAGTGGTCATAGTTCAGTGAAACCAAACCTGCTGAAGTAATCAAGCCGGCTCCTACAGAACCATTAATCTGCTCAAAATCAGTATGATCTATTTCACCTGTGAATTTAGGCGCTCCATCTTTGTGATTTTCTGAATATGTTTTGCTTTCGGGTGTATGAAAATTTCCAGCGGCTTTTCTAACAAGTGATGCTTTAAAGCCCACTTTTTCTCTAGAACCACCTAATTTTATTCCTGTAGTTAATTGTTGATTGTTAGTGTTATATGAAGTAGATACCATACCACCTAATTCTGTTTCCTTACTATTGGCAAAATGAAATTTTGAAGGAATCAAATTTACAGCTCCACCAATTGCATCAGAACCATATAAAAGACTGGCAGCTCCTTTAATAATTTCTACTCTTTCAGCATTAAAGGGATCAACAGTTGGTGCATGTCTTTCTCCATATTGCTGGTATTCCTGGGCAATTCCGTCATTTAAAATACGAATTCGCTCTCCTGTTTGTCCCCGAATAACTGGCTTGCCAGCAACTGAACCGGCCGACATATTATAGACTCCTGGTAAAGAAGAAACTGTTTTACCTAATGATGTAGTTTGCATTCTAATTTTTTCGCGACCACTTATATAGCTAATATCTTGTGGCGAATTCATTGGATCGGTTGCAACCGGACTGCCTGTAATTACAAAGGGTTCGGATTCAATTACCGACCTATCTAATTCATAACTAACATTTTTTACCTGCCCATCCTTGAGTTGAATTTCATCAATCTTGGATTTGTAGCCCATATATTCTATGGTGATTGTGTAATTTCCAGCTGGCAATTGATCAATAACAAATTGACCGTTATTGTTTGTTGTTGTTCCTTTATTTATATTTTTTAAAATTACATTGGCACCAGTTAATGGCCTGTTGGTTTGATTTTTGACTACTCCCTGTATTGTTCCTGTATTATCCTGACTAATACCAATATTTATAGATAATAAAAGTATAAAAATATATAATTTACCGCGTAAATGTGTTCCAAAGTTCATAAAAAAACTCCTAAAATTTAAAATTGAATTTAAAAATATGGATTATTGCGTTAATAATAAAAAATTTCAGGAGGAGCCCTTGAATAATTATCATTTAGAAAAAAAATATAATTTAACGAGGAAAGTTGTTCAGATATATATATTAGGAAGGAATCGGTAAAAAGTATGCTTAATGAGAATATTACAACCGAGCTCAGTAGTATGAAAATATTATAAGCTGGACAGTCATGATGGATTTTTAGATCCGGCTCGTGATTATGCAGGAAATTATATCCAGCACTAAAAAGTGTTATTAGAAGGATAAGCCCAAGAGCAAAAAGTCTTAAATGGCTCTTATTTATATTTTGATTTATTTTGCTTAACATACGATCTAAACAGGTATCACAATTTTAAGTTCGTATTTTTAGATTGGTATATTCTTGACTCGTTACATTTTGATGACCCTTTTTAAAAGACGCTTATTATCAGATTATCTTTGAAATTTATTTAACCACCAATCTTTTTTTTTAATTAATGGTAACAAAACAGGCACTAACTTAGCGTTTATTATTCGGAATTTGGATTGATTTATTATTTCAGATTGTGTAACATAAATCACCATATTTTTACAATTAATAAGGAGATTCAAATGGAGTATAAAGGAATTGCATTTACAATCGCTGGTTCAGATTCAGGAGGAGGTGCTGGAATTCAAGCCGATTTGAAAACCTTTCAGGCTTTTGATGTTTTTGGCGTTTCAGCAATTACATCAATAACTGCCCAGAATACTACTGGTGTTCGTTCTGTTCAGGATGTTGATCCTAAAATAATTGCCGATCAAATAGATATGGTAATGGGGGATATGGGGAGTGGAGCCGCCAAAACTGGTATGTTATCCAATAAAGCAATTATTAAGACGGTTGCAAAAAAAATCAAAGAATACAAAATAGACAAACTGGTCGTCGATCCGGTAATGGTGGCGGCAAGTGGTGATAGATTACTCCAGGAAAAGGCTGAAAAAACTCTGATTGAAGAGTTGCTTCCTCTTGCATATCTTCTGACACCCAATATTCATGAAGCGGAAATTATTGCAGATATGAAAATTGCCAGTATTGACGGTGCAAAAAAAGCCTCTCAAAAAATATATGAAAGGGGTGCTCAAAATATTCTTCTGAAGGGTGGCCATTTAAAACAGAATAAAGCCGTTGATCTATTTTATAATGGTGAAAAATTTGAAGTATTAGAGAAAGAAAAAATTGATTCTACAAATACCCACGGAACCGGTTGTACACTTTCTTCAGCAATTACGGCTTCACTTGCTCAGGGAAAAGATTTGTTCTCTGCCGTTCTAATTGCAAAAGAATATATTACAAAAGCAATAGTCATGGCCCCCCATATTGGGAAAGGCCACGGACCTCTTTATCACAATGTTAAACCTGAACCGGTTTCAGCATTTATTAAAGAAGCTAAGGACTTTGATTACTGGTTTGATAAAAATAGAAATATTTTTGAGGCAGAATTTCTGGCTGAAAAGGAATTATTTCCCGGGCCTGAAAATTCTGTAAGTATTGGCGTCGGCAGCGGTCTATTTGCCAGTCGCCTTGGAATCAAAAAAGGTGTAGAACCCTCGGAAAATATGGCGGCATTGGCTAGAGACCGAGGAATAGATGTCAAAATAGGAAGAGCAGAAGATATTCCTTACGAAAATGAAAGTTTTAAAACAGTCCTGCTGTCAACTGTATTAAGCTATTGTATTGATCCGCTGAAAGCATTGCGGGAAAGTTATCGCATTCTCAAAAAAGATGGCTATATTCTTGTTTCCTTTCTATCCCGGGAAGGATCTTATTCAATGCTTTATGATCTGGCCCGGCTGGAGCAAAAATTTGACCCTGATAGATCACCCGAGCATCCCTATCCTTTAAAATTCATCAAAGGTGCCAACTGGATGTCAATAGAAAATGTTAAAAAAATGCTAACAGAAACCAAATTCACCGATCTGGAATTTGTGCAGACATTAACCAGGCACCCGCGCTATTCCAATGATGAAATTGAAAAACCAATTCCTGGTTATCAAAAAGGTGATTATATTGTCATAAGAGCGAGAAAAAAATGAAACTATCAGAACGATTAAAGCAAGATGCTGAAGATATATGGAATGATATTTACCAGCACCCCTTTGTTGTGGAATTGTGTAAAGGAACACTTCCAATTGAAAAATTCAAATATTATGTGTTGCAGGATTATAATTATCTGATTAATTCCATTAAAAACTTTTCCTTGCTGGCTTCAAAAGCCAAAACAACATCTATGTTACAGGAACTTGTAGAAATTGCTGCAATTGAAGCGAAAGGCGAATTTAGTGCTTATAATCGCCTCCTAAAAAAATTGGATTTGTCTATAGAAGACGCCAAAAATAGCAAACGCTCTTTAGCAGAAGTGTCTTATTCCAGTTTTTTACTTTCAACTACGGAAAATGGTTCGTTTGAAGAAGGTATTGCAGCAGTTTTGCCCTGCTATTGGTCCTATGCTGAAATTGCAAAATGCCACCGGGAAAAAATCCTAAAGAATAGCAATCAAATTTACAAAGAATGGGCTTCCTACTATCTGGAAGAAGAATATTTAGAATTGGTCGAGAGAATTAAAAAAAGTGTTGACAATATTGAAAAGGATTTTCCTTATGACAAATTGAGGTCAGCTTTTATAAATTCTAGCCGGTATGAATATGAGTTTTGGAGAGAAATGAACAAAGTTAGGGATTGATTTTTGGAAGTAAATAATAAAAAGGGGGAGGGCAAAAAGTAAATTTCTGAAAGGAGGTAAATTTGAATTTAAAAATAAATATACCCTGGATGGATGAATTGCTGCCTGAGGGTTTGGCAATTCCTTCCTCGACAATTTTAAGTGGGCCGGGAGGAACGGGAAAGCCGCTTGTGGAATTTGCCTTTGTAGCAGCTTGGTTAAAATCAGGTGGAACTTTAATTGCTATGCCACTCCAATATTCAAATCCCAAACTAATGAAAACGGCAATGAGAAAATTATATGATGTTGATCTTGATGAATACAAGAAAAAAATTATTTATGTTCAATTTGACCCGCATGCTGAAAAATGTAAAAAATTAAACGAAAACACAATAATTGCTAACCTATTAAAACCCGATAAATGGAATAAAACTCTGAGAATCGCTCAAAATAATCTTCCTAATAGCGATTTGGGAAATATGGTTTTTGGATCGGCTCTTAATTTATTACTATTTTCACCTACTTATCGAGATAGTATTCTTAAAAAATTGGTGCAATTGGCCAACGATAGTAGCAAAACATATGCTTTTTCTGTCAGCACAAGTGCCTTTAGTGAACAGATAAAAAAATTGGAAGAAGGATCTGATAATTTAATGTTTACTAGAATGGAAAAGCCGATGCAACTTTTCTTGAAAATATCTCGAATGAAAGAGGTCACCTTTTCAAAACAGGAAAAGAAGGTACCTATACCCAAAAATATGCTTCTAGAGATCAAAAAAGTCGCTGAAGCAACTCGAGATAAAAGAATACCGGAAATAAGTAAAATATAGTTTAAAAAAACGTTAGGCTACTAGGTTCTATTAAGAATAAACCTCGCAGGCCAAAAAGACCTACGAGGTTGTGTTTTTATTGTTTGCGTTTTTTGTCTATAAGGTCCTTCAATACATCCAGCTTCTGATCTTTTTGAAAAAGCGGTGTTTTATTATCTTGATAGGGGGGCAGGCTGTCTTCAAAAGCAGGTTTATTTTTACTCTTGTAAATCACACCAAGAGCCAGCCTTTCAGTTTCTTGAGCAATTTGAAACGCCTTTTCCTGATTCAAAGGATCGTAATCATCTTCCAGATAATAGGTGTTGTCCTTATACCATTTATAGTTATTTACCTTGTTAAATGAAACACAGGGATGTAAAAGATCAACAAGAGCATAACCTTTATGTTGCATTGCTTTTTTGAGAATGGCTTTTGTCTGATCGCGGTCTCCAGAAAAAGCCCGGGCTACGAAAGATGCTTTGGAAGCGATAGCAACAGCTATTGGATTAAAAGGTTCAAGAAAAACACCATTAACCTGAATAGAAGTTTTCATATTTTGTCCTGTGGTGGGTGAAGCCTGTCCTTTAGTCAATCCGTAAATGCGATTGTCGTGAACAATATTGGTAATATTGGGATTTCTTCTGAGCGTATGAATAAAGTGATTACCACCCTCTCCATAGGAACAGCCATCGCCACTTTCAGCAACAACTGTTAATTCTGGGTTGGCTGCTTTTATTGCGGTGGCAACAGGCAGAGAACGACCATGTAAACCATTGAAATAATTAACCTTGAAATATTGAGGTATTTTAGCAGCCTGACCTATGCCGGAAACCCAGGCAGCTTGCTGGGGCTCGATTTTTAATTCTGCTAGAGTTTCTTTCACTGTTGGCAAAATTTGAAAATTTCCACATCCAGGACACCAGGCTATATCTGCTTCAGGTATATCGTATTTGCTTGTATCGGCCATGATTACACCTCCCTGATTTCTGATTTAATTTTTTCTACTAACTCTTCCCTTGAAAAGGGCAACCCATTGTATTTCAGAATGGTAGAATCAATGGTCTGATCAGTTTCCATTTTGATAATTTTAGCCAATTGACCAGTAGCATTATTCTCTATACAGATACTTTTTTCTGCTTTTGCAATATATTCTTCTATTTGATTGTGAAGAGGAGCCAACTGTTTAATATGCAGATAACTGACTTTATCATTCTCAATTTCAGAAAGTGCGGAAGCAACAGCGTTTTTACTGGAACCCCAGCTGATTAGCAAGATATCATAATCTTTGGAACCTATGAATTCGTCATCAATATAGTCCTCAAGAATCTTATCAGCCTTTTTGAGGCGTTTGTCAACCATCTTTAGGCGAGTATC
>Ga0102934_1000141_pt1 | contig 41629 bp, 33 predicted proteins | sample SalPonR2_A_D1_MG_FD_78175 | JGI IMG/M metagenome (GOLD analysis project Ga0102934, IMG submission 78175) | Salt pond soil microbial communities from South San Francisco under conditions of wetland restoration - Salt Pond MetaG R2_A_D1_MG | ecosystem: Environmental > Aquatic > Marine > Intertidal... | reverse complement strand
GAGCCTCTTCAACCGTGAATACATCGTGTGATGCAAAGAACAAAAGGACTGCGAGCAGAGTAAGAACATCATGCTGTCCGTTGATTGTTCAGGGTCAAAGTCGCGACGGTGCCCTGGCTGGATGAGTTGAGCTCGAACCGCCAGCCCTGGCGCTCGCAGAGGCGCTCGACGATCGCCAGGCCGAGACCCAAGCCGGGGCTGTCGGGGCCCTTGACCGCGCGTTGGGTCACCCTGGGCTGAAGTTGCTCGTCGATACCCTCTCCACTGTCGACCACGCGCAGCGCATCCCCTTGATTTTCGATCCGGATCTCGCCGAGGCGGGTGTAGCGGAACGCGTTCGAGATCAGGTTGGCGATCAGCACCTGCAGCGCCGCCGGATCACCGATGACACGCCATTCAGGGTCGACCTCCACCCGAAGCTCGACCGACTTGCCCTCCAGCAGATCCGCATGATTGACCACGATACGTTCGACGATGGGCAAGACAGCCACCGCCTCCTCCTGGTCCGTCCGACGATCTTCGCGGGCCAGGGCCAGCAGCACATCCACGGAAAGATGCATGCTCAGCGCCGCCGATCGAATCCGTTCGACCAGTTCGGCAGCCTTGTCCGGTTCGCCGGTCTGGGCCAGTAGCGCCGCGCTGCTCTCGATAACGGCCAACGGGGTGCGCAATTCGTGACTGGCATCCTGGGTGAATTGCTGCTCGCGCTCGATGAATTCGTTGATGCGGCGAAAGGCCTCGCGCAGCGTGTCGGCGAGCTGCCCGACCTCATCGGGTGGATAGGCCACGGACCAGTCAGCAGGCAAGCGATCCGGTTCGAGGCCCGTGACTTCGCCAGCCAAGGACCGCAGCGGCCGGGTGACGCGACGCGCCAGCAGCCAGCCGACGATAGCGGCCAGGACAATCAGTATCAGGACGGAGACGGCCAGCAAGGCAACGATGTCGTTGAAGATCGGACGGATCACCAGATAGTCCTCGACTTCGAGCACGATCCAGACCGGGCCGCCCTGCCCCTCGAATTCGACGCGGCGCAGGTGATAGTGCCGCCCGTCCGCACCGAAGACTTCCCGACGCTCCGGCTCCGACGCCAGGGCCTCGCGAAGCGCGGCCGGGACATCGGCATCAAGGTAATAGTTGGAGAACGGCAGTTCCGGCTCGGGGAGCGCCGAACCCTGCATGGTTGTCTGCAAGTATTCGACTTCGGCACCCAGCAGCCGATCGAAGATGTAGTCTTCGGTGGTATAGGCGAACAACACGGCCATCAGACCGCCACCCAGGCCGGCCAGAAGCGCCAGGCCCAGAAAAGCAACGGCAATACGTCGGCTCAGACTCTGACGCTTCATGCCTTGATATCCAGGCGGAAACCCACGCCGTGCAGGGTCTTCAGAAGCGGCGTGTCAAACGGTCGATCCAGGGCCTGACGCAGACTGTAGATATGCGTCGCCAGCGCGTCGCTATCGGGCTGTTCATCGCCCCAGATGCGGTCAGCAAGCTCCGATCGCGTCATGACCGCCGGATGCACTTCAGCCAGAGCCAGCAGAATCTTGAAGGGGGTTGGATGCAACTCGATGAGCCGGCCCTTTCGCCACACCTTGCGCTGGCGACGGTCGATACTGAGTTCGCCCAGCTGCATGAGGTTCGCGTCATACAGTTGGTGACGACGCCCCAGTGCGTGACAGCGCAGCAACAATTCTTCAAGAGCGAAGGGCTTGGTCAGGTAATCATCGGCGCCGGCGTCGAACCCCACCACCTTGTCCTTCAGCGTATCGCGAGCGGTCAGCATCAGGATCGGCAGGTGACGGTCCGCCGTGGCCCGAAGCTGCCTGCAGACCTCGACGCCATCGAGACGAGGAAGGTGCAGATCGAGCAGGGCCACATCGTGGCGGCCCTCGAGGGCCAGCGCCAGGCCCTGCTCGCCGTCGGCCGCGTAATCCAGCCGATGGCCATGACCCTCGAGAAAATCGATGATCGATGCGGCGAGTTCGGCCTGATCCTCAATCAAGAGAATCCGCAGGCTCGCCGCATCGTGTGTCATCAGTTCACGCTCGCCTGGAGGCGCTCGCTGGCCGAGGCTATGGCTGCTTCGATCCGCTCATGCTGGAAGTACGGCTGGCTGAGCTGCATCAGCGTCAAAGCATCACGCACGGCCTGCTCGTCTTCAGCCGCCTGAAACTGGTAATAGCCCAGCAGTCCCAGGAACATGGCTTCGTAGTCGTCCGGACTTGCCGCCATCCGTGCCGCTGCAGCCTCAAGGCCCTCGCTCACAGCCTGAGTCGCGAGTGCCATGGTCATCTCGTTTCGATAAGGCTTGCGTTGGCGTGGTGTGCCACCCATGGCTTCAATAGTAGCTTCGGCAGTCAGCGCGGTCGAGAACGGGTTCTGTCCGGTGACCAGGCGACCGTCGCGAATGACGTGCAGCGCCATGATGCCGGCCCCATCGAACTCTCCACCTTCAGACACGATTCGATCCTCCAGTGACCATCCGCCTTCCTTGTCGCCGAACAGTGCTTCTTCTGCATTGGTAAAAGCCGTCAGGTGGCGACCGGCCAGGAAGTGTTCGCCGTCGACGGAGACGTTGACCAGGCCCGCCGGCCCGTGACAGACCGCACCGATCACGCCACCCTGAGTATGGGCGTCGGCAACCAGGCGCTGCAAGTGCGCATCATGCGGCAGATCGATGGCCGCGCCGCTGCCGCCGATCAGAAAAACGGCGGCGTAGTCCGACGCGTTCACTTCGGACAGCCTTCTGGTGTTGCGAAGTGCCGTCATGGCCTCTTCATTCTGGAGAAAGCGGGTGTTGTGAGCCCAGAGGCCGCTCTGTTCCTCCGACTGGGGTTCGCCGCCGGCGGGACTGGCGATTTCGACCGCATAGCCGTTATCGACGAAGGTCCACCAGGCCTGGGTCAGTTCGTCGAATTCATAGCCGGACTCGGGGTCTTCGGCCGTGCCGGCGCTGGAGACGACCAGCAGCACGCGGTCACCCGCGGCGGCGATCGAACAGATGGAAAGGGCCAATGCGGCCAGAAGCAACTTGAACATGTTTCGCACTCCTTGAGCTTAAGGGTGCGTCAAGCATGCTGGATGCTTTCTCAAATAAATCTCAGAATGAAGGCCGGTGCGATAGAACAGACGATCCCTGGTTTGGCACAGTCGCCTGTTTGCAACCGACCAGCATCGGCTCCCTGGACTGGATCTACTCGGCCTCGAAGCGGTCCTGAAACAACTCCTCGACCAACGCACGAAGATTGGTATCGAGCGTCGCCCGACCGCCCGTGGCTTCCCAGAAGGTCAGGCGGAAGGGCTGGTCGCCCGCCTCTGAACGCCCGATGTATTCCGATCGATACTCGAACCAACCCGTCTCGGTCGGGTTAAGCACCCGGTTGGTCGGCACGATCCAGCCAAGGGTGAAAGCGTTCGGCGACCCGGCAACATCGGGGATACGCGGCCCATGCTCGGCGATCAGGTCCTCGATGGTGACCGTGGTGATGCCATCGGCGGCAAAAGTGAAGGTGTCTGCAACGAAATCCTGGACGAAGGAGAAACAGTCCACATTGATCGGCACCGGGATCGGCGGAACCTCCGATGGTGGAATGAGGCCCATGAGGTAGAGATTCAGCGGATTGTAGGCGCTGACATCGGCGCCGGCGCCGCCCACCGAGGTACAGCGATTGGCGACGCTGTAAGTGCCATCGCCGTTGTCGACCAGCGTGTCCGGGTCGAACCCGCCGAGGGGGCCACAGCCGGTCCCCGCGACGCCAACGTGGACTGCCGAGCACTGCTGCAGTCCCAGCGTCTGGCCGATAAACAGCCCCCACTGATGCCCGATCTCGTGCAGCACGGGGCCGGATTCGGTCAGTCCCAGGGCAAAGGCGGCCTTGAGCTTACCGGCGCTGCCCCAGTCGGCGGCATTGTCGAAGATCGGGCGGCCGATGCCTTGCACCTCATTGCGCGCCGACAGCAAGGCGCCACGGATGCCGCCGCGCCGGTCAGCGGCAGGGTTGAGAATCAGAAAATCGAAGACGTCGGGAAACTTTTCATAGACGCGCTGACCGACGCTCAGGATGTCGGCCGTGGGCGGACGTGCACCGATCAACCAAAGGAGCTCGGCGAGCGTGTCAGGCTGCACCAGAAAGGCGACGTGGTCGGTCAGGTAAAGGTCCTGCTGGATACGCTCGGGAACGACGCGCAGGCCGGGATCAAGCGCACCCAGGCGTGCGGGACCGTATTGACCGTTGTTGCCGGTGGCCTGGATGGAGATGGTCTGCGTACCCGATGCATCGGTGTAGCGCATGCGATCGAAGAAGTAGGATCGGATCGGTGTCGGGATCGCGTCGACGCGGATGGTGTCGCGTGACCAGATGCCGTCGCCCGCAACGCGATCGCCGCGAGTGCCGTCGTCGTAGAGTTCGATGAATCCACCGGTCTGTGGAAACGCCTCCCCATCCACTTCGAGCCCCACGATCGGAAACTGATTGCCCACGGCCACGGCGGTCAGGCCTTCTCCGACGATTCTGATCTCAACCCGCGTCGACTCGCTGCCGTCGAGAGCGACGGCAAACGGGAAGAACGCCGCGCAGAGCACCTGTGGAACGCCGGCCGGTGGCGTGGGCAGTCCATCCTCGCGCGGATCGGCGAGTTCGGCGCAGCCGCTGTCGACGGCAAGGGCGCTGTCAAGCAGCGCAAAAAGGATGGCGATGCTCGATAGAAGACAACGAAGGCTCGAATTGAGCCCTGGGCCGGATTTTGAGGTCATGGGCTTGGCTTTTTAATGGCGACGATCAGCAGTACTCAAATGAATCAATCGAAAAAGCCCGGCGAGTTCTGCCAAATCTCTGATCGCCTCATGGTTCTTTGGTGCTATTGCCCCCAAGACGCCCCTCATGGTCATCGGGAAAGCCCACATCATCAGGCACGTGCATCGGCACCTCACCCGGGCCAGGGCGGAGATTGACGCGGGCGTGCCGACGGCCGATCAAGACCAGAACGCCCGCCGAGGCGAACATCAGCAGGCCGTAGAGTGCGGCAGGCATGGCGATGTCCGCCGAGCCCAGAAGAGTCAGCGCGACCGTCAAACCAATGGTGGAATTCTTGATGCCCATCTCCATGGCCAGGGTCAGGCCGTCGACGAAACCGGCCCGGGCCAGGCGGGCGATGCCGAAGCCGATGGCAATACCGAGCAGATTGAGCGCGATGACCGAGGGCCCGGCCTGGACCAGCAGCTCCCAGAAGTGTTCGCGGGTCTGGATGACGATCAGCACCACCAGGGCGAACAGCACGATCATGCCGAAGGCACCGACGACGCCTTCCAGTTTGCCGGCCAGCTGTGCCTTCCAGGCGCGCAGCCCCATGCCCAGCATGACCGGTACGAAGACCACCACCAACAGCATGATCACGGTCTGCATCACAGGCAGCTGCAGGGGTTCGTCCAGGGCCTGGTCCTTGAACAGGTCGATGGCGAGGTTGGCAAAGATCGGCAGCGTCACAACGGTGATGAGGCTGGCTCCTGCCGTCATCAGGATCGACAGGGCAAGATTGCCCTTGGCAAGAAAAGCGAAGACGTTCGAGGTGGTCCCGCCCGGACAGGCAGCGATGATGACAAGGCCAACGGCGATGGCCGGCGGCAGCTGCAGTGCCCAGGCCAGGGCAAAGCCCAGCGCGGGCAGCAACAGGATCTGGGCGATCGTGCCGAAGATCAGGGCCCGTGGGTAGTAAACCACGTTGTGAAAATCGCGCAGGCGCAGCGTCAGACCGACGCCGACCATGATGATGAACAGGGAGATCGGCAGCCCGATCTGGATCAGGCTGCTGCCCTGCATCGCTGCCGCCATGGAACTTTGTGGGTCAGGCATCCTGATGTCTTCCTATGTTTTGGCATCTTGAAGCGCGCGGCTCCCAGACGGGGGGCTTAGTACCAGACGGTCGCGAGAAGCTCTGTTTCCATCTCGAAGATCGTCGACCATTCAGGGAGCCGAGCGGTTCAGGCTCCGGGTGCAGCAGGGATCAGTCTGCCTAATCGCCAGGTTTCTGCTTCGGTTCCGATGACTCGATGGAAACCGGGGTCCGCATAATGACTTCCCGGTGCGGGAACGGAATCTTGATGTCGTTCTCCTTGAAGACGTCCCAGAGCGCCAGCAGCACGGTCCCCCGAATATTGGTCAATCCCTTCTGTGGGTCATCGATCCAGAAACGCAGCAGAAAGTTGATCGAACTGTCACCAAACTCGGTCATCCAGCAGACCGGCGGATGAAAAGTCGAATCCACGCGTTCGACGGCGCTGGCCGCCTCCTTGGAAAGCCGGATGACTTCATGGGGATCAGAGTCATACGACACGCCAAAAGGGACATCGAGCCGGACAAACTTGTTGGAGAACGACCAGTTGACAACCTGAGTCGTGATGAAATCCTCATTCGGGATCAGATATTCACGACCATCGCGGGTGATGACTGAAACGAATCGCGCCCGCAGCTCGCGAATCCAGCCAAAGGTTTCACCAAGCGTGATGGTATCTCCAGGCTTGATCGACTGATCCATCAGGATGATGATCCCGGAGATGAAGTTGGACACGACCTTCTGCAGTCCGAATCCGATCCCGACACCCACCGCGCCCGACAGGACCGTCAGTGCCGTCAGATTGATGTTGAGCAGCTGCATGCCGAGCAGCACGGCGAAGATCATCAGCGAGATTCTGGTGATTTTGCCAAGCAGCACACGCAGCGAGGGGGTGAGATCCTCGACTGACTGAATACGGTTGTCCAGCACCGTTCCCAGCTTCAGCGAAATCCACAGCAGCAGACCTACGCTGACAACGGCGGTGAAGATCTTCCAAAGAGAAATCTCGATGACCGGTAGCAGGGCACCATCGAGAATCGTGCGGATATCATCGGTGATCCCCAGTAGCACGGCGGCCACATAGGCCCATGCAGTCAAGGCGAAAAGCTTGGCGAAGGTTCGCCGTCGAATGATGCGAGAAACAGCGGAAATGACCACCCAGGATGCAGACAACAGCATGCTGCTGTAGATCAGATAATTGCTTTCGGGCCAGACCGCGATGCGGGTCGCGATATAGGCCAGCCCGAGAAACAGAGCGATGAAGAACCACCGCATACGACGCAGAAACGCGACCAGCACGCGCAACACATCCCGCATGCCATGAATGCGACGGACGAGTCCTTCCAACCGTTTTTCGACCAGCCCGCCGACGAACCATCCGGCGACGACCACACTCAGGATGATCGCGAGCTGGTAGAGGATATCGGGCGAGCTCAGGTAGCCAACCGTCAGCGCCCGAAAAGTCTCCAGGCGCTCCATCAGCTGACTGATGTTCTCTTCGTCCAAAGCACTTCCAGTGTATCTCGGAACACGTCAGACTATAGCATCGCGCCCCGACGGGCCAATTGACGACGGGGCACTGCGAAGGACTGCCTTATTTCACCGATCTGCCACCATCCCGGCCTCACTTCTGGCACTCTTGCAGGCGACAGTGACGGATATCATCCGGCCCGAATCGAGGAAACCACCCTATGAAACAAGCCTCTGCCAAACGAATCGTCGTGGTCGGCGGTGGATCCGGCGGGCTGAAGCTGGCGACGCGGCTCGGGCATCGCTTCCGGCGCAAGGATGGCGTCGAAGTTACCCTGGTCGACGATACCCTGACCCATGTCTGGAAGCCCCTGCTTCATGAAATCGCTGCGGGCACGCTTGATATCCACGAGGACGAGTGCAATTACCTCGCCCATGCCCGACGCCACCACTTCCGTTTCGTCTGGGGCAAGATGCAGGGCCTGGATCGAAAGCATCGACGTATAAAGCTCGCGCCGCTGAGACAGGATGACCGCGATGAGCCGCAATCCGCGCGCGAGCTGGCCTACGACGTCCTGGTGATCTCCGTGGGCGGTATCAGCGATGACTTCGGCGTGCCTGGCGTGGCCGAGCACTGCTACCGACTCGACTCCGCGCCCGAAGCCGAGCGATTTCGTCAACGCTTGCTCGAAGCCTATCTCCGAGCCGGCCAGTCGGATCGGACACCCGAACCCGGTGAGCTTGATGTTGCCATCGTTGGCGGGGGAGCCACGGGCGTGGAACTGGCCGCCGAACTCGACAAGATGCGCCATGAACTGAAGGAATACGGGGCAGTCGGAATCGATGCGGTCGCCGATACCAAGCTGACCGTGATCGAGCGTGCACCCCGCCTTCTGCCCGGCTTGCCCGAGGATCTGGCCGAAAGCACCGAGTCGGAGCTGGCCGAGCGCGGCATCGCGGTCATGACCGGGGAAGCCGTGTCAGAGGTCACCCGCCTGGGCGTCCAGACTGCAGGCGGGGAGATGATTCCGGCCCGCTTCACCGTCTGGGCCGCCGGCGTTCGCGGCCATCCTTTCCTGGCCGATCTGGACGGCCTGGAAACGAACAAGCGGGACCAGCTGATGGTGCGACGCAGCCTGCAAACGACCCTCGACGACAACATCTTCGCGATGGGCGATTGCGCCGCCTGCCCCCTCGATGATTCGGGCCAGCTTTTTGTCCCGCCGCGCGCCCAGGCGGCCGATCAGCAGGCCAAGTTTCTGACTCGCGGACTGCCAGGCTATCTCAAGGGACAGGCCGTCCCGAACTATGTCTATCGCGATCGGGGGTCACTGGTCTCCCTGGATGACACGGCCGTCGGCACAATCATGGGTGCGCTCCTGGGCAATGTCACCTTCGAGGGCTGGACGGCGCTGGTCAGCTATCGGTGGTTGTATCGCTCTCATCAACGCGCCCTCCACGGCTCCTTCCGTGCTTTGATGCTCTGGATTTCCGATCTGCTCGGCCGCCGGACCCGACCGAGGCTCAAGCTTCATTAAAAAAATCTGCGCAACCTCATATCCAACCTCATTCGACTTCGGTGCCAGGGGGCAGCTGATGCGGCCAGCAGTTTGATTTCGATCAATAAGCGCTGTCCATCGATCCGATTAGACTGTTGCGACATCAACGGTTTTGCAGGCAGGCGGCTTCCTGTCGGCTGATCGAAACCGGCAGGAGAGTCGATGGAAGATTTCACCCTTGGTCTGGCGCTGTATGATTTTGTCCCGGTTATCCTGACCGGAGTCGCGGTCTACTTCATTGCCCGGGTGGTCCGGGCGAGCGGTGTTCCCGCAGCTCAGCTCGCGACCTTCGGTGCGGCGCTGGTCTTCATTGCCGGCCTGACAAAAGCCATCTGGAAACTGATTGCCACCCTTGCCGGGGTCGATCTGGTCTGGCTGGCTTCCCTGCTCTTTCCGCTGATGGCGCCCGGGTTCGCGCTGCTGGCCGCCGGCATCTGGGCCAGTCGTAGGCGCACGACGCCGAAGTCCGCTGTGTTCTGGCTTATGCCCTGGATAGCTATCGCAATTGCTTTCGCCTTTGCAGCCTATCGAATGAATGCAGGAATCGAGCGCGGCTGGTTCATGCCGATCATGAGCCTGGCCAGCCTGGCCAATATCATCCTCACCGTGCTTCTGTTCATGCTGGCCTGGCAACGAGGACAACGCGTCACTGCGGTTCTATTCACCGTCAATCTGGCCATGGTCTTCGCACTGATTCCGATCGCGCAGATGGAAAGTCACAGCATTGCCATGCACTGGCTCGAACAGACACTCACCGCCATCGGTGCAGCCGCATTTGCCTACGCCGCTTTTCGGCTCAGTCGCGGCCTTGCAATCGTAGGTGGGCAAGGTATATCGAAACAACCGGAATTCTCGCCAACCCGCGCAGCAACACTGACCGGGATAGCGACTCCGAACAATACCGTCCCTTGACAGGGCCCTGGCCCGGATGGACACTTGACCCCGGATGAGAATCGTTGTCGTTTCAAGTCCTTCAACCCAAAAAAGACAGGAGATCTATATCGTGCAGTCAACTCAAGCCACGGCTCGCCGCCGCTCCATGATCCTTGCTGCTCTGATTGTCGTCGTGACGATGTTCTGGGTAATGATGTTGTTCAACACCAACTTGCCGATGCTTGCACTCGCCGCGATCGCGTTTGTCAGCCTGGCACTCCTGGCTGTGGCCACCGCCTGGACTGCGACTGCATTCCCTCGCCGAAGTACGGGGCAGACCAGCTCCTGAGTCAAAAGATCATCAGGCGCGTCAACGTCGACTGACGGCCAGAATTCGCGGCCTGACGCGCCCTTGAGGGCGGTCTGGCCGCCGTTTCCCGAGTGTGATGTAGTATCTTTGATCACCCTCTGATCATTCGCTCAGTGTCGAGCTAATATCGCAGACTGAGGCGGCATCTGATCGGGCTTGGATCGACGTGGCCACGTCTGCGCTTTGGCATGTGAGCCAGGATCACAGTACCATTGGTGCTGAAACCCAAAGCTTTGATCCCATGTCCCAGAAAAAGGTCGTTCTCGCCTACAGCGGGGGCCTCGACACCGCCTGCATCCTGAAGACCCTGATTCAGCAGGGCCATGAAGTCGTGGCCTTTGTCGCCAACGTCGGTCAATTGGAAGACTTCGATGACATCCGGCAACGAGCGCTTCAGACCGGTGCCAGCCAGGTATTTGTCGAGGACCTGCAGCAGGAATTCGTGACCGATTTCATCTTCCCGGCCATCGCCGGGAATGCAGTCTATGAAAACCAGTACCTGCTGGGAACGGCGCTTGCTCGACCGGTGATCGCCAAGCGTCACGTCGAAATTGCACGCAATGTGGGCGCAACCGCGGTATCGCATGGTGCGACAGGCAAAGGCAATGACCAGGTCCGATTCGAGCTGGCGTTCGCTGCTCTGGCGCCGGACCTGGAAGTCATCGCGCCCTGGAAAGACCCGGAATTCCTGGCCCGCTTTCAGGGACGGCCCGACCTGCTGGCCTTCGCCGCCGAGCACGATATCCCCGTCGAGGCCACTGCGGAAAAGCCCTACTCCAGCGACGAGAACCTGATGCATCGCTCCTATGAGGCCGGCCTGCTGGAAGACCCGGACCTGGCACCGCCAGCGGACATGTTCAAGCTGACCCGCGCGCTGGAAGACACGCCCGACCGCCCCGATCGAATCGTCGTCCGATTCAAGGACGCCATGCCCGTCGAAGTGGAGCATCTGGGCAACGGTAAAAAAGTGAAAGATCCTGTCGCGCTGGTCGGCTATCTCAACGATCTGGGTGGGCAGCACGGCATCGGCCGGATCGACATCGTGGAAAATCGTTTCGTCGGTATCAAGTCCCGCGGCGTCTACGAGACGCCCGGCGGCACCATTCTGCACGCGGCCCTGCGTGACCTGGAAGGCATCGCCATGGACCGCGAAGTCCGCCGCCTGCGCGACATGCTCTCGCCGCGCTTTGCCCAGATCATCTACAACGGCTTCTGGTTCTCCCCCGAGATGGACTTCATCGAAGCCGCTTTCCGGAAATCCTCCGAGTTGATCGACGGCGAGGTCCGCCTGCGGTTGTTCAAGGGCAACGTGATCATCGAGGGCCGATCCAGCCCGAGCGCCCTCTACGACCAGGACCTCAGCTCCATGGACGTTGCCGGCGGCTACGATCAGGAGGACGCGCGTGGCTTCATCCGGATCAACGCTGTGCGACTGACCGCGCACCGACTGATCGTGGATCAGGCCGACGAGGATTGAAAACTCGCTCTGGAGGACCGGATGACCCAAAAGACCGATTTTCAGGCGGTTTTCGACGGGCTCAAGTCATTGCTGGAACCCCATGCGGGCAGGCTCCTGGTAAAAGCGGATGAGGTGGGCAACTACTATCTGGAGATTCCCTATTCCGATCGCTACAAGAGGGAAGTCTTCTTCGGCGCGGCTCAAGTGAAGAAAAACTACGTCAGCTTTCATCTGATGCCAGTCTATCTATTTCCGGATCTTCTCGATGACCTGCCGGAGCTCTTGGACAAACGCATGCAGGGCAAGTCCTGCTTCAACTTCAAGACTCTCGATGAGGATCAACGCGTTGCGCTTGAAGCGCTGGTGGCGCGCTGCGTCAGCCGTCTCGAAACGGAAAAATTGCTATGAGGAAGACCGCTTTGGGTCGACCGTGGATCGACGGCTGTCGCCATAACCCTTTGATTCAGACATTTGTCGAGACAAAAAACAACAAGCTGCAGCAGCTTGTTGAGAAGTTGTTTCATGAAAATGAAATAAACCCCTAAGCCACTGTTCTTTTTGTAATTAATTCAATTTTTCTCGCAAAAACCTGTTGACAGGGCAAGTGGAAAAATGCAAATCTGTTTCCAACGCGGAAGCCTCACAAGGGTGAAGCGGCGCTAGAAGGCTCGAACCAACGAGATCTGGCGACAAGCGCGAAGACTTCTAGGAGTAATCGGGTTTGTTGTATATCAGGTGACCAGCACTGGCGCTTTAATCTCAAATTATCCGCGGACAAGACCCGGTTCCAGAAGACCGGGTTTTTGTTATTCAGGAACAGTGTTTTCCCGCCGCACACCCCCTCCTATCCCGGACGCAGGCCTACCAGCGTTGCGGGATTTTCCGCAGTTCACTGACCTCATAACCCATTTCGGCGACCTGCCGGACGAGCTCGCCATACTTCTCGTCGCTGACCTCTGGCTCTCGCGCCATGATCCAGACATAATCTCTGGCATTCCGTCCGATGATAGTCGTGGCATAGTCTTCATCCAGGTAGACAATCCGGAAGTCCGATCGAAACGGCCAGATGAACTGCATCCCCCAGACGGCATTGGTCTCTTCGTCCCGGACGACCGCATTGGGCTCATAGCGCTTCTCTTCGCCGTTGAATCCCTTGTTGCGGAAGGTGAAGGTGGTCTCGATACGATCGCCGTCAAGCTCATAGCTTTCGATCGCGTTATAAGCCTCGTCTTCAATAAAGGTCGGAATATGGGCGATGACGTACCAGTCACCCATGAATCGCTCGAGGTCGACATTCGACACGGGCTCCAGGGGCTCGCCACGCCCTGCACAGCCAACAAGCCCGGCCAGAAGCGTCACCAGCGCCAGATTCCGGAGGGTTTTCATGAGCCCCTCAGTTCATAGCGCAACTGGCGGCCATTCTTGACGTTGGACGTCAATTTGAGCCACTCGCCCTCGGGCGAGTACCACAGGTCAAGATCGAGCTCGTCGGAGTCTACCTTGTAGCGCTCGGCATCGACCGACTCACCCTTGACCTGAATGGTTTCGCGCCCGACCCGTTCGACACGAACTTCAACATACTCACCGGTCTGCGCGTTGAGCAGCCGGCTGTTCTTGAGCTTGTCGAGATCCCAGTAGGCGAAGGTTCTGACACAGTCGGCATCAAGCGACTCATTGCCCCGGGTTGCGTTGACATCGAACTCGCCTTCATCCCGGCTGCCGACAACCCGAAATTCGTCTCCATTGTCGATGGTTCGAGCATCGATTCGCTGCAGGCAGCCATTTTCCCAGGTTTCCACATTTTCATGCTTGTATCGATAGGCGGTAAAGAACAGGAAGTCGACCTCGAATTCGGCCTCCGTCCGCAGCTGATAGCCATCCTCCTGCGGATTCAGGCTGAAATTATGGAAGCCGATGGAGTCGTCGTTGAGAAAAACCTCGAAATTCCACTCGCGCGGGTCGGAGTAAGCAGGCGTTTCCTCACTTGTACTGGCAACCGCACAGGTATTCGCAATCAACAGCGAAAGCGCCATGCCGGCCTGGATCACTGAATTGATCGACTTCATTTTGCGTCTCCTTCGACGAATTCTGACTCATTGATCTGCTTTGGGGGCCCGGGAAAAAAGGCGTTGGTTTTCTTTACGTACCGGGCGTACTGGGGTCGGCGTTGACCGATGTCTTTTTCGAGCAGTGCCACGCCGGAGACTTTCAACAACATGAAAGACATCAGCAGCGGTGAGATCAGCGTCCACCAGCCGCCTGCACTCAGCGCGATCAGGAACAATCCCCACCACACGCAGAAGTCTCCAAAATAATTGGGGTGGCGGGTCAAAGCCCACAGGCCACTGTCCAGCACCTTGCCCTTGTTGTCGGGGTCAGCCTTGAAGCGCGCGAGCTGCCAGTCCCCGCCGGCCTCGAAGACCATGCCAACCACCCAGAGAAGAATACCGGCGTAATCCAGCCAGCCCAGCGGCGCATCGCTTTGAATCGCCACAACCAGCGGCAGGGAAATGACCAACGCGAGCAAGCCCTGGAAGCCGAAGATCATGTACAGACTCTTGAAGGCAAAATTGGGCTCGTTGCGCTCGCGAATTTCCTGATAGCGGGAATCCTCACCGTCGCCCCAATTGCGCCAGGTGATGTACCCGAAAAGCCGGATCGCCCACAGTGCAACCAGCGTCAGTGCAAGCCAGCCGCGATCGCCCAGTGACTCGACCGAAATGGCATAGACGACCGCGATCAGGAGAAACATCAACGACCACATCGAATCGACGATGCTGACATCATTGAGCCTCAGACTGATCACCCATCCCAGGCTGATGAAGGCCAGAATCGCCACGATCGAATTGAAATATGAGCTCAGCTCAAACATGTGATTCCTCGGTCAGCTCGGTGCGCCCCATGGCGCGAGCCCGTTGCAGAACTTTTGTGTTATCAGTATGACCGACCGGCCTGAATATCAGATCAACGCTGCAGAGCCCCGTTGCCAAGCGGCTGATAGATCAATGCCGAGGCTTCTCGAACACCATGAAATGCTGCTGCGGCAGGAAGTCTTCGGTGCGGACGTGCTCCAGGCCGATCGCTTCCATCTCGGCGACGGCCTGGGCCTCAGTCATCTTGTGTAGGGGCTTGATCGGGACCCGGGGGTCCTCGGCACGATACTCGATCAGGATCAGCTGACCGCCGGGGACCAGAGCCTCGGCCATGGCCGTACCCATCTCGTAGGGATGCGAAAACTCGTGATAGGCGTCCACGATCAGGATCAGATCGACGCCTCCCGGGGGCAGATTCGGGTCGGTGATCGTGCCAAGCACCGTCTCGACGTTGCCTGGCACCCCCTCGGCCTTGCGCTGATTGATGATATCGAGCATTTCCTGCTGGATATCGACGGCCAGCACCTGGCCCTCCGGGACCCGCTGTGCCATCGGAAAACTGAAATACCCGGTTCCCGCCCCCACATCGGCGACCACATCATCAGTCTCCAGCGGCAGGCGGCTGATCAGCAGGTCCGTGCGCTCTTCGCGCTCGCGTTCCGGGCGTTCCAGCCAGCCGGCGGCCCGGTGACCCATGACGAAGGAAATCTCGCGACCCATGTAGACCTTGCCGATGCCGTCGCGTGAGGGCCGCACCTGGGTATAGCGATCCGCCTCGCCGGATTCTGTCATGCCGACCTCATCCGGTTCAGCACCGCAGGCGCTGGCGACAGCAGCAAGGGCCAGAGGCAAGATAAAACGCATCATTTGGGCTCCATTTCCGTGGTTCTTACCTGATCTGGAGTATGGAACGGAGCTGGTGATGGCCTGGTCATCAGATCGCCGGGGCTTGAGGGATCGAAGCCACCCGACCCCGCTTTATCAAAGATCAGGAGGACCCAAGCAGCCGTGCGGGCGTTTGGCGGGAGAAGGCTTCTGGCGGCATTCAACCAAATCGTGGCCGGGCGATCCCTCGGCCCCACAGGGGATCCGGCTGGCTGTCTCCGTCCTGATCACGGCGGTCGTGTTTCTGCCACCAGGGTCGAATGGCCGGTTGACTCGGCTGGCGTTGCGGCTCCCAGGGATTGGAGGTCTTGTCCGGCGCCTTCTGTTCCGAAGGCTTCTCGTCCAGAGCTCCGCGTTGTTCCTGGTTCAGTTCTTCCAACATCAATGTGGTCATGGCGATACTCCTGTGCTGTTCGTGGAGGCCAGCAGGGCTGGAGGGACGGCTGCGATCTGTCGTTCAAGGCTGACCAGCAGCCGCAGCGGGCCGCCGGTCTCGATGGTATCGAACGGCCAGCAGGTCACCCAGGTCATCCGATCGCCCGGGGCGCCCAGATCCAGGCCCGTGGTTCGGGCATCAACGATCTTTCGATCAGCGACGCGCCAGTGCTCGACATCGCCGCTGGCCAGTTCAAGACGAACGCTCTCGCCCGCTTCGAGCTGTTCCAGAAAACGGAAGTGGGTATCGCGGTGCGCGGCGATCAGCCGGTGACCGTGGGGGCCGACTTCCATCCCCGGTCCCCAGGCCAGCACCGGGGCATCGGCACCCTCTAGCACCAGATGATCGATCTGCAGCTCCGGCACCTGAAGGCGGGCAATCGGGTGACTGACCGATCCGGGCCAGGGGACCACCGGCTCATCGCTGTCCTGGCTTCGCGCCCAGGCACGTTCCAGCAGGATCTGCCCCAGCCAGGCCTTGGCCTGGATGCCGGTTGCCCCGGCGACCTGCCAGAGCCCGACGGCCAGAAGACAGCAGATCAACAGCGGGCGAATCATAGCCAGGGCTCCGAGCCCGTATCCCGACTGACGATGGGATGCAGAATCAGCAGCACGACGAGGGCCAGGGCCAGCAGACCGCGGATCAGGCGCGAGATCGTACCGGCGTCGGTAGCGGGCATGGCGCGGGCCAGCATGGGCCCGGCGTTCTGTCCGTTATCGGCCAGAAAACCGGGAACATCCTGACGGCGCAGGGCCGCTTCGCGCGACCGCTCTGGCGTCTTGTCGACGGCAACCAGGCTGGTGAAGGGGCTGAGCAGCTGATACTCGATCGCCAGATCGATGACGCGGGCTCGGGCCTGGTCGTGGCTGATCTCGTGACCGGATCGATCCAGTTCGCGCTGGATCGCCTGACGGCCCCAGTAGGCCGCCACGCCGGGAGCGGTCTGGAAGGTCTCCAGAGGAATGACCTGCTGCCAGGGCTGGCCATCACTCAGGCCGGTGACCAGCAGATCCCCGCGCAACCGATCGCCGCGCGCGGCGACCAGCAGCGGCTGTCCGGTGTAGAGATCCGGCATGCGGTCGGGCAGGAATTCCACCCCGGCCGGCCAGTGCAGTTCGATGTCGTGCAGTACCGGGCTGGTCAGCTGGGCCACCAGCTCACTCATGCGCATCCGGACCTGCCAGAGATCAGCGATCAACACCGTACTTCCGCGACCGAAGCGCGCCAGATCGGCCAGGAACTGCGAGTTGACGCCGTGCCCGATGCCGACGGTGAACAGCCTTGAATCGCCGATCCTGCTGCGTACGTGCTCGATGATCTCGACCGTGTTGCCGACCTGGCCGTCGGTCACGAACACGATCTGCGGCAGATAACCCGGGGTCACACCCTGCTGCATCGCCATGTTCAGTGGCTGCAGCATCTCAGTTCCGCCATCGGCCTGCAGGCGACCGATGAAGTCGCGCGCTTCGCGCAGGTTCGCCGCAGTCGCCTCGACCGGACTGTTGAACAGCGCCATCGCTGCGTTGTTGAATTCGATCAGATTGAAGCGGTCCTGAGCAGAAAGACTATCGAGGGCGAACAACAGGGCTTCCCTGGCCTGTTCGATGGACTCACCCTGCATCGAGCCCGAGCTATCGATGATCAGGGTGACCTCGCGCCGGGTCCGTAGCGCTGCGAACTGCTCGGGTGGGGTCAGCATCAGCAGTGCGTGGTCCTGATCGCCCAGACGCTGCATAAACACCACCGATTCCACGTGCTCGCGAATGGCCGGCTGCCAAACCAGCTCGAAGTCCTTGTGCGGATTGGCATTCGGGCCTGCCAGGCTGACCTGCCAGGCACCTCTCTCGAAGTGCTTGTCGATCAGATGATGACTCGATTCCAGCAGGGCCAGCTCGATCCCGGCGTTCAACTCGACCCGCAGAGAGACCGGATTGGTGGACTCCAGCGGTCCGACCAGCTCGGGGGTGATTCGCGAGGCATCGGACACCCGGGTCGTGTTCTCGGCCCAGCCACCGCCGTCCTCGGGCGAGCCGGTCTCGGCAGGGGTCGGATCACCGGGTACATAGGGCGGCGCGATGCTCATCGGAAAGCGCAGGCGAAATTCGCCGTGGCGATTGCCATGACGATTGTCATGACGATATTCGACGCGCTGGCGAAAACCGATCTGGACTTCCAGCACCTCGCCCGGGGCGATGTTGGCGATGCGGGTCGAGAACAGGTTGGCGCGCTCCTGCTCGACCAGGCTGGCCACCCGCCCCTCGGCCCGTGCGGTTTCATAGGTGATGCGCGCCTGCCGGCGCTCCTGGATCTCACCTTCGATCACTCGACTGCCAACGATCACCCGCAGACTTTCCACGGCGACATCGTCGGGCAGCGGGAAGACATAGCGGCCCTCGGCCCAGTCCGGGCTGTCGTTGAGAAACTGCTGGCGGATGACCGTATAGGCCAGCATGCCGGTCACCTCGATGTCGATGTCGGTGACCATGGCCAACGTCGAGATGCGGTCCTGTCCCGTGTCCAGCCAGAGCTGCGAACGCTCGGGGTCGTACTCCTGGGCGAGTGCGGCACCTTGAACAGCCAGCAGCAGGGTGATGAAGCAAAGGCGAAAAAACATCATTCCGGAATCTCCAGCGGGTTGAGGATCGATGGAGACAGTTCAACCCACCCGGCTGGCGACCGCGGGGCCGGAATGTGGCGATTCACTGATCAGATGTGGCAGAAATCTGGCAGCTGTGGGATTCACAGCAGAGACTCAGAGAAAAGAATCAAAAATGCGCTGCTCGGCGCGAAAAGCGATGTACGCTCTCAGTCAATTTCATTTTTCCCCTGTGAACTCCGTGCCCCCGTGGTGAATCAAAGCATGGCCGCCAACTCCGAACCCAAAATACCCGGAACCAGCCGATGAGCACCCGAACAATCGCGATTGTCGAAGACGAGGCGCTGATTCGCGACAACTATCGCGAGTCTCTGGCGCGCTACGGCTTCGAGACCGTCGGCCTGCCGGACCGCCCTCGTGCCCAGGCCCACTTCGAGGATCGGCTACCCGATCTGGTCGTGATCGACATTGGCCTGGGCGATGAGCCCGAGGGCGGCTTCGAGCTCTGCCGGTGGCTGCGGAGTCGATCGGACGAGCTGCCGATCATCTTCCTGACCGCTCGCGACAGCGATCTGGATGCGGTCTCCGGCCTGCGCCTGGGTGCGGATGACTACCTGACCAAGGACATCAGCACCGGCCACCTCCTGGCCCGGATCATTGCCCTGTTCCGGCGCGTTGACGCATTACGCTCGGTCGAACCCACCGCCAGCCGCCTGAACACCGGCGCCCTGGCACTCGACCCGGATGCCCTGAGCGCGCGCTGGCGAGATCAGACCGTTGCCCTGACCGTGACCGAATTCTGGATGGTCCATGCCCTGGCCCGCCATCCCGGCCACGTCAAGACCCGCGGCCAGCTGATGGATGCGGCCAGCCTGGTCGTCGATGAGACCACCATCACCTCGCACATCAAGCGCATCCGCCGCAAATTCCAGGCGCTCGACGCCGAGTTCGACGCCCTGGTCACCGTCCACGGCGCCGGCTATCGCTGGCAGGTCCGCGACTGAGCGAATGACTCTTCGCGTCCAGCTGCTACTGATTGCCGCTCTGGTCCTTGCCCTTCCCCTGAGCGGCTGGCAGTTCGCCCGTCAGGTCGAGCAGACCCTGCGCGCGGGGCACGCCCAGGCGCTCGAGACCTCGGCCCGGACTGTGGCCCGACAGCTGGCCTCTATCGACACTATCGACGAGATCGATTGGCCGCGAATCAACGGGCCGGGCCTCTTCGTCCATCAACCAGACAGCGTTCCGATCCTCGACGGCTACGCCGATGACTGGGCGGCATTTGTCAGCGCCGAGGCCAGAACGCCGAGTTCACCAGTTCAGGTCCTGGCCGCAGAGACCGGGCAGACGCTGCATCTGCTGTTCGAAGTCGACAGCGATTCGCAGATCTACAGTCGCCCGGGCCTTCGCGATGGCGACCAGTTGATCCTGGAATTCCAGAGCGCCAATCAGGGTTCGGCACGTGTCGAGCTGATCCCCCTGGCGCCGGGATTCATCGAAACACGCGGCCGCAACGCCCGCGGCTGGCCTCGGGTCCAGGGCTACTGGCAGCCGCGTACCCGGGGCTGGACCGTGGAGCTGATGGTGCTCGACCCCGGTGAGGTGACCGGATTGAGCTGGGCCGTGGTCGATGCACTGGATGCCGGCGCTGAACGTAGCCAGCGTCGTATCGAGTCTGCCGGTGCTCTGGCGCTGATTCGACGCCAGCGCGCGCTGGCCAGCGCGCTGCCACGGGCACTTCCCGATCAGACCCGGGCCTGGGTCACCCTGCCCCAGGGCTGGGTCATTGCCCATGCCGACCGCTCGATCGGGCCATTGTCGAGTGGCCTCGAACCCGGCTGGCTCGATACCCTGCTGTTCGAGGGTCTGGCCAGTGATTCCATCGGGGTCGGCCCGGTTCGCGATGCCGACACGATTCGGATCGATATCCCCATGCCTGGCGACGGGACCTCGACCAGCACCTGGTCCACGCAGGCCAACCGACCCGGCGTGCGCCTGACGGCCACCACTTCGATCATCGGCAGCGGCGAACTGCTCGGTTGGCTGATCCTGGAGCAGGATGCCGATCAGATGCTCCTCGACAGCAACCGCGCTGTCCTGCGACTGCTGGGTATCAGTCTGGGTGTTTTCGCGGTCGTGGCGCTGATTCTGCTCGGATATGCGACCTGGCTGTCGGAACGGGTTCGACGTCTTCGCGACGGACTGGAAGCCTCGGTCGGAGAGGATGGCCAGGTGAAACAGGCCCTGACTGCCTCCAGTCGTGGCGATGAGCTGGGTGATCTGGGTCGCAGCGTATCGAGGCTTCTGACGCGCCTGCGGGAACACCAGCAGTACCTGCGCACCCTGGCCGACAAGCTGGCCCACGAGCTGCGCACCCCGCTGGCCATGATCCGCTCGTCGCTGGACAATCTGGAAGCCGTGGATGACCCAGCGGCAATAGAGCGCTATCGCCAGCGCGCCAGCGAAGGCAGCGACCGTCTCAACCGCATCTTCCAGGCGATGAGTCAGGCCGCCCGTATCGAGGAGTCCCTGAGCCAGGAAGACTTCGAGATCGTGCAACTCAACCACTTTCTGGAGCACTACCTGGCAGCCTGCCGCGACACCTACCCGGCGCGGCGCTTCCGCCTGATTCAGGGCAGCGCCGGCATATCGGCAAGCGTGGCACCGGATCTGCTCTCACAGCTTTTCGACAAGCTGATCGACAATGCCGTCGACTTCAGTCCTGAAGGCAGCACCATTCGACTGCGTCTGCGCTACAGCGGCGGAGGCGTCGAGATCGATGTCGAGAACGATGGACCCTCGCTGCCCGATGACAGCGACACCCTGTTCGATTCGATGGTGTCAGTACGTGACAGGAAAGGGCAGGATGTCCACCTGGGGCTCGGACTGAGTATCGTCCGCCTGATCGCTGAGCACCATGGCGGTCGCATCCAGGCCAGCAACATCAGTGACGGCGTACGCTTCCGACTCTCTTTGCCGTCCGCATGACAAGCTTCGAATCGCAAAGAACGCCTCGGATCATTCAATCGGCCCGGCCCCACATACGCGGCAGGACGCGCGTCTGACCTGGCGTGCGCTGGTGCCACAGAGCCATGGCGATGTGGCCGGCGATCAGGGCGAACAGGATCCAGCCCATCTCACCGTGCAGGAGACCTCCGAGGGACACCATCCAGTCGATGCGCTGACCCTCCCAACCGGAAAACAGCGCTAGACCGAACGGCTCGAAGGCGCGCCCCGACCCGTACTGCCGGAGCAGCGCAATGAAGGGGACCAGAAAGGTCAGCAGATAGAGCGTGATCTGTCCGGTCAGTGCCGGCCAGTGGACCGAGGGTGGGCGATGCGCGCGCTGGGTCACGGCCCAGATGCCGCGCAACACCAGAAGGAGCAGAATCAGCGCACCCACCGGTCGGTGCGTCGACCACAGCACCACCTCGACCGATGTGTCCTCGAAGAACTTGTGTGCCAGCGCGCTGGCAAACTGCAGGCCGAGCAGCGCTGCCATGCCCCAGTGAAATCCGCGACTCACGCGACCGTATCGATCCTGCCGATCTACCCAGCTCACCGTTATCTCTCAATCGTCAACAGTTACCAGTCCAACCAGCAAGTCATCGACCAGGGCGCTTCAGACCGGAGCGCTTCAGAACACGACGTTTCGGGATCATTTCGACTTGGGCTTGGGGCGGAATTTGCGGCTGGTGTGGCCGGCCTTGCGGGCAGCTCGACTCTGCACCTCCTGGCGTTTGGGCGGGCGGCGGCCTTCACTTCCGCTGTCGCTGGACTCGCCCTTCTTGCGATAGTCTTCGCCGGAGCGCTCGCCACGCTGCTCGCTCTGCTTCGGCTTCTCATCGCGACCCGGCCCGGGTTTCCAGGTCTCTCGAACCGGCCCACTGTCGCGCCTTGGCGGACCCCCTCGCTTCGAGCGAGGCCCGCCCGGCTCGCGCCGATCGTGTGGTTTCCCGGTGGCGCGATCGCCCTTGTGTTTCGGATAGGGGCTGCGGTCCGAGCGACCACCGCCCGGGCCTGAATCGGGGCGGATCTCCAGGGCCTTGCCGGCAACCCGGACCCGCTTGAGCAGATCCAGCGTGGCCTCGGGCAGATCAGCCGGCAGATCGACCAGGGTGAACTGATCGCGGATGCGAATACGGCCGATCCGCGAGGCATCGATGCCCGACTCGTTCGCGATGGCGCCAACGATATTGCCGGTCCGCACGCCGTGCACGTTGCCGACTTCGATCCGGTAAGGGCGCAAGCCCTCGTTGGACGGTTGTTGCCCGGCACTGCGCTCCCGGGGGCGACCTTCGGCTCGCTCAGCGTGCTCCCGCTGAGGCCGTTCGCGCTGAGACCGCTCCCGCGGCGGTCGGGTTTCGGGTTCCGTCAGAAACAGCTCGTCGCCGCCGCGGGACAGACGCGCCAGCGCAGCCGCGATATCGACCATCTCGGCATCGGTGTCCTTCTGACAGGCCTCGGCAACCTCGCGGTACATCGACAGGTCTTCGTTCTCGAGGGCATGCTTGACGGCCGCCTTGAAGCGCCGCACCCGCTCCTGGTTGACATCGGCCACAGACGGCACGCCCATTTCCTCGATCGGCTGACGAGTGGCCCGCTCGATGGCCCGCAGCATGCCGCGCTCGCGCGGGGCGACGAACAGGATCGCCTCACCCGAGCGGCCGGCACGCCCGGTGCGGCCGATCCGGTGCACATAGGCTTCCGTGTCGTAAGGGATGTCGTAGTTGACGACATGGCTGATTCGTTCGACGTCCAGACCACGCGCGGCGACGTCCGTGGCCACCAGAATGTCGATCTCGCCCTTTTTCAGCCTCTCCACGTACTGTTCGCGCTGCTGCTGCGGAACATCGCCGTTGAGCGCGGCAGCAGAAAAGCCGCGTGCGTTCAGTCGCTGAGCCAGCTCCTCGGTCGCGATCCGAGTCCGGGCAAACACGATCATGCCGTCGAATTCCTCGACCTCGAGGATCCGAGTCAGGGCATCGAGCTTGTGCAGACCGCTCACCAGCCAATAGCGCTGATGAATCGTAGCCGCCGTGGTGGTCGATGACTTGATGGTGACGTGCTCGGGATCCTTCAGATAGCGCTCGGCGATCCGCCGGATGGCCGAGGGCATGGTCGCCGAGAACAGCGCGATCTGGCAGTCGGATGGCATCTTTGCCAGCACCGCCTCGACGTCATCGATGAAGCCCATGCGCAGCATTTCGTCGGCTTCGTCCAGCACCAGCGTCGAGAGCTGACTCAGGTTCAGCGTGCCCTTGTTGAGATGATCGATGACCCGCCCGGGGGTACCGACCACGACATCGGCGCCGCGCCTGAGGCCGGCCAGCTGTGGGCCGTAGGCCTGGCCGCCGTAGATCGGTAGCACGTGAAAGCCTTTGATGCCTGATGCATAGCGCTGAAAAGCCTCGGCAACCTGGATCGCCAGCTCGCGCGTCGGCGCCAGCACCAGGGCGCTCGGACGCGGTCCCTTGTCCTTCAGATTGGCCAGTACGGGCAAGGCAAAAGCGGCGGTCTTGCCGGTGCCGGTCTGGGCCTGGCCAAGCACGTCGCGGCCCTCCAGCAGCGCTGGGATAGTTGCAGACTGTATCGGCGAGGGTGCCTCGTAGCCCAGTCCCTTGACGACCGCGAGAATGGTTTCGGGCAGGCCAAGCCCGGCAAAATCCGACGGATCGGGAATGGGAGTGGTCTGATCGTCCTGGGTTGAATCGGACATGGGGTCAAGGCCTTGCTGAGCGGAGCAGACCGACCATGATAATCGATCTGGAGCCAGACGCCGACTCTGCGGTCGGCGCGCTAACGGGCTGTGTCTGATCTCGGGTCGAAGTCGTACTCTTTTTCCAGCTCGGCGTAGAGTTCCTTCTGGCGCGCGGTTTTCGCTTCCGGCACCACGACCTTCAGGATCACGAACTGATCGCCCGGCGTCTTGCCCGGCAGGCCGCGACCCTTCAAACGAAAACGCTTGCCGCTGGAACTGCCGGGAGGAATAGTCAGGCGGATCGCGCTACCCAGAGTCGGGACCTCGAGCTGAGCGCCAAGCCCCGCCTCCCAGGGTGCGATGGGGAGCTGAACGCTCACATCACGGCCGTCGACTTCGAACAGACGATGCGGCTTGAGAACGACCTGCAGGTAGAGATCTCCCGCCGGCCCGCCGCTGATTCCCGGCTCGCCCTGCCCGCGCAGGCGAATCTGCTGGCCGTCGGTCACTCCTGGCGGGATCCGCACCTCCAATTCCTGGGGACGGGCTTGCATGATGCCGCCAGGTCCCTGAACTGAGCGATTGAGCGTGATTCGCCGAATACCGCCTGAAAAAGCGGTCTCGAGATCGACTTCCATACGCGCGTTGTGATCGCGACCCGGCTGCTGGCGCGGCTGGCGCGCCTGGCCCCGGCCGAAACCGTTGCCGAATCCGCCGCCGAACAGGCTGGAGAAGAAATCGCTGAAGCCGGACATATCCTCCGGGCTGAAGCCACCGGGCCCCTGACCCTGGCCAGCCCAACCCGGTGGCGGCCGAAACTCATCACCCTGTCGCCAGCCGCCACGGCGCACCTGATCGTAGGCCTTGCGCTTCTCCGGGTCCTTCAACGCCTCATAGGCTTCGCCGACTTCCTTGAAGCGCTCCTCGGCCTGGTCTTCCTTGCTGACATCCGGATGGTACTTGCGCGCCAGCTTTCGATAGGCGCGCTTGACTTCATCCTGACTGGCGTCGGATTCCACACCCAGAATCTTGTAATAATCCTTGAATTTCATACCCCTGGACGCTCTTCCTGATCATTTGTACAGTGGGGCACGCGGACGCCTGTTTCAAGCATGGCGCTCAAGCAGGCTCCGAATGACTCCGCGCAGACACGACGGGCGTTCAGAGGGTCGTCAAACATTCCGGTCACTACAGCAATCGGCCTGATCCTGCAGCCAGCGCAACCGCGGATGCTCATCGGCCATTTCCTCATCCATCAGTTGCAGGATCTCAGACAGCTCCTGCTGCTCACCACGCAGAAGTAAATCCAGCGCCTCGGCTTCATGCAGTCGCCAGCCGCCCAGGGACAGGGACTGACGAATCGACAGGCATTCCCCCGCATCGCGTGCTGCGCCCTGCTGTCCGATGCGCTGACTCACGACCGCGCGCTCGCAGAGTGCCTGGGAGAGAAAACTCCGGGCCACGGGGCCGCTGGCACGAAAGTCCTCGATCAATACGCTCAGTTCCTCGTGCACGGCCTGAAGTTGGGCAGGATCACCGGCCAGGGCGCGCGCCGAGGCTCGGCCGAGTCGGGCCAGCAGAGTGTAGGGATGTGATGCTCCGACGGTCTGTCCGAAGATCGTCTCGGCGTCGGCAAAGGCCTGATCGGAGGCCACTCGATCCCCCCTGACCAGGGCCAGCTCGCCCTGGCCGATCAGGGTACTGGCGTAGTCGGGCGTGTTGTCGCCAACAAAGCGCGCCATCATGTCACGCGCCTCGGCAAGGAGGCGGCCAGCACGCTCCAGCTCGCCGCGAACAAGCAGCAGCCGCGCGTACTGGGTCAATGCAGCGGCCAGGGCACCCGACTCACCCAGGCGCTCGCGCCGGAGCTCGATAATGCGCTCGAAACGAGCCGCCGCCTCATTCGAACGACCCAGACGGTCGAGCACCACGGCCAGGTTCTGCAGGTTCGACATCGCATCCGGCGACTCGCCACGGCCCAGCGACAGCCACAGGGCTTCGGCCGCCTCCATGTGTCGCACCGCCTGATGAAACTTGCCGCCCATGATGTAGGTGGCCGCCAGATTGGATTCAGCCCAGGCCAGCATCGGGCGCGGTCCGGTGGCCGCCCGCTGAGCCAGCGTCCGGGCCCGCAGGAGGTCATCCACGGCACCGTCCCAGTCGCCGTGCATGCGCCTGAGCCGGCCACGGGTCTGGAGTGAATTGGACAGCCGTTCGGGATGATCCCCGGGGAAGGACTCGATCAGGCGCACGGCCTCATCGGCGAGCTCGAGGCCCTCCTCGATCTCGCCCTGGCGATGGCGCACCAGCGCCAGATTGTGCTTGAGCTTGGCCCGCAGCACCGGCGACGAGCCAAGCCCGGAGTCTTCAAGATGATCGACCTGCTCGACGCTCTGGGTCAGGAGCGGCTCGGCCGAGGCCCAGTCGTCGAGGGAAATCAGGATTTCGGCCAGCGCCATACGGATTTCCAGCAGGGTTTCCGGATCGTTCTGCAACCAGTCCTCGGCGGCCAAAGCGGTTTCATCCAGCAGCTCGCGCGCGCTGAGCTCCTCGCTTGCGCTCAGTTGACTGACTTCACGAAACAGCACGATCAGGCGGTCCTTCACGGCCAGGGTCACGTTGGCCTCGTGGCGCGCCACATCGCGCTCCTGCGCAACCACGCGCGCCTGCCAGACCAGGCCCGACACGCCGCCGACCAGGACAAGAAGCCCCAGCCCACCCAACACTGCGGCCATACGATGGCGCCGAACCCAGAATTGGAAGCGGGTCGCAAGGGAGGTCCGTCGTGACTCGACCGGTCGATCGTTCTGCAGCCGTTCGATGTCCATGAGCAGGGCGTTGACCGTGGGGTAGCGCTGATCCGGACTCTCGGCCGTGGCTCGATCGATGATCGCCTCCAGATCACGCAGGCGCCGGAAACCGCTCCAGAACTGGCGCGGCCGGCTTGCACCCTCGGGGTCGTCATCCGATGGTGGCTCGCGGAGCATCCAGCGCAGTACCGCGCCCAGGCTGAAGATATCGCTGGCCGTCGATACTGGCTCGCCCCTGAGCTGCTCGGGGGCGGAAAAGCTGGGCGTCATGGCGCTGGGCATGCGCGAATCGATGGTGGCATCAAGCAGCTGCGCGACGCCAAAATCCAGCAGCCGGGCCTGGTCATCTCGTCCGACGGCCACGTTGGCCGGCTTGATGTCACCGTGCACGACCAGGGAGCGGTGGGCGAAGGCAACCGCATCACAGACCTGGGTGAATACGCTGAGACAGTTCTGTGGCCGGACCGCGCTGCCGTGGATCCACTCGCCCAGGGTCCGGCCATCGACCCATTCCATGACCAGATAGGGCCGATCATCCTCCGCCATACCGCCGTCAATCAGGCGGGCGATTCCCGGATGATTGAGCCTGGCCAGCAGTTCACGCTCGGTCTTGAGCAGCCGGGCGAGATTCTCCCGCCTGGATCGGATCAGCTTGATCGCGACCTGCATCTGGAACGCGCCGTCGGCGCGCTCGGCGTGATAGACCTCGCCCATGCCGCCGGCGCCGATTCGCGCCAGGATGCGCCAGGGCCCCATGCGCGTACCGCGAACCAGTGTTCTGGGGAACAGGTCGGTGCGCTCGGCCAGGGCATCTCCAACCAGGCCGCGCGCCGATTGATCGATCAGACCGGTCGGCTCGGCACCGGCGGCCAGCAGGCGCTCGAGCCAGAAACCCAGCCTCGGTGCGCGCCTCCGACATTCCTGGACGTAGGCCCTGCGCGCCTTGCCCGATCGCTCCAGGGCCTGATCGAAGAGCTGGTCCAGCATCCGCCTGCGATTCGGCGTCAGGCGTCCACCGCGCGGACGTCTCGGCTGGTCGGACATGCTCAGCCGTTCTCCTGCATGTCCAGCAGCATCCAGGCCCGGGCGCGCTCCCAGTGGCGCTGCACGGTGCGCACGGAGATATCGAGCATTTCAGCGATTTCCTCGGCGGTGTAGCCGCCGAAGAATCGTGCAATCACCACCTCGGCCAGCTCCGGACTGCTGTGCTCAAGCCGTTCCAGCGCCTCGTTGATCTGGAGCACCGAGGATTCATCGTGACTGGCCGGGTCGGCCACCAGATCGTCCTCGAGCTGTTCCGGCGTCTGACCGGACCCACGCTTGGCGGCCAGCTTACCGCGCGCATGATCGACAAGGAGCTGGCGGATGGCCAGATAGGACAGACGCTTGAGGTGCAGGCGATTATGAATGGGCTGGCCCGAGGCCTGTCTGAGCTTGATGAAGGCCTCGTGGACCAGTTCGGTGGTCTGCAGCGTCGGGCTGGCCCCCATCCGGGCCTGCTGACAGCGCGCCACCTGCCGCAGATCGTCGTAGATCAGAGGCAGGATGTGATCCATCAGGTCCGGTGAATCCTTCAGCTCGGAGAGCAGCTGGGTGACATCGCCCTGCGTGGTTTCAGACGGTTCAAGCACGTGGGATGGCCTTGCGTGAAACGGGACTCAAGTGTGCCACATGGACGCGCGAGGAGACAGCCCGAGAGCGGATTTCGACCTGCAGCACGGGTGCTGCTGACCAGGGCCTGTGGATGGCTCGACGACTGTTCTTTTGTACAGTTATACTCCTCGGCATGACCGCCTATGCCGAACTGCATGCCCTGAGCGCTTTCAGCTTTCGACGCGGCGTGGCACTGCCCCAGGAGCTCGTCCAGCGCGCCCAGGCCCTGGGCTATCAGGCCCTGGCGCTGACCGACGAATGTTCGATGGCCGGCGTAGTGCGGGCCCATGAGGCAGCGCGCGACTGCGCCATGAAGCTGATCGTCGGCAGCGAAGTGAGGCTGCGCGGCGACGGGCTCCGGCTGGTCCTGCTGGCCCCGGATCAGACCGCCTACAGCCAGGTCTGCCGGCTGATCACCCGGGCCCGGCGGCGCGCACCCAAGGGTCAGTACGATGTTCGCCTGGACGATCTGGACGAGAGACTCGATCAGGTGCTCACGATCTGGCTGCCCGATCTGGCCGCGGTCGTCAGCGATCACGATGCGCCGCTCCAGCTCGATACCTGGCACGCACAGGCCGAGCTGCTCAAAGCGCGCTTCGGCGCGCGGCTGTGGATCGGCGCGGCCAGACTGCTGCAGCCCCTGGAACGGCGTCTGTTCCAGGCCCTGGACCGGCTCGGCGAACAGCATCGCATTCCGCGTCTGGCCTGCGGGGACGTGCGGCTGGCGACCCGAAGCCAGCGCACGCTTGGTGATGTGATGAGCGCCCTGGCCTGTCAGCGCCCCCTGCGCGACTGCGGACTGGCCCTGGCTGCCAATGCCGAACGGCACCTGCGCCCGATCAGTACGCTGGAAAAGATCTATCCGAGGGCCTGGCTGGAGGCTACCGTCGACCTGGCCGAGCGTTGCCGCTTCGACATGGGCCAGCTCAGCTATCGTTATCCGCGCGAGCTGGCCCCGGCCCCGCTGACCCCGGCCCGCCACCTGCGCCAGCTGACCCTGGCCGGTCTGCACAAGCGCTACGGTCAGCGCATCCCCGAGGCGGTCCGGGCCCTGGTCGCGCGCGAGCTGAAGTTGATCGAGGAGATGGGCGTGGAAGCCTTTTTCCTGACCGTGCACGACATCGTGCGCTTCGCCCGTTCGCGCGGCATCCTGTGTCAGGGACGGGGATCGGCCGCCAACTCGGCCGTGTGTTACTGCCTGGGCGTCACCGAGGTCGACCCCTCGAAGCAGCAGCTGCTATTCGAGCGCTTCCTGTCCAAAGAGCGCAACGAGCCACCCGATATCGACGTGGACTTCGAGCACGAGCGCCGTGAGGAGGTGCTGCAGTACATCTACGACAAGTATGGTCGCGAGCGCGCGGCGCTGGCCGCAACCGTGATCAGCTATCGGCCCAAGAGCGCGCTGAAGGATGTCGGCCGGGCCCTGGGGCTGGATCCACTGCGCATGAACCGCCTGACCGCCTCGCTGGCCTGGTGGGACCGGCCCGAAGTCTGGCCGGAGCGCCTGCGCGAATGCGGCTTCGACCCCGAGGCCGTCATGACCCGCCAGCTCATGCACCTGACCCATGCGCTGATCGGACGTCCGCGCCACCTGTCCCAGCACGTCGGCGGCATGGTCATCAGCGATGATCCTCTGCACCATCTGGTGCCGGTGGAAAACGCCGCCATGGCCGATCGCACCATCATCCAGTGGGACAAGGACGACCTTGAAACCCTCGGCCTGCTCAAGGTCGACTGCCTGTCTCTGGGCATGCTGACGGTGATCCGCAAGGCGATGGATTACATTAATGAAGGTTCAAGGAACAAGGAGCAAGGAACAAGGCAAAGGACGAAAGGCGAAGGGCTCAAGGCGCAAGGCACAAGGGAAGCGCTGCATGCCCAGACCAATGGCGTGGAGGATTATTCCTTGAACCTTGAACCTTGTTCCTTGAACCTGGCTTCTATCCCGCGCGAGGACCCGGCGACCTATGCCATGCTCAGCACCGGCGACGCGGTCGGCGTGTTTCAGGTGGAATCGAGGGCGCAGATGGCCATGCTGCCGCGGCTCAAGCCCCGCTGCTTCTACGACCTGGTCATCGAAGTCGCCATCGTGCGGCCCGGGCCGATCCAGGGCGACATGGTCCACCCCTATCTGGAGCGGCGCAGTGATCCCGACAAGGTCAGCTATCCCTCACCCGACCTGGAAAAGGTGCTCAAGCGGACCCTCGGCGTGCCGATCTTTCAGGAACAGGTGATGCAGATCGCCATCGTCGCGGCCGGCTTCACGCCCGGCGAGGCCGATCAGCTGCGCCGGGCCATGGCCGCCTGGAAACGTCGCGGCGGCCTGGAGCCCTTTCGCGACAAATTGATGGCCGGCATGTCGCGGCGGGGCTACCCGCCCGAATTCGCCGATCGCATCTTCTCGCAGATCAAGGGCTTCGGCGACTACGGCTTTCCCGAATCACACGCCGCCAGCTTCGCTCTGCTGACCTATTTTTCGGCCTGGCTGAAGTGTCATCATCCGGCCGCCTTTGCCTGCGCCCTGCTCAACAGTCAGCCGATGGGGTTCTACGCCCCGGCCCAGATCGTCAACGACGCGCGCCGCCACGGCGTGCGCGTCTGGCCGGTGGACGTGCGCTTCAGCGCCTGGGACAGCGCATTGACGCTGGATCCAGGGGAACAGGAGAGGGCCAACGCAGCGAGGCCCGGGGTGCGATTGGGACTGCGCATGCTGAAGAGTTTCAACGAAGCTGCGGGTGAGCGCGTCGTTCAGGCACGCCAGAACCGCGCCTTTACCAGCGTGCAGGACCTGGTCGAGCGGGCCGGGCTGGACCGCGGACAGACGCGCGCCCTGGCCGACGGCGGCGCCCTCAAGGGCCTGGCCGGACATCGCGCCCGGGCCCGCTGGGAAGCCCTGGCCGCAAGGCGCCAGGGCGATCTGCTGGCCGACTGCGAAATCCGCGAGGAACGCGTCACGATCCGTCCGCCGGACCGCCAGGACAGCATGCTCGATGACTACGCCAGCACGGGCTTGAGCCTCGACCACCACCCGGCCGCTCTGATCCGCCCCCGGCTCGGGCCTGGCCTGAAGAAAGCCCGAGAATTGCCAAGCCTGGCCAACGACAGCCGGATCCAGGCGGTCGGCCTGGTCACCCACCGTCAGCGCCCCGGCACCGCCTCCGGCGTGGTTTTCCTGTCGCTGGAGGACGAGACCGGCATCATCAACGTGGTGGTCTGGCCAAAGCTGCTGGAGCGCTATCGCAAGGAGGTCCTGGAGAGCCAGCTGCTGCGCGTGGCCGGCACCCTGCAGAACGCCAACGGCACGCAGCATCTGATCGCGCGGCATCTGGTCTGCGAAGACCATCGATTGGGGCGACTGAGCAGTCGCTCGCGGGATTTTCATTGAAGTGGGGGGTATTCGCTGCGCGGGGCTTTGCACAATCAAAGGCGCTTGGTTGGATTCCGCTTTGCGGAATGAAGGTCAAAGGCTTTCGCTCACGCGCGTTCCGCGCTTTCTGAGCGAGTTTCTTTTGGCAGACGATCCAAAAGAAACCAAAAGATCTGGTGCCCACGACCTCGCCGGCTGCGCCGGTGCCCGGAGTCGCTCAAGATCTTCGTGCCCTAGATGCAAACCATCCATTCGCTTTCACCTGCACCTCACTCAGCCCAGTAATGGAGCGAGCGAAGCGACGGCAAAACGCTCTTATCCGCGCAAGCGGACCCAACAAGCGCCTTTGACTTAAATGCCGCGCAGCGAACATCCAAACCATTCGCTACACTGCAAAGCATGTGCGGACGCGTCGGACTGGCCTACAGCTGGAAGCAACTCTGGGAGCTGTTCAATCTCTCGAGCCCGGTGCCCGATGACGGGATTCGGGTGCTCAACCTGGGGCCGAGCTGGAAATCCGGGGATCAGGTGCACTGGTCGCGGGTGCCGGTGATTCGAGCCGCTCCTGCGGGACGGGAAGCGGCCGGCCTGGTCTGGCCGCTGATTCCGGCCTGGCTCAAGGGCGAGCTACCGAAATTCTCTACCGCCAACTGCCGCTCGGAAAAGGGCGTTCCCTTCTCCGAGACCGTCAGGAAGAAGCCGACCTTTCGCGGCGCCTGGAAACACCAGCGACGCTGCCTGGTGCCGGTGTCCTGGTTCTACGAATGGGATCAGCGCAGCAAACCGAAACAGCCCTGGCGCATCCTGCCCCGGGACGGTGATTTCCTGGTCATGGCCGGCCTGTGGGACCGCAGCCCACTGCCCGATGGCAGCGATCTGGAATCCTTCACCATCGTCACCACGGAACCGAACCGGCTTCTGACCGACATCGGTCATCACCGCGCTCCGGTGATGATCGACTCCAGCGACTGGGAGACCTGGCTGAGCGGCGAACCGTCCGATGCCGAGTCGCTGATCAAACCGCCCGTCGATGATCTGATGCACGCCCATCAGGTGACCACTCGGGTCAATAACCCCGGCTATGAGGAGGAAGACCTGCTGGAGGATCTGAAGTCGAAGCAGCAGACTGGGTGATTGATTTGTCAGGCGAGCCCCCTCACACCTGCCGACAGGCCAATAGCAAAACGCCGCCCCGAAGGACGGCGTTTCGCTGAACCAATGGCGCAAAGCGCCGATAAAGGCTACTCGTGCAGCAATCCACGCCGCTCCAGCAGCGGCTCCAGCGAGGGCTCGCGTCCGGCGAAGTCCATGTAAAGTTCCATGGCCGGCTTGCTGCCACCCTGGGACAGGATGGTGTCGCGGAAATGCTGACCGGTTTCGCGATCGAAGTCGCCGTTTTCGCGAATCCACAGCACGCTGTCGGCATCAAGGACTTCGGACCAGATGTAGCTGTAGTAGCCGGCCGAGTAGCCGCCCATCATGTGCGAGAAATAAGGCGTGCGATAGCGCGGCGGAATCGGGTCGTAGTCGAAACCGGCCTCGTCCAGAACCCGGACTTCGAATGCCATCGCCTCGTCCCCGGAAGGAATGTCGTCGGCGCCGAGCTGGTGCCAGGCCTGGTCAAGCACGGAAGCTGCCAGGTACTCGGTGGTACGGAAACCCTCATTGAAGATTTCCGACTCCATGACCCGATTGAGCAGTTCGGTCGGAATCGGCTCACCGGTTTCGTAGTGCTCGGCATAGTTCGACAGCACTTCCGGCCAGGAGGCCCAGACCTCATAGACCTGCGAGGGATACTCGACGAAATCGCGCGGCACGCTGGTGGCAGCGAAGGTCGGGTAATGGACGTCCGAGAACAGGCCGTGAACCGCGTGGCCGAACTCGTGGAACATGGTCGTGACTTCATCCCAGGTCAGCAGGGTCGGCTCGCCTTCCGGCGGCTTGGGCACGTTCAGGTGATTGCCGACCACCGGCGAGCCGCCCAGCAGGCCGGAGTTGACGCGGTAGGAGTTCATCCAGGCCCCGCCGCGCTTGCTCGGTCGAGCGTAGAAGTCGGTGATGAAAAAGCCCAGCGACGAGCCGTCTTCCTCGAACACTTCCCAGACCTGGGTATCCGGATGGTAGGTCGGCAGGTCGGGACGTTCTTCGAAGGTGACGCCGAACAGGCGCTCGGCCGAAAAGAACACGCCGTTGACCAGCACATTGTTCATTTCGAAGTACGGGCGAACCTGGGAGTCATCGAAGTCATAGAGGTCCTGCTTGACCATGCCCGCGTAGTAGTCCCAGTCCCAGGAGGCCAGGTCGAAGGGATTGTCTTCGACTTCGTTGATCTTGGCCTGGATGGCCTCGCCTTCGCGACGTGCGCTGGCGACCGCGACCGGGGCCAGGCCGGACAGCATCTCGTTGACGTTGTCGACGTTTTCAGCGGTCTGGATTTCCAGACTGTAGTCGGCATGGGTGTCGTAGCCGAGCATGTTGGCCCGGCGGGTACGCAGCTCGACAACGCGGCTGACGATGCCGGTGGTATCGTTTTCGCCGCCGCGACTGCCTCGGGTCAGCGAGGCGGTGTGGATACGCTCGCGCGACTCACGATTGCTCAGTGAGCTAAGCGGCGGCTGACCGGAGGTGTTGAGCAGCGTGACGACGTAGCTGCCTTCGTCCAGGCCACGGTCGGAGGCTTCGCTGGCAGCCGTGGCAATGCGCGACTCGGTCAAGCCGTCCAGCGCCTCGGCGCTATCGAAAACCACCGCCGAATCGTTGACTTCGGCCAACACCTTCTGGCTGAATTCGGTGCCGAGCTGGGCCAGTTCGGCATTGATTGCCTTGAGCTCTTCCTTCTGCTCTTCGCTGAGCTGAGCGCCGGCGCGCACGAAATTGCGGTGGTAGCGCTCGAGCAGCCGAAGTGATTCAGCGTCCAGCTCGAGTGATTCACGGTCGTTGTACAGACTTTCGATACGCGCAAACAGTGCCGGGTTCAGCGAGATGGCATCGGAATGCGCCGCCAGGCGCGACGACATTTCGCGCTGAATGGCCTGCAGCTCATCGTTGGTGTGAGCGCCGACGCGAGCACTGAAAACGCGCATGACATACTGCAGCGTCTGACCGGCCTTTTCCATTTCGATGATGGTGTTTTCGAAGCTGGGCGACGCGGCGTTGTTCGCGATGACTTCGATTTCGGCCAGGTGCTCTTCCATGCCCTGCTCCATGGCAGGCTTGAAATGCGAGCTTTCGATCTGATCGAAGGGCGGGAAGCCGTGCGGATGCGGACTGTCGGCCAGGAGAGGATTGACAGACTCGACAGGCGACGATTCGGCCGGTTCCTGCGTCATTGCTTCTGTCACGACTGGCTCCGGTGCGGCGGGTTCATCCGATTGCGAGCACGCAACCAGACCAAGACTGGCCAGAGCCAGAAAGAATGGGATCAATGGGGTCTTCATATCGATGAAATCCTGAACTGGGGTTTGACGGGTATTCAGCACGCCAGTTTAGCACCCCCCAAATCCCCGACCAGTGCCAAAAGACCTAGGGAACTTCTGAACAACTATGCTCGAAGCGCGTTTCAGTCGGAAAAGCCGCAGATCGTGTGGTGCGATTGCAATAACAAGCGGAGTGACAGTAGCCTTAGCTACGGCCGAGCGGCGATTGTCATGACAATCCGCGCGAGATGCGGCTTTTCCGGCGAAACCCGGTTGGGACGGGCCCCGGATCAGGTCCGGGACAGGCTCTTTGCGGGGTCTCCGCCTCGCTTGGGCTCGTTCATTTGGAATGACCAAACTTCGCTCGCCCAAGCCGAACCGGAGCCTCCCGCAAAGACCCGTCGCGCCCGAGCATAGTTATTCAGAGGTTTCCTCGGGAGCCTCTCCCTTTCGGCGATGGCGGAAAAAGGCCTTGAGCATCTTCGAGCTTCGCTCGGCCAGCACGCCGCCCTCGATCAGGCAGCGATGATTCAATCCGGGATGGTCGAGAATCTGGAACACCGACCCGGCGGCGCCTGTGCGTGGGTCACTGGCCGCGAAGACCACGCGTTCGACGCGCGCCAACACGATCGCTCCGGCACACATGCTGCAGGGCTCCAGCGTGACATAGAGCGTCGATCCGGGCAGCCGGTAGTTGCCAGCTGCGCGTCCGGCCATCCTTAGCGCATTGATTTCGGCGTGCGCAGATGGATCGCGGTCACGGATCATGCTGTTGAATCCAGCGCCCAGTGCGCGTCCCTTATCTAACAGTATCGCGCCCACCGGCACCTCTCCCAGACCCTCCGCGCGCTCGGCCAGCCGCAAGGCCTGCTCCATCCAGCTCGTATCGGTATCCGTCATCCCAGACCTCGCCCAGCCTCTCGTCATGCTAGCCATGGTAGCCCGGGAACACCAGCCTGATCGGGGTCGCGCTCGGCGCTCGCTCGAAGGGTCTGGGCTCGTTTCTTGTCCCTTGAAATTGAAAGATGCCCCTCATGGCACATCATATTGTCATACATGAATCCCAAGAACTTATTATCCTGAGTGAGCGCATCGCTCGACTCTCGTCCAATATATTTCACTTACAGGATTGAAATAGACAGATGAAAAGAGGCTGGGACACCTATCAGGAAATGCTCGACCAGGTTGTTGCCTGGAAACCCCATCTGAATCTTGCGAAAACAGAGGCACCCGCCGAAGGAAGAACCTGGTATGCCTACGATATCCTGGCGAACTTCTGGGCCATCCAATCTCTGTTTGAGCAACTACCCGAATCGAGACTGGATCTGATGCGGCGTGGCCATATCGCTGACATTGGAGGCGCAGATGGTGATCTGGGGTTTTTTCTGGCCTCTCAGGGCTTGAGGGTCGATCTGATCGACTGGCCCTCAACCAACTGGAATGGGCTTGAAGGGGCAAGAGCGCTCAAGAGCCGACTGAGGGCAGATTCTGTCAGCATTCACGAAGTTGACCTTGACCGCCAATTTCAGCTCCCGGAATCTCGCTATGACCTCGTATTTCTACTCGGAATCCTGTATCACCTGAAGAACCCCTACTTCATGCTGGAAACGCTGGCAGATCATGCCGGATTCTGCATTCTGAGCACTCGAATCGCACGCTTTTCTGCGAAAGAGTCTGTTGAAATCGAATCTTTGCCGGTTGCCTATCTTCTGGATTCGGACGAGTGCAATGGCGATCCCACCAACTTCTGGATTTTCTCGGAAACCGGACTGCTTCGTTTGGTCAATCGCTGCGGTTGGGAAGTCGAGGCGAAAATCCGTGTCGGGGATACGGCGCAATCCAATCCGAGAGATTCCGAGCACGACGAACGGATCTATCTGGCGCTGAAGAACAATCGCTTCGACCAGTAAAGGACTCGGACCGATGCGAGCATTGTCATTCAGAGGCTCGCCAGGGGCAAAGCAGCGATTCGATGGACAGGGTCTCTGCCTCGTCGCTGCCGAGCAGGCCGGATGCCGACCGATTGTCGGGGCCGGAGCTGAACCAGGCCACCTGACGTGACAGGTCGATATGCGAATCGTCCGGCAATGCAAGGGTCGGCAGCGAACGATCTTCCGGGGGCACCCAGATCAGAAGCCAGCGCGGCAGGTCGGTTACGAGTTCCCCCGGTCGGGCGCCCTCACTCAGCTCGGTCATCGGCAGGAAGCGCTGATCCCGCAACCATCCTTCCTCATCGAAGCCCAGAGCATAGACACCTGCCTGGTTCGGATCGATTCGTCGGCTTCGATAGACAAAGCGCTGCGACAGGTCCTCACCCTCGATCACGAGCTCGATCGTTTGATCCTCACGCCATGGGGTGCGGACCATACTGTCAACCGCGTTGTTGCAGATCAGGCGGCTGCCCTGCCTCGACTGTGACAGCACCATGGCTCCGAGCAACGACAGCAGCTCGGCCTTGTCACAGCCGGACAAGGGCAACTGCCCTTCTCCCGGGCCATTGCTGCCGCAGTCGGGACGTCCGTTCTCGATGACCTGACCGGCTGCCACATCTTCGTAACGAAGCACGTAGTAATCCGGTCGATTCGAAGGCTTCAATAACGACTGTCCGAGCATGAAAGTCGCATTGTGCTCCAGGCCCAGCAGGTCCAGCACCGTCGGCGCGATGTCATAGGCGGCACCGACCGTCCTGGCAGGTTCCGGGACGTCGTTGCCGATGACGATGAAGGGCAGCCGGCGATCATACACCGCATCGCCGAAGAGCCCTCGCATGTCCTGGTTGGCAAACACGTGGTGATCTGCGGTGATCACCAGCAGAGTGTCATCGAGCAGGCCCTCCGATTGGAGCTGATCGATCCACTGTCTCAGCAGTTGATCCTGACAGTGCAGCGCCTGAAGGAAGCGATGTCTCCCGTGCGGGTAAGGCGCGCATTCTTCATAGGTATAGCCGGGCAGATGAGTGCCGATGGTCAGCAGCGTCAGGTTGTAGGGCTGATCAGCAGCGTCGAGGCTGCGGACCTCATCAAGGGCCTGCTCGAACAGATCGGCATCGCTCAGGCCCCAGGTCCCGCGGCGCTGGCGGAGTCCCTGCCGACGCCAGTACTCCATCCCTCGCAGATCGCGATACCCGTGAGCTGCCAGAAAGGCACCCTTGCCGGCAAAATTCATTCCGGCACCGCCCATGTAGATCTGTCGATACCCGGCACGATCGAGCACATCACCCAGGCAGGTCAGGCCCTCGCCCAGGCCGCGGCCCGCCGCCATCGAATCATTACCCGAGGAAAACGGAAACAGGGTTCCGCACATCGAGTTGGTCAAACCCTCGATAGTGATGAAGCTGCTGGCCCAGAGAAAGTCGACGAATGCGTGCGCTTCGAGCAGCTGCCCGTAGGCCGGCATCAGTTCCGGCCACTGGTCCTGATCGACCAGGTTCCTGCCGACCGATTCGAGATAGACCAGAATCAGATTCCGTGGTTGCTCACCCCCGTCGACAAGAATCTGATGTTTGGTCTGGATCTCGGTCTGCAGCAGCCCGGTCTGCTCGAACTTCGCCAGCGAATCAGGATTGACGGTGGCCGACACCGGTTGTTTCCAAGCCACCCAGCTGTGAAGCAGCTCGGCTTCCGGCAGGCCGGAACGGGCAAACCAGATTCCACCAATGGCCGTCAGCAGCAGCACGCCACTGACCGCACGTGGCGGACGCATTCTGACGCGGGAGGCCAGCATCAGGCACAGGGCCGAGAGCAGGATCAGCAGGCAGACTCGACGGATCAAGCGACCGTAATCCTTCCAGGCGATCACCAGGCTCTGCCATTCCATATGAATGAAGACTTCGCGGGTAAAGCCGGCACCGGAGAACTTGGCGATTGCGAAATAGCTGCCCCGCACCGTGATGACAGCCAACAACAGCAGCGCCAGGGCCCACCAGAATCCGGTCCTGCGGACCAGCCCATCGACGGCGATCAAGGCCAGCAGAAGCGCAGCCGAACCCAGCACCGCCGAGGTCAGATCCAGCGGTCGCCGCAGGCTTTCGGTCGACAGCACGACCGGCAGCGTCATCAGCAGGAACAGCAACGACGCGCACAGAACAGCCAGTAGTGTTCTCGCAAGCGGCGCCTGGATCAGAGGCCGCGCCTGGGCCGTATCGTTTCCGATCACTCCCACTCGATGGTTGCGGGCGGCTTGCCGGAGATATCGTAGACGACACGAGATACGCCGGTGATCTCGTTGATGATGCGGCGGGCAACGTGGTCCAGGAACTCGTGGTCCAGATAGGCCCAGCGGGCGGTCATGAAATCGATGGTCTCGACGGCGCGCAGGGCAATCACGTATTCGTAGCGGCGGTCGTCCCCGACCACACCGACAGATTTTACCGGGAGGAAAACGGCGAACGCCTGACTGACCTGGTCATAGAGATCGGCGGCCCGGAGCTCCGAGATGAAGATATGGTCGGCCTTCTGCAGCGGCTCGACGAACTCGGGCCGGACCTCACCAAGAATGCGAACTCCCAGGCCCGGGCCCGGAAAGGGATGTCGCATGACCAGCTCGGCGGGCAGTCCCAGCTCCACGCCGATCTTGCGCACTTCATCCTTGAACAGCTCGCGCAGAGGCTCGACCAGCTTGAGGTTCATGTCTTCAGGCAGGCCGCCGACGTTGTGATGGGACTTGATGACCTTGGCCTTGCCGGTGGCCGCTCCTGCCGATTCGATGACGTCGGGATAGATCGTACCCTGGGCCAGCCAGCTGGCCTCACTGTGGCGCTTTGCGGCCTGTTCGAAGACCCGGATGAATTCGCGGCCGATGATCTTGCGTTTCTCTTCAGGGTCGGAAACGCCAGCCAGCGCATCCATGAACTGATCACGGGCATTGACGCGCTCGACGCGAACGCCCAGATGCTGAGCGAAGACCGCCATGACCTCATCACCTTCCTGAAAGCGAAGCAGGCCGGTGTCGACGAAGATGCACAGCAGCTGGTCGCCGATGGCCTCATGCAGGAGCGCGGCCACGACCGATGAATCCACCCCGCCCGACAAACCGAGGAGAACCGTGTCGTTACCGACCTGCTCGCGCACCCGCTCGATCTGATCATCGATGATGGCTTCGGTCGTCCAGTTCGCCTCGGCCTTGCACAGGTCCAGTACAAAGCGCTCGAGGATCCGGCGGCCCTGGCGGGTATGGGTCACTTCCGGGTGGAACTGGAGCCCGTACATCCGGGCCTGCTCGTTGGCCATCCCGGCAATCGGCGCGGACGACGTCGTGCAGGTTGTCACGAACCCTTCGGGCAGGCTCGTGACCTTGTCGCCATGGCTCATCCAGACCTCCAGCGCGGCCTTGCCCTCCGGATCAATGCGGTCTTCGATGCCGCGGAACAGGGCGCCGGGGTGCTTGACGACGACTTCGGCATAGCCGAATTCCTTTTCCTCGGACGAACTGACCTGACCCCCGAAGTGGCTGGCCATGGCCTGCATGCCGTAGCAGATCCCGAGCATCGGACGCTTCAGTTCGAAGACCAGCGACGGAATGCGTGGACTGTCCTCCAGCGCGACCGACTCAGGCCCGCCGGACAGGATGATTCCGGTCGGATCGAAGGCCCTGATCGCCTCATCACCGACGTCGAAAGGGAGGATCTCGGAATAGACACCGATTTCCCGGACCCGCCGAGCGATCAGCTGGGTGTACTGCGAGCCGAAGTCCAGAATCAGGATTCGGTGGGCGTGGATATCCGTGTTCGGGACTTGATTGTTCATTGGCGGCTGACGGTTCAGGGTAGTGGGGGTTCGTCGGTTTACGGTTTACGGTTTACGCGTCTATCGTGGCACATCGCTCTTGAGCCTTTCGCCTTGAGCCTTCTTCCTGCTTTACCCCAGCTTGTAGTTCGGTGCTTCCTTGGTAATCGTTACATCGTGGGCATGCGATTCGCGCACGCCCGAGCCGGTAATTCGAACGAATTTCGCCTTGGTCCGCAGGTCGTCGATCGTGGCGCAGCCGCAGTAACCCATGCTCGAGCGCAGGCCGCCCATCAGCTGATGAACCACCCCGCTGAGGTGACCCTTGTACGGCACCCGCCCCTCGATACCCTCAGGCACCAGCTTGTCGGCCGCCGTGCCGGCCTGGAAATAGCGGTCCGACGAGCCGATTTCCATTGCGCCAAGCGACCCCATTCCTCGATAGCTCTTGTAGGACCGGCCCTGGAACAGCTCGACTTCGCCCGGCGCTTCTTCGGTGCCGGCGAGCAGAGAACCGATCATCACCGACGAAGCGCCGGCGGCGATGGCCTTGGCCACGTCACCTGAAAAGCGAATACCGCCATCGGCGATGATGGGCACACCGAGATCACG